>Ga0074193_1000067_pt1 | contig 191746 bp, 186 predicted proteins | sample EPASupsiteHSE605_FD_64523 | JGI IMG/M metagenome (GOLD analysis project Ga0074193, IMG submission 64523) | Bioremediated contaminated groundwater from EPA Superfund site, New Mexico - Sample HSE6-05 | ecosystem: Environmental > Aquatic > Deep subsurface > Groundwater > Contaminated ... | reverse complement strand
GTTCTGACCCGCACGAAAGGTGTAACGATCTGGACACTGTCTCAACGAGGGACTCGGCGAAATTGTAATACCCGTGAAGATGCGGGTTACCTGCGACAGGACAGAAAGACCCCATGGAGCTTTACTGTAGCTTGACATTGGATTTTGGTATAAAATGTACAGGATAGGTGGGAGACAGAGAAGCTAGGGCGCCAGCCTTGGTGGAGTCAACGGTGGGATACCACTCTTTTTGTACTGAAATTCTAACCTAGGCCCCTGAATCGGGGTTGGGGACAGTATCAGGTGGGCAGTTTGACTGGGGCGGTCGCCTCCTAAAGAGTAACGGAGGCGCCCAAAGGTTCCCTCAGCGCGGTTGGAAATCGCGCGCAGAGTGTAAAGGCAAAAGGGAGCTTGACTGCGAGACCAACAAGTCGAGCAGGGACGAAAGTCGGGCTTAGTGATCCGGTGGTACCGAGTGGAAGGGCCATCGCTCAACGGATAAAAGCTACCCTGGGGATAACAGGCTTATCTCCCCCAAGAGTCCATATCGACGGGGAGGTTTGGCACCTCGATGTCGGCTCATCGCATCCTGGGGCTGTAGTAGGTCCCAAGGGTTGGGCTGTTCGCCCATTAAAGCGGTACGTGAGCTGGGTTCAGAACGTCGTGAGACAGTTCGGTCCCTATCCGTCGCAGGCGCAGGAAATTTGAGAGGATCTGTCCCTAGTACGAGAGGACCGGGATGGACGAATCCCTGGTGTACCAGTTGTCTCGCCAGAGGCACAGCTGGGTAGCTATATTCGGAGCGGATAAGCGCTGAAAGCATCTAAGCGCGAAACCGACCTCAAGATGAGATTTCCCACAGCGTAAGCTGGTAAGACCCCTGAAAGATGATCAGGTTGATAGGCCAGGTGTGGAAGCACGGTGACGTGTGGAGCTGACTGGTACTAATCGGTCGAGGGCTTGACCTAAATGCGAAGTTCGAAGTGCGAGGCGCGAGGTTCGAAAGAACGGAAGAGGCTGAGAACGGAGACTTCAGGATTGCTTACGATAGGAAAAGTGGCTCAGGTTCTAACGACAATTACTAGAAAAACACTCTGTGCAGTTTTGAGAGAACAGCGAATAAAGAATACATTCTTAATTCTTGTTTTCGAAGAAAACAATTCGAGTTCGAACCTCGCACATCGCGCCTCGAACATCGAACCGCATCTGGTGATCATGCCGGAGGGGTTCCACCCGTTCCCATCTCGAACACGGAAGTTAAGACCTCCAGGGCCAAGGATACTTGGAGCATAGCTCCTGGGAAAGTAGGTCATCGCCAGGTAAGACAGGAACTACCCTTAAGGGGTAGCTCCTTTTGTGTCTCTAAACCTTCTTAGAGAAGGTATCTTATGGGTAGGTGGCCGAGTGGTTAAAGGCGACAGACTGTAAATCTGTTCCGAAAGGTACGGTGGTTCGAATCCATCCCTACCCACCACATGGCGAGGTGGAGCAGCGGTAGCTCGTCGGGCTCATAACCCGAAGGTCGTCGGTTCAAATCCGGCCCCCACAACCAAGATATTGAGTCTTTGAGCAAATGCTCGGGGTTTTTAATAATACATTGGGGTGTCGCCAAGTAGAAATGCACCAGACTTTGACTCTGACATTCGTAGGTTTAAACCTCCCCCCCAGCCATTAAGGGCCATTAGCTCAGTCGGCTAGAGCACCTGACTTTTAATCAGGGTGTCCCGCGTTCGAGTCGCGGATGGCCCACCAAAAGTATGCCAATCCTTATCTGGCCCGTTGGTCAAGCGGTCTAAGACACCGCCCTTTCACGGCGGTTACACGGGTTCGAATCCCGTACGGGTCACCAAAAAAAGGGTGATTAGCTCAGTTGGTAGAGCGCCTGCCTTACAAGCAGGATGTCGGCAGTTCGACCCTGTCATCGCCCACCAAAATCGATGTTCGAAGTTCGAGATTCGTGGTTCGAAAAGGACCTATGAGCTCAGCTTTGAAGTATAGAGGAATATAATGGTGTTCGAACTTCGAACATCGAATATCGAACCTCGCATTAGGCCCCGTGGTGTAGTGGTTAACATGCCTGCCTGTCACGCAGGAGATCGTCGGTTCAAGTCCGATCGGGGTCGCCACCTTTTATAAATTTGCCTCGGTAGCTCAGTCGTAAAGCAGAGGACTCTCGTGTCGTCGGTTCGATTCCGGTCATCGGCACCATATCTAACAACATAGAAAACTTTGAAGTTCATGATTAACGGATTTCGAGGTTATTATTTTTTATATGAGGGTATAGACAACCTATGAAACTACATAAGTATATGTGAAGAGGAAACTACCAAATCAATTGACAAGATGAGCAACCAAATTGCCTATTATCAAGATGACTGTGAATGTCAACGAATTGAGCCACTAGTGAGATGAACTCCCGGCTCACATAATGGAATCTGCGCTCACAAAAACTTTCTGAATGGGGCTGTGCTGAAACTTTAGTTTCAGTACGGTCCCTTTTCGCATTCTCATATTGCCATGGGTATTATGATATTTAGTTGGTCTCAGCCAATTCTGCCAGGCGCACCATCAGTCGATTAAGGTTGTGTACAGGAGAAGAGGGGAAGATAAGCAAGGAGTTTCATTAAAACGGAAAAAGATATACGACGTTCACTGGTATATGCATATAAGTATTTTTTGGAGTTATTTATTGACAGCAAGGTGATTAATACTCGGCGGAACAACTTGCGTGTTGTCATTTATTGTCGTTCCGCGTAGGTTCCAGGAACCTTTGCGGAACGACAAGTTCCGCCGAATACAAATCAAGCTGTCGGCCAACAAAGTCAGCTTTCTCTACAATAATATAGCTAAAGAATTCGAAGAGCATCAGCCCCTTGTTTTCAAAAGGGTCGCTCCCCTGCAAAAACTATCCAGTTAGATTAGAGGATATTAAGGAAGTATATCGAATTTAATTAAAGTGCTATAAGGTAAGTGGTTAGAGGTGAGTTTACGGAAGTATATGCAAACTTTGAATCCCCTTTGAAACATAATGTAATTGGATTGAGGTGAAGGTATGGAGACTAGGTTCAAGGAGTTCATAAATCAATATCCGTTTTTTTGTGACCTTTTAGAAATCCTTGACTCAGCTGTATACTTTTGTGATATTAATGGCCATCTGCTTTATATCAATAAAGTGGCAGAGCGATTGGATGGGTATACCAACAAAGAACTTTACGGCCGCACTGTAGGGGAGTCCTATGGTTTAGATGAGAGAACCAGCCCGATGTTAATGGCATTGACTACAGAAAAACCTGTGGTGGATAAAGCTTTTCGCTATATTGTCAATGGTCGGGAGGTTTATCAGATTTGTAATGCTCGTCCTGTATTTTTTGAAGGGAAAAAAGTGGGGGCCTATACCATCCAAAAAGATGTGACTCAGTTAATGGAGGTTATAGAACAAAATATCAGTCTTCAAAAAAAAATTAATTTGCCCAATGAGGATGATCCCGAGGAATCTCGCCAAGATATTGTTGGCCTAGATCGTCTCATCGGAGAGCATCCTCTTTTCAAGGAATGCAAGGATATGGCAATAAGGGCGGCAAAAAGCGACTCTCCAGTTCTTCTCACCGGAGAAACGGGTAGCGGCAAAGAACTCTTTGCCAGCTGTATCCATCGAAACAGTAACAGGAAAGATGGCCCATTTCTGGCAATAAATTGTGCAGCTATTCCGGAAACCTTGCTGGAGAGCATTCTTTTTGGTACTTCTAAGGGTATTTATACCGGGGCAGTGGAACGGAAAGGCCTTTTTGAAGAGGCTGAAGGAGGTACATTGTTTTTAGACGAAATCAATTCCATGCCTCTCTTTTCCCAGTCAAAGCTGCTTCGGGCTTTGGAGGAAAAAGAAATTCAACATCTTGGGAGTAAAGAGCGAATCAAGATCAATGCCCGTATTATCAGCAGCAGCAACGTTTTCCCACAGGATGCAATCAGTAAAAAGCAGATTCGGGAAGACCTTTTTTATCGTTTGACCGTAGTGAATATTATGATCCCTAACTTGGCTAGCCGCAAAAGTGATATTCTTTTACTAACTAATCATTTTATCAAGTTGTACAATGAGAGCTTCCAAAAACATATCGTTGGCCTCGATGAGGGCGTTTTACGTTTCTTTTTGGATTTTTCTTGGCCCGGTAATGTCCGACAGTTGAAGCATTGTTTGGAAGCAGCAATGAACCTAGTTACCGATGAAGATCTTAAAATCAGAATAAAGCATTTACCTGCTTATTTACTTTCCGGAAATAATGTTACCACTGGTGGTTACCTCCAAAAAATGTCGATTGAAAATAATAAACATCTTAAATATCCTGAGCCGGAAAGGACCGGCGTATTTTCAACAATTTTTCAGAAAGAAAAAGAAGAGATTATCCAGGCTTTGATAGAGAATAAAGGGAATGTTTCCAAAACTGCCAAACAATTAGGGATGCATCGTCAGTCTCTTATTTATAGGATTAAAAAATATAATATAACATAGATAGCAACTACAAATTGCATGACAAACAAGCCTACCTCTTTGGTAGGCTTGTTTTTTTTACAGAAAAATATAAACAATTTTATACAATAATATTAAAATATAAACTATTTTAGTCAAATGTTTAATCTTAAGTGCGAAATTATTGCATAATTCATAAATTTATTGCTGGCATGAATATTGCGTATATTTAACGGCAGTAGTCATTAAAATTTAAGGGGGTTGCACTCATGCAAAGGTATCAGATTTTGTCACAAAATGAAATTGAACAAATTCATGAGACAAGCTTACGGATCATGGAAGAGGTGGGGGTGATTTTTAGTTATGCCCCGGCTCGGGAAATCCTGTCCAAAGGAGGGGCCAAGGTTGATGGACAAAGAGTTTATTTTCCAAAAGGTATGGTGGAAAGAGAAATAAAAAAAGCTCCCTCTTCCTTTACTCTTTACGCCAGGAATCCCGAAAAGAATGTCTTGATTAACACTCAGAAAACAGCTTTTGTAGGTCCTTATGGTTCACCCTTTGTCATGGATATGGACAACGGCCGCCGTTTAGCGAAGTTGAATGATTTTATTAACATCAGCAAGCTCGAACACAAAATGGATAATATTGACATCATGAGCCATATTCCATGTGAGCCTCAAGACGTGGATGCAGCGGTTCGTAGTCTGGAGATGGTTTATCAGACACTGAAATACAGTGACAAACCTTTGATGGCCACTGTTTTAGGTTATGAGATGACAAAAAGGAACATTGAAATGGCTGCAATCGTTTTTGGCGGCCTAGAAGTAATCAAAGAAAAACCTGTTGTAGTAGGCATTCCGTGTACATTAACGCCTCTTAGTTATGATGACAAAATGGCAGGGGCTATTATTGCCTATGCCCAATATCGGCAGCCGCAGTTAGTGAACTCACTCTGTATTGCCGGTGCAACGACTCCTGTCACCATCGCCGGTACTGTAGCCCTCCAGAATGCAGAAGTTCTTGCAGGTATCGTTCTGGCCCAGTTGGTCAGTGAAGGAACTCCTGTTATCTATTCCGCATCCTCTTCCAATGCCGAAATGCGCAACGGTTCTCTCGCCATTGGCACTCCGGAAGATGCGATATTTTCCCTTATCAATGGTCAGTTAGCCAAATTCTATAACCTTCCTTGCCGGATCAGCGGAGCTCTTTCCGACAGCAAATGTGCAGATGCACAGGCGGCTTACGAATCTATGCTTACATTGAGTATGGCCCAAATGGCCGGCGGCAATTTCATTCTTCACAGTGCCGGTATCATCGACACCTATAACACTGTTTCACTGGAAAAAATGATGTTTGACGATGAAATTATTGGTATGATTCGTCGTATTGGTCAGGGCGTTGTCGTCAATGAAGACACCTTAGCGTTCGATGTCACCAAGGCGGTCGGTCCTCAGGGCCAATTCCTGACCGAGGTGCATACCTTTACCCATTTCCGCAAAGAGTTTTACTCACCAATCCTGAGCGATCGCAATAATCCCGATCAGTGGGAAGCGGATGGTGCTCTTACTGCAGAAAAGAGAGCCAGTGCCCGATGGAAAAAACTGCTTGATGAATACGTGGAACCTGTTTTGGACAAAGATGTTGATGCCGCATTAAGAAAATATAAAGAACAATAGGATCCAATAAACTAGATAGCTTGGACAGAGAAATGTTTTTACCTTGCTTCACACCACGAGATGTTGCATGAGAAGTTATTTGATACTGGCTAAGAACCGAAAAATGCTTATAAATGTAGTCGGTAATTGTGTGTTCTTGCTTAAAAAATTGCAGAACAGAGGGTGCAAAAATATGAAAGATAAAACTGATAATAAAGCCAAAATTGACCATATGTTGTTTTGGCCCCCACTGCTGGTAATTGTATTGATTTGTGCCTTTATAGTTTTAAATCCAAAAGCCGGTAATGATGCTGTAAACAACCTGTTTGCAGTGGTAACCGGGAAGCTTGGATGGACCTATGAGATCTTTGTACTGGCTAACATTGGGCTAATCCTTTACTTCATTTTCGGCAAATATGCCAACAAGAGATTTGGGGATGAAAAGCCGGAATTCAGTACCTTGACCTGGCTGGGAATGCTCTTCACGGCAGGTACCACTGGCACAATCTTTTTTTGGGGCAGCATTGAATTTTATTATTTTCTGTCCGGACCACCTTTTGGGCTTAAGCCCTTTTCTCCCGAAGCCTGGGATTGGTCCTTGGCTTATAGTCTCTTTAACTGGGGAATTGGCGGATATGGACTTTATGTAGCGATTGGGGTTGTTTTTGGCTATTTCTTCTTTGTTAAGAAGAAAGAGGTTTTTCGTCCAAGTACTGCCTGCGAAACTTTCTTGGGTAAACATGCTGGTGGAGCTGTTGGTAAGGTGATTGATATCTTCTATATGATTGGAGTTATAGCAGGGGTAAGTACCTCTATTGGCTTAGGAACTCCAATCATCAGTGAACTACTTACCAAGATGGTCGGCATTCAACATACCCTGGGCTTGGATGCAGCTATTATCATTATCTGGACGCTCATTTTCACGGTATCAGTTTATTCAGGTCTGGAAAAGGGTATTGCTTTTCTCAGTAATGTACGGGTTTATTTGGGGTATGGTTTGTTAATTTTTATTATTCTTGTTGGTCCGACAACGTTTATGTTAAACAATTTTTTTGATGCTTTAGGCATTTCTCTGAATAATTTTATGCGGATGAGTCTGTATACGGATGCTCACCTGCAGACCGGCTTCCCCCAAGGTTGGACAATTTTCTTCTATGCCTGGTTTATGTCCTTTGCCCTCAGTACAGGCATTTATCTGGCACGCATATCCAAAGGACGCACAGTTCGCGAATTTGCCTTGGGTGCTACATTTTCCGGGGTATTAAGCGCCTATCTCTATTTTGCTGTTCTAGGCAACTACAGTATTCATGTCTTTAATGACAAGGTTATAGACGTAACAAAAATCTTTAACGATTTTGGAGCCCAAAGGGCTGTAGTTGAAATCTGGAATACGCTACCATTAAGTATGATTATCCTGCCAATTTTCATGATTCTGATTTTTATCTCCACAGCTAACGTCATTAATAGTGTGGCATATACCTTGGCGATGGTTTCGTCAAAAGAACTAAAGAGTGGAGAAGAGCCAGGTAAATTGAGTAGGATAGTCTGGGCAGTTATTCTTGGATGTCTAAGTCTTACATTAATGTTTTTGGGTGGTCTTAAACCACTTCAGACATCTGCTACCGTCGGATCTTTTCCTACAATGATCATTATGGGTCTAATATTCTATGGATTTCTGAAGGAACCCAAAGAGTGGGATTAAATGATTCTTTAGTCCTGGGATGAAAATCTGAGGGAATGATCAGAAGATGTCGGTGATTTGAAGAATAAAAGGGACATTTTAATATTAACAGAAATAAGGAGGAAATAATAATGAGCGATTTCACTAAGTTAGCAGATGCTGTCTTCCGAGGAGACTTTGGCAGTTCAGGGCAAATTACAAAAGAACTTATCGATAATGGTACGGAACCTTTAGCAATCATCAACCAAGGATTAATCGCAGGTATGGATATCGTTGCACCTAAGTTTAAAGCCGGGGAAATGTACGTGCCGGAAGTAATGATGGCTGCCAGAGCCATGTCTGTTGGAATGGAATTAGTTAAACCTTTGATTAATGATGTTGATATTCCTTCTAAAGGAACTGTAATAATTGGAACTGTGGCAGGGGATCTCCACGACATCGGAAAAAACTTAGTAGCAATGATCTTAGAAAGCGGCGGCTTCAAGGTAATAGATTTAGGCGTTGATGTCTCGGTAGAAAGATTTGTTGAGGCGGCAAAGCAATATAATCCACAAGTAATTGGAATGTCTGCTCTTTTAACGACAACAATGATGGCAATGAAGGATACTATTGATGCCCTAACGGAAGCAGGTTTACGCAAGAACTTAAGAATTATTGTGGGTGGAGCTCCTTTATCCAAAGATTTTGCCAGCCAAATTGGTGCCGACGGTTATGCATCAGATGCTATGGCCGCCAAGGAACTATGCGAGAAACTTGCGGTTTAACCTATACAAATACGGTTCAGGTAGTAATAGAACTACCTGAACCCTTTTCTTAAAATTGGAGCCTAAAAAATATTTAGAAAGAGGGTTAACAGATGTTAATCATAGGAGAACTTATAAATACAAGCAGAAAAGCCATTAAAGAAGCCGTAGAAAAGAAGGATGCAAATTATATTAAACAAGTGGCCAGAGAACAGTTGGAAGCTGGAGCTAATTATATTGATGTCAACTGTGGAACGATGGTTCATAATGAGGTTGAGATCATGGAATGGCTGGTTAATACCGTGCAGGAAGCGGTTGAGGCGCCGCTCAGTATTGATAGCCCAGATCCCAAAGCCATTGAGGCTGGTTTAAAACTTATTAAATATGCCCAACCCATGATTAATTCCATTTCTGATGAGAAGGAACGTTTTAATAGCGTTTTACCATTAGTCGTTAAATACAATGCTAAAATTGTAGCTTTATGTATGGATGATACTGGAATGCCGAATACTGGCGAGGATCGTGTACGTGTTGCCAAAAGCCTTTATCAAAAACTTACTGAAGCTGGAGTTCCGGAAGACAATATCTACTTTGACCCGTTGGTTAAGCCGATTAGTGCGGTAGAAAAAGCGGGTGTTGAAGTATTAGAGTCCATAAAGTACATTAAAACATTATACCCTAATGTGCATTTTACCTGTGGCCTCAGTAACGTTTCCTATGGACTACCTAATCGCAAGGTATTGAACAGGCTATTCGTTGTACAGACCATGACAATGGGAATGGATGGTTATATACTTAACCCAAATGATAAAGAGATGATGGGAGTAATTTATGCTTCACAGGCATTATTGGGCCAAGATTCCTATTGTATGAATTATTTAACTGCTCATCGTAAAGGCTTATACGAAGTTTAATAAGTAAGGTCTTAAGCAAATTCATTTGCGGCGGAAAGGGAACGTGTGGCAAGTGTAAAGCCGAAAAAGTTGAGGAACAGCTAAAGAGGCAAACACTTGCCGATATCACTTATTTGGCATGTAAACGGAAATTATTGGTTAAATAATGAAGACACTTCTATGATTATAAAGCAGAATCTAAAAGCAGAATTTTTTTTAGATAAGATTTTTAAACCTTGTACCGAAAGACCATTAAATCTTTCAGTACAAGTTAACTTTCCGATTATAGCTATAGGCGCACCGGTTAAGGATTATTTACCTAGTGTTGCTGATAAATTACATTGCGAGTTGATTATTCCTGAACATGCCGAAGTTGCAAATGCTGTTGGGGCTGCTTCAGGTAAACTAATAGAGACTATAGATGCAATTATTCGACCCATCGCCGAAGGGGGCTTTATCTTACATAGTCCTTGGGAGCGTAAAGTATTTGAAGACTTGACGGAAGCAAAAAAATATGCCCAACAACAATTCGAATAAGTATCCATACGTTCTGCTGAGAAGGCAAGTAATGTTTCTTATGAAGTGACGGTGAATTTTGACGATGAGTATTTAAAAACTAAAACAAGTTATTCAAATGATTTATACCTAGGTACGAAAGTGCAGGCATCTATTTTAGGACGTCCAAACTGGTATGTCGGTTAGGCGGAGGAGGTACTTAAGATGGAACCAGTTGTCTTAGATAATATTTTATTCCGTGTAAATTTGCAAAGTCTTCAGAATGAGCTGCACGTTAAAAATTCTTATATCAACGAGTTTAAAGGATTAGTCGAACAGGCTTCCGCCATCGCTAGACCCAAGGCTGTATATAAAGAGGTTGTTTTGGAATCGATTGGAGACAGTTATGTGATGATTGATGGGGTTAAGTTAAATAGTCGTGTTGTCAGTGTTAATTTGAATGGGGTAAGTGAATTCTTCCCGGCTATTGTCACATGTGGTAAGGAACTTGAGAAATGGGCCAATTCGTTTGATGATATGTTATTAAACTTTTGGGCCAACGCCTTGAGTGAAAAGGCCATGCGTTTAGCAAAAGAGGCATTAGATGTTCATTTGAAAGAGAAATATAAAATAGACTCAATAGCCCAGATGAATCCGGGTTCCGTTGTAGATTGGAGTATTCTTGAACAACGTAATTTGTTTGCAATTATCGGTAATGTCAAAGAACTAATTGGTGCTGAGCTGACAAGTAGTTCTTTAATATTACCCATGAAGTCAATCTCCGGTATTTGGTTTCCCAACGGTAAATATGAGAATTGTATGTTATGTTCAAAGAAATGTCCCAACAGAAAAGCCGTATATGATCCGGAAATGTATGATAGCATCTACAATAATTTTTGAAATAAGAAAGGAGTTGACTAGAGATGGTAATATCTAAGACTTCTGTTGAGGTTTCTTCCTGCGCCCTATGAAAAGTGTAAGCAAAGTAGATAAACCGATTCTATGGAGTTCACTGATAATTTCAGCAGCATTTGTAGTTGCTACACTGGTGACTCCATCTGGTGTTTCAAAAGTTTTTAATGAGATCTTCTCTTTTTTTACCAAGAATCTTGGTTGGGCCTATATGTTATCTGCGGCAGTGTTTGTTACTTTTTGTATTGGTTTGGCAGTAAGCAAATACGGCAATATCAAGCTCGGTAAAGACGATGAAGAACCTGAGCATAGTCGTGGAAGCTGGTTTGCCATGCTGTTTGCTGCAGGCATGGGTATAGGCCTAGTGTTCTGGGGCGTGGCCGAGCCGATTATGCATTTTAACTATTCTCCTTTCGCCGACAGCAAGACCCCAGAGGCTGCCAGTATTGCGATGCGTACGGTACTTTTCCACTGGGGACTTCATCCCTGGGCTATGTATGCCGTGGTTGCTCTGGCCCTGGCTTACTTTCAATTCTGCAAAGGTCTTCCTGGCCTAATAAGCTCCACTCTCTACCCATTAATTGGGGAAAAAGGTATCAGAGGCCCTATTGGCAAAATCATTGATGCAATTGCTGTTATCGTAACTTTATTTGGAGTTGCAACTTCCCTTGGACTAGGTGCCCAACAGCTTACCTCAGGAATGAATTTTGAATACGGTCTTCCTAACACTACCACTGTAGCGGTTGTGTTAATCGCGATCATCACAGTTTTATTTATCATTTCAGCTGTTACCGGAATTGATAAGGGCATTAAATTTCTTAGCAATACCAATATGGTTATTGCCTTCCTGCTCATGCTTTTTCTCTTAATCGTGGGCCCTACAAGATATATCCTGAATATTTTTTCCGAATCGATTGGTGATTATCTGCAAAACATTGTTTCCTTGAGCTTCTTTATGGATACTCAGGGAACAGTTGCAAAACATACAGGTTATGACTGGATTGGCTCATGGACAGTTTTTTACTGGGCCTGGTGGATTACCTGGGCTCCCTTTGTAGGAAGCTTTATTGCCCGGATTTCTAAAGGTAGAACCATTCGTGAATTCATGGTAGGTATACTTGTTGCGCCCACCTTGTTAAGTGCAATATGGTTTAGCATCGTAGGCGGCAGCGCTCTTAACATCGAGCTGTTTAGCAGTGGAGGAATTGGTGCCGCCGTTGATAAGGATGTTCCCAGTGGTATTTTCGCAATGTTAAGTCATTTTCCCTTAAGTAGCCTGATGGTAGTGCTTACGATGATTTTACTGGCAATATTTTTCATCACTTCTGCTGACTCCGCGACCTTCGTTGTGGGTATGTTTACTTCTGGTGGAGAACTTAACCCGGATAACCGGCTAAAAATTGTTTGGGGTGTTGTGGAAGGATCTTTAGCTGCTATACTCCTCGTAGCCGGTGGACTTTCCGCAGTTCAAACAGTTTCATTTATGTTTAGTTTTCCTTTCATGATAATTATGATCCTAATGGTTGTAAGCTTGGTTAAAGCCATGGGCAAGGGCAAGAAGAATACAAATTGCGACCTAAAGCAAAGCCACGAAAGCAATGTAGAGGGTGTTCGGAATGAATAAACCCAAGTTAGAAAAAGATATTCGCTGCCCACTGGAATATGGCTTAGACATTTTCGGCGGAAAATGGAAATCACGGATTATCTGTGTTCTGGCAAAGAAAGAGGTTCTGCGTTACAGCTCTCTGCGCAAGGAAATGACAAATATCACGGACGCGGTTTTGGCAACGACTTTGAAAGAGTTAATTGCAGACGGAATCGTTCAAAGACAGCAATTTGATGAAATTCCGCCGAGAGTGGAATATTGCCTGTCGGATAAGGGAAGATCCGTTGTACCCATCTTGCAAAGCATTTGCAGATGGTCGGGGGCATACCACAGGGAGAACAGCGAGTATATCCTTTCCCAATGTCAAAAATGCGATTACAAATGCGAAAACTCAAGTGATTGAATTGGTCTATCGTAGCGCCGGTACTATTTATTAGCATTATCAAACCTCCTTTCAGATATAATAAAAAGCACCCAAAAATTGAGTGCTTGTATGCTATAATTTATTTGCCGAGCAGGAAAAGGCTTGCCACAAAGTATGAAGAAAGATGCACCGCTTGCTGCCAAACTATCGCTGATACATTCCAGGAACTGCTGGAAGCCCTCATCGAACTGGCCAGACTTGATCTGTCGGTGAAGGAAAAATGCAGTGAAGACGCGAGCCGGCTTGCTGAATATATGGTCGAAAGGCTTAAAGAGTGGCCGCCTGTTCCCACGACGAATATGACGACGGTTGAAACGTACGCCCCCCATGAAAGGTGGTAAATCCGAGACACGGAGATTCAGAGTCTCGCTAATTCGATAATAAAGATAGAGTTTAAGTTCATCGGGAGTAGCTTTCGGGGCAGGCCAATTAAGATGTTTCTCATGCAGCCTTAAATGACAAAGGTAATGCCTTTGGGGCTGAGGAGAAAGCCCCCGGGGTTCCATTTCCATCTTAATCTTAATCTTCTTAGGAGGATTAGCGAACATGAACAATCTTATATATCTCGTATTCTGCTTAACCCTTGTGGTAATATTGTTACCGCTTCACGGTTAAGCCAGAATAACGGAGAGAAGATGTTAATTTATGAACTTCTCTAAAAAGAGGTAATGATATTTTAAAAAATGGAATGATAAAGCAAAATGCTTCAAAAGTATATGGCGAAGGGCATTTAATGCCAACTACTGATGGGTATGTATATCATTACTGATGATTTAGCACTAGCGGTTTATTATGGCGACAGTACAGCGTCGGGTGAGAATGATAGGGGAATAATAATTTTCTGTATTATTGTAGATGCAGCTATTCTGGAAGCAGATAAAGACGAAATAAATTACACTTTGGTTTATTTAAATTTAGGTCAAGAAATAAATGATATTAATAAACCCAACTTTGGAAGAGTCACTAAAACATACTCAATGTGCTAGGATAGGTCGAGATATTGATTTTAATAGATTTGTAGTAAAATATGCAAAAGTTCTATCTTCAAATCCAGTTGATAGTAATAAGCAAAGAAAGATCACAGAAAAATTTATTTCAGTATTAAAGCAAGATGGCAAGTATTCCAATAAATGTAAAGAGGATTTCATTAGCATACTTAAATGGGTAGAGTTATAGACTTGCCGATTTATGCTACGCAATAGACTGCAAATGCGAAGTTAAATGAGTTTACCTAACCTAAAAAGGTATCTATACAGTCGGTAAAAAAATTCCTTCCTATTATGTAGGGCAATATTTAAGCAGGTCACTAGGCCTGCTTTTCTATTTTGGAGGTGATTATAATGTTTGAAAAATTGAAGTCTCGTAAACTGTGGGCCTTCGTTGGTGTCGCGATCTTGGTTTTGTTAAATACCATTTTTAAGTTGGGAATGCCAACTGAGGATGTGCTTTATCTTGTTATCGTTGCCGCCTCATATATTCTTGGACAGGGTTACGTCGATGCCAAACAACAACCCGTTAAGGAATTTCCGATTGAAGATGTTAGTACTTCCTTGACTAATATTATTCAAACTGAATTGTCTAAAAGTGGCCTTGTGAAGAACCTTCCGATGGACTCTATACTTGATATAGTCCAGACGCTAATGAAGCAGGAACTCAGTAAATCGAGTATATCGTTAAATGTGTCGGAAGCGGAAAAGGTGGTGACGACCTCTACTGGACAAGTCGTCCAACAAGAATAAGCCTGGGGTAATAGTAACAAACATGATCTTCATCTATAACTAATCAGCCTTCCTACATTAAGCTAGGAGGGCTGAAACATTCAGAAAAGCTTCAGTAAACATTCAGGTAAACTTCAGTACAGTTTCAGATTGATATTGCATAGGATCATAGAAGAGGGAGAGACTATCGTCGTTCGTATTGAGAAGATATTTGCCCGGAGTGAGGATAAATCCAGTGGTTGTCGCGAGCTGATATTTGGTTGCCGCGGAGTGATTAATGGTTTTATGAGAAACTTCGAGTTGAAATATCGAGTCGCAGAATGCAAGTGGTTTCTGTATCGAATGTGATAGTCGCACATAACATTTCTAAACGATATTTGAACACAAAAAAATACCTTGATAGGTATTTATCGTTAGTACGTAGACTTCAAAGAGTTTATATAAGAGCACGTAATGATCTTCCTAACACCAATATAGATAGTTGATTACCTAGCTAGGATCTTTCGACCATAATTAAGCAGGTTACCACCTATATTAATGAGTCGTTCGACCTTACAAGATATCTACCCAGCTATAAACAAACCTCTCGGCTGTTTATAACCAAATTCTTACACATGCATATACCTTGCGGCATATGGTTGCGTAAGAAACTCAACACCCGGCAAAACCTTAGCTCGACCCTTTAAGATAAGTTGGAACCCTAAAACAATCGAAAAAGACTGCCATAAAGCTTTTCCCCACCCTAAAAGATCTTCCCTCCGACTATATACAAGCGTTTTAACACCTGCATATAATCTTTGGCCGACCCATATACACCCGAGAGCATATATAAATCTTGGCTCAACCATTACGTACCCTTATGATCATAGTATGGTCTTTCGCTCCTTAGATTATGCTGGCAATTATTGAGACCGATTTTGCATAATTTCGACTCAAGATATGGAGGTGAGTCCTCCTAGGACGGACAAAGACTCTTAAACGTTCAATATTGACGGTTTAAACAGCGCAGATAATTGAAGCAATAACGAGTATTCGTCAGATGATAGTTTCTATCAAAATATTTGATTGAGAATGATTCTGAGGTGTCAATAAAATTCCTTATTCAGGTAAATCAAACCACGTTCCGGTTTCGAACATGTCTACAGCTATCCATCCTATAGCCTCAGTTATAGACCCCGCCACAGTCATGTTTGCTATATTCCCTACACCTGGAACATATTTAATAACTTGATTGACTGCTTCAGGACCGATAACTGTAGCTATAGCTGCTTTTATTATGGCTATTGCTTTAGCACGATCCAATCGTTTTCCATATACTTTTGCTAATCGCATTACCATATCAATTTGCATAGTACCAATAACGAAACGATCTCCAGGAATTTGTGCTGATACAAGACCAACGATACCCGCTTCAGTCGCTACACTATGAATAATTACTTGTGCCATCGTATCTTCTTCTGAACAGAAAATGGTCAAAAAACGATCAATTAAGGCTATATAAATCACTCTCTTTCAAAATATATTTATAAACATAAAATAGATATTCTTCAAAAAAATACAATTTCCTCTAGGTTATCTGCCAATATTTTACGTAAAAGTTGGCGGGAAACCCTACTTATCGGACAGAAGGGTGAGCTTAACACAAGATCCTCTTAATTATCCTCCATGGCCTTGACTAACGCGTCAATTGCTTTCTTTTAAAAGAAACAAAGTATTACTAAATACTTACACACACTTAGGTTTGAAATCGATTCTATATTATTGCACAAAGCACAATCTATTTGAATTTAATCAAGTTCGCCGCTCGCTTTAGTTGCTCGTCTAGCACCTTAGCATAAATTCTCGTTGTTCTGGGGTCAGAATGCCCGAGGGCATCCTGAACAATGGCCAAGTTGTCTGTTTCACGGAGGAGCAAAGTAGCAAATGTAGAACGCATCTTATGAACACTGAAACCCTCAGTGTTATGTCCAAGGGTTTTAAGGATGGTCATGTATTTGGCTATAAGATTTTGTACTGCTCTCTTACTAATTCGGTTTCCTTGGATAGATTGAAAAAGAGCATCAACGTCTTTGTGGACATAACGGGGTCGTTCATTCAATAAATAATCATTCAGTGCTTTAGATACTTCATCGTTAAAATAAATAAGGGTTTCTTTATTCCCTTTACGTATAATCTCAAAATAGCCCTTGTTAAGGTTTATCTTGCTGATACAACGATGAGAGTGGAATTTCCTCTTGACCTGAGCTCTTTTGCCGACATTAACAATGATTTGCCTAAATCGTTCTTTGCCAAAGGTGAGGAAGGATTAGCGGAAGCTGATAAGCTCAGGGAAGGCTGCCTGTTCAATGCAATGATTATTGAAGAAAAGGGATTTTCTTTTGTCCAAAGCATTAACTTAGCATCATAGAAAGGGGGGGCATGAACATGCTCCCTTCCATTTCGGAAGTAGCAATTCAGCACGGGCTTCAAATGAACGACCGCACATCCAAAAGCGTAAAGGACTTACGCTTTAAATGCCCGTTCTGCCAGGCCGACGATAAGAGAACAGATAAATATTATCTTTCTCTGAACACGAATGACAACGTGTTCCCTTGTTGGTCTTGTCACGAACACGGGGGAGTTTTAAGCTCATAGCTTTGTTGGAGCATTCTTCGATCGAAGAAGTGAAGAGGAATCTGTGGGGAGAAACAAAGGCCCCACGCAAGCCCCTTCATCCAGCCGAACGCCTTACCCCTGCACAACTTAAAGCCATGGTTAGCTGAAAAAGGTTATGTGGTTACAGCTGTTGACATTTCCGCAGAAATGATGGAGCGGGCCAAGAAAAAGATTTCTGAATTGGATTTACAAGTAAAATGGTGTCGAGATGACATTGCGAAAATAATGATAACACAGGCGAATATAATAGTATCTTTTCAGAATATTCAGAATATAATAAATTAGTTAAAAATATATAAGGGGGAAGCTACTTTGGATATTGATATGAATGGATTAGGATCTCAGTATATTAAAAGAAGCTTCGAGTCTCTTACTGATGATTTAGAATTCTTATTTGAACGATTAAACGTGGCGGTCTGTGTAGCTGCAGTGTTGATTGACGGACCTGATACTGCTATTTCCAGAGATCTCCTGCGGAAAACCTGTGACTCATTGCCCATTCGTTACTCCGAGTATTTGCTTCCTCAAAATACCGGGTTGGAAAGGATAGTTGCATTAATTGAGTCGCTAAATCTGGAAAAAGATATTCATGGGCTGATCATCGAAGTGCCATCCTCTCTCAAGCCCAAGTTAAATCTATTGTATGACTATATAAGTCCACAAAAAAATATTCGATTGAAGGATGAAGATTACCATAAAATAGGAAAGTTTGGCCATGATCCGCAGGAAAAGTATATTTTAAGTATTCTCACGATGCTCGAAAAAGCCTTTGATACTGCTGTCCGTCAAGCATAGTAAGTGGTCCATGCGGAGGCACCTCAATGGAATTGCGGGCGGCACATCCAGGATTAGTGCATATCCTTAAATCCGAAGGTTTTGAGACCCTGCCGGGATCGAAACAGACTTGCTTTGCAAGCGGATCTTTTGCAGCCGGAGGCTTGAGTATCTGAAATTTCCTCGCAGATACCGGGGATCATAATTTGCTTGGCGACCATCCTGCCAGGTTTGAGCCCTTTTTAGTGTTGGCACGAACCTTGCTTTGTTAAGAATTTATAATTGTTTGGGGGTAAAGGAATGAACGATTTCCTAGAGCTGCTGGAAGCGGAGAGCGGTCAGCCCATCAGCCGCTGTTATCAGTGCAAGAAGTGCAGCGGCGGCTGTCCGGTAAGCTCCTACACAGACATCAGACCCCACCAGGTGGTGAGGCTGGCCCAGCTAGGGAAGGAGGAGCAACTGCTCGCCTCGCCGGGAATCTGGTACTGTACGGGCTGCATGACTTGCCAGGCACGCTGCCCTAATGGCATCAACATATCGGCAATCCTTGACGTACTCAAGGCCCGGGCTGCGAAGGCTGGGGATTTGACAGCTGAAAGCTTACCCTTTTTCCACGACTGCTTCCTGGCTTCGGTCAGGCACCACGGCAGAGTATTTGAGCTAGGCATGGTGGCCGGTTACAAATGGCGCTCCAAGAGATGGACCGACGATCATATATTGGGAGCCAGGATGTTCCTTAAAGGGAAGTTGGCGCTTCTCCCCAACCGCTGCAGTAACAGCCGGCAAATCCGCGAGATTTTCGAGATAGAAGTAGCACTCCGCAAACAGGAAGGGGGTAAGGGCAATGAGTGAGCGGCTTGGTTACTATCCCGGATGTTCCCTGCATACCAGCGCCAGGGAATACGACCTTTCCTGCCGTGCGGTGCTTAGGGCCCTTGGCGTGAACTATGCGGAAATTCCGGACTGGAACTGCTGCGGTGCGAGTTCAGCCCACGGCGTCGGGCATGCCCTCAGCCGGGCCCTGCCCCTGCGCAACTTGATGATCGCCGAGGATGTGGGAGAAGAACTGATAGTGCCCTGTGCGGCTTGCTACAGCATCTTGCGCTCCACCAACGGCTATCTGCAGAAAAAATCCGCAGAGGCCAGGGAGCTGCAGGCTAAAGTGGAGCAGGTTCTGGGCAAACCCTACCGGGAAAAAGTTCAGGTAACCCATCCTTTAGATTTGCTAACTAGGCCTGAAATGCTCAACAAGATCAAAGGACAGCTGCGTACTTCGCTGAACGGCATTAAACTTGCCCCCTATTACGGCTGTTTCCTGGTCCGGCCGGAAATTGCCGCTTTCGATGACCAGGAACAGCCTCAGAAGATGGATCTTCTGCTGCGGGAAATGGGGGCTGAAGTGGTCCGCTGGTCCTATAAAACCGAATGCTGCGGCGGTGGAGTGGGGATTACCGAGGGTTCAGTGGCGTCTTCCTTGGTGGAGAAGCTGGTCTGCGAGGCCAGGAAGGCGGGCGCGGAAGCCGTGGTCACGGCCTGCCCCCTGTGCCAGGCTAACCTGGAAGGCAGGCAGAGCCAAGGTTTACCGAGTTTCTATTTCACAGAACTGGTGGGCCTGGCCCTGGGGATTTCTTCAAGCAAGCGGTGGTTTAAGTCCCATCTGGTAGATCCAACCTCGGTGTTAACCAAAGTGCAAGGGGGGATATCCGGTGGCAGATAAAGTGGTTGGCGCCGTAATGGTGGTAGGGGGCGGAATTGCCGGTATGCAGTCCGCTCAGGATCTGGCCGATGGGGGATTCTTCGTGCATTTGGTGACCGACGAATCCTCAATCGGCGGCAAAATGGCCCAGTTGGACAAAACCTTTCCCACCAATGAATGCGCCATGTGTCTCTTAGGTCCGAAAATGACCGACACCTTAAGTCACCCCAATATTCAAATCCATACCTGTTCAACTTTGACCAAAGTCGAAGGTGACGTAGGTAACTTTAAGGCCACGCTAGTAGAGGCCCCGCGCTACGTAAATATGGCCGAGTGTACGGCCTGCGGGGATTGTGAGGAGGTCTGCCCGGTTGAGGTAGGGGATCGCTTCAACGAGGGCTCCATGCAGCGCAAAGCAATCTATAAGCTGTTTCCCCAGGCGGTGCCCAACAAGTACCTAGTGGAAAAACGCGGCACACCTCCCTGCCGGGACGCCTGCCCGGCAGGCTGTAACGTCCAGGGTTATGTAGCATTGCTTTCCAAAGGGAAGTTCGGCGAGGCCTTGGAGGTTATCAGGAGGCGCATGCCCTTTGCCGGGGTTTGCGGACGGATCTGCCACCATCCCTGTGAAGGGGAATGCAACCGCAAGCAAGTAGATGAGTCCATCGCCATCGCTCAGTTGAAACGCTCTGCGGCGGACTACGGTTGGGCAGAAGCGGCGGAACAGAATCTGTTGGTCAAACTGCCCGCAGAATTCTTGCTGGATGAACAGGGCAATCCCTTAAAAACAGCTGTAATCGGGGCAGGTCCCGGCGGCCTGGCAGCAGCCAAGGACCTGGCTGAGCTGGGTTACCAGGTGACTGTCATTGATGCCCTGCCGGAAGCCGGCGGGATGCTGCGGGCCGGAATTCCCAGCTACCGTCTGCCCAGGGAGATTGTCAGCCGTGAAACCCAGGCCATCTTAGACCTGGGAGTGACCTTTAGGCCCAATACCAGGGTCGGGGTAGACGTAGGCTTTGCGGACTTGCAATCGGAATTTAATGCAGTGCTTGTTGCAACAGGTTTTCAAAAGGGTCGTTCGCTGCCCATCCCGGGGAGCGAACTCAAGGGAGTGGAATTGGGGGTCGAGTTCCTCCGGGCGGCTGCCTTGGGTGAAACACCGGCAGTTGGCAAGAAAACAGTGATTATCGGCGGGGGCAACGTAGCTATAGATACGGCCCGCACCGCTCTGCGGCTGGGGGCAGGGGAAGTTCACCTCTACTGTCTGGAAGACTATGAGCATATGCCGGCTCACCGATGGGAGATCGATGAGGCCGAGGAAGAAGGGGTGCGCGTTCACGCCGGTTGGGGACCCAAAGAAATCCTTGGCAAAAACGGCGGAGTGATCGGAGCAGTTTTCAAACGCTGCACCCGGGTCTTCAATGAAAATGGACAATTCAATCCGGCCTATGATGAACTGCAAACGGAAATGATCAGCGCCGACTGCGTTGTCCTTTCCATCGGCCAGTCCAGCGACCTGTCCTTCCTAGACGGAACAGGGGTGGAAACCAACCGGGGCGTGATTAAGGTTGATAAACTGACCTACGCCACCAATCAAGCAGGGGTGTTCGCCTGCGGGGATATCGTCAGCGGGCCTGCTTCTGTGGTCGCTGCCGTCGGCGCCGCCCATGAAGCGGCTGAATCCATTCACCGTTTCCTCCAGGGTCAGGACCTCAGGCAGGGCAGGAGTCTGGCGAGACCGGAACCGGTGGGCGTACCTGAAGGTTTGAAGGTGACGGTTGCTGCCCGGCAAAACCAGGCCCAGGCGGATCCCGCACGGCGGGTCAGGGATTTCGCTGAAGTCTATCAAGGCCTGACCCAAGAGCAGGTCATCAACGAGGCTAAACGCTGCTTGAATTGCGGGATTTGCTCCGATTGCCTGCAGTGCGTCCAGGCATGCAAGAAAAATGCTATTGACCATTCGGCAGAACCCCAGGTTTATGAAGTGGCCGTGGGTGCAGTAATCCTCTCTCCAGGTTACGAGGCGGAATCGGGAGAACTGAGGGGTGAGTACGGCTACGGCATCTATGAAAACGTCATGACCTCCCTGGAGTATGAACGTCTGCTTAGTTCCACCGGGGCTACCCAGGGCCATGTGCTGCGGCCTTCGGACCGCAAAGCGCCGCAGAAAGTCGCCTTTATCCAATGCGTAGGCTCGCGGACTTGTAATAAGGGAACTGAATACTGCTCATCCATCTGCTGTATGTATTCGACCAAAGAAGCCATCATCTCCCGTGAACACGATGCCAACATCCAGCCGGCCATATTCTACCTAGACATGAGGTCCTATGGCAAGAACTTTGACAAGTATGTTAAATCAGCCAAGAAAAACGGGGTGCGTTATGTGCGCACCATGATCTCCAGCGTCAAGGAAGATCCCGTGAGTGGCAACCTGATCATCAAATACCTTCAGGACAGTAAAATCGTGGAGGAAGAGTTCGAATTGGTGGTCCTGGCCGTGGGGGTTAAACCGCCGAAGTCTGCTGGGGAACTGGCCCGTGTTACGGGGATAAACTTGAATGAATACGGCTTTGCCCTTACCAACCCGCTCGCTCCGATTCAGACATCCAGACCAGGCGTTTTCGTGGCGGGAGCTTTCCAGGGTCCCAGAGATATTCCCGAGACCGTGATGAACGCCAGCGCTGCTGCCGCTGTTGCCGGTGCTCTCCTGGCTGACGGACGTAACCAGCTGGTTAATCCCAAGGTCTATCCTCTGGAACGCGATGTCAGCGGGGAAGCAGCCAAAGTGGGTGTGTTTGTCTGCCACTGCGGCATCAACATCGGTTCCATCGTCGATGTGCCTGGCACTGTAGCCTATGCCAGGACCCTGCCCGGCGTGGTCCACACCGAGGAGTTTCTCTACACCTGTTCCCAGGACTCCGTCAAACACATTGAAGACGTAATCAACGAGCAAGGGCTTAACCGGGTAGTGGTGGCGTCCTGCACCATCAGGACGCATCAGCCCCTATTCAGAGAGGCCTTAAGGGAGGCCGGATTAAACCAGTTCCTGTTCGAAATGGCCAATATCCGGGACCAGTGCTCATGGGTGCACAGGGCTGAACCAAAACGGGCTACGGTTAAAGCCAGGGACTTGGTCCGGGCGGCAGTGGCCAAGGTCAAGGGCCATGCGCCCCTGCACCTGGAACCGGTGCCGGTAGTCCCCAGGGCTCTGGTTATCGGAGGCGGGATAGCCGGAATGACGGCCTGTCTGACCTTTGCCGAGCAGGGATTCGAGTCTTATCTGGTGGAACGGGAGCAGGTCCTGGGCGGCAACCTGCGCGACCTGCGCTTTGGGGAAGACGGCCGGGACGCACAGGAATATCTGCTTGAGGTGATCGACAAGGTCCAGTCCAACCCCTTAATTCAGGTGTTTACTCGAACGGAACTCCTGGATATTACCGGTCACCAGGGACACTTTGTCAGCGCCATGAAGACTGGGGACCTGCGCCAGGAGGTGCACCACGGGGTGGTTATCGTGGCCACGGGCGGCAGGTTGTCGGAAGCAAACCCGGTTTACGGAATGGATAAAGACCCCAGAATCATCACCCTGGCTGAGCTGGAAGAAAAACTTCACGCCCTGCAGAAGGTTCAGGAAGGCAATCCGCTGTTAGCCTATTGCGAACCGCTGGGCAAACGGCACGAAGCGGCCATTATCCTCTGCGCCAGCGCCGGGGAGGAGCTGCCCTACTGCAGCAGGAGCTGCTGCACCCAGGGCATCTCCAACGCCATCAGGCTGAAACAGCAAAATCCTCAGGGCACGGTCTATGTGCTGCACCGCGAAATCCGCACCTACGGTTTCCTGGAGAGCTACTACAAGCTGGCCCGGGAAATGGGGATAGTCTTCGTCCGCTACTCCCCGGATAAGCTGCCGGCGCCGGAAATTGGCGCGGAGCTGTCGATTAGGGTGGCAGACCTGGATTCGGAAATAGAATTTCTGATCAAACCGGACCTCTTGGTCTTGGCACAGGGTTTTGAAGCGGCCGAGGGAGCCAGGGAACTGGGCACCCTGCTCAAAGTGCCGCTGAATGAAGACAGCTTCTTCATGGAAACCCACGCCAAGCTGGGACCGATGGATTTTCCGGGCTCTGGAATGTTCCTCTGTGGAGCCGCCCACTCGCCCAAGTTTGTCAGCGAGGCCATCTATCAGGCCCAGGGGGCAGTGGCCCGGGCAGTGACCATCCTGGCTAAGTCCCACCTGATGGTGGGTGGGGTGGTTGCCAAGGTGGACGCGGAAAAATGCGCCGCCTGTCTGACCTGCGTCCGGGTTTGCCCCTACAGCGTACCGAAGATCGGGCCTAAAATGGTTGCGGAAATCGAAGCTGTCCAGTGCCACGGGTGCGGCACCTGCGTCGGCGAGTGCCCGGCCAAAGCCATTCAACTCCAGCACTACACCGACGAACAAATGCTGGCCAAAATCTCCGCGGTTGGGAGGACTGAGTAATGGAAAAGCGCGAGAGTGGAAATACGGAAAGTTTCTATCCCAAAATCATTGCCTTCTGCTGTTACTACTGCGCCTATTCGGCCGCCGACCTGGCAGGGTCGCTGCGCCTGCAGTACCCGCCAACGGTGCGGATGATCGAACAGCCCTGTTCCGGCAAAGTGGATATCCGTCTCCTGCTGCAAGCCTTTGAGGACGGAGCGGACGGGGTGTACGTGGCGGGCTGCATGGATGGGGATTGTCACTTCCTCAAAGGCAACATCAGGGCCAAAAAACGGGTCAACGCCGCCAAAAAAATCCTCGACAAGGTCGGGGTCGGCGGCGAGAGGCTGGAAATGTTCAACCTGTCGGGTTCCATGGGCCCCAGATTCGCCGAAATAGCCAATGAAATGACGGAAAGAATTTTACGGCTCGGTCCCAACCCGCTAAACACAGCCAGGGCCGAGCGGGCCACAAAGGGAGAGGAGGGAGACCCTAAATGATCGTAGCGGAAGCGAAACCGTTGGAGGAAATCCTGGAGTCCCTGCAGGGAATGTCAAAGGTTTTGGTAGTGGGTTGCGGCGGCTGCGTGTCGGTCTGCCTGGCCGGCGGAGAAAAGGAAGCGGGAATTCTGGCCAGCACCCTGCGCATGAAGCGCGAGCTTATGGGCGACCCTCTAGAAACTGTGGAGGAAACCCTGACCCGCCAGTGCGACCCCGAGTACGTGCAGCAGCTGGCCAAAAAGCTGGAAGGTATTGACTGCGTCCTTTCTCTCGCCTGCGGAGTGGGTGTACAATTTATAGCGGAACAATTCCCCCAAACCTGGGTGGTTCCGGCCCTGAATACCAAGTTCGCCGGCGCGACCATTGAGCACGGACTTTGGGAGGAGCGTTGCGGGTTGTGCGGGGAATGCGTGCTGGCCCGGACCGGCGGGGTATGCCCGGTAATCCGCTGCGCCAAGAGCCTCTTAAACGGTCCCTGCGGCGGTTCGCAGAATGGCAAATGCGAAGTGAAGCCCAACGAATGCGCCTGGCAGTTGATTTACAACAGGATGAGCGAGCTGGGCAGGTTGGAACTGCTTCTGGACGTGGCTGGGGCCAAGGACTGGTCGAAGTCCAGGGACGGCGGTCCCCGCAAAATGGTCAGAGAGGATGTGACGATCGATGGCTGAGGAAAAGAGCAAACTGCAGAGCCTGTTTGAACAGGGCGAATTTGCAGTAACCTGCGAGATCGGCCCCCCGAAAAACGCCCAGGGAGACGGCATCCGCAAGCACACCGAACACCTGAATCCATTTGTGGACGCCGTAAACCTCACCGACAACCAGACAGCCATCGTCAGGCTTTCCAGCATTGGGGCCGGTGTGCATGTCCTGGCGGCAGGCGGCGAACCCATTATCCAGATGACAACCCGCGACCGCAACCGCATAGCCTTGCAGAGCGATTTGCTGGGGGCCTACAGCCTGGGGGTGCGCAACGTGCTCTGCCTCTCGGGGGATCACCAATCCTTTGGCAACCATCAGGGAGCGAAAAACGTCTATGATCTGGATTCCATCCAGTTAATAGAAACTGTAAAAGACATGCGGGACGCCAAAGTGTTCCAATCCGGGGAAGTAATCAAGCAGGGGGAGCCACGGTTTTTCATCGGGGCAGTCGCCAATCCCTTCGCCGACCCCTTCGAGTTCCGGGTGCTGCGGCTGGAAAAGAAAATTCGGGCAGGCGCCCAGTTCATTCAAACCCAGTGCATCTTCGACATGGAGCGCTTTGAAGCCTTCATGGATCTGGCCCGCAAGCGGGGCCTCCACCAGCAAGCCTATATCATGGCCGGGGTAATGCCCATCAAGTCCGCTAAGGCGGCTAAGTATATGCAGAAAAACGTTTCCGGCATGCTGGTCCCCGATGGGATTGTGGAAAGAATGAGCAAGGCTGAGGACCAACCGGCCGAGGGCGTCAAACTTTGCATCGAGCAGATCAAACATTTGCGGACCATTCCCGGAGTACGGGGAGTTCATATCATGGCAGTGGCCTGGGAAGAAATTGTGCCGGAAATCGTCAAAGGAGCGGGGCTGTTACCAAGGCCTTAAGAAAAGGAGGAAGGAAAATGGCATACCTGGATTACTGCAAACCTGCCACAAGTATTTTGAAAGTGCCTGATGTGTTCTTTTGAAGACCGATCACTTTTGGAAGCGTCAGATTTAAAACAGATCAAAGAATTAGGCTATCAGCGTCAAATGTATTGATGAAAGAGGTATTGACATGAATGCTTCTAAGTTTAAAGTACTTCTCTACTCCGATGGTTCATACCAGGCGTTTTCTGCAGCTGTTTATACTGCCATGCTATTAGAGAAAATGCCTAATATGCATTTGACCATCGTACAGGTACATGAAGCTGATGGATGTTCACTGGGGACAGAATATAGTTGGAAAGAGTTGAGGCCTAGGTACAAAAGATATTCTTGGGGGTATTCTAAAGGGAATGTATATAGTTGGATAGACACTTGGCCGGTTAGCCCTACCTCTGACTGGATGAAGCGCGTGCTCCATGAAGGTGATCCGGACATAAGAAAACAATATTCTGAAATACTTGCCAAAACTAACAAAATATTTTCAAAGAAAGGGCTCAACGTCAAGGTTGAGGAATTATGTTACAGTATTTCCGAAACATCTGACATATCCCAAATAGCAGATATAATTCTTGATTATGCAACAAAAGGTTCATTTGAATTAATAATTATGGGTACGCGGGGGCTTTCTACCTTAAATAGGCTGATTTTTGGTAGTTTAGCGTATACAGTGTTAAACAAATCCCCTATACCGGTGTTGTTAATCAAGAAACTTCCTCAAGACTTTATTTATAGTTACCTGGCAGACACTGAGCACTAAGAATAATCTTGAGAGAAAGCACTGGAGGCGACAACCCAGTGCTTTTTTGTTGTCAAACAGTGAAAAAGTATCATAGAGAAATATTAAAAATTTGAGGGTCTGCGCGTACTGTCGCGTGTCTACAGATATGAAAGAACAGGAAGCGAGTCGTACAGAAGTCAGTTCGAGCCGTAGTATCGAAGAAATCTATGAAAGTAGATGGAGAAAAGGGCTCGACGGTTGAAATAAGACAGATGTTGCCTACTTGAAACATGAGAATAGCAGTTGCTCGAAAGAGGTTACTTACTTGAAGATAGATTGGAAATCGAAAACAGACAGTAAGAACGCTTAGTGGAGATGGATAGGCAATACAAGGCATAGGCACATCTTATTATCAACCGAACCGCCGTGTACCGAACGGTACGCACGGTGGTGGTACGCTGCGAAGGCTCCTTGCAGGTTGCAAGGAGCTATGCTGTATGAGAGATGAGGGAAAGGCCCCTCGGAGTCGCCATTCAGGTGGAGGCTTCAAACCACCTCAAGCTGCTGCGGTCAAAAGCTGTGGTAGTGAGCGTATGGATGTCATCAAAACCAGGAACCACCACTATCCTGGGATAAGGCAGAAGGGAACCTGATTACCGATCTGTCGGTGACCGGCATAAAGGCGGCATGAACGCAAACATAGGCTCTAATACGGAACGCAGGAACCTAAGACCCTGATGCTAAGAGAGAATTCCAAACGCAGAAACGTAAGGATGAGAGTATCGATGCAGGGTATAGGGACGGAACAGTCAGTAGTAGTAATGAAGCAGTCTAACGACTGTGGAGCGAAGGGACTGTGTTATCCTGTTTTGAACGTTAGTCAACCAGCAATGGGAGGAACTAAAATGTACAAAACAAAATCGTATGACATTTCAAAAGATCTAGTATGGGAAGCCTATCATAGAGTCAAAGCAAACAAAGGATCTGCAGGAGTCGATCAGGAAACCCTAGCGAAATTCGAGAAAACCTGAAGGATAATCTATATATGATATGGAGTCGAATGTCCTCAGGAAGTTACTTTCCTTTCCACCGCCTGTTAAAGCTGTAGAAATACCCAAAAAGAATGGCGGAATCAGAATCTTAGGAATACCTTTCATTATCCATAATATGTGTATTTCAAATATTCACTGTAAAAGGGGATAGTATGCCTAAAATTAAACCGAATTTATTCACTCCCAAACTCGAACGGGAGATTAGTTTTGTTTATTGACCATGATATCAGTATATATAGCCAGGTTGCACAGGAAATTGACCGTTTCTATACGATGGATATACCACATAGAATACCGACCTTTATTGGAATTCTGGAAAATGATCGCAGCGTTAAAGAATGGTATGAAATCGACCCCGGGTTACCAATTCATCCTGAATGCATAGCTTTCTTAATTAAATACTATTCCACACGATTTTTTGATGATTTTGTAATTGATTATGGAGACGATGAAGATCGTTACTTCATTCTGTCTGGTAGTAAGTTATTGCATAGCGGACTTCCAGACCCAATTTAAGTGTTAATTAATAAAGGTGGGAGAATGGGAATAAGACATGTCTTAAATATAGAATGGTGCCCAGTATGTCACCATATCCTCTCCAATGACGGTAATCATCACTGTTTTAATTGCCATGACGGTCGTAACAAGATTTTGTAAACGGACATAAAAGATAAGAAATATTAGGCATCCAGTACATGACTACGACAGCGCTTTAGCCTCAACCACAGTCAAACCATTGATTTCACTGGTATCTTTACCGATTTCAAAAGTGTATCAAAATATCACTTTTTTGACGGTCTGGCCGTTTATTTTGGGGATGAAAAATAGGAAGACCACTGTTATTTGGAAGGAATATTAAGGAAGATGTAGAATGTTGATAAGTAGTATAGGTTATTTTCAAGTTGGAGGGAAGTTATGGACGAATTTGCATTTCAACAATTTTTGTATGAACAAATACCCATAACTGAGAAAATGAGGTTAGAGGTCATTAAGTTCAAACCTTCCAGTGTAAAAATGCTGGCTAGGCTAGAACCAAATTATAATCACAAGCATACTGCGTTTGCGGGTAGTATTAATAGTTTGATGACGCTGTGTGGCTGGGGAGTAGTTTTTGCAAATGTAAAGGAATTTGATCCAAATTCACATATTGTAATTCAAAAGAGCAATATTGAATACTTATTTCCTATAGAAAAGGACTTCGTAGCAGAGTGTAAGATAGAAAGGAAAGAAGACATAGAAAAGTTTATACTGACCTTCAACAAGTTCAGCCGGGCTCGAATAAAGTTAAATGTGTATTGCAAAGATGAAAATAAGCTATTATCAAAATTTGAAGGACAGTACGTAGTGTTTAGATAGTTTTTTGAGCACTTTGTTTTGTCTTTGCAACATATCCCTACGCCTTCCCTGTCAAGTGGTCACATTCTACCCCCGGCTAAATCCCGCCGGGGTAGCTGTCTGACGTAACTAGTTCTGTTGTATATGTGTCGGTGATTGCTATCCCTACCATGGAACTAATAAGGCTAAAGGAGAAACATACTCATGAATTTGATGAAAATACATGGTTTGTACCTTCGGCCAATATACGTTAATTATGAATGATATAGAGTATGTTCTGAATCCGGGTGATGAAATCCTCATTCCAAAGGGTGCTGAGCAATGGGGAAAGTGTATTGCTGGAACAAGAACTATCCATGCATTTGGAGGAAAACGAATTCTCGGAGTTAACGAATAGTGAACTAAACGGCGCTACATCGTAACCCTAAGCCCCTCCCAGCTCTTCGCCTCCGAACCGTACTCGAAGCCACGGCTCTCCTGTGACGAGTTAACGTGGGTTGGGGGTTCGTTGCAGTAAAACACACCGGGGGAAAATATTATGCCAAATTGGGGCGTTGGGGATATTTGAGGGATATGTTGGAGTGAGTGGATGTCTTCGGGTTTGATCACTATTCTCTAAAATGTACAATTGATAAAGCGTGTTCGGGCTTTGGAGCGTAAAGTATTCAAAGCCTTTACTTTTTCTTATTTAATTTTTCCTATAGAAATATTTATCCGGTAATTTCCATACTGTAAAACAGAATCTAGAAAATGGTTTAAATCTAGCTGGGAATTAACCTGGATTTTCAGCATGTAACACCCTTCACCGCTAATCCGGCTAGCTTCCACAACCGATTCATTATCTTTTAAGAATACGTGAAAAGCCACATGATTAGTTGTTTTCATGAAGATGGTGACGTATGCGGTTATGGTTTTCCCAAGCAACTCTTCATCAAGCAAAACAGTGTAACCTTTAATAACGCCTAAACTCTCCATTCTTGAAACCCGGTTAGCAACTGCCTGTCCGGTTAGATGAACCTCTTCACCGATATCTCTCAAATGAACTTTACAATTTGCTTTTAGCAGCTCTAAAATTGCCAAATCAGTTTTATCAAACATTTTTATCAAAATCCTTTTCTAATGAAACCGAATAAAGTTCAAGACTTTCCCGGCACAATATATCTACTTGTATAATTATTATAACAAAAGATTTGGAGGGATTGTCAATGAAAAAAGCTTTACTGGTAATTGACGTTCAATATGAATATTTTACGGGAAGAATGCCGGTTACATATCCTAAAAGAAGTTTTGATAATATTATTAAGGCTGTGGATGTGGCTAATAAATATGAAATTCCGGTAAACAAGTTTTGTAGCTGATGAAGATGGTCAATTAGTAGGATTCTTGATTGGTTTTATCTCACAGAGTTACGTCGATGAAGCATATATCCATTTTGTCGGGATTCATCCCGATTACAGAGAAAAAGGAATTGGGCGCAAATTATATTTGGCCTTTTTCGAAAAGGTTGCGAAGAAGGGGTGTAAGGCTGTCCATAGTGTAACTTCCCCAGTTAATAAAGTCTCGATAAATTTTCATACTCGAATGGGATTCCAGATAGAAAAAGGAGATTCCGATGTTGATGGGATACTGGTTCATACCAATTACGATGGGCCTAGCCAGGCCAGAGTTCTATTCATTAGAAAACTATAGTGACACTGGAGGTTACATGTAAAAGTATATCTCTAGTCTTTCATATCCACCCCACGATTTTCTAACGAGGTTAGCTCCAGCCGGGGTAATGTCTTTCCTAACTGGGACGTTTGGATATGTGTCGGTTAGCTTTTATTAAGCTCCTCTACCTTTGGTGTTTAGCTCTTGCAGTCCTTCGTTCGCGCATATATATAAGTTGAACTATTAGCATGAGTATGTATCCGTAGCCTCCCAAAAAGAGGGTTTTTTTATAAAATGCAGAATGTTTAGTATATAAAATCTTGTATAAACTCATCCTTGACAGTGCCTCAGCAACAGTAAATGGGTACAAGTTTGCACTACCTATTATTTTGGTCCAGCTGATGCCGGAGTCAGCTGATAAGGGAGCAAACTAGCTGAACAATCCCAATACTCTACAACTCAGATTTATCTACAAAAATGATCAAAACATCGGTGAAGATGTTACTGCACTGAAGGCTGAGGTTAATGATGTAGGTTAATTATTAACTAATTTTTGCTAGCCATAAAGGAGGGTAAGAACTGTAACTAAAACTATATAAATATTTATAAATATCTATTGATAATTTATATACTATTGATGTATAATTATCAATAGAGGTGTATTGGATTGAACTATTATTCAATTGGTAAATTCGCTAAACTTATTGGTAGGACAGAACAAACATTAAGAAACTGGGTTAAAAATAACACTTTAAAACCTCATCATATTGCCCTTAGTGGCTACCGTTACTACTCTCAAGAACAACTTAAACATTTCTTAGGCATTAAAAACACCTTACAACTAAACAGGAAAGTTATCGGTTATTGTAGAGTTTCTTCCCACAAGCAGAAAGACGATCTCATTAGGCAAGAAGATAATGTAAAGACCTATATGCTTGCTAAGGGTTATCAGTTTGAGATAGTTACTGATATTGGTAGTGGGATAAACTACAATAAAATGGACTAAATCACCTTATTGATCTAATCACCAATTCAGAGGTTGATAAAGTAGTCATTCTTTATATAGATAGGTTGCCCTGGTTTGGGTTTGAACTGATTGAAAACCTATTTAATAAATACGGAACGACCATTGAAATCATTGATTCAACCGATAAGACGGAAGAACAGGAATTGGTAGAGGATTTAGTTCAGATAGTCACTGTGTATAGTTGTAGGTTGCAGGGGAAAAGGGCTCATAAGGTTAAGAAGATGATCAAGGAGTTGCTTGAGAATGATCCTGGGGAAGAAAGTTAGACTTAAACCAACCGAAGAGCAGGAACACCAGTTGTGGAAGTCGGCAGGAACCTCAAGGTGGGCTTATAATTGGGCATTAGACAGACAAGAGAAGAACTATGCTAGTGGTGGCAAGTTCCTTTCGGACAATGAACTAAGAAAAGAATTAACTCAATTGAAGCAAACAGAAGAGTTCTCTTGGCTTTATGATGTTTCCAATAACATCACGAAACAAGCCGTTAAGGATGCCTGTGAAGCCTACAAGAAGTTCTTTAAGAAACTGGCAGACAAGCCTAGATTTAAGAGCAGGAAAAGGTCAAAACCATCCTTTTACAATGATAATATAAAGTTAAAAGTGAGGAAATTATCGGTTCTTATCGAAAAGGTAGGTTGGATGCAAACAACAGAACAGATTCCAACAGGTGTGAAATACACCAACCCTAGAGTTTCATTTGACGGAAAGTATTGGTATCTATCCGCAGGAATTGAGCAAGAGCAAACCGTAGAACAACTGACAAGTGAAGTAGTGGGAATTGATGTCGGTGTAAAGGAACTTGCAGTATGCTCTAATGGTATGATATTCAAAAACATCAATAAGTCCCAAAATGTCAAGAAGCTAGAGAAACGACTTCATAGGTTGCAACGTAAAGTTTCTCGTAAATATGAAATGAATAAGGAGGGAAACCGTTTCGTCAAAACCTGCAACATTATAAAAGTTGAAAAGCAAATCCGTGTGCTGCATCGAAAGTTAAATGGGATCAGAAATAATCATATTCATAAAGCCACTAAGGCAATTGTGAAAACCAAACCTTGCAAAGTGGTTATGGAAACCTTAAATATCAAGGGTATGATGAAAAATCGTCATCTATCTAAAGCCATAGCCAAACAAAAACTGTACGACTTCAAGTCAAAGCTTCAATACAAATGTGAGATACAGGGCATTGAACTCGTTGAGGCAGACAAATGGTTTCCATCGAGTAAGCTGTGTTCCAGCTGTGGGGCTATAAAGCAAGACTTGAAATTGTCCGATAGAGTGTACAGATGTGATTGTGGTTTAGTGATAGATCGAGATTTCAATGCATCCATTAATCTTTCGAGATATAAATTAGTAGTCTAGTCACTTAAAAGACACTACTAATGTGTACGATTCGTTGCATCGGAATTTAAGCCTGTGGAGTGTTACATCAAACGAAAGTAGTCTTCGGACAAAATCGGACACAATGAATCAGGAAGCAAACAAAGCTTTTTATATACTTTTATAAAGTTTTGGCAACGGTGAGTCTGGTCGGAATTTCAGAACGTACTTTGCCCGAAAAGCCTTTATGGACAAATACATTCCTTTTATTAATTACTGCTAACTTTGCTTCTTATCTCAGTTTCTATATGTTGAATCCCACTTTACCTATTTATATTGAATCAATTACCGGAAAGCAAGCTTTATCCGGTTTGGGGATGGGTGTGTTTTTCTTATCCGCAGTTTTATTTCGGCCCTTCGCTGGGCGTATTGTGGATACACGTCAACGCAAAAGCGTCTTTTTATTCGGTTCATCCATTTTTTTCATTAGCATTCTGGCTCTAAACTGGGCCCCTACTCTCTTAGTGCTGTTGTTGGCTCGCTTTGTGCAAGGTTTTGGCTGGGCCTATTGCAACACTGCAGCTGGAACTTTGGCCAGCGATGTTATTCCTAAACATCGTTTTGCTGAGGGGATAGGATTCTACGGTCTGTCTTTAAGCATAGCTATGGGGATCGGCCCCGCCTTAGGTCTTTTCCTGCTACAACGTTACAGTTTCCAATTGATGTTTTATTTTTGTGCGGGGTCCGTGTTATTATCCTTTTTATTGGCGGTTATAATAAATCATCATAGCGAGTCCAAAGAAAGTTCACGAGACAAGTCATCTGTAGCTGTGAAGACCGTGCTCTTGGAAAAGAAGGCCTTACTTCCTTCTCTTGTGATGTTCTTCCAATGTATAAATACCGCAGCTATTATTTTCTTTTTAGCTTTATACGGACAATTTCGTCATGTGCCAGAGATCGGAACTTTTTTCATTGTGTACGCCATAAGTATTACTATTTCTCGACCAATATTCGGTCGTTTAGCCGATCGTAAGGGATACGACGTTGTTATTGTGCCAGGGCTAATTCTATGTGGACTAGCTACGGGTATTCTTTATTTAGCCCATACACTGCCGGTATTTATTTTAGCGGGTTTGATTTATGGATTCGGTTTTGGTGCTGTCCAGCCTGCAACACATGCGCTTTCTGTCTTGAATGTGTCACTTGAGCGACGTGGAGCTGCCACTGCTACTTATTTTATGGCTTTAGATTTAAGTCTAGCTATTGGCTCGGTCTTGTGTGGCATTGTGGCCCAGGCAGTTGGATATGATGTAATGTACCTTTTTGCAATTCTCCCGACCGTGGTCTCTTTACTTGTGTACCTGCTTTTCTCTAAAAAAATCAACCTAAAGCAGAGTTTTAAATCTAGCCTATAATCATAGCTACTCCCTCTATCGTGGCGGCTATTATAAAAAAATATGTGACGAAGAAATTAGATATTTCTTCGCAGTAGTTGGATAAAGTGCCATACGTATTCCATCTATGGTATAATCTAGTTGTTAATATGTGTAAAAGAGGGTGATTGATGGATGACTTTAATAGAAGATAGATTTATTTCTTATGAAGATCTTCTTAAACTAAGAGAAGAGACGGATGATAAAGTGGAGTTAATCGATAATGTTGTATATATGACGCCAGCCCCAACACCTATTCATCAAAAAATATGTTTTAAAGTAGCTAAGATTTTGGATGGGTACGCTGCGGACAAAAATTGCCAGATGCTGCAGGGCGTTAATGTCAGGCTTTACGATGAGCAACAAAGAAAAATCGGGGATGTAATCCCGGACATCTCAATATTTTGTCAGTATAAGGATCTTAATGTAACGTTTATTGATGATACCCCGGCCATCATTGTTGAGATCGTTTCGCCATCTACAGTCTATGCTGACAATATTAAGAAGGCGGATTTATATAAAAGAGCCGGTGTAAAGGAATATTGGATTATCGATCCTAAATCAAAAGTTATCACTGTTTGGAATTTTAATACTGATGAGCAGATGATATATCGTGAAATTGCTCATTCCTATTTATTTGAAGGATTAAGCATAGAATTAGAATATCTCTTTACTTAATTTATTGCGCATTCCTATATTTAAACAACTAAAATCCTTGCAGCTTATTTAGTTGCAAGGATTTTAGTTAGAGATAGCTTTGAACGACTGGCCACGAACAAGTTTTTGGTAATGAGTACTCCCTATATATCTAGAGATTGCCAGGCTCAGGCCACATTATCTTTAGATACTTAAGAAAAGTAAGTCTAGTAGATACTTATGGTAAAATCCTGTTCATAAAAGGATTTGGAGGATTATTGTAGAAAGTAGAATAAGTACCAAATTTCAATGTATTAAACAAAAAGTAGTTATTACTTATTCGTAAGATGATGCGAATAAAGAGCTTTATTAATGATGAAAGCGAGGTTTTGACATATCAATACAAATTACACTTTGAATATTATAACGACTTTATTCATTTTTACGGTGATTATAAAGATTCTGATGAATGTAATAAATCGTGTTGGTCCAGATTTCGTGGGATTCTTCGAAGATTTGCGGAAAAAAATTAAATAGATTTTGTTAGAGATAAACGAGGTTTGTGTAAAAAGTACGATTAAACATCCCGCGATAACCTTGGGGAGGGGAGGGTGGGAAATTTGAAAAGAGTCCTTGAAATTTTAGCTGTATTGCTGGTGATCTGGTTGGGATTTACCTCCTATTTTATAACTCAGCATTCCGTAAGTGGTAAAGAAGCTAAGATAAATGAAACAATAGTGTTTGATGACGTAACTATTAAACTTGAAAGTATGGTATTTTATAACTTTAAACGTAAAGGCCCTAATTTTAACACTGATTATGAAACTGAAATAAGGAAATTCAAGTACAAATTGCTATCAAAGCTTCCTAATTCACTTGTTACGCCGTATTTGCTACCAGCATTATTATTCTTCCTTTATATTAGGTTTAATTGCCCGAAATGTAGAATCTTATCATGATATTAACAGTATAAGACAAAATACAGCTAATAGCAATATCATATAACGCTTATAGCGTGTTAATTAAGCATAAGCTAACCTTTATAGTTACTATTAAAGGGGTTGTGGTTAGTGGATTACGGCATAATTGGAGAACGAATAAAACAGGAACGATTAGATAAAGGATTGACTCAGGAAGTGCTAGCTGAAAAAGCGAATATTTCCGCCTCATTTCTTGGGCAAATTGAGCGGGGAGAACGAAAATTAAGCCTTGTAACTTTAATTGAAATTGCTAAAGTTTTAGGGGCCAGTTTAGATTACTTGGTTAGTGATTCCTCACCGAGAGAAAATCCAGAACTTGATGAATTGATTTACCTACTGCGCGATCACAGCCGGCAAGAAATAAGAATGATAACAGATATTTCTAAAACGGTTTTTAAATATTGTGATGTTAAATAAGCGTTCGTATAAAAAATTGATCAAATACAAATCAGGCCCGAATACCCATAAAAGTCCAGAACTGATTACTTAAGCGAAATAAGTGGCCTGTGCAATCGTACACGTGTACGATTGCACAGGCCGCTTATTTTATTCCACAAATTACTCAGGAAGTCCGCCCGTACTGCTCGACAATGAAATCCATAAAGTACCGGCTGGCAATGAGCAATACCTTCTTGTTTTTAAAAGCCAAGGAGATGGTGGGGATAATAGGCGGGGACAACTCAGGTTTATACCCAAGCCTTCACCATCCGAAGCCTACATGCGTATGCTGTAATTAAAGCTATTAAAAAGGCGGGATTCAAAATGGACGAACCAGCACTGAACGTACGCCGCTTGTCATCGCGGCTGAGATTAATAGGATTAAACAACAGACTTGTAAAATCATGCTTTCCAATGCCATCGAGATCGGTAAGCGCCTGAAGGAGGACAAGGCCTTGCTCCCACATGGAGAATGGGGAAAATGGCTGGTGGAATCAGCAAGCTATTCCCAGCGCACAGCCAACAAGCTGATGCAGCTTTTTAAAGAATATGGAGATAAACTATTCGCAGCCGGCGATGACAGCGGCAGCTCAAATTCGTCAGCGCTGACGAATTTGACCTACTACCAGGCCATCTCCTGCTGGGGATTCCGGAAGATGAGCGGGAGAAATTTATCCTGAAGCATGATGTTAAGAATATGACCACCGGGGAGCTGGATCGGGCTACCTGCAAATTCGGCGAGTTAATCGACGGCAAGGTTATCGAAAAAGGTGTTTATTGTAGTTTAAATTTGTAAATAATTCGTCATCTTGATTACCCAAAAAATCCGTAATATGATAGATACATGTTAATAATAATTTAATTATTAATTGCCATAGGAAGGAGATTTAATGAAATCAAAAATTAAAAGTGTTGCTTCTCTGATATTCATAGGGTGTGCTATTGCTTTGGTAATTGTCACTTCATATATAGATTTAAGCGAAAAAAGTTTGCCAACACATTTGGGGTCTGCGGGATCAATTGATTTATCTCTAATCCAAGACTTTAAACAACCTATTAAGTTGGATGGAGAGTGGGAATTTTACGATAATCAATTAATTAATGATGTGCAGGCAATTAATGACGCGGATAAAATGATCGTAACCGTCCCAGATCAATGGAATGAGTATGCGACTACTAGAAAAGACCCCAAATCATTTGGATATGGAACATTCCACTTAAGGATTAAACTAAGTGAAGCCCAAATCAAACAAATATACGGATTTAAAATCCAAAATATAGGTATGTCAAATAAAGTAATCATCAACGGACAAGCAATTTCAATGAGCGGGAAACCAGGTGTGGATCACCAAAGGTATGAGATGGGCAATGTGCCTAATTACGTATTTTATGCTCCTAAGACAACTGATATGGATGTTTTAGTCCAAGTGTCTAATTTTGACTATAGACCGTATAGCGGAATTATAACCTCGATTCTGTTTGGCCCCCAAGAGGTCATTGAAAAAGCGAAAATAACAGCCTATGGATATGAATTGTTTTTTTTAGGTGCAAGTTTCGTTGTTGGGTTGATTTTTTTCGTGCTCTATCTATTCCGCTCAAAAGAAAAATATTTGCTCTATTTTTCCCTTTACAGCCTGACAAGTGCCTTATTTATCCTTACCCACGGAGAAAAAATATGGTTTCATTTCTTTCCGGAGTTTGATTATTTAGCTTTTGCAAAATTGCAGTTTTTTTCAGCAGCCCTGAATATTAGTTTTTTTATCGGTTATACATACTATTCTTTCCAAGAAGTTTTCAAGAACAAAACAACTCAATATATCGGAATTATTTCCCTTGTTTTTTATCCTGCGATGTTATTCCCGCTTGCAGTCCAGTCTTCAGTTTCTAGTGTTCAGATCGTGTTTTACGTAGCAGTCATGTTATATTCGGTGTATGGATGTATTAATGGGATTTTACACAAACATAGCTACGCGTTATATTTCGTCTTGATCATCTTTTCGACATTATTCATGGTCAGAGAAGCTATTTATATGGTTCTGGGAAAAGGGGAAGTAGCTATCTGGATGGTTCTTGCTCAATTAATCTGGATTCTTGTTCATTCTTTCTTGATTGCCGCTAGGTTGAGTAACACCTATGACTTGGTTGAAGCACAAGCAAAGAAGCTTGAAAGCTATATGCTGGAGCTTGAACAGAAAGTAAAAGACCGTACCATACATCTTGAAGAGGCAAATCTGAAACTTGAGCAACTAAGTCAGATTGATGGATTAACTAAAATCTATAACAGAAGACATTTTGATACCGAGCTGGAGAAAATATGGAGAGAGTATGCAAGACTGAATCATCCAATTTCCGTTATTTTAATCGATATTGATTTTTTCAAAAAATACAACGATTATTACGGTCATCAGGAAGGCGACTCATGTCTATATTCAGTTGCTTCCACACTTCAGGAACAATTGAACAGAAGCAGCGATATGATAGCACGCTTTGGAGGAGAGGAGTTCGTAGTTATTACTTGCGTTGATAGGGATAATGCTATTAAAACCGCTGAAAAAATGCGCTTAGCCGTAAAAACACTTCATATTGAACATCAAATGTCGGAAAAAAATATCGTCACAATTAGTTTGGGGGTCGCTTCAGTTATTCCGTCGCAAAGCAAAGAAATAACCGGATTAATCAAAGCTGCTGATATGGCTCTTTATGAAAGCAAACAAAAAGGCAGAGATATAGTAAGCGTAAAAGACTATGCAGACCATAGATAGCTTCGAACGACTGGCCGCTAATAAGTTTTTGGTAATGAGTACTACTACATATCTATAGATTGCCAGGCTCAGGCGACATTATTTTTAGATACTTAGGCATGCGGAGACGTTGTTCTCCTGCGAAGCAAGATTGGATTTGTAATTATTAAGAGGGATGGTAATAAGAAATGGACATTGATAGTATTATTTTTGATTTAGACGGCACACTTTGGAATTCAATAGCTGGAATTTGTGAGGCGTGGCAAACGGTCATAGCAAACTATCCCAAGATTACAAAAGCAGTAACACATGAAGATATGCAGGGATGCATGGGGCTGCCAATGGATGAAATAGGTAAAAAGTTGTTCCCGGAATTAGATGAAGCTGTTCAAAGGAAATTAATGAAAGAATTCTGTGAAACAGAACAAGTTTTTTTAGAGGAACATGGCGGAATGTTATACCCTAAATTAGAAGAAACCCTTGAAAAGTTATCTCAAAAATGCAAATTGTTCATAGTCAGTAATTGTCAGGATGGCTATATACAGGCCTTCTTTAAGGCCCATAGCTTAAATAAATACTTCAGTGATTTTGAATGTTGGGGTGTAACAGGGTTGTCGAAAGGGGAAACCAATAAAATCATCATGGCAAGAAATGAACTGAAAAAACCTATTTATGTAGGAGATACAAATGGAGATGCCCAGTCAGCCAAAGTGGCGGAAATTCCGTTTGTATATGCAAGATATGGCTTTGGTAAGGTAGAAGAATATGATTATGTAATTGATCGTTTTGAAGAATTGTTAACTTTAATTCAATGAAAGGTAAGGATTGATTCAGAGCATTCAGCGAAAGCACCCTCCGTGAAACCATTGAAGAAGAAGCAGCCATGTTAGGCATGCTCGACCTGGAGAACACTATTTTCTTCGGTTTGCATCCGTCCAATGCCGTGCCGGTTTATGGCCATCTTCCGGAAGACAAGCAGGACCTGCTTGCAGCGCTGCAGGATGGATTAACCTCGATCAGTAACAACTACTTGGACTCACCGCACCTGAAAAAAGGGCCGGAAGGCAACTTAAACCTCAGATTATAAATCATGGTTTTCTTCGTAAACTCTGTTGGCAAACTGGAAACGGTTCATGACTTGCCATCACTATACCTGCTCGCTCTCGATGTTGCTTTGGAAGTTTTGTCAAAATAATCGTTGAGTCATGGGCAGGTCTAAATCTGTGGTGTATGCGGGAATGTTATAGTGCCGATATGTTCTGCAAAGCATTTTATCGACAAAACGAAGAAAGTTTCCTTGAAGGACACTAAAGGTAGTTGTCAATATATTCCTTCATCTCTAATACAGTATTGAATTTTAAGGAAGTAGCTATTATTTTAGCGGTACCTGTGGCTACAGGATCTTTATCTTTGTGGTAGTCAAACTTACATGTACGCCAAATACCGTCTCTGCCTATTCCCAAATATATCGTTGAGCCCTTTTCTGGTTTCATATTGAAATGAGAAAGAAGTTTGCGTATATCTCCCTGACAGAATCGTATAGGCATTTTTACAAACCTAACTCTTTCTGTATTAAATCCCTATCTCCGTGACATCTTAGAAGTTTAAGCAAATATAGTTGTTTTTGGTCAGACTCAACTTTTGAAAATACATCTAGTTTCTCAACATAAATACGAAGGAATTCCAGAACGCTGTCAAGCAAATTATTGATAGCAGCTTCTAACGTAGGACCTTCACCATAAAGGTCAATTTCCGGAAGAGAAACAGTATGAATTCCAATTTCTTTATCAAACTCTTTTTCTGGTTTAAAAATTAAATGGGACAAAAGTTTATCGAGATAAGAAGTTTTAATATGTGATACCATTTCGTTCTCATTATTTGCATTGAATGTTATTACTTCGATTCCTTTTAGAGCGATATTGTTAAGCTCAGAATAGTGCTTCTTTGTATCTCGAATATTGAACTTAGGTATTGCTAATGACATTTTATTGACACCCTCTCTAGACTCCATCATAATCCTCACTTTCAAGTTTATTATAAGTAGTCATCGTAGTCAATGTAATCACTGTGATCACGGTGACCTATTATAATATATGTTGAAAAGTAAAGAACAATTCATAGGATATTTTGAAAACCTAAGTTAGGCTTACTTGATTCGCCTGAAGTCGACTTAAAAGTTAAGTATAGGGCTCAGGCTTCACCTGAGCATTGGCCAAGGAAAGCTAACAGGGGCTCTTATCTTATTGAGGAGACAGACAAGTTCAATGCACTTGATCGGCACTGGGAAGGACCTATAAGGTTCAGCTCGATATCCGCTGGGGAAGAGGGGAAACCATGCATTGACTTGCATAAATAGAGAAAAAATGAACAAAGTTCATAGGTATATGCAACTTGAGTGGACTTGGATTTATTGGTAACTGCAAGATGGTTAATAAAATCCTGAGTGAACGGGGGAAGGGGGTACTGCTTAAATCTGGTATCCAACATGAAACCTCCACAGTTCGTAATATTCGCATACAAGTGGTAAGTAAGTGGCAATATAGATAATATGTAGAAAAGTATACAATAGGCAAAAAAGTTCCTAAATCATTTTCCCAGTAAATAAGAGGATAATGCAACTATTCATTAAATAGACATTTAACGCATAGTTGATAGTGCAAGTGGTCAGGCGTTTTATAATAAGTTAAATCATGGCTCTAATAACCATCGATAATCCAATTCGTTTAGTCATGCATCACAATTTAATCATATAAAATTCTGAATCGTATTATTGATACATATTCAACGTTTTATATTAGCTCCTGTAACCACAGTTTTCTCGGATCGGATGTCTATATACTAGGCATCTATTTCTAAAGCCTTACAGAGGTTCCTAGAGGCTGGTTTTTCAGTCGCATATAGAACTCTGACAAAAGGTCAAATGGATAATGATAGTCCCAAACCCGATGTTTAATTTAGTCAGTTATCATTTGAGTTTATATAAATGCCCAATGTGAGTACCAAATTTAAAAAATCACAGACAGCCTGAAAATCACCGATACGGATGAATTGCGTTTATAAATCCGTATCGAGCTTTTCAGGCTGTTATTAGTATACCCCTCTGCGGTAAAATATACTCTACTTTACATAATATCTATTATAGGACCCATTTGCAAAAATTCATTTACAGTTCGTATTAGTTTTTCGACGAACGACACAAAGTTTTAGAGCTAATTGACACAAATGATTTTAAAAATTTCCCTTAAAAAAATGGGGCAAACATTTTAAAGATAATAAAAGTTTGCCCCATTTTAGAGGTTCAAATAATATATGCAGTTGCAAATAGAATTATCTCTTTCATTAACTCTACAACTCTACATAATTCAAAAACTAAAACGATAAATCTCTTTCTTCGTAGGGTAAATTGGGGGATACAGTTTTTTTAGCCTTCCTACTGAACTTCTTCTTCATATCGTCCAGTAAAGAGTAAATCACCGGAACAACAAAGAGTGTCAATAGCGTTGAAGTGATCAAACCACCTATGACTGCATGCCCCATGGGCGCACGCATCTCTGTCCCGGCTCCTGTTGCAGTGGCAACAGGAATCATACCGAAGATCATGGCCAGAGACGTCATGAGAATGGGTCTTAACCGAACGGCACCAGCTTCAATCAAAGCCTCTTTTACACCAAGTCCATCATTTCTTCTCTGCTTTGTAAAGTCTATGAGCAGAATACCATTCTTAGCTACCAGTCCCATAAGAAGAATGATCCCAATGAGGGACATTATGCTGAGCTCACTACCTGCGATAAACAGTCCCAAAACTGCACCGATGAGCGCCATGGGCAGAGAAAACATGATCGCAATGGGATCTAGGAAGCTTTCAAACTGCATGGTCATCACCAGGAACATGAAAAGTATACCCATCAGGAGCGCGATAACAAGATTCATGAAGCCTTCCTGCATAATCTCGTTCATTCCGCCCTGCTTTACAAAAACTCCCTTAGGAATATCCAGCTTCTGAAGCTTCTCCGTATACTTTGTTAAAAAATCTCCTACGGCTATTCCTTCAATATTTGCAGAAAGCTCAACCTGCCTAAGCCTGTCATATCTGGAGATTGAGGCAAACGAAGTGGATAGTACTTTTTTGGTAATATTGGCAAGTGGTATCAATTTTGGTGTCGATGGATCATTTGAGCTATTTATATAAAGACCATCCAGATTATCCAAACTTTTACGCTGATCATCCTTCAAGGATACCCGCACATTATACCTTTCACCTGCATACTCAAATTTTCCGGCATCTATTCCGTCGAAAAGCGCTCGTATCGTCTCTGCAGCAAGTGATATATTAACTCCAAGATCCGTTACCTTATCTCTATCCACCTCTAATTTTGTTTCCGTTTTGCCGGTTTTGAGGTTAATCGCTACGTCTTTGACCTGAGGATCCTGACTCAGCATCTGTTTTGCTTTCAGGGCAAAAGCCTGCAGCGTCTCCGGGTCGGTCCCCAGGATCACGAAGGAGACATCCTTACCTCCAGCGGGTCCTAAAGAACCTGTTTGTACGGCCAGTTCAATTCCAGGGATTCCTTTTAAGTCATCCCTCATTGCAGAAGCAATCTGTTTAGACGATTTTTCTCGCTCTTGTTTCTCGGTCAATTTGACATTAATTGAAATATTGTCAGAACCCACCGTAGTATAAACATGCGTGATTTCAGGATATTTCTTCAGTCTTTTCTCAATTTCCTTGGCTTTTTCCCCTCCAGCCTGCAGTGTCAATCCCGAGTCCGTACCCGCGCTTATAGTGATGCTCCCCGTATCGGTGGCTGGGATAAAACTGAAGCCCAACAAAGGAACCAATCGAATGCTGGCAGCAAAAAGCACAACCGTAAAGATTAGGGTTATAAAGCGGTGGCTAAGAACAACCTTTAAAACTTTAGAATAATTCGTTCCCAATAAATCAAATTTGTCATTAAACCAGTCTAAGAAATGACCTACAAAGGTTTTTTTCGTCTTTCTCTCCGCCTTTAACAATCTAGAAGACATCATCGGCACGAGCGTTAAAGATACAAACAATGAAACCAGCATGCTAAAGGCTACGGTAAGGCCAAATTCGATAAAATATTTTCCGATAATCCCACTAACCATGCCGATCGGCACAAAAACTGCGACCACTGCAAAAGTTGTTGCCATGACCGCTAACCCAATTTCTGACGTACCCTCCCGGGCTGCCTGCAAAGGTGGCTTTCCCATATGTAAGTGCCGGACAATATTCTCGATCACCACGATGGCATCGTCAATCAACAAGCCGACCGCTAGCGACAGGGCCATCAGGGACATGGTGTTAAGCGAAAAGTTCATGACCTTCATGGCAATGAAAGTTGTAATAATCGAGGTTGGCAGCGAAATCCCACTGATCAGGGTACTTTCCCATTCCCCTAAAAAAATGAACACAATAATAACTGCCAGGATACACCCTTCAAGGATCGTTTTTACGACTTCATCAACCGATTCACGGATAGACACGGAATTATCCGCGACAACATCTATAGTTATGCCTGGGGGAAGAACTCCTTTGATCAGATCCAATTGCTTTTTGACATTATCCGCAACAAGCACCGTATTCGAACCCGACTGTTTAATAATATCAACACCAATGGCCTCATTGCCGTCATAATAAGAAATACTGTCCTGATCTTTAACTCCGTCCGATACCGTAGCTACATCGCGAACCTTAATCTCACGACCCGAACGTGTACCAACCGTAATGTTGTAAAAATCCTCTAGACTCTTGACATTGTTGTCGGTCCGCAGGGATATTTCACGTTGCCCATCCGTAACCTTCCCACCCGGCTTTTCCATGTTGCCATTCTGGACTCCACTCACCAGCTCAACTGGAGACAGACCATAGGCGGCTAACTTATCGAGATCCAGCTTGATCTTGATCTCTCTTTCCTCTTTACCGTATACCTTGACCGAGCCTACACCGTTGACCGTGTATAAACTCTTGGTGATCACATCATCCACAAGCTTGGAAATGGCACGATTATCCATTGTGCCGGTCACTGCCAGAGATAAGATTGGCATGGCAGAGAAATCGTATTTGGCTATAATTGGCTCATCGATATCATCAGGAAGGCTTTTCCTGATCGAAGTGACTTTGTCCCGCACTTCCTGGGCAGCAACGTCCGGCGATGTTTCCAGGGCAAATTCAACGATAACATTGCATACGCCTTCACTGATATTTGTATAAACATGCTTGACACCGGAAATTTGCCCTATGGATTCTTCAACTTTCTTGGCCACATTGGTTTCCATTTGATCGGGGGCAACACCATGCTGTGTAATGGAAACTGTCACATAGGGAAAGTCTGCTTGGGGCATATCATTAATGTTCAATCCTCGATAGCACATGAACCCTATGAGAATAAATACCATTATTATAACGCTAATAAATACTGGCCGTTTTATACTAATATTTGTTACAAACATCCCTTAGTCCCCCTATTCTGAAACCACCGTGATCTCATCACCCTCCTGAATCATGTTCAGGTTTGTCGATATAATTGCTTCATTCCCTTGAAGTCCTGAGTTGATCTCTGCCTGATTATTGACCAAGTTTCCAACCGTTACAGCACGTTTTTGGACAATTCCATTATCATTTATGTATACGAAATAGTCGCCTTCCTTCCCTGTTATTAGCGCAACAGGTATAACAAAATTCTGAACTTTTATATCATCCATCAGCATTACCTTAGCAAATACCCCAGGTCTTAGGAACAGCTTCTCATTATTTAATTGTATCTTCACCTTGAATGCTCTGGAGGATGAATCGGCAGAGGCGCTGATGCTTTTTACAACACCTTCATAGGTATCAGGATCATCTACATTTAGCTTTACTCTAGCCTTTTGTCCTATCATTATAGTCTGGATTAGAGCCTGATCTACCTCGATTGCGGCATTTATCAATGAAATATCTTTAACCTTTCCCAGAACGTTTCCTGGAGTAAGGAACTGTCCTAGGCTGACATTTTTTCCGTCCATAACGCCGGTAATTGGAGCTCGGATTATCATATCAGCTAAGGTAGTTTTTAGGTTATCGATGTTGGTCTGTGATGCCTGAATATTAGCTTGACTTGAGGCAATGTCTGCCTTAATTATTTTCAGAGAAGTTTCTGCGTTTTCAAGTTCAGCCTGGGCAACAGCACCTTGCTGCGCTAATATTTTTGTCCGATCGTATGAGCGTTGAGTATTTTCTAAGTTGGCCTCTGTCTTTTGCAAGGATGCCTTTGAAACCTCTAACTGGCTTTCAGCAGACTTTATCTGGTTCTTAATATCCTGATCATCTAATATTACAAGTGTCTCTCCCTCAGTGACTTGTTTTCCATCATCAAATAAAACACTAATTACCTTTCCGCTGTTCTTTGAACTTACAATTCCTTCCTGATCAGCTTCCAATGTTGCTTTAAAGTATGACCCATCGCTTTGCGCAGCCTCTTTTGGGCTGATTACTTCTACTGCAACTTTGTTATTCATTACTGTTGCTTCAGTTTGATTATCCTTTGCTGCATAAATTGATTGAATTTCATTTCGATTAAAAAGTGCAACCCCACCTATAAAAATAACTGCTATGATTGCGACTGATACCATTCTCTTCTTACTCATACCTTCGCCCCTCTTTTAGACTGAACAAGAATCCAATCCTAATTTTGTTTTAGCCCCTATTCCGTTTAGTATAAAATCAATCATTTTTTCCCTGTCAAGGTCTTTCTGTTGCTGTAACCAGCAACTACCAATTATTTGCACTTTAAATGTACAATATGCGCCAATCATTTCAGGTATCAAATTCGCGGCAAACTCCCAATCAAATTCCCTTAGTATTCCAGCTGCAGACCCTTTTTCAAAAAGTTCACGTAATACTTTCACAGATTCCTCCCTATTAATCAAAATCATTTCGAACAACTTTTGCTTCACTTCGCTACTCATTTCGAAGAATTCACCAAACATCATAAACTTGAAGAAGAACTCAGTCTCTTCCATCATGTCCTGGGTAAACTTAATAAGTTCGTTCAATATTTCCCGTAACGTATATTTATCGCTAATCCTTGTGTTTAGTTCATTAAAGAAATGACTTGTTTTAGCCTTGACAACCTGTATAAACAAATCTTCCTTGTTCTGAAAGTATTCATAGAGAGTTCCTTTTCCCAGTCCAGCTTCCGTTGCGATATCCTTCATACTGGCATTGGTAAAACCATTTTCGTTAAACACTTCAAACGCTGCATTTAGTATTGCTTCTTCTTTGTCTTTCAGTCTTGCCATATAAACCTCCGAATTCTAATGCCCGACTGTTCGGTCAATTAAATTATGATATATCTCTTATGACTTGTAAATATTTGAAATTTTAATGCTTCGATAATATTTGATTATGGTAAGACCTTAATGCCAATAAAGAAAATTTGCAAGAATAGGTTCGTTTAAATTCAACTTGACTTAATACGTTAATATATTTACAATACTGTTAATACATTAACAGTATTGGCAGATTAGATAGGGGATGAAAAAGATTAAAGAAGGCCAAGGCACTCAAGACGGTTACCTTGCAAACCAAGCCCTATATGAATTGACACTGCTCAATAATGCTCTGGAGGATATATTTGAAGTTCACTTTGCCCGGTACGGACTTTCCGGGCCAAAGTTTAACGCCTTAATTCATCTGTATATGACGGGCGATCATGGATTAATCCAGTCAGAACTAAGTAAAAAGATGCTGGTTTCTAGAGCCAACATCACCGGCCTAATAGACCGATTGGAAAAAGAAAACCTGGTGGTTCGCAGTAATGACCCCTCCGATAAAAGAGTATTCCGCGTCTGCCTCACTAACAGGGCCTGTGCATTGATTCAAGCCTTCCTTCCAGTGCACAACAATTACATGAAGTATGTCATGTCCAGTCTCGACATTCATGAAAAGGAGGTATTGATTTCATTGCTAAGAAAATTAAATAAGGGATTGAACTCAATTTAATGAATTCGCAGAAATGAAGAGTAAGGTACTGCTAAATCTTCTGGAAGGGGTAATGCCATATGTCAAAACTAGATAATCCTCTAGAAATTTACAAGTTACTCCCAAAATCAAATTGCAAACAGTGTGGGGTAGCGACATGCCTAGCGTTCGCCGCCGCGGTAATAAAGGGCCAAAAACGTCTCAATGCATGTCCTCATCTGGAAAGCACTGTAATTGAGGAACTTGATGGAAGAATTATTAGACAACCGACGCCTGAAGAGCAACTGAAGCAAGTACTGGAACCGTTGAAAAGAGAGATTGTCACAGTAGATTTTCCTGCATCCGTAAAACGATTGGGGGCTAGGCTTTCTGGAGATAAGTTGACCATTAAGTGTCTTGGCAAGGCCTTCACGGTTAGTTCGGTGGGAACTATTATTTCAGAATGCCATAACAATGTATGGGTAACAGTTCCACTACTTAATTATATTATTTACAGTGCAGGAAAAGATCTTTCCGGAAAATGGGTTACCTTCAGGGAACTTAGTAATGAGCCGGTATGGGCTGCATTTTTTGAACAAAGATTTGAAAAACCTTTAAAACAACTTACTGATTCCCATCCCGATCTTATTGAGGACATGATTTATATTTTTAACGGCAAGCCTGTAGAAACTAGTTTCACCTCTGATATTTCGCTGGTATTGTACCCTCTACCAAAGGTTCCAATTCTCATTTGTTACACCAAACCAGCAGAGGATCTAGAATCCAAGCTCAATGTTTTTTTCGATACGACAGCGGAAGACAATCTAAGCATTGATTCAATCTATATGCTTTGCGTTGGGCTCTTGGTTATGTTTCAAAAGATCACTTCTCGGCACATTTAAGCTGTGAAGGGCCTACATTAAGCAGACAACCAAACAAGAATTTAGCTCTAGAAAAAGATTGTATACATTTTTGATATCTATGTGTAAAAATAGTATGTCGTATAACATTAAAGATACTTCCGTTCTACTTTGTACTAATGAATAGATTACAGCCAATTCTAATGTTACCAGCTAGGAATTTCTTGAAGAGCAAAGGTCTACATTTTTCTCTAACAATATATAAGAAACCGAAGCCAGTTTTCCTTAATGAAAACTGGCTTCGGTTTCTTATATATCCCTCCATGGGTATGGGCTAGATTTTAAGAGATTTACGCTTATATTTTTTCCTATTCTTATTATGGCGGCTTGCAGAATCTGGGTCTTCAGTATTTAGAAGAATATCTTCAATCTCTATCTCAGCGTAATCACCCTCAGGAGTATTAATACACTGGCAGCAATTATCACACTGTTTCGTTGGATCAAGATCACAAAGATCACATTCACCGCATTCGGTACAAATACGATCCTCCAATAAACATGGTTCACCTAGACTTTTCAATGTCTTTACCTCCAATAAATCCAAAACTAACAATACTAATAAGACTAAAATATACCTGGACTCAAGAAAAGCGCTCTTGGGTCTTTAGATAAGCTTTGTAGTGCTGCTTTTGAACGCTGCTCCGCCCATGCTTCATCAAGTAACTTGATAGTATCTCTATAACGTTGCTTGCTCCCTAATAGGACTAGTAACAAATCCCCATCGGGCCTTGATACATAAGAGACAAGACATTGTCCTGCTTCAGTCGTTGTCCCTGTTTTTAGACCTTTGTCTCCAGGATAGATCTCCAGGAGACGATTAGTATTCTGCAAATCAGATTCACGAGAAAACCCTTGTGCATCTTTCCATTGGACATGGGCACTTGTTTGTTCAACGTATTTAATGAGTCCCTCATTAGTAACAAATTCCTTTGCGATTTTACTAAGGTCATTGGCGCTAGTATATTGGTTTGGATCCGGTAATCCATGAGGGTTGGTAAAGTGAGTATTTTGACATCCCAGACTGGATGCATATTCGTTCATTTGTTGAGCAAAAGCTGGGATTGAACCACCAACTTTGACTGCTAAAGCTGCTGCTGCATCATTTGAACTGTTAACATATAACGCAGTTAATAGATCATGAACTGATATTTCATCTCCTGGTCGGAGCCCAAGTCGGGAACCTTCAACATTCACTTCAGCACCGACTTTGACGATATCCGTCTCTTTCAAGGTCTTTACTGCGACAAGACCGGTAATAAGTTTTAAAGTACTAGCAGGGGCACGTTGTACGTCAGCATTATGAGATTTTATAATCTGATTCGTTTGTGGATCAACAAGAACGTAGCTTTCATCCTCAGTTGATAGTTCGGCAGACGATGAACCAGCCTTTATTGAATCAGATGGTTGGGTCTCTCCAATTGTTGACGTTATTTGGGAATTGGCACCAGCAGAACTTAAATAGTTAAATCCAATAATTGATATAATAATTATCATTGTCAATTTCATAACTATTTTAAACTTTCTTTTAGACTTCGATTTTGAAATACGATACTCTGGATGTTTCAAAGAAATTAACCCCTCTTTTGGAAGACAAGTCTCTTTAATAACTAATTTATATGAGTAATGTTACTGTCTTTTAAGACTTCAATACAAACAACGCTATTATAACTAATTTAAAGCATCGAGGCAAGTTTCACAACTAAAGTATTATTGTCTTTCATATAGACACCCCATTCATTAGACTATATGAAGAGGAATAAGACTTCTCCCCACTCTCCCAAATTTGCCATACCGCCAAAAAGGGATAGGGATTAATCCATTGTCCGTTCGGTAGTTCTATACCGAAATGAAGATGGTCTGGTGTTGTTAAAGCATCTCCTGTGTGTCCCATCCCTCCTATGAACTCCCCTGCCTCAATTCGTTTCCCCTTTATAAGTTTCGGAGAAATATATTGCAAATGAGCGTAATAATAATAATTTCCATCATCTCCGCGTACACCGACTCGTTCACCACCCAGTCGATTCCAACCTAATTGTTCAATTTTCCCGCCACAAATACTAACGATAGGTGTCCCTTCTTTTCCAAAGAGATCAGTTCCTTCATGCCTTCGTGCCCCACCTTCTCGATCTGCTCCAAAACTATCTTCATACCAAGTGGTTCCTACGACCGGAAAAGTATATTTATCGGGATAATAATATGAAAACTGCTCTATAATCTCACGACGCCTTTGAATGGTTTTAATTGTATCAGAGGAGAGCAGACCCCATTTCAGGTTTGAGAAAGTTTTATTTTCGCGAAGTTGATCTATAAGCTTTTGAGCCTCAACTTCAGGAATTGTCGAATGTATTGCCAAAAGATCCCCATAAGCGATAGTTGGAGATTTGTAATTTTCTTGTATACATTGTTTAACAAGCGCAGGAGATATTGTGTTTAAATATGGATATACATCGGATGAAATGGTGGGTGAACGATGAAGTACCTGCCAAACGATTATTCCTAAAAAAACGATAAGCCATAACTGAACCAGTCCATACATAATTTTCAAAGGAATTTTCATAATTTTATCCCCCACTCTCAAAAATTCAAATTTATAACGAACATTTGTTTGCACTTTGTCAGAATGGATGGTACAATATTCCTGTAAAAGATGGGGGTGTTATTTTATGTACCCGGATTTATCTCAACGACAAACTAAAATTTTAGAATTTATTAAAGAGGAAATACGTAAAAAAGGATATCCACCTGCCGTTAGGGAAATCGGCGAAGCTGTTGGGTTATTATCTAGCTCAACTGTGCATGGTCACCTTCAGACGTTAGAAGACAAAGGATATATCCGACGCGATCCAACAAAACCACGGGCGATCGAGATTTTGGACAGTTCTAGTGAAGCACTTGAAATGAAGAAAGTAGTCCAGGTCCCTATTGTTGGCCGTGTAACAGCTGGCCAGCCAATTTTGGCTGTTGAAAACATCGAAGGTACCCTTCCTCTATCTGCTGATTTTGTTCGTCAAGACAATGTTTTCATGCTTCGAGTACAGGGAGAAAGTATGATAGGAGCAGGAATTTTAGATGGAGATTATATTATCGTTCGTCAACAGAGTGATGCGCGAAATGGAGACATTGTCGTTGCTCTAATTGGAGATGAGGCAACCGTTAAACGTTTTTTTAAAGAAAGAACGCTTATTCGACTTCAACCTGAAAATCCAACGATGGAGCCGATCTACTCTCAAGATGTTTCAATCTTAGGAAAGGTCGTCGGCGTTTTTCGTACTCTCTAATAACGTGAAGTCTACCTATTAACAAAGATATGCACTATAAGAATAAGTTAACATTATTATTTTTAGGTAAATGAAATAACGTTAGCTCCTATAGTGTGATGTCTATTAATATGGCTGTACTACAAGGGAAAGACCGGCTTTCTTTGAAAGCCGGTCTTTCCCTTGTAATAGTCAGACGCCATGCCGCTACGCAGCACTTCCAGATGATAGGGGAAGGACCTTCCATCCGGATCAATTAAGCGAGATTTTACAGTTCTGTTTGTCGTGAAAACGTTCCATACCCAAAGAAATCAAGCGATCGATTAATTCAGAATAAGGAATCCCTGTTGCTTCCCATAGCTTAGGGTACATTGAAATTTCCGTAAATCCAGGTAATGTATTTATCTCATTAAGGAATATTTCATTTTGTGGAGTAACAAAAAAGTCGACCCGACCCAATCCACTTGCTTCGACAGCGCGGAACGCTTCAATAGCCATACTCTGTAGCCTTTTAATAACTAAATCGTCTAGAACCGCAGGAATCAAAAGACTAGATCCAATATTAGAATACTTGGCTTCATAAGTATAAAACTCATGTGCAGGCAAGACTTCACCAGGAAGAGATGCTATAGGCATGTCATTTCCTAAAACTGAGACCTCTATTTCTTGTCCAATGATCGTTTCTTCAATAACAATTTTTCTATCAAAAATGGCTGCAGTCTTTAAGGCATTCAACAGCTCTTTGCGGTTGTGAGCTTTAGATATACCCACACTGGAGCCTAGATTGGCAGGTTTCACAAAGCATGGATAGCCTATCTTCTCTTCAATCTTATTGAGACATATTTCCTGACTGTCGAAAAATTCTGATCGAAGGAGAGTAACATAGCGTGCCAAGGGCAGATTTTTTTCCAGAAATACGGCTTTCATCCGATCTTTGTCCATACCCAGCGAAGACCCTAATACTCCAGAACCTACATAAGGTACATTGGCCATTTCCAGTAATCCCTGGAGAGTTCCATCCTCGCCATAGGGTCCATGAAGAACGGGAAAAATAAGATCGAATTTTCCCTGGTCTGGAAGTGGCTGACCACGTGTGGTCATAAAATGTGGTTGAGTAGGATCTATGACTAAAGTTACCTGAATACCCTCTTTGGTCGAAGGAAATCCATTCTTAATGATTTCTTCCGGTGAAACTCCCCAAAACCATTGACCTTGTTTGTTAATTCCAATTGTTTCTACATTGTAACGGCTTCTGTCTATCGCTTTATAAATCGACTGTGCTGAATTTAATGAAACCTCATGTTCACCTGAGCGACCCCCAAACAGAAGAACCACATTTTGTTTGTGATCATCCACAATGCCCCACACCCTTCTAATAAGTAGTTAATAGTAAGTTAATTATGTGCTCAACAACCTATATAGACCCCGATGTTAAACGGTAATAAGGTTTTAAGAAGCAACTATAAGAGTATATGCTTGAAAAAGAAAAAAGCTCCCACCTAACGGGCAAGAGCTCCTATTTCATCTAAAGGCCAATAACGGAAAAGAGTCCTTCCGGTAATATTCTCCATGGGTAAGAATCCCCATTCTCTAGAGTCAGCACTGTTGTTACGATTATCACCCATAACAAATACAGAATCGTTGGGAACAACGATCTCATCAAAGTCGTTGGAATTCTCTAATAGATAGGGTTCAAATAGCTGCTCGCCGTTAACATAGGTTTTCTTATTACGTATTTCTACTCTATCCCCCGGTAAGCCAACAACTCGTTTAATATAGTCATCTGTCGCATGGGCACTCGGTGGTGGATGAAAAACAATAATATCGCCACGAATAATCTGATCAAATCGTTTGAAGAAAAACTTGTCTACAATGACCCGGTCTTCAAGCTGAATCGTTGGAAGCATTGAACCAGTCGGAATTTTACGTGCTTCAATCACATAGGTGCGCAATACCCAGGAAAGTGCGAAAGCAATGAGTACTATTTCTACGAGTTCTATCAAAAATCGAAATGAACTTTTCGGCTTCTCCGAACTTTCCATAATGCACCTCTTTCTACTCTACATAGTAACATAGATTTTTCGATGTTTAAATGGAAGATTTATTAGCTCAGAAGTCCTTGTTGCCATAAATTCAGTGCTGCTAAGATGTTGCCCATCTGAACATATGTGTAGGATATTCCTCCTTGTTGATAGACAACATATGGTTCTCTAAGGGGTCCGTCTGCGGAGAATTCGCTGGTTGAACCTTGGATAAACGTTCCACCAGCCATGATAATTTCATCTTCATAACCAGGCATTCCCGACGGAATGGGCAAAACATGAGAATCAATCGGGGACCCTTTCTGTAAGCCCTGACAGAAGGCAATCATTTTTTCCCGTGATCCAAGTTTGACGGCTTGTATAAGGTCTGTTCTCTTCGTTTCTGGTTCAGGATGCACTTCAAACCCTAAAGTTCGCCAAAATGCTGCTGAAAAAACAGCACCTTTTATGGATTCAGAAACGGTTAATGGGCTAAAGAACAATCCTTGATAAAATAAACGTTGCCATTCCAAAGTTGCCCCCATATACCCTCCGACTCCAGGGGCCGTCAAGCGTTGAGCGCTTAGTTCAACTAAATCGGAGCGTCCAGCCACATATCCACCAGTCGGGGCCAGACTTCCTCCTAGATTTTTGATCAGCGACCCTGCCATTAAATCTACACCGATATCACCGGGCTCCTCAGTCTCCACTAGTTCTCCATAGCAGTTATCTACAAAAATGATTAGATGGGGAAAGTGTGTTCTGACAAAGTCTACGAGTTCCTTCAACTGAGACATCATCAGGGCATCTCTCCAAGCATACCCACGTGAACGCTGGACCAATAACATTCGAGTTTTAGTTGTTATCTTCTCGTTGATTAGCGCATATTGTATTTTGCCATGGGAGTCTAATGGGATAGTATCATGAAATACACCGAAATCTACGAGGCTGCCTTGTCCTTTGCCTCTTAAACCAATTACTTCTTCTAATGTATCATAAGGGCTTCCACTAACAGAAATAACATGATCTCCAGGTCGCAGTACACCAAATAAGGCCGCTGCAATAGCATGTGTCCCAGAAACAAACTGACCACGGACAAGTGCTGCTTCTGTACCTAAAATACGCGCAACTACACGATCAAGAACTTCTCGTCCGGTATCACCCAGACCATACCCCGTTGTTCCGTGTAAATGATAAGTTGCGACTCGCTCCTCTTGAAAAGCGTTTAAAACTTTTTCGTGGTTCTTTTGGGCTATTTCTTGTAATGCAGGTAATTGACCAAAGAGTGTTTTTTCCGCTTCATCTACTGCATTGCTAATAATCTTTGGCCATTTAGGATTCGAATACAAACAATTTCCTCCTAACAACTAACAAGGGCAACCTTAATCTTACTTCAATTTAATAATGAACTAAGAATCTTCCATACTGGCTTTAGAGAATCGCCCCGTATAAGGGATATCTTGATTGGATAAGGAAGATATTCTGATAATTGATCCAGATCATTTTTAACTGCAACTTGGTCAACCTTATTTAACAAAGTAATTATTGGCTTATCTACGCATTCCAGCTGGTTCAGCACCTCGCGAACGGTTTCTGCGTGTTGAATCGCTTGTGGATGACTTGCATCGACAACATGGATCAAAACATCAGCTTGTTGAACTTCTTCTAGAGTCGCAATAAAGGCTCGAAGAAGTTGAGTCGGCAATTTCCGAATAAACCCCACAGTATCGCTCAAGAGAATTTCCAAGGAAGAGTCTGTTTTAATACTGCGAACAATTGGGTCTAAGGTCGCAAATAGTTTATTCTCTCCGACCGGTAAGTCCGATCTGCTGCCCGCTTGTTCCATGGCCATTTTCATGAAGGTTGTTTTTCCAGCATTAGTATACCCTACTAAGGCAACTATCGGCAGACCACTTTTAGTTCTTTGACGACGTTGAACGTCGCGGTGCTGTAAAACTTGTTTTAATTCTTTTTCCAACTGGTTTATGCGATCTCGCATTCTTCTTCGATCTAGCTCTAATTTAGTTTCACCAGGGCCCCGCGATCCTACTCCGGCACCTAAACGTGATAGAGCTTGTCCCTGTCCTGTTAAATAGGGCAAGAGATGTTTAAGTTGAGCTAATTCGACTTGAAGTTTACCCTCTCGTGATTGAGCCCGCTGAGCAAAGATATCTAAGATCAATCCAGTACGATCTAAAACTTTTAGTCCAGTCTCCATCTCCAAGGTTCGTGATTGTGTTGGAGATAGTTCATCATCACAGATCAAAACATTGGCTTCAGTTTCTTGTAAACGATGAATTAGTTCTTCAAGTTTTCCACTTCCAAAATAGCTGCGCGACTGACCATAACGCCGTAGTTGGACCATTTGACCGACTACATCTACTCCAGCTGTACGAGCTAGTTCTCGCAGTTCAATCAAATCTTCATTGGTTTCCTGTTCACTGTCTTCCAGCGCTATTAAAAAAGCAAGTTCTTTAACTTTCGGTTCTATCTTAGTACTACTTCCTGATACATTCTGTGAAAGGTCAGAAAGAGCATCATTATAGTCAAACTCATACCAGTTTTGAGGACTTAGGTTAACAAGATAGGGATCATTCTCCTCTGTCCTATAGGCAATCTGAATTCCAGTAAAATTCCCCTCGTAAACTCCGACGGACGCCATACTTTCAAGTCTAAGAGATCCCAGGGCACTATAATCTAAGGGACTCAGTTTAAAATTCCCATTAGGATGTGTATGGATACAACGTAGATGTTTTCCAATTGACCTGCCTTTAATCGGTGGAAGGGTTACAGTTGAATGACGCCCTACCGCCGCAGCCAACAGGATACCAGAACGTGAAAGATAGATCGCTATTTCTCGATTCCAAAGTTGAGTTAGGCGTATGAGCTCCTTCAGAATTTCAGGATGAATTAGTTCAGAACGTTCAGTTTTAATGTCAGATAATTTCTTAAGTTCTTGTAACTGACTTGCCCGAATTCCGGACAAGTCTCCCGAAATATCCATATTTATAGACTACCTCATTATTCTTAGTTTCTTAAATAACAAAAAACCTTAAAGATTTCAGAGATTTTCCAAGTTAATATCGACGGGCAAAATCTGGATGAGCTCTTCTCGGCTGGAACTGGGTCTTTGGAATAAGCGAACTGCCTGTTTTCGCACTGTCTTTTCCACGAGGTTTCGTACCAGCCGTGCGTTTCCAGCATAACGATGAGAACTTAGCAAGATTTGAAGATGAAAACGGAGCGCATCTTCAGCGTCTGATGTTAACTCATATTGTCGAGTTTTAAACATCAGTTTTCCGATAGCCAACAATTCATCAATTGTATAATCAGGAAAATCAATATGTATGGGAAAGCGTGACCTAAGTCCTGGATTAGTTTGCAAAAACCAGTCCATTTCTTGACTATAGCCCGCTAAGATTAACACAAGATTATCTTTATAGTCCTCCATTGCTTTAACCAATGCATCAATGGCTTCTTTTCCAAAATCCTTCTCTCCGCCACGGGCTAAGGAATAGGCCTCATCTATAAATAGGACCCCGCCTAAGGCTTTCTTGAGTTGCTCCCGAGTCTTCTGAGCGGTATGGCCAATATATTCACCAACCAGATCTGCACGTTCACACTCGATTATATGTCCTTTTTGCAGGACTCCCATTTCTTTAAACAGTCGCCCGACCAAACGTGCCACTGTGGTCTTGCCCGTTCCGGGATTCCCTTTGAAAATCATATGGAGTACAAGGGGTTCAGCAATGAGTTTTTCTTGGGTTCTTCGCTTTTGAATTTCCACAAAGGCTTGTAAATCTCGTATGAGACGTTTTACTATGACTAATCCAATGTAAGACTCTAACTCATTCAGAATTTCTGCAACTTTATCCTTGTCTTTATCCCTGTCCTTTTCAATGGAAGAAGAATTAGTTTTCCGCACTCGCCCAATCCCCGCCATATCTGTCGCTGGTGTATGTATTTGTTCGGTTTTGGGGGGCAAGGGAGTGTGAATAACCGGAGGCATTTGTTTGTCCGGACCAAACATTATTCTAATTGTCATAAGTACAGGCACCTCCCATCCTTACTACTATACGCAAGTAAAGATGAAAGGTGTCCAGTGAAACCTATTGTTATTATTTCCCTGTTAAGCTCTTTGCATAACGTACACGAGCCGTGTGATCTAAGAATTTCTTACGTAGTCGGACACTTTTAGGGGTGATTTCAACCAACTCATCGTCATTAATAAATTCTAACGATTGCTCTAAGGATAATTCCCTGGGTTTATCAAGACGCAAAGCTTCATCGGCTGAACTGGTACGCATATTTGTAAGCTGTTTTTTCTTACAGACATTTACTTCAATATCTTGCTCACGCTTATTCTCTCCAACAATCATACCTGCATACACATGAAGGCCTGGATCTACAAACAAAGTGCCGCGTTCTTGAGCAGAATAAAGGCCGTATGCATTAGTTTCTCCCTCTTCAAAAGCAATCAGCGCCCCACGATTTCGTCCTTGGATATCCCCTTTATAGGGTTCATAACCCAAAAACATATGGCTCATCATTCCTTCGCCGCGTGTTTGGCTTAAAAATTCTCCACGGAAGCCAATAAGACCCCGAGCAGGAATTTTAAACTCGACACGTATTTGTGTTTCAGAGAGGTTCGTCATATTCTGCATTTCTGCTTTACGCTTCCCGAGGTTTTCCATAATTGCTCCTAAAGAACTTTCTTGGAGGTCACAAATTAAAAATTCCATAGGTTCACATTTGACGCCATCGATCATTTTATAAATAACTTCGGGCTTTGAAACTTGAAGTTCGTACCCTTCCCGACGCATGTTTTCAATCAAGATTGAGAGGTGAAGTTCTCCCCTGCCAGACACCTGAAAACTATCTGCAGAGTCTGTCTCTTCTACTCTTAAGCTAACGTTTGTCTCAACCTCTTTCCAAAGACGCTCACGTATCTTTCGAGAGGTTACAAAATGTCCTTCGCGTCCAGCGAAAGGACTGTTATTAACCATGAAATTCATGGACAAAGTTGGTTCATCCACTTCAATAGTCGGTAAAGCTTCCGGGTTCAATGCACAGGCAACAGTTTCCCCAATATTAGCACTGGTCAATCCGGTTAGCGCTACAATTTCTCCTGCAGAGGCCTCGGGAACGACTTCACGCTTTAAGCCGTCATAAATCATAACTTTACCTACTTTTGTACGTTCAAAACTTTCGTCCCGTTTGATTAAGGTGACGTTTTCATTTTGATGAATTGTCCCACGAACAATACGACCAACAACAATCTTACCCACATAATCGTCATAGTCTAGCGTGGTAACGAGCATTTGGAAGGGTGCTTCGAGATCGACAACGGGTGCTGGGATGTTTTCCAAGATGACGTTAAAGAGGGGGACTAAAGAGTCTGCCAAAGAATCGTGAGCAAGTCCGGCTATTCCTGTTCGAGCGGAGGCATATACTACCGGGAAATCCAACTGCTCATCATCTGCCCCAAGCTCAATAAAGAGATCTAAAACTTCGTCAACTACTTCTTCAGGACGAGCATCAGGGCGATCGATTTTATTAATTACGACAATCGGAACAAGCTTGAGTTCTAAAGCCTTTCGTAAAACAAACCGAGTTTGTGGCATCGGCCCTTCAAAGGAATCAACAATGAGGAGTACCCCATTCACCATCTGTAATACGCGTTCGACCTCACCACCGAAGTCGGCATGTCCCGGCGTGTCAATAATATTGATCTTTGTTCCTTGCCAGTGAACTGCGGTATTTTTTGATAAAATAGTAATTCCACGTTCACGCTCTAAATCATTGGAATCCATGACACGTTCAATTACTTGTTGATTTGCTCGGAAGGTTCCACTCTGTTTTAACATAGCATCAACAAGCGTGGTTTTCCCATGATCTACGTGAGCGATAATTGCAATATTTCTCAAATTTTGAGTTTCCATAGTTGGGCTGAGTTCCTTTCTTTCACTAAATAAAAACATATCACTTAAAGATATCATAGTTGAGTATTGAATTCAAGCATAAAGAACTAAGTTCGGCAAAAAACCGAACTTAGTTCTTCATGCTTTTAGGTTTGTCCATATTTAATAAGTATTATCTAAGATCACCTTAAATACCCTTAATCGTATTTGATTCACTGGCATTTGCTGCAGCTAAATTGATTGGACGAATCGGCATAACGGTAGAAATCGCATGTTTATAAACCATTTGTTGCCTACCTTCAAACTCGATGACAACTGTGAAGTTATCAAATCCTTTGATAAGTCCCTTAAGTTGAAACCCGTTAACCAAGTAAATGGTCACAGGAAGGTTTTCCTTGCGTACCTGATTTAAAAAGGTATCTTGTAAATTGATGGGCGATTTATTCATTTATTTTCCTCCATCACCTTATTTTTCTACTCCTAATCTATTTTACACGAGATTGACAAGCTCTGCAAGCTTGAACCACGGACTCCAGTATTACGTTAAAATCAGTCTCAATATCGTACCAACTGATCCTAGGATCACGCCGAAACCAGGTTAGCTGACGTTTAGCAAAATGACGTGTATCTCTCTGCAGTAAACGCAGCATTTCTGATTGTGTAACCAGTCCCTTTAATGACCATATTGCGTGGCGGTAACCAATACTTTGTAACGGCTTTAAGGTTGGAGGATAACCATTGTTTATAAGACTTAGAGTTTCTTCTAGTAAACCCTGAGAAAGCATTTCGACGCAGCGCTGATTTATCCGCTCATAGATTAAATCGCGTGGAGCAGTTAATCCGATATACACAATAGATGGATCAAGCGTCTGGTATTCATCATCTCTAAATTGACGTTGGCTAGATAAAGTTTTACCTGTTAATTCGAAAACTTCAAGAGCTCGAATAATTCGCAAAACATTGTTGGGGTGTAGTTGCTCTGCAGTTTCCGGATCGCGCTTCTTAAGCTCTTCATGTAATAATAAGTTTCCATGTAATTCTGCAAACTCACTCCATTTTAAGCGAATTTCTTCACAGCCCTGTCGAGAAAAGTCATAGGGATCGAGTAAGGAACGGATATAAAGCCCAGTACCACCAACTACAATTGGAACATTTCCACGACTCCTAATTTCTTCCATTAAAGATGTGGCCGAAACCTTAAACTGTGCCGCAGTAAAGGGCTCTGAAGGATCAAGGAAATCGATTAGGTGATGTGGGACGAGTTGGAGTTCTACTCTAGAAGGTTTAGCCGAACCAATGTCAAGTTTCTGATAGACCTGAACAGAATCCCCTGAGATAATTTCTCCACCGATCTTCTGGGCAAGTGCTAAACCCAGCGATGTTTTGCCTATACCGGTCGGACCAATAATTATTACAAGTGGATCCACCTAACCATCTCCATTAAAGTAAAATAACGTGTAAGGGAAAAGTAGAGTTCACTAAAACATAGAGCCTCAGTTTTTAAGCGTATTTAGTAGTATACCCATGACAGTCTGCAGGCAAACGTCTAAAGAAAACTTGGCTGTATGAAAAACCTCCCCTGATCAAGAAGAATGTTTATGTGCGATAAAAACGTTTTTCTAATTCGGAACGAGTCATTGTAACCATAGTAGGGCGTCCGTGTGGACAGGTATAGGGATTTTGAGTGCTGCTAAGACTTGCAATGAGTTGTTCCATTTCAAGCAAGTTAAGGGAATCATTTGCTTTGATCGATTCCTTACAGGCTAACATATAAATCCATTCTTCTATTATTTTGTCAAAAGTCGGCGGCGAATTTTTCAGTAAGACCTCTTCGATAAACTGCCGTAGCAAATCATCGGCTTTAAAGGAACCTGTTTGAACGGGTATGCCTCGCAGTAAATAAGTTCGTGAGCCAAATTGTTCTATAATGAATCCCATTTCGTTTAGAATCCACAAGTTTTCTATCAGCGCTTGTTCTTCTTGAAGCGTAAACTCCATGGGAAGTGGTATAAGCAGGGCCTGGCTGGATTGCTCAGCTTGTTTGAACTCCCTCAGCAGTCGTTCATAATTAATACGCTCATGAGCCGCATGCTGGTCTATTATTATAAGAACCTTACCGTCTGTAGCCAAGATATATGTGTTGAACAGTTGCGTTAATGGCCACATATGGTTTTGTATCTCCGAATTAATTTGATATAAATCTATTTGATCAACCTTCTGTATTCCCAAGCCATCCGACACTTCTATATGAGGTATATTAGATTCTGGCTTATTTTGAAGAGAAGTTTGATGGTTAAAATTGATTTGTGATTGGTTATACGTTTGGGGCTTATGGCCCTGCTTATAAAGCGTTTCTTGTAGGTTTGGCACTTCAGGAGACTTTCGAATGTCTAACTCTTTACCAATTCTAAGACACTCACTTCTATAAGTGGGTGTCCCATATTCTGCTTCTGTGGGAGTGGAGTTCTCCTTTGCCGCTAATTGCTCCTTTTGGGTAAGCATTCTTTGGCCAAACTCATCCTCAGCTGGCAGGCATACTTTTGGAATTATCGGCTGAGAGGCTAATGATTTGGGATCTAGAGGCTTAGTTAAAGTTAACGGAGCTCGAGAATTAATGGAATGTGACGATTTTGTTTGAATCGAGGGTATGGGTTTACTATGGATCAAAGTCTGATAAACAGCTTCACGGACAAATTGGGTTAAGGCTTGCTCTTCCTTAAACCGCACATCCATTTTTGTCGGATGAACATTCACATCATAATCGGAAGGCGAAACAGTCAAATGTAATACGACGACTGGGTGAAGCTTTACTGGAATGAGTGTGTGATACCCTTCTGCCAACGCACGGCTTAAGATTGGTGAACGGATAATTCGTCCGTTGATCATAAAAAATTGCGCTTGTTTAGAAGACCTAACCAAGTTCGGTGGACTGATAAAACCTTTCAAATGCCATTTTTCGTGATGAACATCAATGGGAAGCAGTTGTCGAGCGATATCATATCCAAGAACCGTACCTATTGCTTCCCTCAAATCCCCACGTCCAGAAGTTTTCAGTACGACCTGCTGAGGATGGGTCAGAGAAAAAGCGATATCTGGGTGCGCAAGGGCGATTCGTCCGATTGTATCGCTAATAAGACCAAATTCGGTAGCAGTGGATTTTAAGAATTTTAAGCGAGCAGGTGTGTTATAAAAAAGATCACGTACGGTCACTGATGTTCCAACAGGACATCCGATTTCTTTAAACTCTTCTTGTTCCCCACCGTTAAGCGTAAGACTTAATCCAGCAGCTTCATCAGCAGGACGTGAAGAAATTTCCAAATGTGAAACCGAAGCAATACTCGGGAGTGCTTCCCCTCTAAAACCGAGAGTTCGCAAATGATTCAAGTCTTCAATCTGTGTAATCTTACTTGTAGCATGCCGGATTACTGCTAAAGGTAAGTCCGTAATCCCAATTCCGCAGCCATCATCCCGCACCCGAATTAAAGGTACTCCGTTTCCTTCAATAGTAATATCTATATGTTTTGCGCCTGAATCTATGGAATTCTCGACTAACTCCTTGACTACAGAGGCAGGGCGTTCAACAACTTCACCAGCAGAGATTTGGTTTGCTGAATGAGCATCAAGAATATGAATAACCGGTGTCAAAACTCCCTCATTCCTTCTTTCCTATTCCATACGTATTGTTTATCATGCAGCTGATTTTGTAGCAACCCATTTGTAAAACTTTCATTAGGTTGTTGAAGGTGTTCCCAAAGATCATAGCCTGCTTGCTCGCAATTGGGGCAGGCTTCGAATGGAATTCGCACCAATATTGACTTCTCAGTGTACCGTCTGCTTTCAATAAAGACGGTTCCAGCACAATTGCTGCACTCTCGTACGTAATCATGGCGAGTTTCTTGGAATCCTTCTGTATCATAATAGACCGAATGAGGTATATAAATCCAATTCCCTTTAGGAAAATTGGGCTTGTTTTGAACTGTGAAACCTTGCTTGACGGTTTGCTGTTGCTTTTTAAGCTCTTCAATATATGGTTTCAGAGCTGCTAAAGTTAACGAGGTCCGTTTCAGCTTCTGAGGTTCACGAACATGATAGTAGTCTTCTCCAGCAAGGGCAAGTAAAATTGCCAAGTTAACGTAAGGGAGCGCCCCTTCAATAGAATATCCACCTTCGAGGACGGCTAAATCCGGTTTAAGTAGTTCAGTAATTCGTCCGTATCCGCTAGCTGTCAGATTCATTGAAGCCAGAGGGTCAGTAAAATGGTTATCCTGACCAGCAGAATTAATGATCATTTCAGGAGCAAAAGCTTGTAACCGCGGCAACACCCAGTTTTCCAAGACGTAATGGTATCCCTCGTCTCCAGTACCGGGAGGAAGTGGAATATTTAAAGTTTGATCCCAAGCATTAGGACCGCCTTTTTCGTTGATGAACCCACTACCAGGATAGAGTGTTCGTCCATCTTGATGGAGAGAAATAAAGAGAACATTGGGATCATGATAAAAGATATCTTGGGTTCCGTCTCCGTGATGAACGTCCGTATCGACAATAGCAATTCTTTTTATTCCAAAACGTGCTCTCAAATAGTTTACCAGAATAGCTTCATTATTTAGCGAACAAAATCCTCGATTTCCCCATACGGTCGCTCCTGAATGATGACCGGGCGGGCGTGCCATAACAAAACCATTGTCGATGTCGCCGTTCACTTGCGCTTCTCCAAGGAGAAGCGAGCTTCCGGCAGAAATAAGATGGGGATCTAAGCCTTCTGTATGAACTCCTGGGTTAGGAAATAATGCTTGAGCTCTAAGGACATCTTTTAGTGAGGCCACACGGGGAGAAAACTGTTTGATTTGGGGTAAGTCAAGAATTCCCTCTTCAAAAAGTTGCTCTTGAGTATAGAGGAGACGCTCTTCACGTTCTGGATGGGAGTCACCTAATGACCAATCAAAGGCCGGGAAAAATAAAATTCCTGTTCGTTTCATTCCTGTACCCTCCCGATCACACCAGGTCGTAAATGAACGGCGCCGCGGATAATTTGTCCTACGGTTTGATAATTTTGAACGATAGGAAAGAAATCGAAAGGTTCCTTCTCCATATCCTTGCTTTCAATTCCATAGTGTGCAACTTGCTGTTGAACAAGGGTTTCTAGAAATCCCTCCACTTCGCGGTAAGGACGAAGAGATCCAGTCCATTTTCCTTGCTCCCCTGTCTCTTCGACGCGATACTGCTTCATATAAGTGTCAAGATGAAGTGTACAGTCAAAGGTGGGTCTGGCCAAAGCTGCTCCAATGGCATTTGAGACTTCCGGAAATGCTCCAAGTTGTACCGATGTCTTAAGTCTTTTTCCTAAGGCCTTTGTAATTCCTCTTGCTCCCCCACCACTGACTATAGTATTAAATTCCTTGTTTTCATGGGGATGGAGGACCTCCCAGACCTTGTAAGCGGGTTCTTCTTTCCACTCTCGTTTCAGTGAGTCAACAGCTTCGGCGATTCGCTCGACCACTCTATCGATAATTTCTGTAGCCAAATCATGAAGAATCTTTGGTGTTCTTTGTTCAGGAGGTAATAGAGATCCTAATCCATTTTCTGCCAATTTCTCGTCTCCATAGTCGATAAGTTCAAGATAACGCATCGCATCAGTTGGGGTCGGTTTATTTCCACCCAGACAATAAGCTGGACCGAGTCGATAATTTTCTATGATAAATCCCTGATCTGTAGCTCGGATAACAGAGTCGCCACCCACTGGAATAGAGCGAACTGCAAGTGAACGTACAAGCGTAGAGAAAGCTCCAATTTGGGCTCCCTTTGAACCAAGTAACGGAATTCCAGCCAGAGTAAGACCAATGTCGGTTGTTGTACCTCCGATATCTACGATAATCGATGAGGAATCTGGCTCAGTTTGAGCCAGAGCGGCAAGAACACTCGCTGCGGGCCCTGAATATATGGAATCAATGGGCCGAATCTTGGCAAGTGGTAAACTCCCGCCATCTGCTTTTAAAATATAAATTGGAGCTTGAATGTTCCGTGCACTAACTGCGGTTTGGAGTTGTTGTGCGAATTGATGGTAGAGATCAGAAACACTTAAATTAAGATAAGTTGTTAAACTTCGACGATAAAAATTAGCCTGTCCCCACTCATGCCCCAGGGCCATCTTTAAAGTAGAATTTGACTGTTTCAGATATTCTGCCAGTTTTTCCTCGTGAAGACGGTTTCGGTGAGAAAACTTGCCCACAATTGCAACGTGAGCAAAATTGTCTCGCAGTAAGGATAATTGGAGTTTCTCCCATTCCCTATGATTGGGAGCCGCAATTTCTCTGCCCCGGAAATCCATTTCTCCACTAAGTTCGGTGTAGCTTACTGGCCATGGAAGAGCATCGACTTTCATTCCATTTCCCGAGAACAAGAGTAATTTAACGGGGGGGATTCGATTCTGAAGAATTGCATTCGTTACAAGTGTGGTACTTACCGTGATTTGGTTAATCTCACGTTCATTAGCGATTTTCAATGTATCAAAAGCATTCATAAGAGTTTCTACTAAGTTTTCTGATTGGGTGGGCACTTTAGCTGTGTTTTGAATACGGCCATTGCGAAAATACACAGCGTCAGTATAGGTACCTCCCACATCAATGCCTACTCGATTAAACATAAGTTACCCCCCTATTCGATGTTCGATATTCGAGGTTCGTAGTTCGCTAAATCAGCCTTCTTTTCCATTTTCAATTTCGATCTTCTAACCTCGAACCTCGAACCTCGCGTATCTTATACGGTTTCTATAGATTGAATTCGCTCACGTAAGTCAAAGAGATATTGAAGGGCTTGACGTGCAGTCATATCTTCTAAAGGGAGCTTCTCAACTTCTTGTAAGAGTGGATGGATTTGGGGAACATCAAAAAGTGCAAATTGAGTGACCTTGACCGGGGTACCTACTGTATGCGAGGGTTCAGAAGACTCTAATTCTAAAAGTAAAGATTTAGCGCGCTTAATTAATTCATGCGGAAGACCTGCCAAACGGGCTACTTGAATACCATAACTGCGATCTGCACGACCAGGCAATATTTTATGTAAAAATATAATATCTTCTCCTCGTTCCTTTACGCCTACATGAAGGTTAAAGAGCCCTGAAAAATTATCTTGAAGTTGGGTTAACTCATGATAGTGAGTGGCAAAAAGGGTTTTTGGGGTGAACTCAGGATGGTTTATAAGATGTTCAGCAACAGCCCATGCGATACTAAGCCCATCATATGTAGCAGTCCCCCGTCCAATTTCGTCTAAAATTATCAAGCTTTTTCTGCTAGCATATTTCAGAATGTGGGCTACTTCTTGCATCTCAACCATAAAAGTACTTTGCCCAGCCGCCAAATCATCGGATGCACCAACCCTTGTAAATATACGGTCAACCAGTGTAATACTGGCTTTTTGTGCAGGTACAAAAGAGCCAATATGAGCCATTAGAACAATTAAAGCGACTTGGCGCATATAGGTGGATTTGCCAGCCATATTGGGACCAGTAATAAGAGCTAAATGCTGACTATCGGACATCTGGGTATCATTAGGAACAAAGGTGCCCTGTTCTATCATTTCTTCAACAACCGGGTGTCGCCCTTCAATGATAACAATTTGTCCGTCAGTTTTGATTTGAGGACGAACATAATGATTGCGAACAGCTACTTCTGCCAAACTAACCAAAACATCAATTTCCGCGAGTACCTGAGCAACTAGAATAATTATTTTTGTATTGGCCCTAACCTCTTCTCTAAGAGCCAGTAGAAGCTCATATTCAAGATCTTTTAGCTTTTCTTCAGCACCAACGATTTTTATTTCATAGTCTTTGAGTTCGGATGTAATGAACCTTTCAGCATTGGACAGAGTCTGCTTGCGTTGATAGTCACTAGGAACAAGGTGAGCATTAGCATTCGTAATTTCTATATAATAACCAAAGACCTTATTATAGCCTATCTTTAATGAGCGAATTCCAGTACGTTCCCGTTCGTCATTCTCTAACTGAGCTAACCATTCTTTACCACCAGTCGCAATCGTACGCAATTCGTCTACTTCTTTGGAATACCCTGTTTTAATAATATTACCTTCACGTAGGGATAATGGCGGATTAGGATTAATCGCATTCTGTAATTTAGCGACAAATTGATCAAGACCCTTAAGATGAGGAAGCTTGATTTTCAGCGTTTCTGCAGTACTCGAAGTAATAATTGAGCAAATATTAGGAAGCAAAGCTAACGTTTGCGTCAAAGACAATAAGTCTTTTGCATTAGCAGTTCCATAGGACACTTTTCCCATTAAACGTTCTAGATCATACACCTCTGAAAGAAGTTTTTGTAAATCTCTGCGGAGAAATGAGTCTGATACTAATTCTGTAACCGAATTAAGCCGTCCTTCTATTTCATCTTGCCTAAGCAAGGGCTTGTCAATCCAATGTTTTAAAAGTCTTCCTCCGAATGCTGTTTTGGTTAAGTCAAGAACAGAAAGCAGGGTTCCTTTCTTGCCAACTCCTCGGAGGGATTCAGTGAGCTCTAGGTTACGACGTGTCCATTGATCAAGGAACATCCAGCGTTCGGAACGGTATATTTTGATTTCGACAATATGAGTAGGATCAACTCCTGGCATCGTCTCCAGTAAATAGCTCCATAAACCAGTAGCAGCTTGTGCAGCTACTGGGAACTCTTGAAACAACCCCTTTTGTCCTTGAAAGTGATTGCGCATAATCAGGCCGCCAAAAGTTTTTCGATCACGCACGGTACAATAATATCCCACCCAGAGTTTTGGCCTCTTTATTAGTTCTGGAGGCAGAAGGAGTTCTGCAGGGTTGATCCGAGAAACTTCAGTGAGAAGAACATCAAGGTCAGCAGTTTGGAAAATGGTAAACTCACCAGTGGATAAATCAAGAAAAGCTAAACCCCAGTGTTCATCGTAATATATACTGGCTAAATAATGATTTGAACGTTCTGAGACAGATTCTGTCAGTGTACCGGGAGAGACAATACGAATAATATCACGTTTAACAATCCCTTTAGACTCTTTGGCGTCTTCCACTTGTTCACAAATTGCGACTTTATGTCCTGTCCTGACGAGTTTAGATAAATAATTATCGACTGCATGATAAGGAACCCCACACATCGGAATTCGTTTTCCTTCCCCCGCATCACGTCCAGTTAAGGCAATTTGTAAAATTGGTGCAGCAACTTCTGCATCTTCCCCAAACATTTCATAAAAATCACCCAAACGGAAGAAAAGAATGGCTTCTGGCACTTTTGCTTTAATACTTCGATATTGTTGCATCATCGGGGTAGTCATACCTTATCGTCGCCCCTTTTGGAATTATAAGTTATGCTGTATTAGCAGCAAGAGAGTCTTAATTAGTAAAAAAAGGAAAGAGCTCAGATTTAGCCCTTCCCTTTTCAATACTCACGTGGTTTGTCTGGGGTTAGCTCCCTCCGCAACCGCACCCTGTGCTCCCGCAGCCCCCTGGATTACATCCGCCAGGATCACAGCTATCGCCCGCACAAGAACAACTGTCTGAAGAACCTGCAATAGCTCCAGCTAGAATAGCATTTACACTATCTAACATTTCCGTAAATTTGTCTTGAGCTTTCATATAAGCTACAATGGCGGCATTCGCTTCTACTTTCGCTTCGATTTCATCGACCGCATTTTTATCAGCTTCAGAAGGCTCTTCACCACTTTGTTGTACTTCCATAAACCTTTCTTGAGCTTTCTGTAATTCTGCAATCAATTGTTGTGCTGATGGATCAGCAGCCATTGCGTCTTCCTTGCTGTGTAATTCAGAAAGCTCGGAGCTTCGAGCAATGGCATCAGCCAATAGCTGGGCCTTTTCAATAATTTCATTTGTCATGTGTCACACCTCCGCATATTACATTCTACATAGAATAGCATGATTCCTGCTAATAAATTGCACCGTAAACAAATTCTACGTTTACCGACTCTCAATGTCTCCAACTAGGGTCCAAGTCCCCGCTTCAGTAAGCCTAATATTTACCAAAGACCCAATACTATCTAGGGGTCCATGAAAAACAACAAGTTCGTTTCCACGGGTTCGACCGACTAAACGCTCTGGATTTGTTCTACTCGGACCCTCAACCAAGATCTCATACGTTTTGCCGATCATCTGTTGACGCCAATCCAAACTTTTGAGGTTTTGAACACTCATTAATCTCTGTAAACGACGCTTCTTAATGTCAAGAGGAATTTGATCTTCCATTTCAGCTGCTAGTGTACCTGAACGTTTTGAATACATAAAGGTGAAAGCGTGACTATAATGGACCATGTTCATTATTTCAATGGTTTGTTCAAAATCTGTTTCGGATTCTCCCGGAAAACCAACAATTATATCTGTTGTTAAGCTAGCCTGTGGCAATAGTTCACGAATCTTATTAATTCGACTCAAATAGTATTCCCTTGTATATTTCCGATTCATGCGCTCTAAAATGAAATTACTGCCAGACTGTATTGGAAGATGAAAGTGTTCGCAAAGGTTCTCTCCGGAGGCGACAGTTGATATAAGCTTATCTGATAAATCCTTAGGATGTGAAGTGATAAAACGTATCCGCAAAAGGTCTGGGATTTGATCCACATCCTTTAGTAAATCTGCAAAGTCATAGGGAGGAGAGAATTCTTTACCATATGAGTTGACATTCTGGCCAAGCAAGGTAACCTCTCGACATCCACTAGAGACAAGGTCACGGATCTCTTGAATGATTTCCTCTGGTTTTCGACTTCTTTCCCGACCCCGTACGTGAGGAACAATACAATATGAGCAGAAATTGTTGCAGCCATACATGATATTAACGTTTGCTTGCAGCTTACCTTTCTCAGCTTGCGGAGTTGATTCTATAGTAATTTTAGGTTCTTGCCACACTTCAGCTACTTTTTCTCCCTGCTCAGCTTGATGTAGAAGAGCAGAAAAATCATGAAGATTATGGGTTCCAGCCCAAATATCAATATGAGGCGCTCGTTTTTGCAATCGCTCTAATGCCCCCGGTTGTTGAACCATACATCCACTAATAGCAATCTTTAAGTTTGGGTTTTTCTCTTTAAGCTTCTTTAGCTCCCCTATTTTCCCAAGTATTTTGTTTTCGGCACTTTCTCTTACACAACAGGTATTGATAATCACCAGATCTGCATTTGCAAGATCATCAGAGCTATTGTAGCCTTCTTGTCTAGTAATCTGAGTTAAGGTCTCAGCATCACGTTCTGACATCTGACAGCCATAGGCCAAAGTAACAACTTTTTTTTGCTTTTCCAAGAATTGTTCAACTCCAAATCATACCCATAATTAATATCTCATTATAATAGTTTGTTAATTCAAGAACAATTATTTAAACCAGACCTTTCTGCAAAAGGTATTATGCACGTTGTCGAAGGATTTTATAATAGGCTTCGAATGTTAGCATTATGATAAACTATGATTCTCTCCTTCTCGAGCGCCTTACTTGCCTACGCCAATAACGAGTATTTCTTCTATTCTTATTTATGGAATTAAAAAAGAATAGAACTCCCGTAAGAATTATTGTTCCAATAATCCATGTGAAAAAAGGAGAACCAAGGGGTTTCTTAGCAGGTTCTGGTTGAACTGATTTAGAGGTTATTAGAGGAAACGTATCTAAGTGTGTTTCCCCCTCAAGAACCTCTACTTGCGCAACCACTTGCCCCGCTTCTACCGAGGTTAATTGACTATTAGATTTGGGAGATACACGCAGATTAAGCGTCGCTTGCTGTTCACTAATTTTTTGGGTCATATAGATCGGACGATCAAGGATAAGATCCACAGGTTCACTATTTACAGTAATTGTTGAAATGACAGCTCCAGCGGGTTTCACAATCGTGTTTTCAAACTGGGTAAAGCCATATTCAAACATATTTTGCATATCAGTGTAAATTTCTCTTCCTGGAGATTTTAAGATAACGCCAATTAGTTGGCGTCCATCTTTTGAAGCCGACGCGACTAGACAATTTTGGGCAGCAGCCGTATAACCTGTCTTAATTCCGTCAACCGCGGAGTCTCTCCATAACAATTTGTTTTCATTAACCATTAGTACCGGAACATTCTCTTTTGATCTAGAGATAGGCTGTGTTTTGGTACGGACATACTGTGCGAAAACAGGATTTTGATAAGCAACACGCGCAATAAGTGCAAGATCGTGAGCCGTTGTAACATGTCCTGTCTCTGTTAAACCACTCGGATTGACAAAATGAGTCTGGGATGCCCCGATATCTTGAGCGCGTTGATTCATCATTTCGACAAAGTGGGGTAAGTCATTACCAACATGCTCTGCAAGTGCTACTGCTGCATCATTGGCTGAATTTAACAAAGTTGCATAGAGAAGGTCTTCAAAAGCAAGTTTTTCTCCAGGTTCAAGGTATATTTGCGTACCATAAACTAGCTTATTGTTTAACATTGTAGAGCTAGCAGTTACGATATCATTAAAATTACCGTTTTCAATCGCTAACAGACCTGTCATTATTTTAGTAGTGCTTGCAGGTGCAAGCTGCTCATCTGGATTTTTCATAAAAAGAGCTTGACCTGATAATACATCAATCAAGTAGGCACCCTCTCCACGAACAGTTGGTGGATCGGAGTTTTGGGCATTGGCTATGGGCGTAAAACTTAATATAATAAAAAATGAAAGACAAAAAGAAGTAATAAATTTCAAAGATATTGCCTCCTATAAGAGCTAAGATATTTAAAAAGCAAATTGCATAGCATACCCAATTACCGAAACCAGTAGAATACTTAGCTATACCAATTCTCAGGCGAGGAACAGTGCCTTGGTAGCTAGAAGATGCCTCAAACAGGACGTTCGAGATTAGAGCGCCGAACAAATAGTAAGGCGCCATGATGGGTCAAGATTAGCAACACCGCCAGGGATGGCGAGAAAAGGGACCGCTGGCCATGGACGGCCGAGTGTCCCTGTAGCCAGGGATGGCGAGAAGGGACCTTTCAGAAATTATATCTTTTGACTGGAATAGAAAAGAGCTAGCGTTCTTGGTCCAGTATGGCTTCCGATAACACAACCAATTTCACTAATCCAGATATCTCCAACTTTGAAGCGCTGCTTAATTTCATCAACTAAGATCTGTGCTTCATCATAACAAGCCGAATGCGATATTCCTATCACTTGGTGTTCTAAATTAGTACCTTCTAGTTCCATTACATCAACTAATTTACGAATAGCAGCTCTTCTGGTTCGTACTTTGGCAAAGGGTTCAATCTTTCCTTCAGGGGTAATGTGTAAAATAGGCTTAACATCAAGTAATCCCCCCAAAAAACCGACTGGTTTGCTAACTCTTCCACCTTTAACTAGATATTCAAGAGTATCTAACGTAAAAACGTATCTCATGTTTTTGCGATAATCGAGAATAGTTTTTTCAGCTTCTTCCCATGACGTGGCAGATTCTAGGGTGTTCTGAGCGAAAAGAGCCAATAACCCATAACCAAATGAAGCTCCTAAACTATCAATTATGTGTATGCGCTCTGGTGCTGAGGTCATCTTACGAATCATTCGAGCAGTTGAAACAGTTGAACTTAAACCGGAGGATAGATGGATTGCTACCACTTCATGACCTTCAGACAAGATTTTTTCGTATGCTTCCAATAGAGTATTAGGATTGGGCTGAGATGTTTTAGGCAATTCCTTAAAGGTTTCGAATTTAGTATAAAAGTCTTTAGTTAGTAGGTTAACTCCTTCTAAAAATGTCTCACCATCAATGTTTACGGGCATGGGGACCGTAATAATGCCTGCTGTAGTTGCTTTGTCTAAAGGGATATCAGACGAGCTATCAACAAGTACTTTGAAGGACATGCTACACCTCCTACAAAAAGTATAACTCAATTATTATTCTTGATAAACAAGGATTATCCTGCAATTCTTAAACAAAAAAATAATGCCCATCGTATTGATGAGCAAGATTACCATAATTATTAAAATTCTACAAATGTTAAGAATCGAAAGTTGCCTTTGTTCTAATATGCTAAATTTTGAATGATTGCATGTTGTCCAAGGATTGCCATTAGCTTTGGAAGTTCCTGTTTCTTTACGACCCGATAATTTACTTCTTCTCCTTCAATCCACGTAACAAGAAACATAGAATCCCTCCCCCTTTTCTCCTCGTATTATGTATACATAATACCATAAGTTATTGACAAATTCAATCATCTATATAGTATTTTCTGATATTTCGTCTTAAACTATTCAGAAAAGTATAACTTATCCCTAGGGGCTTTGCGCCAGCCAAGTTTTCATTAACTTGGCGCAGATTTAGAAGCTTCCTGCTTTTCTAAAACTGGTTGCAAATGTTGCCATATTTCGTATTTACGGACATTCGCTAAATGACCTTCTTTGTTAATAAAAAGGTGAACCGTTTTCCCTTCTACTAAAAGCGTTTCATCACGATATACGAGATAAGAAAAGGAGACACTTCGAATTGTCATTTTCTCTATCACAGTAACTATTACTAGCTCATCATCGTAGTGAGCTGGCTTACGATAACGGCAATTAGCCTCAACGACAGCCAAACCTAAGCCCTGTTTCTCAAACTCTGTATAGGGGAGGTTTAAATCTCGGAATAATTGTGATCTTCCAACCTCAAACCAAATTAGATAATTAGAATGATAGACAATTCCCATTTGATCTGTTTCCGCATAACGAACTCGAAGATGTGTTTTTGAAGACAATCCCATCTCATGACCCTCTTTCCACGGCTAAGTATCGAATAACTTACCTACCTATAACACTGATAAGTTTGTAAGTATTCTTACCACTATGTTATAATGTTCAAAAAATGATTCGAAGAATGGTTAGTATAAGGAGGTCCTTTCCTTGAGTACTTCACCCATGCAAATTTTTATCGAACGTATTAATGAGCTATCTAGGAAACAACGGTCTGTTGGTTTAGAAGAGTGGGAGCGAGCCGAACAAGAAGCATTACGCCAAGAATATCTATCATTTATTCGTGAACAAGTCAAAGATACCCTGAGCAAAGTTCAATTTGAAGAGGGTTCCCCTATACAGTAAACAACAAATATTTACAAGGAAAGCAAGTTAGAGTATTTAAATAGGACCGTCCCCGTTACACGCACCTCGGAGCAAGTACCAATCTTGCTCTTATTTTATTTCTGTTTGACAATAAAGTATATTTTATACCTCTAAATCAATAAAAAATTCTCAGAATCTTTATAACGTATTTGTTTTAATCATTAGGCAAATAATAAGTCTGGTAGATAATCTATTTTAAGGAGGAGGATAATCTTTGCCTGAACGAATTATTAAGTATGGAGGAGTAAAATTTCGAAATCTTGTTCCCCCTGTGAAAATAAACCGTTTTGTTAATCGTTTACCTCGCAATAAAAGAGAGTCACTCTTTGAGATTGCAAGTGAGCTTCAGCATGCTGGACTGATTAGAGTTTTCAATGACAGGTCACATAGTACCATTGATAAGGACACAATTGATGATCAAATGACTAATACAGGTAATTATAATCACGATCTCCAAGGACTTAAAAGGAATGTAAACGACTCATTAACCCTCCCTAAGTAGTGAATAACCAATAGACGCGAATAGTCAATGACTATTCGCGTCTATTCTTATTATAGCACTTTCTTTAACATGAAACAAACCCTTCATTTTCATTATAGAATACTTACGGAACCCTCATACATCATGCCAGTTAAGGCATCAACCGTCAGAGTCTGACCATTATCAACTTTAGAAAAGGCTTCTTTAGCACCTACAATTGTCGGAATCCCATACTGTAATCCCGTAATGGCTGCGTGCGAAGTCAAACCACTCTCTTCGACCACTAACGCTCCTGCACGCGAAATTAACGACACAAAGCGAGCATCCGTCGACTCTGCAATTAAAACTTCTCCGTCATTAAAAAGATCCTTTTCTGGAAATCGAACTTTGCGCGCTAACCCGGAATAGGATCTACGTCCAATTCCAATCCCCTTAGATAAAATATTACCCATAACTTGAACTTTTATCATATTTGTAGAGCCCACTTTACCAATAGGCACACCAGCTGTAATGACAACGACATCACCCGCGTGAATATAGTTCTGATTTAAGGATGTATTCACTGTTACTGATAACATTTCGTCTGTTCCTGAGCTTTGAGGAACGAGAATAGGCTGTACGCCCCATTGCAGAGATAGCTTTCTCGCGGTACTTGCAAATGGGGTTGCAGCTACAATCATGGCTATTGGCCGATATTTTGAGATCATTCGTGCAGTCAACCCTGAATGGGTGGGAGTCAGAATTGCTGCGGCCTGGAGGTCTTTAGCTATTGTATAGCTTGCAAAACTGATTGCTTCAGCAACATTATTCTGAGAGTGACGTGAAGACTGATCATTTTTACAGGTCTTTTCTGTACGTTTTGATATTTTATCCATCATCTTTACTGCTTCAATGGGAAATAATCCTGCAGCAGTTTCACCTGATAACATAATTGCATCCGTTCCATCCAGGATTGCATTGGCAACGTCACTTGCCTCGGCTCTAGTTGGCCTCGGTTGTCGTATCATAGAATCTAACATTTGAGTCGCTACAATAACTGGTTTACCTAATAAATTACATTTACGAATCATTTCCTTCTGTCTAATAGGGACTTCTTCCACTGGAATTTCGACTCCCAGATCTCCGCGAGCGACCATCAACCCATCAGCTACTTCAAGAATATCGTCTAAGTTATTCAATCCTTCTTGGCTCTCGATCTTCGCAATAATATGAACTTCTGCGCCCATTTCCTCAACTACCCTGCGTACGTCCAGAATATTAAGAGCTTTACGAGTAAAAGAAGCCGCTATGAAGTCAATTCCTTGAGAGATTCCAAAACGAATATCTTCAATATCTCTTTCAGTGACTGCAGGTAAGTCAATAAGTGCATTTGGTGCATTAACCCCTTTTTGAGATTTAAGAACTCCACCATTTCTAATAATAGTTCGAATAGTTTTCACATCCACAGAGGTAACTTCTAGATCAAGCTGGCCGTCATCAATAAGAATATGGCTTCCCGGACTAATTTTTCGCCATAAATCAGTATAGGTAATTCCTACCCTCTGCTGATTACCAAGGCTGAGATCGGTGTCTAAAATAAACTCAGAACCATTTTTCAGTGTAATTCCTTCTTCAGGGACTTTTCCGGTACGTACTTCTGGTCCTTTAGTATCCAGCAGTATCCCTAAATGTTTCCCGAACTTAGCTGCTTCCTTTTTTAGGACTGCAATTCTACGGCTATGTTCTTCATGAGTTCCATGCGAAAAATTTAGTCGTGCAACATCCATACCTGCAGCTAGAAGAGCTTGAACTTTTTCTTCAGACTCACTTGCCGGACCAATGGTACAGACAATCTTAGTCCTTCTCATATTGTATCCTCCTTCTAGCTTACAAACCTTGGCTTACAATAAGCTTCACTAAATCTAAAATACGATTTGAATAGCCCCATTCATTATCATACCAAGCTAACACTTTAACCATTCGATCACCCATCATCATTGTTGATAATCCATCTACGATTGAACTGGCAGGGTTACCATTGAAATCGTGTGATACTAAGGGGAGTTCTGTATATGCGAGGTAGCCTTTCATTTTGCCATCAGCTGCTTCCCGCAAGGTAGCGTTAATATCTTCTCTAGTTGTGGGCTTTGATAAATTAACGACAAAATCCACCAAGGAAACATTTGGAGTTGGTACTCGGACGGCTAAACCATTCAATTTGCCTTCAAGTTCTGGTATGACAAGGGTAACAGCTTTGGCTGCGCCAGTAGTTGTTGGAATCATCGATTGATAAGCAGCTCGAGACCTACGCCAGTCTTTATGTTCCAAGTCTAATATACGTTGGTCATTTGTAACCGAATGAGTGGTGGTCATCATCCCTTGTTCAACTCCAAAAGCATCCAGTAATACTTTTGCGACTGGTGCAAGACAATTTGTTGTACAAGAAGCATTTGAAATAACATGGTGTTTCAATGGATCATAGAGCTTTTCATTGACCCCCATAACAATAGTTATGTCTTCATTTTTTGCCGGTGCTGAGATAACGACTTTTTTAGCCCCTGCAGTAAGATGCTGTGCAGCATCATCTCGTTTTGTGAACCTTCCAGTTGATTCGATTACAATGTCAACTCCCAGTTTACTCCATGGCAAATCTAAAGGACTTTTTTCAGCAAAGATTTCAATCCGTTTACCATCAATCATCATTGTACGTCCATCTATATCTATCGAATTGGGTAGAACACCGTGAACTGAATCATGCTTAAATAAATGGGCTAATAAATCCGGACTTCCTAAATCGTTGATGGCAACTACCTCATACGGTAAATTTTGATTGAGAGATGCACGAAGTGTTAATCTTCCAATACGACCAAAACCATTTATGGCTACTTTTATACTCATATGATTTACCTCCTCTTAATAACTAACTTAGTTTGGCCATGTGAAATTGTTATTCTCCTAACCTTATTCTGTAAATATCCACAAATTCCTGCCTTTTATTTGTACATATTCACATATTTTTCCACATTAGACATACTTGATCTTTATTTGACCTCAAAATATATCTATATTTATAGGTTATTTCTATTTATAATTCCCTAAAAAGAAAAAAACTTGCAAAGCCAAGAGCTGCAAGTTTAAATTAACAACTTAACTTAACAGATATCCTATAATTTGGTTTTAGCTTCGCTTTTTATAACTGCAATAGCATCCTCTTCAACGTATGATAAGATCTTTTCAAGTACTGACTTTAGCTTGTTCTCAACCCCAGAGAAATTCATAGCCGGCACATAATATGTCTCTAATAAATCATGGGTGGCTTTCGCATTCTCAGAATGTTTAAGGGCTCTTGTTATATGCTGGTTAACCCGAATCCGACAATCACGAACTTCATCGCCACAGTTCTTAACGAGCTCCTTAGTATTGAGACTTTTTTCGAAGTTCAAGGGGATAATTCTGCCTTTAAAATCAGGAGTGTAAACGTAGGGCTCACAATCAATGGCCAAAGCTATTTTAAGATCTGGAAGAATGATAAGGTCCAGTTGCTCGGGGTTAAGAGTATTATGGTAATACTCAATATTCAATCCGTATATTACTGCACGTTCGGCGATTCTAGATAAGAAGGTCGACTTACCTGTTCCTGGTTGCCCTTGTACTATGTAAAGAGTCTCTGTTTTATTTAGCAGTGTATCTATAAACTGTGTTTTTCCTTGTGGAGTATGACCCCATGCGAATAAATGACGCTCTTTACCATGGGCATACGGAATTGTTTTAAAGATCTCTTTTTGGATCTTTAAGGTCAGTTGATTTATCTGACTCCAATCCTGATATGTTGATACATAATACTTCCATTCACCTAAGGCAATTGTTGCTTCCTTTAAGGCGAAATAAGCTCTTTGAAAATAGCTCGTAACTTTCGAATTACAACTTATGATTTCTTCTCTGGATTTTTTCATCATATCTTCGTTCCAGTATTCACCGAGATTAATGATTTCATCCACTGCGCCTGGATTTTTGGGGTCTACAATATGGGGTGCTGTTCCATCTAATAAACCAATTTTGAGTTTAGGAATGACAATTCCATCAATAGATCCATTGTCTGACGAACAGCAATGATACTCTATGTCGTAACCTCGATTTAACATGGATTGACCAATTTTTTTCATAAATGATGATTTACCTACTCCAGGTCCTCCTTTAATGACAAAGATATGGTTAGCATTTTGTTCTATCATATAATGATAGAACGAGTAGAAACCTTGTGATGTTACTGCTCCTGGAAATAACTTCCTAATATGTGCGTTTGACATATAGAGTTCTCCTCCTTTTTGCATCTGCATCACAATTCTATTCAGAGAGACAAGATCTTGTTCCGAGTTTCAAAAAATAAATTCTAAATATCAAAAAGACCAACTGATGAATAAATCAGTCGGTCTTTTTGATATTTAATTCCAATATTGAACATTTCAAAATAACGTCTTGAATTGTAATTAGGTTCAAGAAATTATAGCGCTTTTTCTAAGATCTCAGCAATGTCTAATGCCTTTACCTGTTCGCCAGCTTCACGGGCAGCTATGCCATCATTAATCATGGTTAAACAGAACGGACATGCAGTACCGACATAATCCGGTTTAACTGCGATAGCCTCATCAGTACGCATTTCATTGATCCGTAGTCCTTCATGCTCTTCAAGCCACATACGACCTCCACCAGCACCACAACAGAAACTCTTCTCGCCGGTATGTGCCATTTCTTTGAGATTAAGACCAACTGCTTTAAGCAATTCACGAGGTTGTTCATAGATCTCATTATAGCGGCCGAGGTAACATGAATCGTGATAGGTGACAGTTTTTCTGTCAGCGTTAGAAAGCTTGAGTTTTCCTGACTTAACTAAATCCAACAAGAATACCGTATGGTGAATAACCTCAAAGTCTCCACCAAGTTGTGGGTATTCGTTCTTCAAGAAGTTATAGCAGTGTGGGCATTGTGTGATAATTTTCTTAACTCCATAGCCTTTCATTACTTCGATATTTTCAGTAGCTAAAGAGAAGAATAAATATTCGTTTCCTAGTTTACGAGCGGAATCACCACAGCATTTCTCATCATTCCCCAGTATGGCAAAATGCACACCTGCGGCTTGGAGCAACTTAACAAGAGCAGCAGAAACCTTTTGATTGCGTGCATCAAATGCTCCAGAACAACCAGGCCAATATAAATACTCTGCATTAGGGTCCTCTTCATAAGTTTTAACCCCAAGACCTGTAAGATAATCAGCACGTGTTGTCCAGCCAATTCCCCATGGATTTCCATTGTTCTCCATATTGCGGAAAGCCAATTGAGCTTCTGCTGGGAATCTCGTCTCCATAAGGACGAGGTTACGACGCATATCAATAGTCTTATCAACATGTTCTACGAAGACAGGACATTGTTGTTCGCAAGAACGACATGTCGTACAAGCCCAGAGGTCTTCTTCAGGTATTACTTCCCCGATGAGTGCCCGACCAGTCCATTCTTCAGCCTCTTCTGACTCACTTGCTGCGGCTGCTTCCTGGCCAGCAGCTTGAGCTAAAACCTTATTTTGTTCTTGAAGAGCAACACCGGTTTCTTCCATAAGAACTCGCATATCTTGGATAATCCGTTTTGGGCTGAGGTGTTTACCACTCAAGTATGCGGGACAGTTATCCTGACAACGACCGCAGCGTAAACAAACATCTGTATTAAATAATGCCTTCCAGGAAAACTCACGCAACTGGCTTTTCCCAAAGGTTTCAATACTCTCATCTTCAAAGTCAATAGGTTCAGGAATACCGATCGGTCCACGATTGCGGAAGAACTGATTTAGAGGACCCAGTAAGATATGAAATAGCTTAGAATATGGGAAATATGCAATGAAAGCCATTGCCAAGGCAAGGTGCAACCACCAGAGGAAAACGTGTAAGGACAAGAGTTGTGCTTCATTAAGCATAGCTTTTAGTGGAATAGCCATCCATTGTCCAACAAAAGCATACCCTGCCCATGGATCAGGCAATACAGCGATGCGTGCCCCTTGGATGATAAAACCTGTCAATAAAATGGCGAACAATAAAGCAAGGGTTATTGCATCGTCAGGTTTGTTATCTAAACGATCCGGCCTTTGGATATACCGTCGATATGCGGCAACAATGATACCAATAAGAGCTGCAAGTCCAAATAAGTTAGCAGTTACTTTGATAAAAAGATAAAGCCACCCATGGAAAATTTGTAAGGCAAAATCTGCTTGGAGAGTGATAATGGCAGTTGCAAAGGCTAAAAACAAGAAACCAAAGAATATACCTGCATGCATTAAACCTGGATAACCATCTTTTAGAATTCGTTTGTGGGCAAAGGTATAAACAATTACGTCTTTGATTCCTGGCCAAACGTCTTTCCAACGATTTTCAGGTTGACCTAATTTCCAGAGCTTAACTCTTTTATATACTCCATAACCAAAGATAGCAAGTGCAACGATAAAGAATAAATAAAGCCAATGATGTCCTTCAACGTTCCAATACACTTGACGTGTTGCCATTCTTTCCTCTCCTTACCCTATTTAAGGAAGCGCCTTGAGAGGCGCTTCGCTAAATGTTATTCCTTATTCATTGACTAATTTTTTAAACTCTTCTGTTAGTAAAGGGACGACTTCAAACAGGTCGCCAACAATACCATAATCCGCAACATTGAAGATGTTAGCTTCTGGATCTTTGTTAACGGCTACAATGAATTTTGAAGATCCCATACCAGCTAAATGCTGGATTGCTCCGGAAATTCCGCAAGCGATATAAAGAGTCGGAGCAACGGTTTTTCCTGTTTGTCCTACTTGGAACTTGTGTTCTTTCCAACCAGAGTCTACAGCAGCGCGAGAAGCTCCTACAGCAGCTCCTACTACATCAGCCAAGTCTTCCAGGATGCCATAATTTTCAGGACCTTTCATGCCACGTCCGCCAGAGACAATGATATTTGCCTCAGTAAGCTCAGGACGTTTAGAAGCAGCAATAGCAACTTCTTTAAGAATAGCCACTAAGTCAGCAGAATCGATTTCTGCAGCTTCTTTGACAATCTCAGCTTGACGAGCAGCATCAGGAGCAGCTAATGGGAAGGTGTTAGGACGAATCGTTGCCATAATTGGACGAACGTTCGAAGTGAGATATGCAAATGCTTTACCAGCATAGATTGGACGTTTAAATGACAAGAAGCTATTCGCGTCATATTCCATACCTGTGCAGTCAGATGCCAAGCCAACTCCAAGACGCTGAGCCAACCGTGGCGCAAGATCTTTTCCTACAGCAGTATTTCCTAGTAATACGGCCGTAGGCTCTTCTTTTCGGATGAGCTTATTGAGTACGGATGTATAAGCTCCTGTAGTGTATTCAGCTAATTTTGCATCATCAATGAGGATTACCTTGTCTGCTCCATTAGCGGTAACAGTCGAAGCAAGTTCGTCAATACCCTGACCTAGTACAACAGCAACCAAGGGTTCTCCTGTTTGATCTGCAATTTTACGGCCTTGGCTGAGAAGTTCTAATGAAACTTTACGAATTTGCAAGTTGCGTTGTTCGACAATAATCATAATTCCTTTAGCCATGTTAATTCCTCCTTTACAGAACCTTAGCTTCTTCACGCAAGAGTTTTGCTAATTCACTTGCTGCTTGTGCAGCATCACCGCCAATTTTTCGTCCTCCCTGGCGAGGAGTGGGTAAAGTATATTGATTAATAACCATCTTTGGCGATAGATCTCCAGCGCTTAATCCAAGATCAGCAAGGGTTAAGGTTTTTAACGGTTTCTTTTTAGCTTTCATAATACCTGCAACAGATGGATAGCGAGGTTCGTTCAACCCTTTTTGAGCAGTAATTACAGCTGGGAAGCTAACTTCAATTGTCTCAGTACCACCATCGATTTCACGTGTTGCAGTTGCTTGTGTTCCAGCAACTTCGAGTTTGAGAACGCTGCTAACAGAAGGAATATTCAATGCTTCTGCTAAGCGAACGGCAATTTGGCTTGCACCATCATCAATAGCAATACGACCAGCTAAAATGATATCATAAGGGATTTGGGCTATTGCTTTAGCTAGAATTTGGGCTCTGCCATACTCATCAGTGTTGTCTAGTTCAGGATCACTAACCAATACACCTTTGTCTATCCCCATCGCCAATGCAGTGCGGATTGCTTCTTGAGCACGTGGACCTCCCATACTTACGACGGTCACTTCGCCACCGAACTTTTCTTTAAGCTTAATTCCTTCTTCAATGGCAAATTCATCGTAAGGGTTGATAATTAAATTAACCCCATTGGCATCGATTTTACCGTTACCATCTAGTACGATTTTAGCCTCAGTATCAAATGTTTGTTTGATGAAAACGACAATATTCACACTGTTTCCCCCTTACTGCAACAAAATAAATACTTTCAGAATATGACTCTTGATAACAATGCATTAGACTCACTGATACCTTGATAGACAAGGTGACGAGCTTCACTTAGGATAACTTCGTCTCTGACTACATAAAGTCCTCCTCCAGTAGGCAAATAAATAAACTAGTTTTCCATAACACCCCCCATAAATGCGTGAGAAGGAATTTATTTTCCAACACAAGTATTGTAGACTCTGGCTAGACATAGGCTTAGCAGAGTTCCCAGCAAAATCCCTGGATAAACTCACGAATATGATTTGTTTCACATATGCAATTAATAGCTTAAAAAAATACGCCAATGACTCTGAAGTTTTTAGTAACAAAATGCACAATCTATATACTATTTCTTCTCACAAAATAAGACTAGCATTGTGTGCTCAATAAGTCAATATGACGATAATTAAGAAATCATATAGCACACTTTTCCTTAAATTGCATCTAAGAATAAACGAGCTTAGTTCTTAATATCCATTGACTTTCAACAAATGTAGCCTAGGTGCTTCAGAGGATACAAAATTTTTCTGTTTTAAGATTAATTCGATTAATAATTGATAAATCCTTCTTTATTGACCAAATATTTTTAAAATCGTAATATTATAAAAAGTTATCGTCTGGTATTCTGTATTAGTTCTATAAAAGAGGAGTAAGTTTTTAGCTTCTCCTCTTTTATAAGGTATTAAGTCTTCTTACTTGGTAGCGGTTTTTGAATATTGCGTTCTTTTTGTGTGTCAAACTCTTGATAATGGGGATCTCTTACGGTTACTGATGCTTTTGCGCGTGATACTTTTTTGTGAGCTCCCATTATGACCCTTCCTTTCCATGTAAGTCAAAGCGAAACTTAAAGATAGCTTACCCGTTTAAAGTATTGATATCCTAATTATCAGTCTGTAAAATTGTGTAAACAATCAATGTCATTTTTCTACAATGACGACCTTATGGAAAGTCTTCTCAAAAAAATCAGTTGGCATGTTATAATGTAAATAGTTTATTCAACGATTGAGATTACATAAATACTGATCCCATTTATAGATGGAGGGATAAAATGATTCATGAACAACGACTAGGTGAAGTTTTGGCCCAGAAGCTTTTTTCAGGTAAAATGACACCTGAATTTATTAATTTTTGCCTTACACACGGACGAATTCGTCGTTATGCTTCCAAACAATATCTTTATTTCTCGGGAGATGAGGGAAATACGGTTTATTTCCTCATTACAGGAAGAATTCAGCTTTACTTGATGGGTGAGTTTACAGAGAAGATTATTCGTGTACTTAATCACCCAATATTTTTCCCTGAAATAATACTCGACGGAAAACCCTACCCTCATGCTGCACTTTGCATTGAAGAGACTGAAGTATTGGCTATAGACCGACAAACGTTTATGCGGTTTATTGAAAGCAATCCTTCATTACTGTGGATTTTTTACCGTGAACTTGCCTTAGATCTGCGCCGTTCCTACAGACAAATTAGAAATCTATCACTAGGAGATGCACGTTTACGCCTAGGAGCCAAGCTCTATGCTCTAGCCCATGTACATGGTCAGCCATCTAAGAACGGAATTTTAATTACTATCCCTCTATCTGCGACAGAGCTTGCGGGGATGTGCAGTCTTGCTCGAGAATCTGTTAGTCGTATTTTGGCAGAATTAAGAGAAGTAAAAATTATTGAGATTAAAAAAAAGATTATTACAGTTTTAGATATGAAAAGTTTACAGAAATGGATTCACGAGCGAGCAGCTCGATCTCGTTCTCTAGACTGAATTAACTCTACTTTCAAGAAAATGTGTTAATCTCTCTTGTGGTTGTCCATTATTAATATAATTATGGATTGTTTCAATTACCCACGCAATTACTTCTTCATCAGTTGAGACTTGCCCAGCGAAGGTTGCAAATCGAGGGTGTCGACCAACTCTCCCACCCATACGTAAATTCCAGCCGCTCTCTCCTTTAGTTAACGTCCCTGAAGGGCAAACGCTTTGACAATTTCCACAGGAAAGACATAGAGCGTTATCTATGACTATCCCATTTTGTTGCAAGGTAATAGCTTCTTCTAAGCAAGAACGAACACAAGCGTTACATTTTAAGCATGGAGCTTCAGTAATTTGAGGAGTTACATATCCGGAAATACTAAAGTCTTTTATATCAGGTTGAGAGCAGCCGTTGGGACAACCCGCTAAGCAAATTTTCGGAAGATGGTGATGAAGAACAGAGCCAAACTTTTTTTGAAGTGTTTCATGAATATTTAACTTAGCTAGATCCGTTGCCAATGCTTCGAGTAGAGTGTTCCAAGATCGAGCTGATTTCGGACAATTCTGACGACAGTGTGCAAGCTGAAATCCAGAATGTTTCATTTTAATTCCCCCAGAAATATTGTTAGACTTAGTTTTATCTTTCTGAGGTAGTTTAGCAAATATACTATCATTCTAATGTGGTTTTGATCACATAGTAATTTTTTGGTATAAAAAGATATCACTATGGTAAACCAAAGATTTTACCATAGTGATATCTTTCTATATTCTAATTTGTACATATACTAAAATTTTCTTTTTAGCGTAAACTCTATTCGTTTAAATCCATTCTCTTCCCATTACAAATATATACAATCTCTTCAGCAATATTTGTACAGTAATCTCCAAGTCGCTCTAAAAAACGGCTGGCAAAGAGAAGGTAATTAGCCTGAGTCACCTTATTAGGATCTTCCATCATGAGAATCTTTAGTTCCCCAAAAACTCCAGAATATATTTTGTCAATTTCATCATCCATTAACGCCATTTCTTCAGCAGCACCACAATCTTCATCGATGTAGGCTTTTAGTCCAATGTTAATCATCTCTCGCACCAATTCACTCATGCGCGGAATGTCAACCAAGGGCTTTATCAAATCTTCTTGACCTATTCTGATTGTTAGCTTTGCAAGATCAACAGCCAGATCCCCCATTCTCTCAAGGTAAATTGAAATTTTAAAACCAGCTACAAGCTTGCGTAAATCACGAGCAAAGGGTTGCTGAGTAGCTATAAGAAGAATACTGTTTTCTTCAATGATAGCTTGCAAATCATTAAGCTCCATATCCTTCACCACAATAGAGTTGGCTAATTCTAAATTTTGATTAATCAAAGAACTAACTGCAAGCGCTATTTGTTGGTTAACCACGTTTCCCATGTCTAGAATCTTGGCGCGCAATTCTTTTAATTCATTATCAAATTTCTGTCGAGTTGGCATTTGTATTCCCCCTCTCATTATAAAACTTTTTTATATTATACAGCTATTTTCAATATAAAAGAAGTAATTCAAATTATAAAAATCAGAAAAGACCAAGTATACATTAACCAAATCGACCGGATATATAATCTTCTGTTTTTTTCTTAGCAGGTCTAGTAAAAAGGACACTAGTTACATCTTCTTCAATCAAATCACCACTTAAGAAAAATGCTGTTCGGTCTGAAACACGAGACGCTTGATGCATATTGTGTGTAACAATAATGATTGTATATTTATCTTTCAACTCTGAAATCAGCTCTTCAATTTTCATGGTAGAAATAGGATCAAGAGCTGATGTTGGCTCATCCATCAACAAAATATCAGGACCAACAGCCAATAATCGTGCTATACAAAGCCGTTGTTGTTGACCACCTGAAAGTCCTAAGGCCGATTGATGTAAGCGATCTTTGACCTCATTCCATAATGCGGCATCCTTTAAACTTGTCTCTACTATTTCATTTAATCTTTTCTTATCGGTTTCACCATGAATACGTGGACCATAAGCGACATTTTCAAAAACTGACTTAGGAAAGGGATTGGGATGTTGGAATACCATTCCAACTTTTTTCCTAAGTAAAACAACATCAGTACCAGCTGCATAGATATCCTGCCCATCAATCTTTATTTGCCCCAAAATCTTGACAGTTGGTATTAAATCTTGCATCCGATTAAGCGTTCGCAAAAAAGTGGACTTGCCACAGCCGGAGGGACCAATGAGAGCGGTTACACTTCTCTCCTTCATTGCTAAGGATATATTGTTTAAGGCCTGCTGATCACCATAAAAGAGGTCAAGTTTATTGACCACGATCTTGTCCATATCAAATTCTCCTTATATTCAATTATTGAATATTACACTCTCTTTTTCCCTTGAAGTCGATATTGCAGCCATCGGCTAGGTAATGTTAAACATAGGTTAAATACTATAACCATGATTATTAGCAAAGCGGCCGTTCCATCGGCAATTTGGTCAGCATTTGTCCCTGGCAATGGATTAGACTTAACGGCAAATAAATGCACAGCTAGTGTCTCTCCGGCAGCTAGAGGATTAACATCAAACAGTCTTCGTGAAACGTTCATTCCAGCCGTAAAGATCAATATAGCAGTTTCTCCTAATGCCCTACCTGCAACAAGAGTTATCCCAGTAATAAGTCCAGGGAGTGCAGTGGGTAGAATAACCTTTCGTAATGTTTGCCACATCGTAGCACCTAGAGCTAAACTGGCTTCTCGATAATTTCTAGGTACGGCGCGCAGGGATTCTTCAGTTACACGTACTAAAATAGGTAAATTTAGTAATGCCAGAGTTGCAGCTCCTCCTAAGATGGTGAATCCTAAACCAATCATGTTCACAAACACAATCATACCGAAGAGACCAAAGACTATGGATGGAACGCTCGCTAAACTCTCGGTGCTCAAACGAATTAAGTCAGTAAACTTATTTGCAGGTGCATATTCAGCCATGTATATTCCAGCACCTAACCCAATGGGAAGAGAAAAAACTAACGAAAGAAATAAGATATAAAACGAATTAAATAGTTGACCTCTCACACCATCTGGACCGTTAAAGAACTCGATTGTAAGATAGGGTAACCCTCTTCCCAATATCAGAGTCAAAAAAGCAATCAGTAAAGTAATGATGGCTAAGGCTCCAATCCAAAGTAAAAAACTGGCAAAACGATCGGCTTGATGAGCTTTCAACGGACTGCCCCCTTTCGTGAGGCTGATCGAACAAGAATGATCATGATCAGGGCAATGATCAAAAGAATAAAGGCCATCATAAATAAGCCATTATTCCATGTTGATCCATAGGGAGTGTTGCCCATTTCCATAACTATATTACTGGTCAAGGTTGATGTAGGACTACCTAAAGAATCAGGGAATCGAGGAGAATTACCAATAACCATCTGAACCGCCATCGTTTCTCCGATGGCCCTAGCCATCGCTAAAATAAGCGCTGTTAATATTCCTGGCGATGCCGCTGGTACAAGGACCTTGCGAATGGTTTGCCAACGTGTTGCCCCTAAGGCTAACGAAGCTTCTTTATAAGTTCCTGGCAAAGAGCGCAGAGCATCTTCCGAAAGACTTATCACCGTCGGTAAAATCATGATTGCTAATACGATTCCTGCAGCCAACATACCATAACCGGTTGGCGAGTTGGTCAGTTTGCCTGTAAACTCTACGATGACTGTAATACCAACGTATCCATATACAACAGATGGAATTCCAGCAAATAGATCCGTAGCCGGACGCATGATGGAGCGTACCCATGGTGGGGCAATCTCTGCCAAAAAAACAGCTCCCGCTAGCCCCAATGGACCTCCTAGTAATATTGCAATTAAAGTCGTCCCAATCGATCCAGCAATAAAGGTCAGTGCTCCAAACTGGCCAGTGTCGGGACTCCATTTGCTACTAGTGAAGAATTCTATTATGCTGACTTCTCGAAACGTTGATAGGCCCTGCATACCTACAAACCAAATAATACATAAGATAATTAATGACACCAATACTGCACTACTAATAAATAAATAACGTGATAAACGATCATTATAATATACCCAAGACTTACGTTGAGGCAACCTGTTACACCTCCAGATTAATAATATTTCTTGATATTTAACCACGCTAATATTTGATCATATGTAAATCAATTTGATTAGCTTATTACGAGTTTAACTCATGTGTGTAAATTATAAATTAAGAGAATGTAAAGTTCAGGTTAACATTATGACAAAAGACGTATTCGATATTTATGAAACAGTTCTGGGCTTCGTATTCTGACAAAGACTTAGCCAGTGTTAGCTGAGAATAAAGAATTGAGAGCAAGAGATATCTTGCTCCCAATTCAAAGATCGATGTATTTTTTTTATAGATTTGCCTTATTTCTTCATTTTACTTACGGGGATAAATCCTGTCTTCTCAACATTCTTTTCTTGAAATTCTGTACTCATAATATAGTCTAAGAAGAGTTTTACCGTTCCAGTAGGTTCTCCTTTGGTGTACATATGTTCAAAAGAGTAGATTGGATACTGCCCACTAATTACAGTCTCTGGGCTGTACGCTACTCCATTAAACTTAAGCGCCTTGACAGTGTCTTTCAAGTAAGCTGCATCAATATAGCCAATTGCCCCAGGAGTTTGAGCGACACCAGTGAGTAAGTTACCAGTTGAATCTTGAGCGGCAGCTGCATTAGTCATTTTTTGACCGTCCATTACGATCTTTTCAATATTCAACCGGGTTCCAGAAGATGCTGCACGACCAATAATGGATATCTTGAGGTCTTGACCACCAACTTCTTTCCAGTTGGATATTTTCCCAGTAAATATATCTGCTGCTTGAGCTTTAGTTAAGTTATCTACACTAACATCTTTGTTAACAATTAGTAAGAAAGGAGCTATGCAGACTTGGTGATCAACTAATCCTGCACTTTTTAGTTCTTCAGGGCTAACGACGTCAGAATTACCAATCTCAATTGAGCCACTAGCAACATTATTTAGACCTGTCATAGAACCACCACCGCTTAAGTTCACTTGAACCTCAGAATTTTTGGCCATGAACTCATCGGCAGCTAATTTGACAAGTGGTTGAAGTGCAGTTGATCCTGCAGCAGATATAGTCTTCTTGTCAATGGATGTGCCACTTGAAGTAGGTGTTGTTGTTGGAGCAGCAGTCTGACTACATCCTACCAGAGCCAGTAGAGCAATTAAGGTAATACTAACAAGAGCAATTTTCGATTTAGATTTAAACAATTTTGTTTCCTCCTTAAATTTTCTCAAGTACAAATTGATTATAATGGACGATTGTAAAGTATGAATGAAATCAATGTAAAGTTTGAGTTAAATTTCATTTTTTAGGCCTGTGTGTAAAAGTGTACCCTACTCCACGTACGGAATCGAGAACTGGCCCCAATGACTTTAATTTATTTCTCAAATGACTAATATGGACATCAAGTGCTCTAGTGCCTGTGCTAGAAAGGTTGCCCCAGACTTTTTGTATCAGATATTCACGACTGAATACTTGGTAGGGATTGGTAACAAAGAGAACTAGCAATTCATATTCCTTCACAGTTAAACTTAAGGGCTGTTCTGCTAGGCTAACACTATAGCTTTCTTTAGTTATCTCCAATTCTCCCCATCTGAGTGGGCTATAACTGGGATCACTTTTACGATGTATTTCTCTGAGTCTGGCCTTTATCCTTGAGGACAATTCCCTAGGACTAAAGGGCTTAGATAAGTAGTCATCGGCGCCAAGCTCAAGTCCGATTATTTTATCAGTCACGTCGTCGCTGGCGCTTAGAATGATTATTGGAATAGTTTCGGTATCCTTATCTAAGCGCAGTTTTTTAATAACATCAAATCCATTAAGCAGTGGTAGAGTTAGATCAAGGATTATAAGGTCAGGTTTATCTTTCTTGGCAAGTTCTACCCCTTGTTCACCATCTGATGCTGCAATAACCAAAAAACCTTCTTTTTCTAAGTTAATCCGTAGGACTTCTTGTATATGCAGTTCGTCCTCTATGACTAGAATACTGGCCATGACAAAACTCCCCTCAATAAGGCCCCCCCCTTTACTTTTACGAAATACGTTTATTTAGCACCTTCATTTTAATTGACAAATGTAAAGTCTTAATGAACTGAAAGTAAATTTACCGTTAAATATTATCCTGTTTATATAAAACCAACTATTTTCAACAAATTATTAGATCCTTTTTAGCTTCTAAAAATATTTCAAACATTGCCTCTACAGTCCTTTCTGCAGACTTGCCTTTTAATGATGTAGCTGCTTTTTCTCGCATTTTCTCAATTTCCTTAGGATTTTTTAAATAACGCCTCAGAAGACGATATAAATCTTCTTCACTATTTGCTACGTTTCCAGCACCTAAACGAACGAGAAAATGAGCATTTGCTTCCTCTTGACCGGGTATAGCTTTGTAGATGACAAGAGGCAAGTGTTTGGTTAGAGCCTCGGAAACTGTTAATCCACCAGCTTTTGTAATTATTAAAGTAGAAATCGACATGAGTTCCTCTACATTATGAACGTACCCTAGCCGTATCATGGGATTATGGGACTGTTCAATCACATCTCCTACTGAATGATAGAGCTTGTCATTTTTCCCACAAACAATAATTGATTGAACAGGAACAAGAGAATTTGCAAGTCTTTTGCAAATTCTCTTTGTGCTTTTTAAACTCCCATACGCTCCTCCCATCACTAAAAAAATGGGAATATCGGGATTTAAGCCTAACTTAGAAATAATGTGCTCTCGATCCATTTCCAATTCAAATTTTGGGCTGATCGGGATCCCCGTCACAAGAACTGATTGCTCTTTGATTCCCCAGGCTACTAAACTCTCCTTCACTTCCTCACAAGCCACCATATAACGATCAACACCCGGATGGACCCAGTGACCGTGAACAGTATAATCGGTAATTACGGTGATTACCGGAACTTGAAGGATTTGTTCTGATCTTAGCTGGGCTAGAATCGAAGACACAGTTGGATAGGTACAAACAATCAGATCTGGAGCGAATGCCTGAATGTATCTAAGAAAATCATTTCGTCCTAATTGTTTGAGAAATCGCTGAATCATTGAATCAGGATGGAACTTAGCAGTTTTATAATAAAATTTCCCCCAGAGTTTTGGGGTATGCTTAATCATCTCTAGGTAAACGTTTTTAGCCATGGTGTTAAACCGCTTACTCAGAAAATCGCCAAAATCCAAATGAATAATTCTTGCAGAAGGCGCCTTGAGCTGTATACCTTCGATAACAGCTTCTGCTGCTCGAAAATGTCCGTTTCCAAATCCTGCAGAAAATACAAGAATCCTTAGCTGTCTCAATTTTGTCCCTCCCTCTTAAGTATCCTTTTTCTGTCCATCATTATATAAAGCGGAAGAAAGTTTTTTCTAAATTTCTCCAAGTCGTAATGTCTAAGCGTCAAATCTTTTACTTACAAAATCCAAAAAACCTGCAGAAGTTGCAATTGTCAAAGGTATTAATGTTTCTAACGCTTTTTTATAGCTCTCCTCAGAGCATCCTTCCTTCAGGGATACCAAGGGGTATAAAGGGCTTGAGACACGAGCATTATGATCAATCCATTGGGCAGGGTGAGAAAATGGCAGATACATACCACATGTAACAGGGAACTTATCCCAGTTATGAGTCGCCCATGTTTCGAATTCTTTATGACCATCGAACAGAATCCCCAACGAATGGTGAGGTACACACATGTCTTGTATTAGATGTAGCGCTGCTCCCAAAAAAAACATACATTTATCGACGTTCTTTGGAAAAAAGGTAAAAGCCTTGTTGAAATAGTATTGGCACTCAGCTGATACACCCGGCCAGCCTATAATTCCTTGTTTGTTGGGATGGCTATAAAAATGATTAACGTTTTTCCAACCGCGATCAGCCCAGTATAAACCTCTGGTGAGCGTAGAGTGATGAGCATTGAATAATGTAGCTACATCCTCTTTTCCATCACGCTTCAATACTATATATGCCTGATTCAGACATTGAACATGGGTTACACCTGGAGAGTCAAGAAAATATTGTAAGGGACCTGCTGAAGCAAGAAGTATCTTTGTCATCTTACTGAGTGTTTGACCAATAATCCTCTCATACATGTTCAAGTCAACACCTCTCCTTTGTTCTTAAAGATAATTTTAAGGCATGACTGTAAAGAATGTATTATTCCTGTGTTAAAAAAACACTGGATTCTGTTAAATTTAAGTTATTTCAAGAAGAATGATTTATGGAATTACTCATCATAAATAAAAACGAGAAAATGGGGCTCTATATATAAAATAAATAACTTATCATGCATATAGAGGATAGATTTAACAATAAATTAATGTTCACTTCATCAAAATTTTACAATAGGACATTATTATTTAGTAAGGATCTTTGACAGAAAGACTCGAATTGGAGACAATGTTTTGATCCAAAAAGGAGTTTTCAAATGTTTAAGTCGGTAGATATAAGCCAACAAAAGCTATACCGTCTACTTAGAGACGACAAAACTGTCTGGGTATTATATCTTGATATCGTTAAATTTCAGGAGGTGGAATTTCGATACGGTTACAAAATCTGCAGACAAATCCTAGACGAAATTGAGCATGAAATTAATCATACAATTAAACAGCAACGTGATCTCTACCTGTTTTCTCATTTCGAAAGCAGGGGGGGGGACGATTTCGTTGTTTATTTCGTACCGGGGAAAAACATACATTGGAACATAACAGAAGTCATCGAAAAGTGGGTTATCCCTCTGGAAGAAAGATTTAACCACAGAATCAGGAAACTAGTTAACGAGCAGATAAGCCTTCGTTCCGGAATTGCCCAGTGTAATAACCAAGTCGGCCGGAGCGCTGATTATTTACTGTATGCGGCCGTGAAAGAGGCTTTCCTTATAAATAAATCTGAACCTGATCCTAATTTTTTTGCTCGTCGCGAAGAGATTACCCATCTAATCGAAGAGCCCGAAAAATACTTGAAGGCTGCTTTTCAACCAATCATTGAAGCTCGAAGTGGAGAAGTGTTTGGTTTTGAAGCATTGGCCCGTATCCCAGATTCTACTTGTTTTAGTAATATTGCTGACCTCTTTCCATTTGCCGAAAAGATAGGACAGCTTTATCCAATCGAAACACTTTGCCGACGTCAAGCTATTATTTCCTACCCTTCAATATCCCAAAACAAAGAAAGGCTCTTCCTAAACATTAACCCTCTGGTCTTAGTTGACCCCGAGTTTGCCTCTGGTCATACTAGAAAACTACTTAGTGAAAAAGGGTTAACTCCATCAGATGTTGTACTGGAAATTACTGAACGAAGTGCCATAGAGGATTTCTCCACATTCCGGGATGCCTTAGATCATTATCGTAATCAGGGTTACTTAATCGCTTTAGATGACGTTGGGGCTGGCTACTCTTCTCTACAGTCCGTAGCGGAGCTACATCCTGACTTTCTTAAAGTTGACCGTTCTTTAATAAAGGGTGTGAATGCTGATCCTATCAAATGGGCCTTACTAGAAACATTTGTTGCCTTCTCTAAGCGAATAGGATGCCGAATCATCGCAGAAGGGGTTGAAACTGCTGAAGAAATGCGCACGGTGGTCCAATTGGGGGTGGATTACATACAGGGATTCTTTATCGCAAGACCCACCCTTGATCGAAAGTGCATTAATCCAGCCGTTAAAGAAATTTTGAATCCGAAACATCGGCTTAAATCCATAGAACAAAACTCTATTCTTTCCATGGTGGAACCCTTACCCCTCTTCAATACCCATACCCTGGTCAATGCTGTGGAGACTTACTTTCGTGAACACCCTCATCAATGGCTGGTAGGGATAACCGAAGACTCCCGTTTAGTTGGTGTAATGCAGCGTGATAGACTTTTTGCCGCCCTTGGCACTCGCTACGGAGTCACACTCTATTTAGAACGTACTATTCCAATTTTAATGGACACAAATCCTCTCATAGTGGAAGACACCACTCCTTTAGAAGTGGTGTCAAGTTTAGCTATGCAACGTTCTGGTGCCCAGCTATATGACGGTATTATTGTAGCAAATCAACGTAAGCCGATCGGAATGGTTTCTGTGGCAAATTTAATTAAAACTATGGCTGAGAGGCAGATCCAAATTGCCCGAGGAGCTAACCCACTGACTGGACTGCCCGGCAACCTTCTAATCGACCAAGAAATACGACAACATTTAGAACGCAGATTAACCTTTGGCCTGATATATATTGATCTTAACAAATTCAAAAATTATAACGACTTATACGGTTTCCAACAAGGAGACGTGGCTATTAAGATGTTAAGCGAGGTTTTACTCAATGCATCCTATAATACTACTGAGGAAACCTTTGTCGGACACATTGGTGGCGACGATTTTATTATTATCTCATCATCCTCAGAACTGGAAAATTTAGCAGTTAATATACTCTTCCAATTCGAACAAGCTTGCAAGCAGTTAACCGGAACAGAAAGCCTTAGTGTTGCTCTAGCTGGCCTTATTATAAACACCACTGAGCAGAATTGGACACCCTTACTCGTCTCCGAGCGGGCCGCCCAAATTAAGAAAGAAGTTAAGGCAATGGGAGGTAACTCTTATTTATTGAGATAGGGGGAGTAATGTAAATGAAGTTGTTTAAAATCAAGTGGTTTAATAACTGGAAAACGTTCTATAAGATCAACGCATTAGTCCTTGTCATGGTAGTCTTCATGCTGGGATTAAGTTATATGGGGTATTACTATTATCGACAAGCCAAAGTGGCAATGAATGATGTCTATACAAATTCCCTAATTTCTGTGAAACTAATCACTGAAGCCAATGCCAATGTCCGAATGATCCGTAGTGTCAATGTTGAGCTTCTTTTGGCTCCTCTTGACTCTTCTCAAAAGCAAAATCTACTTATTCAGACGACTGTACTAAAAGGCTTGATCAATGAGTCCCTAGACAACTATACCCCCCTTGCCAAAGAGCCCTTTGAAGTTGCAAAACTGGCAACAGTAAGAGGAGAACTACAAAAATATAGTGACGAATGGCAGAAGGTAGTTCTTCTAATGGATAGTAATGACAAAGACGCTGCCTATGCCTACTTTTCTAATAACGTTACCAAAAACTTAGAGGAAATAAACATCCTGCTTCCCGAACTTGTAGATTTTAGCGCCCAAAAAGCTAAAAGTACCATTGTCCGCGAAAATTTCAATTTCGTCCGTGCTGAGAAAGTTTTATTTGGCTTCCCACTTGCCGCCGCGGTACTGGCTGTTACCATTGGGGCATTGGTAGCACGAGCTATCTCCAAACCACTGCAAATAATGCTATCAAATGTACGAGAGTTGGCTGCAGGAAATCTCAGAGTGACCAAGATCAATACTGAATCCAAGGACGAAGCAGGACAATTAGCACAGGCTTTTAATCAGATGACAATAAGTCTATCCACTCTGGTAAGAAGAGTCTCGGAGTCCTCCGAAGAAGTAACTTCCTCTGCCCACCGGCTTCTAACTATTACTGAACAAGGCTCGAAGGCCTCCGGCCAAATCGCCATGTCTGTCACAGAGGTGGCATTTGGTACGGAAAAGCAAGCTGGTGCAGTCAGCGAGACTGTGGCGGCTATAGAACAAATAAACGCTAACATCCAAATTGTAGCCGAGGCAGGCCAGCGCGTCACAGCCCTGACAACAAAAACCACTATTGCTACGGAAGATGGACAAAGGGCTCTCACACAGGCCGTTAAACAAATGGACAACATCAGTGAGGGTACTCAAGTTGTTAAAAATACTATAACTTTACTGGCTGATGGTTCGGAACAAATTGCAAATATTGCTCACTTGATAACAAGTATCACCGATCAAACAAACCTTCTAGCATTAAACGCCGCTATTGAAGCTGCCCGGGCTGGTGAACACGGACGAGGCTTCTCCGTTGTCGCTGAAGAGGTTCGAAAGTTAGCAGAAAAGGCTAAAGTAGCAACTGGACAAATCTCTGCTTTGGTTGTTGTTAACAGGGAAAACATATCACATGCGATCGTTGCAATGGATGCAGAAGAAATTTACGTCAATGATGGTATTGAAGCAGTGAATAAAGTAGGTTATGGCCTTAATGATATTCTAAATATGGTTAATGAGGTTTCTGAACAAATTAGCGGAGTTGCCTCTTCAATACAGCAAATGGCGGGCGGCAGCCAACAAATTGTCTCAGGAGTTCAGGATATCGGTGCAGTTAGTCAGAGTACAGCTGGACTGGCAGCCAATGTATCTTCGGCAATTGACGAGTTCACAGCTTCTATTGATGAGATAAACCTTTCTTGTCAGAGTCTGACAAACCTGGCCCAGGACTTACAAATTGGAGTTAGCAATTTTAGGATCTAAAAGCGTCTATTTCCAATCAATTTCCTATCGACATCAAAATGGCCCCTGCTGCAAAGCAGGGGCCATTTTTTCCCATAATTAATTATGCATATTGGTAGTGATAACCTTCCTTAATCAACATTTTTTTTACCTTAGTCAACTCCATAGGATCAAAGAAATGTACCTCTTTTCCTCTACGGCTTGTCCAAATCTGCGGAGATAGATGCCCATCCTTAATAAGCTTTTTAAATTTAAACTTTGAAACTTCTAAATAGTATGTAGCCTCTTTCGAATTCAATAAGGAATATTTATATTGCGAGGTCATTGGTCTAGCCTCCTTTATAATACAGACAGTCGTTCAACCTTAAAGAAATGAAAACCGACGCAAGTATTAATAGGATTCAGTCGCAAAACGCTAGTAAGAGATTCTTCCAATAATTAGCTAAAGTATTGATAAATACAACTTGCATTTAATAAACATTTATTCATAATTTTATATGGTGTGCACCTCCTCTTTGATTTGGGTATTGCGTTAACACTACTAATATATACGTTTATTATTAAGTTTTAATTAATAAAGTTTTAGGCTTAGGTTAAATATAACAAAGATGTCTGCACAAGCGAATTTACCGTTTTAGAATCCAAGAATTTTAATATTTAGCTATTTTGTAATTTTTTCCATATAATTGTGTATTTGGGGAGCTTTTAATTTTAAATATTGTTTTGTAACTTCGGAATAATAGTACAAAGCGAAACACTGGGCAAATGTTTCGCTACTAGATGAGTTATAATAGTTGACATTAGGAAGTAGTGCACAACATTCTTCATGCCAAAATGCCTGAAAGTCAGGTTGTTCAGATAGCATTTTTCCACTAATTTTGAAGTTATAATCATAAGCATGTCCTAGCTCGTGAATATAAGTAGATATAAGTCCATCAAATTGATGTTGATTAGTAAACCCGCAATCGCTTGCGGGAGTAAATCAAGACAGCAGTGTCTAACGGTGTGCGAGAGGCGAACGAGCGAATACTGAGTCTGTCAGGCAGATCGAGAAGACCGTCCTGGAACTAAATATACGGATAACCAAAAAGGAAAGCAGCTAAGTTCTCCTTTTTGGTTATAAGTTATCTCTTAGGAAGATTTGATTCAACAAAATTGAAAATCTCACCGTCATATATAGTCATTTTAAATGTACCTTTCTTTTTGAAACAACTAGGGAGAGCTTATAGGCTCTCCCCTTTGTTACTATCAATTACCATATTGTACCACAATAACCAAACTATGCATATTATGTAGTATCTCTTAACAAAGGAGGTAATGCAAATGGCTTTCGGTGCCGTTGATGGAGCAGCTTGTGGCTGTGAACCAAAGCATGGTTTAGTTGCAGGAATCGCTATAGTTGTCGTAATCATTCTTCTGCTTATCGCAATGGGAATCGTATTTTAATTTAGAAAGGGGAAAAATTCTTATGTACGGTTATGGTAGAACTCATGGTGTATGTTGCCCTCCCCCTGTATGCTGTCCTCCTGTTGTCGGTACTGGGGTTGGTGTAGGTATTATTGCAATTGCTATTCTAATTCTAATTGCTTTAGGAGTAATATTCTAAAAGCCCACTTTGACTGGCTATCATCTGAAAAGGTGGTAGCTTTTAGTTATTTTAAAAAGAGCAGGACCAACCGTAACATATTTAAAATGAAAAATGCCCTCACAGTCTCTACATTTTCCACAAAAACCACTTACAGGTACCAAGCTCAAACTTGATCTCGAACGGCCTGAGCTCACCTTTGATCTCACTCTGACAGCGAAAAACGAGCATGCGATTTCCAGCCATCTTCTCCTCCGTCATGGAGAGGACCTGATCGATCTTGAGTTCTTTGTTGTTGAGTGTGAGTCGTAGTGGATGGGGCGTGCCATTCTGCTCGAAGCGGGCTAGGACTTCGATGGGAGTCATGTAGATTTTCATGGTATCACTTTCCTTTAAGTTAAGCCTTTGCATTTTTGGAATTTTCTATAACAAGGTTACAATAAGACTCCTCAAAATATTCTTCCATTTGAACTGCTGAGTCTACCACTGACTTTCCCTTTAAACAAATTTTAGCCACATTACATAACCTCGATTTCCTTAAAATATGAAGCAACTGACTAGCTGTTCACACTCTGAAAATCATCTGCTATGCAACATGGCTAAAAGTGACTAAAATACCCTTAAACTGCCCAATGGTGCGCCACCCAGGGATCGAACCAGGGACCTGCCGATTAAGAGTCGGATGCTCTACCAGCTGAGCTAGTGGCGCACAAGCAACAATTAAAAGTATACTTACAAAACATAAAGTTGTCAATAACTATATGCTTATACTTATTAATATATACCATATATACTCATTATACTTTAGCCTTTTATATACATATCAGAATCCAAGTTTATTGATACTCTATCTAGGTCGGCAGCTAAGTTAAGAATAGCTTGAGCATATACTTTGGTCGTTAAAAGGAGATTGTCGATAGAAATGTATTCATCAGGACAATGAATCACTTCCGGCTCTCCTGGAAAAGTGGGCCCAAAGGCAACCCCTTGGGGAAGTGCTTTAGCATAAGTACCTCCGCCAATGGCAAAGGCAAATGGCTCGAGCCCCGTCACATCCGAATAGGCTTTCAGCAAAGACTGAACTAAAGAGCTCTCTATTGGGACGTGATGAGCCTCTTGATGGCTAAGAATATTGATTTTAAATTGCTCTTTTCGGGCAATATTTTCAATCGGCAGAAAAACATCGTCACGCTGATACGTAACTGGATAACGGATATCAATTACTAAGCGAGTATTATCTGATTTTAATTCTAAAATACCAAGGTTAAGGGAAAGTTTACCTGAGGGTTCATCACTTAAAGCAACTCCAAAGCCTTCTCCATAAAATCCTGTTCCAGGATAGGCTAAAATAAAATCTAAAATTTGTTGTTCCTCAGAGCTCAGTGGTAACGTTCTCAAGAATTTCAAGGCATAAAGAACCGCATTTTTACCATTTTGGGGGAGACTTCCATGGGCACCTGTTCCTTTAAAAATAAGCTTGATCTCATGTTCCGATTCCTGACTCACCATAGTGCCGCTAACCCCTTCCGGGAAAGAGACGTCATTTAATAACTTAGCAAGATCATCGTAAGATATTCCCTTTAAAGTAACATCACACCGATCCGGCACGACGTTAGCTCGTTCTCCACCTTGAACGCTAACTAGATGCGAAAATGATGCAGTGTGGGATTTTGCTAATTCTAGATGAAGAATTCCTTTCTCAGCATGAATTACAGGGAACTCAGCATCTGGTGCAAATCCGATTTGAGGAGTTTCCTCTTTTTTTAGATAATACTTCATATCGTCCCATCCAGATTCCTCATCTGTGCCTAGTATTAGACGGACTCTCATCTTCAAGGGTATGTTGGTATCTTTAATGGCTTTCATGGCGAAGAGAGCTGCCAAAGTTGGACCTTTGTCATCTAAAGCTCCTCTGCCAAGTATTTTGCCCTCTATAATGGTTGCACTATAAGGTGGCACAGACCATCCATCCCCTTCTGGTACAACATCAATATGACCTAGAATGCCTAAAAGTTCACCCGTCCCCATTTCGATATGGCCTGCATATCCGTCAACGTTTTTAACTGTGAAACCAAACGATTTTCCAAGTTCCAAGGTCCATTCTAAAGCTTCTTTAATTCCCGGACCGAATGGTGCCCCCTCTAAAGCATGTTCAACATCTTTGACACTCTTAATTTGAATACATGCCTGTACAGTGGATATTATGTCTTTTCTCATTAAGTCAATCTGTTGGTCAAGACGCATATTTTAATCATTCCTCCGTATTTGATTATTAGCTGAGTCATCCTAGCATACCCTGATTGAGAAATGAAGTTGCATAATCCTTGCAAATCAACTCGAGTTCTAAATTATGATTAGGGTGTTAATGGAGAAAACTGAACCTCAATGGTTGTACCTCTGGTTACAATTTTCCCCGCTTGGGGTGATTGTCGATTTACCAATCCGCTGCCTGAAAAGTTAAAATGCAACTCTGATTTTGCTAATGTTTCCCCTACCTGTCGCATGGTCATGCCTGTTAAGTCTGGAATAACAATTTCCCCTCCAACAGGTGTTCGCTCAGGAATAACCGGTTGAGGTAATGGTCTGACAGCGGTATCACTAGGGGAAATAGTAACAGTACTTTGAGTATCGTTGGATACAGGAAGTCCATAATATTGCAATGCACCTTCAATAATCGCTTTTGCCCTTGGTCCTGCTAACGTACCGCCTTGATGTCCTTCTTCGGTTTTGGGCGTATCAATAATTACAAGTACGGCAATTTTAGGATCTTCTGCTGGTGCGTAAGCTGCGAATGAAGCGATGAAATCGGTTGTCGAATACCCTCCTGTTTTGGGGTCTACTTTCTGAGCAGTTCCCGTCTTTCCCGCTACACTTATGCCAGGAATATAGGCTGTATGTCCTGTTCCATCGGAAACAACTTGTTCCAGAATCTTTGTCATTTGCATTGCCGTTGATTGTGAAACAACCTGTCGTACAGAAATAGGTTGTTTTTGTTCAACGACTTGTCCATCAAACGTCGAAATTTTATCCACTATATAGGGTCGATAAAGTGTTCCTCCATTGGCAATTGCGGAAATTGCAGTTAATAATTGGATCGGAGTGACAGAATTGGCTTGGCCAAACGACATAGTTGCAATATCAATGTCTCGAATTTTTTCTTCGGGAAGGAGTAATCCGCTTTCTTCCCCTGAAATGTCAATGCCTGTTTTAGACCCAAAACCAAAAGCCTTCAAATATGTATCAAAGGTCGGTTTACCCAACTTCATTCCGACCTGTGCTAGAACGACATTGGAAGACAACATCATTCCTTCCGTAAAAGTAGGAAAACCATGAGGTTTTTGATCAGAATCCCAGTTTGTAATATAAAGAGGTGGTATCCGTAGGTAACCAGGATCTTCAAACGTATCGTCCGGCTGGATTCTTCCTTCTTCTAATGCTGCCGCACCAGTAATAATTTTAAAGGTTGATCCTGGTTCATAGGACATACTGATAGCTAAATTTCGGCGAACTTCGGGTGAAACATCATTATAGTCTGTAGGATCAAACGATGGACGAGATCCCATGCCCAAAATACGTCCTGTCATCGGATCCATAGCCAGAATCGTGACACTATTAGCGTTGGTAGCTTTCTGTGCCTCATCTAATTGTTGTTCGATATAATATTGAATTGTAGAATCTAAGGTTAAGTTTATGGAGTTACCAGGCCTTGAAGGATCCCCTTGATTAAGTGTATCGATTATTGAACGTGCTTTAGTATCTTGCTCTTCGGATTGGAACCCAGGCTTACCAAACAGCTCCTTATCATAATAGTATTCAACTCCTTCCACGCCATGACCGTCTCCATTGACGATCCCAAGTGCAGAGGCAGCAAACATTCCCATAGGATAGACACGTTTCTCTTCTTCACTGTAGCCGACTCCTGGGATTTTTAAGGCCATAATTTGATCTGCTTTTTGAATATCTACTTGGTGTGCCAGGCTAATCCAAGCAAGATCTTTATCCAGTTTATCGAGTATAACTTGTGTATCAATTCCTAAGATACTGCCAAGTTCTTTAGCAACATCCTCTTTGGTTTTTTTAAATTGATTTTTGTTGATCTGATTTCTCAACGTCCTAGGGTCCGCATAAATTTCTTTGACTGGGATACTTTGAGCTAAGACATTTCCTTGAGCATCATAGATTGTACCTCTATCTGGTTTAAGACTTTGATCAATCGTTCGTCTCTCAATACCTTTAGCCTTGAGGTTGGACGCCTGGACAACTTGAAGTACTACGAGTCTACCAAACACAAGAAGGATTATCACAAGCAACATTAATTGGATCCAACGATCACGTGAAAAATAGTTGATTTTGGTTTTTATTTTTTTCAAAGTATCCCTCCTTTCTTCTTACATTATAACATTTAAGCAAGTCCTTCCTAGTTCAAAATTCTATGTGAAGATAGCTATAAGAACCGTGCCTTAAATTTCCGCATAAGTTTAGAAGCTATAAGGTGCTCAGGTAAATAAGTGCCTAAAAAGAACTTACGCTTTCCTAACTATCGATGACTTTATTAAAAGTCACCTTGCTAAGAAACCGCAAGTTCTTGATTCTATTTTGTCCCTCTAAGACGGAAAAATACATTTCAGAATAAAGGTATTTTTATGAAACTCTGGAATAACTTAGACCTCTATTTAAGAATTTAATTACGATGATTGGTTAAGAGAACAGTAGTAATTGTACCCATAAGCAGACCTCCAAGGTGTGCAAAATTATCAATTCCTGGCTGAGTAAGTCCAAATCCAAAATTGATAAGTATGACAATAACAAGATTCATACCGAAGCCGGATTTCCAAAGTAATGGTCGTTTTAAGCTATAATACAATAGTGCTCCTAAAAGTCCAAAGATAGCTCCTGATGCTCCAGCGGATAAAGCTGAAGAAAAGAAAAAGCTGGCAATTGATCCTCCAAGCCCACTCATAATATAGATCACAAAAAAACGCCAATGCCCAAATCTTTCCTCACTAAATGGACCTAAGGACCAAAGTGCATAAAGGTTAAAGATGAGATGCAAATAACCAATATGAATAAAAATACTCGTGATAAAACGCCATATTTCACCTGCTTGAATTAAAGAGTTGACTTTGGCTCCAAAGGTAATAAGGACACGTTGTTCTTCAGATCCTCCTGCTAAAGTCATTAATATAAACACAATAAGGTTTATACCCAAAAAGATGTACGTAAGGAATGGGAAAAAATGTTTTTCCTGTTGGTTATTCATACCCTGAACAAAACCATTTCCACTGGCAAGTTGTCTTAAACATTTAGGAATCAATGGATCATTTGTAGGAGGGAAAGGAAATAGATTCCCTTGTTGAGTATCCCAGTACCAAAGCTGAACACCTGAGAAATGGTTATTCTTTAAATCAGAAGAATCTATTCCAGTAGGGCAAAAAACAATAACATCCCATTGTGAAAGATTGTCACTGCTTCGTATTAGGGGGTTAAAGTCTTGTGGAAGATTGCTTATATTACCAAATAAAAGCCCTCTTTTCAGTGACTCGTGTGTCGCGGACACCCAGTTTCCTTCCAAGGTAACTAGTTTCCATCCAGATTGTTGAAGGGTATTAAATATTTGTGCGAACATATTTCACCTCTGTTTCAAATCTCCCCCAAAACTGCCCGCAACAAGCTCGGAATGCCGTAATCATTTTTTCCAGATCCATACCCGACATTTAATAAAGCCATCTCTGGAAAAGTTGATTGCTCAGCTAAAGCACGAATAAGAGCAGCACCCGTCGGGGTAATAAGTTCCCCTGTGATTCCTGATTCACGGAATTTAAAACCCTTTAACAGCATTAGTGCTGCAGGGGCAGGCAACGGTAGAGTCCCATGGGCACATTTCACAAAACCATGTGACCAAGGTAGCGTTGAAACCTTGATGGAATCAATATCTAGCTGATCTAAGGCGATACAAGTTCCTACAATATCAACTAGGGAATCAACTGCTCCAACTTCATGAAAATGAACCTCATCAATCGTCGTTCCATGAATATGGGCCTCTGCCTCAGCCAAAACGTTAAAGACCTCAAGGGCACTTTTTCTCGATCGTTCTGATAAATCTCCGCTAAGGATCATCTTTTGAATATCCGGAAGACGACGGTTAGGTTTATGTCCGTGGTCATGTTTATGTTCGTGTTCAAGCTCATGTTTATGGTGATCGTGATGTTCGTGGTAGTTATGCTCTGAGTTTTGTTCAGGAATTACGACATTGATGTCCGTCGCATTAATTCCATGGACTTGACGTTCTCGGACCTCAAGCACAAATTCGGTCAATCCCATCGAGTGAAGCTTATTTACAATATTTTTAGGATCTGCACCTAAGGCAATCAAAGACCCCAGTGCCATGTCCCCGCTAATGCCTGCAAAAGTATCCCAATATAAAATCTTCAAGCGAATACTCCTTCCTACTGATCTCTCGTTATGCGGCGTACAATCGCAGAGGCTAAAGAGGCTGCCCCAAATCCGTTGTCAATATTCACGACCCCGACTCCAGATGCACAACTGTTTAGCATGCTGAGTAATGCTGCAAGGCCTTGAAAATGAGCACCGTACCCTACGCTGGTCGGCACAGCAATAACTGGTTGCTCTACCAGTCCTCCGACAACGCTTGCTAAAGCGCCCTCCATTCCAGCAACAACAATTATCACTTCTGCGCTATCCATAAGTTTTCGCTGTCCCAGTAGTCGATGTATCCCTGCTACCCCTACGTCAAAAAGTGTTTCGACTTCGTGTCCCATATAGCGAGCTGTCAGCCAAGCTTCTTGTGCCACGGACAGATCCGCGGTTCCAGCAGTCATAATTAGAATCTTGCCTGGAATTGTGGGTTCTGCCAGGGGACGCAGAAGAAGACAGTGAGCTAGCCGATCATAGATAGCTTCTGGAAAATGACATAAGATCATTTCTGCAGTTTGGGGGTCAAGTCTGGTACCTAAAACATTTTGGTCCTTTGTACCTAAGTGCTTCAAAATCGAAATTATATGATCGGGTTGCTTTCCTTGACAAAAAATCACTTCTGCTTGCCCAGTACGTAGCGCTCGATGATGGTCTAAGCGTGCAAAGTCTAAGTTTTCATACGGAAGATCCCTTAATTTGTGAAACGCTTTATCTGGAGAACAAGAACCTTGATGAACAGATTCCAAAAGAGCTCTTATGGTCTCTTCATTCATAAAATAAGCCTCCTGTTAAATGGGATTGAGACTTCCCGAACGGAGTCCCATTAAGTCTAAGGTAACAAATCGAAAACCCAATTCTAACAAAGGAGCCGTGATTTCCGCATGCTCCTGGAGACATTTTGAAAAACTATTGATTGGAATCTCGATACGGGCAATTTCGCCGTGAGCTCTTACCCTGCATTCTAAGTAACCCTTTTGCTGTAGTATTGCTTCAGCCAGTGCAATACGCTGTAGTAATTCGCCATTAATTACATCCCCATAAGGAACCCTGGATGCAAGACAAGCCATCGATGGTTTATTCCAAGTCGGTAAATTACGAAGTTTTGATAAAGTTCGAATTTCATCTTTAGTAAGTCCTGCTTCTAGAAGCGGGCTTATAATGCCTAACTCTTGAAGAGCTATTCGACCTGGTCGATAATCTTGGGAGTCTGAAGCATTTGTTCCTTCAATAACTGTAGCATTATCCTTGCTTTTATTCCATTCAATAAATGTCTCGAAAAGTTTCTTCTTACAGAAATAGCAGCGATTCGGGGGATTATTTCGAAACTCTTGGAGGTCTAAAACATCAAAGTTAATCACTTGTACTGGGAAATTGCATTGTTGGACTAAAGCGAGAGCCTCCTTTTCTTCTTGATTAGAAATCATCGGCCCACGCGCAAAAACCGCTTGGCAATTTTGACCTAAAGATTCTTGAGCTACAGCTAAAAGATAGGTTGAATCTACTCCACCTGAAAAGGCAACTAAGACCTTCTTATAGGATCTTAGTAGTTTTATAAGTTGAACTTCTTTCTCCCTGGCCATTTCTTGAGGATTGATTGTCATTCTGGATTAATCCCTTCCTTCGTCTATATTCTACCCATTGTAGAAATGGCTGTCAAAGATCTTTGTACAAATAAAAGAGCAAAGATGGTTATCAGCCCTCCCTGCTCTGTATTACAGTTTTCCACTGTATCGGAGTACTTATCTTTGGGTCTAACGACAAGATAAGTACCCCTAAGTTAAAACTTTACTCTTTATGATTTTTCGAGATTAACCATTTTTCCAAGAAACTCCGAATCCACCTCTAGGGTACTTCCAGTCAATATTGCCAAATGGACACCCGATAAGGCAGGTCCCACACTCAAGGCATCCCTCATAACCAACGGCAATACGTTTCTCTTCTTCGTCCCAATCATAAACATGGGCTGGGCAAAAACGAGTACAAGGTTTATCTTGACACTGCTGCAAGCATACATTAGGGTTAGCGATCTTAATATGGCTTAGTTTATCAGTATTAAAACGTACCAAATATAGTTTATCATCTAATTTCATAAGAGCGCCCTCCATGCTCCATAAATATCCTTAATTAAACCACCTTTGGAACGGTTTTCGAAGGCCATCTTGATAATTTCCTTTTGACGTTCTTTCTTAGGTGTCCCATCAGCTGTTAAATACATCTTTGCAGCTTTAGATAATAACTTGGGATATACTTTCAAAAGATGCGGATTTTCTTCAAAGAACTTACCCATATGACGATAATGGTGAAGATCTTTAAGCACAAAGGAATCTCGCAGGCGGGTTTCGTAAACTGTCATGGCATGGTCACTAACATCGCCAGCATTGATGGCCTGAGCAGCAACTTCTCCTGCTATTTTACCCGAAATCATGGCAAGGTTCGAACCTTCTCTATTTAACGAGTTCATAAGCATCGCCGTATCTCCAACAACAAGTACCCCTTGACGATGAAGTTTAGGTACTTGTGTATATCCACCTTCAGGGATTAGATGGGACAAGTATTCCTTAGTTTCACCGCCTTGAATAAGGCGTTTTACATAAGGTTTAGATTTTAAATTCTCCAACAGATCATTCGGTGTCCAATTATTACGAATAAAAGGTTGAAGAATTGCACCAACACCAATTGAAAGCGATTCTTTATTAGTATAGATAAAACCTACACCCATCATTCCAGCAGTTGAGTCCCCATATAATTCGATGGTAGCGCCTTGTCCTTCTTCAAGACAGAAACGGTCTTCGATCTTTTCTTTAGGCAAAGCGATAACTTCCTTTGCAGTAACTGCCACTGATTCAGGTCTTAATGGTTTGGCAAGTCCAGCTTTTACCGCTAAGAAGTTATTAACCCCTTCCGCTATAATAACTACTTTGGCGCCTAAATCCCCTTCAGCGCGTCCTGTTCGGACTCCTATCACATTGTCACCTTGATATAATAGGTTTTCTACTAGCGTTTCTGTAATAATCATGACACCAGCTTTTTCTGCTTGTTGCGCAAGCCAACGGTCAAACTTGACTCGAAAAATTGAATGCGCATTATAAGGCTCGGAACCCCAAGCAGGATCTCGGTAACCTGCCATGATCGACTCATCGCCACTTAACATAGCAATACGTTGTTCAATGATTGGACGTTCTAAGGGTGCTTCTTTCCAAAACTCAGGCACAACCATATCCGTAGCTTTTGTATAAAGTATGCCACCCATCACGTTCTTGGTTCCTGGATAATCTCCGCGCTCGATGACTACAGTTTTCATTCCAGCTTGTGCAGCACTTAGCGCAGCAGACAGGCCAGCAGGACCACCGCCGATGACGATTACATCAAAGTTTTCCATGTTTGCCCCTCCTTAATTTGCCACGCCATGCTGAAGGCGTTTCTTAAACTCTACAGTCATCGCAGGAACGATTTGAAAAAGATCTCCGACAATGCCGAAATTGGCAACTTTTAAAATTGAAGCTTCAGGGTCATTGTTAATCGCGATGATAAAGTCGGATGTTTCCATTCCAACCAAATGTTGTATGGCTCCGGAAATTCCGATAGCAATATACACTTTAGGACGAACCGTAACCCCGGATTGCCCGACTTGTTGATCATGAGTTAGCCAACCTGCTTCCACGGCTCCACGGGTTCCAGCTATAGTCCCCCCTAAAACATCTGCTAATTCTTCAGCAATTACTAAGTTTCTTTTTGCAGCAAGCCCTAACCCAACTGCCACGATGATTTCTGCCTTGTCCAAGAAAGCACTCTTGGCATCGGAGCTGATAAACTCCAGGATTTTAGTACGGAAATCACTTTCATTAAAAGTAAATTCCTCCTGAATCAATTCCCCTTCTCGTCCATCCACTCGATCTGGCATAGCCATTACTCTAGGACGCACTGTCGCCATTTGCGGACGTCTCGTACGACAAAGAATCGTAGCCATAATATTCCCACCAAAGGCAGGTCGGGTTTGTTGTAAAAGCTTTGTCTCTGGGTCAATGCCAAGTACAGTACAATCAGCAGTTAAGCCAGTTTGCAACTTGGTAGCAATTGCTGGAAAAACATCTCGTCCCATAGAGGTTGCACCCATTAAGATAATCTCAGGCTGATATTTTTTCACCAGACTTGTAATCGCTTCAGCATAAGGTTCTGTACGGTAGTCCTCAAGAATAGGATGATCGATTATATAAACTTTTTCTGCACCATAAGCAAAAGCTTCAGGAATAACACTCTCAATCTGATGGCCAGTGATTACTCCACTGAGCCCACATCCTATGGCATCCGCAAGTTTTCGACCTTCTCCTAATAATTCCCAGGAAACAGGAGCTACCTTCCCGTTTGAATATTCAATGATAACCCAGACGCCACTCCATACATCTCCACCAGCAACTGGCGTAACTTGAGAACGAACTGTCTTTTTATTGTTATCTTGAGCATAGTCTTTGACCGATTCAGGCAAGGGTTCTTTTAGGTTGAATTTGGAACCAGCTTCTGGATTAAGCTCCTCATTTGTTTTTGAGGGTTTATTGGGAATCGCGAGTGCATTCGTTGGACATACCACGACGCATTTACCGTGGTCTTCACATTTTTGGGGATTCACTACTGCCAGTCCATCAATTAGGTCCATAGCTTCCACAGGACATTCTACGACACAAGCTCCGCACCCAATACATTTTGACTTATCAACTGAGACCGTCATTAGCTCTTTCCTCCCTTCGCCAGGGGATTAACCATGATAATATTCTGTTGAAATAATTTTTGGACTACAGTTGCTGCTATTGTTTTAGGGTCTTTTGAAGCATCCAATATTTCTCCCCCACTGCGCCCAGGTGGGGCAAAAATTCTAGAGACACTAGTAGGCGATCCTTTGAGGCCCATTTGTGTAATATCAAAGGGAAGGGTCTTGGCATCCCAGACCTCTGGTTCATATGAGGCGGCTTTCATCATATTAGGTAGGGTCGCATAACGTAAATCATTGAGCTCTTTCTCTACTGTTAGCAAGGCAGGTAACTGAGCTTGCACTACTTGACGCCCACTTTCAGTCTTGCGTTCGACCGTTATAGAAGTGTTAGTAAGCTCTCTGACTCTTATCGCATACGTCAATTGAGGGAATCCAAGGCGTTGAGCAATACCGGGGCCTGTTTGGGCCGTATCTCCATCAATCGCTTCTTTTCCTGCAAATACGAGGTCAATAGGTTCAGTTTCATGAATTTTTTGTAGGGCCATCGAAAGAATATAAGCAGTAGCTAAAGAGTCTGAACCACCAAAAGCACGATCACTCAGGAGAATAGCACGATCAGCACCATAAGTCATAGCTTTCTTTAATGCTTCTTTAGCTTGTGGAGGTCCCATAGATACTATGGTAACCTTCCCTCCGACCTTTTCTTTAAGCCGAATTGCTTCTTCTAAACCATGCGCATCATATGGGTTAATAATAGATGGTACGCCCTCTCTCATTAGGGTATTAGTAATCGGATCGATACGTACTTCAGATGTATCCGGAACTTGCTTAAGGCAGACCACGAAGTTCACAGTAAATCCCTCCTTTATATTAATCTCTAGACTATTTCCAATATAGCCTTCAAAATTACTATTTTTATATACTAGTATAAAAAAAGTTATATTTCAAGGTTTAAACCATGTATTTAGATAATTTTTGTAGGAATTATAGAATTAATACTTAATCTAAATCCGCAAGATACTTTTCAACTTCAACCGCAGCCAAAGCACCATCTCCAACTGCAGTAGCTACTTGACGCAGCGGAGTGTTGCGAATATCTCCTGCTGCATACACGCCTTTGATATTGGTTCGTAAAAGAGAATCGGTCAGAATATAACCACGTTCATCTGTTTCAATTTCCCCATTAATAAATTGGGCATTAGGATCAGTTCCAACGTAAATAAATACTCCATCTGCAGGGATATTTCGTGTCTCATTGTTGAGTACATTTAGGATACGTACTCCTTCAACATGGGTAGAACCAATTATTTCCTCAACAGCAGCGTTTAGTTCAAAACGTATTTTCGGATTGTCCTTGGCACGATTTAAGACGATCTGAGAAGCACGAAAGCCAGTTCTTCTGTGTACTATTGTTACTTCTTCTGCAAACTTGGTAAGGTATGTCCCTTCTTCGATGGCAGCATCTCCCCCACCAACAACCACTACCTTCTTACCTTTAAAGAAGGCTCCATCACAGGTTGCACAGTAGGAAACACCACTGCCTCGAAAACTATCTTCACCAGGGACCCCTAATAACCTAGGTTTGGAACCTGCTGTGATTATTACAGAACGAGCTTCAAGGACTTGACCGGACGTATGTACCTTTTTTACAGCTTCCTTTAGCTCTAATTTCTGAACTTCCTCAAAAATAAATTCAACGCCAAAAGTTAATGCTTGCTTATGAAATAAATTCATGAGCTCATACCCGTTAATTCCGTCTGGAAATCCGGGGTAGTTCTCAATGTTTTCCGTTGAAGCGGCTTGACCGCCGGGCATAGCTAATTCTACTACAGCCGTTTTAAGTCCTCCTCGTGCGGCATATATCCCAGCTGTTAGACCTGCAGGACCTGCGCCCACAATAATTACGTCATACATGACTTTCAACTCCTCTTTACTATATTCTTATACCCCTCAAGGGTATTAAATAATAGTATATCATAGTTTATCCAGAATTAAAAAGAATTTGAACTAAATTCAAGATAACTTATGAAGGGATTTTAATTAATTGGGAAGAATATAATAATACTGGTTAGTATTACACAACTGTACTAGTTATATTAATAAAGATTGTAAGTTTCGAAGGAGGAATTGTTTTTGAAACGCTCTATCAAAATTCTAATTGGATTCATAATATTGGTCTCATTTCTAACCGCATCAAGTGGTTTATACGAAGATTGGTTGTGGTTTACTAACCTTGGTTATTCTCAATTATTTTGGACTCCGTTTCTAAGTAAAGTGCTCTTTCAAGCAGTAAATGGAACTATTCTTTTCCTCTTTATTGCCGGAACCCTGCTATCTATACGACATGCCATTGTGACCTTCGTTAATGAACGGTTACGTCTCCGTTTGCGTTTAGTACAAGATATGAACCGTCCTGTTTTCAACTTAAGCCAACGTAGAGTCACCGTATGGTTACTAATTATTTCAGCAGTTGTTAGTTTTGGCATTAGTTTTGTAGCTGGGTTTACAGGTTGGTTAGATGTCTTATCTTTTACACATGCCACTCAATTTAGTCAAGTCGATCCGATTTTTGGTAAGGATTTAGCTTTTTACTTTTTTAAACTTCCTTTCTTAAATACTATATTTGATGCATTTTTTGGTCCCCTTTTCTTACTCACCATGTTTACAATTATTTTTTATATTGTTACTGGAGTAATTCGTTTTCACTCAAGAAAGCTTTGGCGAAGTGGTGCTGTCTCGATGGGACCTAGCTGTCGCAAACACCTGGCATTTTTGATCGGTATCCTATTTGCTTTAAAAGCTTACGGTTATTACTTAGATATTTTTAAGTTGCTCTATTCTACGCATGGACACGTTGTAGGCGCCGGATTTACGGATCTAAATGTCACGCTTCCAGCACTCAAAATTCTAATTATTATCAGTGTTTTAGGATCTATCCTAGCTCTTATTTCAGTGACTTATAGAGATACGCGTCTTTTGACAGTCCCAGTAGTAGGAAGTTTTGTTGTTGGAATTTTAATCTATAGCGTATTCCCCGCGCTTATCCAATCGTTTGTTGTTCTTCCAAATGAACTAAGTAAAGAGCAACCTTATATTAAACATGAGATACAGTTAACTCGCTTCGGATATAATCTAGACCAAATTAAAGAAATAGACTATCCAGGTAATACACCCATCACTACAGAGAATTTGAAAACAGAACAAGGAACACTGAACAATATCCGACTTAATGATGCTCGTCCCATGTTACAGACTTATAATCAGAAACAGGGCATTAGACTCTATTATAAATTTAACGATATCGATATCGACCGATATACGATTAATGGAGAATCCCGACAGGTTATGATGGGCCCGCGAGAAATCTCAACCCCTGATTTGGATCCTAAGGCAAAAACATTTGTAAATATGCGTTTTAAATATACGCATGGTTTCGGCGCAGCTGCCTCTTTTGCCAATGCTGTCACCTCAGAAGGACTTCCTTCCTTCGCTATCAAAGATGTTCCACCTGTTAGTGAATTTGCTGAATTCAAGATGACAGAGCCAAGGATCTATTACGGTGAATTGACTAACGATTGGGTCGTCGCCAATACTACAGCCAAAGAATTCGATTATCCGTTAGGAAACTCCAATGCTGAAAATTCTTATCGCGGTAAAACCGGGATCTCATTAACGCCTCTTAATAAATTAATGCTTTCCCTGCGTCATGGAACCCCGCGCTTCTACCTTGCTAATGAAGTAACATCCGCTAGTAAAATGCTTGTATACCGTAGAATAGATGAGCGAGTCCAAAAGCTGGCGCCGTTTTTAACTTATGATACAGACCCCTATATGGTCATTGATGCTGGCCGCATAAAGTGGATTATTGATGCCTATACAACATCTGATTCTCTTCCCTATTCTCATATGTATCCTAATGAGGAGTTCAACTATATTAGGAACTCAGTAAAAGTAATTATTGATGCCTATGACGGTACAGTTGACTTTTATGTAGTTGATCCCACCGATCCTATTCTGAAAACCTATATGAAGATATTTCCAGGCGTTTTTAAAGATCAAGAAAGTATGTCACCTAGCCTAAAAGACCACCTGCGATATCCAGAAACCCTTTTTAGTGTTCAAAGCAATATGCTGAAAAACTTCCATATGACGAATTCCTCTGTCTTTTACAATAAAGAAGACTCTTGGGATATTGCTAAAGAACTCTTTGAAGCAAAGCCTCAAAGCGTAGCTCCCTATTACACTATCATGAAGATCCCTGGAGAAACCAAACCCGAGTTCGTGCTAATGCTTCCCTTTACACCAGCGTCTAGTGCAACAAATACACGCAACAATATGGTCGCCTGGATGGCAGCCAGAATGGACGGAGCACATTATGGCGAGTTATTACTCTATAAGCTGCCAAAAAATATTGAAATTGACGGACCGTTACAGATCGAATCACGCATAGACCAAGACCCTAAGATTTCCGAACAGCTTTCTCTGTGGGATCAAAAAGGGTCAAGTGTAATCCGCGGAAATCTTTTGGCTCTTCCAATCGGCGGCAACTTTCTCTATGTTGAACCTATTTATCTGCAATCTGATAAAGGCGGCAGTATTCCTGAGATGAAAAGGGTGATACTCGCTTATCAAGATCAGCTAGTAATGACCGAAAATTTAGGAATAGCCTTGACTCAACTCTTTGGAGAAGGAGCGCCACAACCAACAACACTCGGACAAAGCAGCACACTCCCGGTCCCTTCAAGGCAAGATGAAATACAGGTTGATCAGAATTCACTAAATATAACGTCCGTAATTGAACAAATGAATCAAATCCGTGCATTGCTTGATAATCTGGAAACCCAACTTAAAGGATTACAAAGTGCCCCTAGCGAAACTCCCTCCTCCATCGAAACTCCCTAATCATATATGGGCAAGGTCTAGTTACGGCGATAAGGGACTGTCGGTACTAATCCTAGTTGTCTTCTGTTTCAAACTGCTACAAAAAAAGAACACCGTAAAGTGTTCTTTTTTGTGCTTATTAAATGCTATAACAAAACATTTAACTATCCTTAAGAGGCTGTAATTCAACAATCGTTGACGATCCTGATCTTTTAAGTTGAATGAGCTCAGCACCATCATCAGAGATATAATTCTCGTCTCCAAGCAATTGGAGTTCTTCAAGTTGTCCGTTAGCTATTATATAGGCTGTTTGCTGATTATATATAACTATCCCCCCTTTGGAACCGATAATTGCACTCACGTTATTAAAAGTAATTGAGCCTTCCCATTCTGTTTTCAAAGAAGGACTATCCTTCATTTCCGAACGATCCTCTGTTGATTTGATTTTAACTAGTACATTATTTTTGACTTCACCAATATACACCTTGCCATCTCGAATCCCCAAGACCTTATCATTAGCATTTTTAGAAATTGTATGACGATTTCCAACACCTAAAGAGACAACTTGCTTGGTCCCTCCTACTTTACTGGTAATAAAAAGTGTTCCATATCGATCAGAGGCAGCCATACTATCAATAATCTCTCCCGTTTTATTCAATGTACGTACGTTTTTCATGACGTCAATTTCCATAAGTTGTTCTGTCGATCCGTTTTTAACAGTGAGGTATATCAGATTGGTAGAAGTTGAGACGACCAATTCTTCGATTTTCCCGCCTGCTGGGAACTCATTAATTGTTTGATTAAAGCGATCATCTGGAGCAGTATCTTCATCACTAGTTGGAAGTTCAAGTGTGTATAATTCTGTAATTTGTGGATTTCCATACTTAGCTACAGTTTTAGTCTTAACAGGGACTTCATTTTGTTTGACTTCTTCTTGGACCTGCTTATCAGTTTTTTGATTAGGATCTTCGGGATTTAGTGGTACCGTTGATTTAGGAGGTGTCGTTGTAGAAGGAGTAGATTCAACAGGTACGGTTACATAAGTTACTGGATTCGGGTTTTTTTTGGCATAAAAATAGACTAAGGTATCACGATCCGGCAGCCATTGATAGTTCAGAACTCCCATTGAATTATCATTTGCAGGTGCCTTTTTTTCAAAAACCATTTTTTCTTTTTTTAGATTAAAGATTTTAAGTGTTCCATTTTCTGTATATGCCAAATAATCTTTAGCGTAGGAAATTTGAACATTTTCAAAATCGCTACCAGGTATAGTTGCTACGAGTTGCTCTGTTATTGGACCTTCTTCAGCAACAGGACCGAGAACTTTAGCAACTTGATTATTTAAATAAGAGTAAGCTCCAAATTGCAGGAGTAGTGAAACTAAAACCCAAACGAATATCGTGCGCAGTCTCTTTTTCATGCATCATTTTCTCCTTTATAACAGTGCTTAATAGTTCTTAGCTGGTAACTACAAAAGCAGTAGGAATATATCGTTCACCAAAAATGTTCCAAAGCTTATTCATAACCTTGCCATCATATACGAGTTCTGATGATGATCCTCCATCTAAATTGACAGCATTTACTGCATTATAATCTTCAAAAACGTTCATCAGGTCACGTAGGGTTGCTCCAATACTCCAAGTAGGTTGGCGTCCGTCAATAACAACAAATATGACTGTTCCGTCTGCCATCTGACCAATTCCTGTCCGAGGAGCAATCCCCCATCCGCCATCACCCGTAATCGCTGGCTTACCATTTACAATTAAATTAGGTTCGAAGGTAACAACTTCTCGCATATTTTTCTCTTCGAGTTGCTTTGCTGTCATTTTACCGAGGACAAGGTCCCCTTGGTCATTAAATCCGACAATGTTAACAGCTTTGTCCCCTACATTGTTGTGAATTAATTTCCCATCATGCATTGTTAAGCCGTCAGGAAAAGCTCCATTTCCTTTACCATTGGGGTCATAGAACCCTCCAGCATTAATCCCGGCAATTGCCCCCATATCCTTAACAAGATCGCTGACTCGTTCTCCTGTAACACCTATTTCTTTAGTAACAGCTAATTTAACTCGTTTCGGGTCTTTAATCAACATCACTTTACCTTTAAAGCTTTGACCTCGGATGTCCTCAATTGTGATTCCCGAGTTCTTATCCGTAATGACTTCTGTTCGTCCTATATCGCCACTATTGCCTTGTGAATTACTTGAATTCATAATACGGCTTATTTCTTCTTCAGACAGAAAAGCCTCTACTACCTGTGGATGTCGTGATGTTTTCACTGCGCCCACTGCTATAGTCTTTAGGGATTCAAAGGGTCCCCAAAACAGTACAAATGGAAGTAGTATTGCCGCAAAAACAATATTAAAGACAAGATACACAAGAATCATCTTTATCCTAATCTTACCTTTTTTTCTCATTTAACCTCTTTCTCCTTTTTAATAGATTATTTGCTAAAAAACTCACGAAATTCTAATCATCAGTGGTCATTATACAGAATGGGTATATGACTAGTACAAAAAAACTAGCCGCAGTTTTCGAGATATGCGGCTACAACTATTTCGAATGACGTTTTCTCAACTCAATTGTAACTTTCCAAAAGAACTATAGAAATCAAAAAATGCTTCTTAGAAAACTGATAACTATAACCATTTTTAATTTATCCTTTATCGAATTTCCTTTTCGACACTTAGTATAACAAAAGATGTATACTCTATCAAGGATTGTCTACAAATCAACTACTAGTATATGGATTATAATGCCATATTAATTCTAAATGCTTAATAAATATATAAGAGAGCCGTCTTAAAAGACGGCTCAAAATTTACAACTTATACGTTATGAGTTAATATCAATTCGGTACGTAAGATTGGCAGCTTTATCAATCATATTCGCGACACTACAATATTTTTCCATAGAAAGTTGCACAGCTCGCTCAAGTTTATCTTTAGGTAGAGGTTCCCCCCAAAACTTATAGACAACTTCGATATCTTTAAAGACCCGAGGATGATCACTGTCACGTTCTCCTTCAATGGTCATTTCAAATCGTTGGACTTTAACTTCCATCTTATCAAGAATTGTAACAATATCCATACCACTACAGCCAGCAATTGTCATCAACAAGAGCTCCATCGGACTAGTTCCATGCCCCGTTCCTCCAGCTGTTACACTGGCATCCATATTAGTCAAGACTTTTGAACTACCTTCACCTTGAAAATGCATTCCTTTTATGTGTTTAACAGATACTTTCATTGACGCAACTCCTTTCTGTAAAACCATTAAAGATTTTGGCTCATAGGGATTCTATATAGATTATTTTGCAATTGCGTCAAGTTGCTCATCTTCCTTACTATACTCTAAATTCTGCAAAATAATAGGTTGAGCAGGCAAAGATGTTTCTAACCTAAGTGGAAATATAAGGATCATCAAAGCAAGCCCACCTATAGCAAGTGCAAGATATTGCAACGATAGAATAGAAAAGAGAACTGAAACGAGTTTAGCAGATGTGCCAATAGCATAGCCGAACGGCTGAACAAGTTTTAAATTAGCATTTTGTCCCTGATCAATGGATACCTCAGAACCCGTACCGTTATATGCATGAATCCACACTTCTTTTCCTTCGAAATCTACAGAATTAATTAGTTCTTTTCCCATTTTATAAAAGGGATCCAACGAAGAAAGATATATAAAACCTTTAGTCGTGTATATCTTATCTAATTCAACGGGTGAACCAGTCATCGCACTTTTTGTATATGTTCTTTCAATTCTTAGAATATCTTCCTTACCAATATTTACAGGACCATTTTCAGTAATAATTGAATACAAGCCACGATCAATTAATTCGATATTTGTCACTTTAACATCTAAGAACCGAATCCCAGCCATCGTCATTAGAATTACAAATAAACTTATAAATATTAGAACTCCTGATATACGTTCGCGATCTATCTGTCCTCGTTTAAAAAGCACTATTACACGTCCTTTACATTCTATATATACCTTATTGTTACTAGCCATAAGTTTTCCAGCATAGTTTACCCACAATCCTCATTGTACTATAAATAATTTAATGAAACAAATAGGCTTATTTCTATAATCCTCCAAGGAAAGTCTTTTTTCCTTCTAGTTAGAGGATTATCTTATTATCTTTGCTAGAATGTTCGTTTTATTGACTTAATTTGAGCCAAAGTGCTTTTCAAATCTAGAGAGCAAATTTAGGAGATCGTTCGGAGTAAAGGTAAGTGAGTTATTTTTAATTAATTTTCCTGGTTTGGCAAGAGGCTTAGAACCAGTTGTTTCAGCCCCGTTCCCCTGGTTCGCCAGCAACCTCTCCCAAATTAACAATCCTATTTCTTCCATTTGCTGTTGTGTTTAAGCCTGGAGAAGTGCTATATCCGTTTGCCATCCACCTCAAGAAATCTTGTAGCTCCGAAATAGGTATTGCACCGTTCGTTCGTTTTTCAAATCAAGGATAGTATATTTTTTACGTTGAAGAAGCGATGTGCAATAAACAAGATAATTTCAGCTCCAATAATTACAACGGACGATGCGAAAACCCGTCCATTTAAGAGAGGTTGTGTAATGAAAAGCGTGGAACTCCCTGCCACTGATGAGATGGGAGCAAAAATTTCGATTCCCATACTAATGGGTTCACCACAAAGGCTATTTGGCTGATTACCGGACATTTCTACCCCTCCTCAATACAATACATGGAAAGGAAAGGCTTCGAGTACCTGTTAGATTTATTCTAAAAATTTAACTTTTAATCGAACCCTACTTAATCTCAGGGTCGGTTTTTCCGGCGAATGGCTAAATAATCCAGAACACGTTCCGGTGAAATATTAAGAATTTGATCTTCTGAAATTCCAACTTCTTTCACTAGAGCGAGAGCATGGCTAAATTCTCCCACTCGATCCGTAAAGTGTGCATCACTTCCTAAAATTATAGGCCCTTTGTATTGAACCATATGACGGGCAAAGCGGCGACAGTTTCCCCACGCGCCCCTCTTTTCGCTTGACAGTGAGCTATTATTGATTTCGACTGGGATATTTAATTGCGCAGACATGTAAGCAATACGTTCAAGATCCAACTCAAATTCTGGTCGCCCCGGATGAACCATCATATCAGTAAAAGGATTTTTCATGGCTTTGATATAGGCCTCTGTGTTTTGTTTGGATGTTCCTCCAGGGTAACAAATAACATGCAATCCGACAAGAACTAGTTTCATTTGGGCTAGATATTGTATCGGGATATCTAATTCTCCTTCATGTCCTATTATATTCGCTTCAACTCCAGGTAAGATTTTAACTCCATGTAGTTCTTCTGGGATAATCGCTAAGTTCCCAAAATGGTAAAGGTGCGGTGCACCCGGCATTGAAGGTCCATGGTCAGTCATACCCAGTAACTTGATACCTTTACGCGAGGCTGCAAGAGCATTTTCAGAAAGAGTACTGTAGGCATGTCCACTTGCAACTGTATGCGTATGTAAATCAACTCTTATTTCCATTTCATCCACCTCACTTAAGGTTATTATATCCCTAAATTAATAAAAAACAAAAATAAGTGCTTTGCCCAGCACTTATTTTAAAAGAAAGTTTTACTGTTTCTTCACTGTCGCAGGAACTTTGACGGTTGTATCTACATTGAAGCGAAAACTTGCTTCTGTTGCCTGCTCTACTCCCCCTTCAGGATTAGGATTAACTCTCAACGTAACCAAATGCTGTCCATCTGTTGCACTCTTACCTAAGGCATCCCCTAACACTTTGATCTGTCGAAATGCGATACGTGCAGTGGCGCCCGGTTCTAACGCTTCTAAGCTTCCAGGTGAAATTACTTTTTTGGTGTCATCTCCAATTAGGCTGACTTGCAATTCTACTGGAACATCTGTCATTTTCTTCGCTGTCATATTTTGTACCGTAACGATAAGATCAAATGTTTTTGTTGAGATCACCTGTACACCTTTTAAAGCAACGCTACCATATGTGAGATCCTTAACGATAGAAGCTGGCTCGACAGCAACACCAATCATTTTAATTTCAGGTTTATCCACGTTTTTGGTTACACCTTCATTTTCATTTTCCCAGAGGGAAAATCCTGCAAACCCTATCAGACAGATCACGAAAATACTGGCGACCATGACAATGTATTTACGGTTAATTGTAATGATTTTAGCCATAGTATAATACCTCCTATTATTTTATTCACTCTTTAAAAAAACCTATGCACGTCCTAGTAAGGACATGCATAGGTTTTAAAATATTTTTACACTATTTGTAAGAGATTTATTTCATAATTCCTTTGAGTTTACGTCTAGACAATCTTAATAATAGATTTGACTAAATTTTTCCTTCTCGTTCCTGGTAAATCTGAAGACGAATATCTTTTTGGACTGTTAACCTAAAAATACGCGAAGATTGAATAATTCGTGATGTAGTTCGTATACCAATATAATCTTCCATTTCATCAAGAGAGAGATTAGAAGTTATAACTGTAGGGAGTTGCTCGTTGAGGCGATAATTAATAATTGAGTAGAGTCTATTTCTTGTCCAATCTGTATAATTATGAGCTCCCAAATCATCAAGGATCAAGATAGGAATAGTTCGAGCTGTATCCAATAAATCAAGTTCGTTGAGATCAGACTTGTAGGTTGCTCTCAATTCATCCAAGAGGTCGGGAACTACAAGAAATAGTACCTTTAAATGAGAATCCATAAGTTCATTAGCAATAGAGGCGGCAAGATACGTTTTCCCTGATCCAACGGGTCCAGTAAACATTATTCCGAGACCATAAGGAGTGCGCAGACAATCATCCACGAAGCTTTTCGCTGCTTTTAGGGCCCTAACGGCTCCTTCACGATGTACATCTGTCATTTCAGATGAATAATAATCAAATCGGAACTTATCTAATCTACAGTTCATCAATTCTCTTGAGATTCGGGCATGGCGAAATTGGTTTTCGATTTTTTTCGATTGCATACAACTACATGGATGGGCTATATCACCCTCAAGAACAATTCCTCGATCAAGACAAATAGGGCACGTAAACTTATCAAAAGAATTATGATAATCTGTACTAGGCTTTAGGCTAGTATGGGCTATCTTAGGAGTTAAGACATTACCTTTCAAAATATCGTTTACTCTTTTCATTTTTGGACAACCTCCTAAAGAAAACTTGGCTGGCGCCAAGCCGCAGACGATGGCCATAACTCGAACAGAACGTTCGACATTAGAGCGCCGCCATGGTGGTACCGAGCGGCATGTGGTCTGACTATTATTAATAATCTAGACGTAATCCAAACAATCTAAAGGTAGAAATTTTCATATTTATTTGTTGTTGTTTTTGACCCTTTACTCTTAGGCTTTACAGTCTTTTTTTCCTGTCGAGATTGGAAATAAGCGTCTTCTGCTTCGATGTCAGCCCGTGTACGCAGTCCTTTTTTTTCCCACTCTCTAAGTATGGAATCTAAATAACGAAAATTACGAATACCTGCACTAACCCCTCTTCGTAATGCTTCAATAATAAGTTCCTCAGAAAAGTGAGAGGATAACCATCTGTCTAGATTTTCACACTCTAGGCGAGTGAGCAATCGTCCTAGTTCTTGCTCAAAAATCTGAACTAAATTTTCCATTGCAGGATTAGTTGGAGTAGCTGTGGTATTTGGAGAGACTTTATTTTGTTTCAGGACTCGTTCTTCTTCCAATTGTTGAGAACGCTCAATGGCCCAAAGTTCTGCAAGTTCATCGATTAGCCCAACAAAACTATAGCTATTTCCCCACTTATGTTCGACTGGATTCCAATACCTTTCAATGGTCAGAAGTTTTCGCTCTACTAAACTACCTAAATCCTCTTCTATGTCCGAAGATGAAGCAGTCATACGCCCAGCCAAAGTCGCAATTGACGGATATGGGTTTGTTTCAGATTCACACAAAATTTGAATTAACACCATCATCTCATGATCACTGATTCCGATTTTAGTATAGTGGGTTAGTAGATATTTTGGTATTGAAACGACACCGGAAAAGAAAAGAGCTTGTGTAAAGCTCCCATAGACACTTACTTTATTCATTGACATTCATCTCCCCATGTACCGGTCACAGAATTACACTAAAAATCATTCTCTTAATTAAGACATTTTTCATTTCAATAATTGTAGAGAAAGGATATAAAAACTATTTAACACAAATAAAGTCAAAAAGCCCTTATAACATTTACCACATTATGGAAGGATTATGGAGGTCTTTTGGCGTATATAGTATTAAATGAAAAGGAGGATAAACCTATGGATTTTAGGAATGAGCTAATTCAAATAGTAGAGAAATCAGGTGCTCTCTCTGCCTGGGGGGTCAAGCATTGCTTTAGAGTCTACCATCTGTCTAAAGAACTTTCTAGTCATTTAACCTTAGATGATGAGGTTCTTTATACCTCAGCAATGTTACATGATACAGGTAAATATCCCGTCTATGCCCTTAAGAACATTGATCATGCTTTACGCTCTAAAGGGGTAACTGCAAACCTTCTCCAACAAATGATGTTTTCACAAGATAAATTGCCCATAGTTTTAGACGCCGTTGAAAATCACATGTATTACTCGGAACCAGGACGAAGTGATGAAGCGGTTTATTTACGAGAAGCAGATATTTTAGATAATTTGGGTAACATTGGTCTAATGCGTCTATTTAGTCTGGTTGGACAAGATGAATTAGTCCAAACTCCTGAAGACGCAATCGACCGAGCACGCCTTTTTGCAGATGCTCTTCCTGACAAAGTATCCACTAAAGCAGGAAAACGTTTAGCTATCAAACGACGTGAAGAAACCCTACGTTTCCTAGCAGGAATTAAACGTCAAACCTTAGAATATGCTTGGCTATAATCTCTTAGCTTAATGCCTCGTTCTTCGTTCTTGTTCTTCAAGCCATCGTGTCATGCTATCCAGCAGATTAACGACACGGTCAAAATCACGGGTTCTTTGTCCCTCATCAATAAGCCTTTTAAGATGATGCCGTAATCGAATATATGCTCTATTAACTTGTGAACGCGATATCTTGGATACTGATGTCTTAGTTCGTTTGTTAGAAGGAGTAAGAGGAATTGTACTAGTGCTAATTGCTTTTTCAGTCGGAACTTCCATGCCAGCTTCGACCTTAAGGGCTTTAGACAACCAAACTTTTTCCGGAGCATGCTGTATGATTTGTTCGTTAGTAAATTCTATAGTCTCTCCAAGTTGGGGTATAAGGGGAGTTTTACCGAACACTTCTGAAACCTTTTCCGAAAAACTAGACTGGGATTCTAATTCCCCATGTATAAGAATAATTTGTTCTGCTTTTTTTCCTAGTAGAGAAAGCCAATGAATTAGTTCAGCTTGATCTGCATGAGCCGAAAAACCGTCCATATGACTAATCTGAGCATGAACCGCAACTTTCTCACCATGTATAGTTACTGTCTCCGCACCATCTGAAAGAATTCGGCCCAGTGTTCCTTGCGCTTGATATCCTACAAATAAGATTGTCGCATTTTCTCGCCAGAGATTATGTTTCAGATGATGTTTAATACGACCAGCATCAGCCATGCCGCTGGCTGCAATAATAATCGCTCCACCTTCAATTGTATTAAGAGCCATAGAATCTTGAGCTGTTTGACTGAAATGAACATTAGGCATCTTTAGCGGATTATTCCCAGTTCTAATCAGTTCACGTGTTATAGAATCAAAATTATCAGTATTCTCTTGGAATATTTTTGTAGCTGCAATAGCTAATGGGCTGTCTATATAAATCGGTAATATTGGTATACGACGTTCGTCTTGTAATTTTCGAAGATAAAAAAGAAGGTCTTGGGTTCTTTCAATTGCAAAAGCAGGAATAACTAAATTTCCTCCTGCCTCGTACGTCGCACAAATTGTTTTAGCAAGTTGCTCGTAACGATCAATTTCATTTCCATCACTACTTTTGGAATGGAGACGATTTCCATAGGTCGTTTCCATAATCACAATGTCAGCAACACTTAAAATGCTTGGATCTTCAAGATATGGTTGGTTAACATTCCCTATATCACCTGAAAACACAATCGTTTTATTATAATCGGGCTCTTTGATGTGAAGTACGACATGTGCCGAACCAAGTATATGACCTGCATCGAAGAATTGAATAGAAATGGTCGGTACAAGGTCAATTAATTCCTTGTATGATGTAGCTCGAAAGTACGGGATGGTATCAAGCGCATCTTGTACAGTATAGATTGGAACTAGGGGTTCCAACCCTGCTCGATTACGCTTTCGATTTTTACGTTCCACTTCCATTTCTTGTATGTGACCACTATCTGGAAGCATTATTGAACATAACTTAATTGTTTCAGGCGTAGCCCAGATAGAACCCTTAAAACCAGCTTTAATTAATTTAGGTAACATTCCAGAGTGATCGGTATGAGCGTGTGTCAAAATAACTGCATCAAGGCTTGCCGGATTGTAGGGAAATTCTCCATAATTTAACTCTTTCAATGCCTTAGAACCCTGAAACATTCCACAATCAATTAATATTCGTGATTTCCCTGATTCGACTAGAAAAGAAGATCCAGTGACAACCTGTGCTGCCCCCAAAAAGCTAATTTTCATCTAATCAATCCTCCAAAAAATAGCGCCTCGACTGCTTTTCCTTTCAGAATATTTATTCTGTGAAGAATAGCATTTTGGACGCTTTACTTTAACAATGCTATTTATATTTTAAGCTTACCATTACTCTACGTACAGTCTATACTTATTCTACCTGTTTATTTAAGGTTTAGCAATCACCATGCTAATCTGTTTATGCCTAATCAATCTGAAAAAGATTCAGTTTAACTGCCTTTAGGGCAGCCTGAGTCCGGTCTTCAACAGCTAATTTACGATAAATACTTGATAAATGATTCTTTACAGTTTTTTCACTAATAAATAAAGAGGTCCCAATCTCACGATTTGATGACCCCTTTACAACATAATGGAGAATTTCCATCTCGCGATCACTAAGACCACATGTATCTTTCAAAGGGCTCGGTTGACTTAATTGGTCAAGTAGTTTTCCCGTTACAGTTGGAGATAAGATTGGTTCGCCGGAAAAAACCTTTCGAATAGATTGAATTAGGGTTTTTGAATCCACATCTTTAAGTAAATAGCCTGCTACACCAATTTGTAGGACCTGGAAGACCTTCTCATCGGAGTCATCAACAGTAAGCACTAAGATACCAACATTTGGACATTCACGCCGAATTACTCGACCTGCTTCTAGTCCATTAACCCCGGGCATGTTTAAATCCATTAATAAAATATCAAATTTCATAGTCCGCGCTACATTAATAGCACCTTGACCATCTCCCACTTCTGCAACGACTTCAATCCCATCTTCAAATTCTAAAATGCGACGAAGCCCCTCTCTTAATAAGGGATGATCATCCGCAATTACAATTCTTATCAAGTTGTCGTTCCTCCCTCTTGGTTCGATGGAATTGATAGTTCAATCGATGTCCCCTTCCCTAAAGTCGATTGAATGGAAAAGCATCCAGAAAACATTTCAACGCGTTCGCGCATTCCAACAAGTCCAAAATGTTCTCCAGGAGAATCCATAGCTGTCTTTACTTCAAATCCTCTCCCATAATCACGTATTCTAGCTATCGTCCAATCTTCTCTATAAATCAAACAAATCTCTACTTTGGCAGAACGTGCATGTTTCGCAACATTCGTCATTCCCTCTTGAACTAATCTAAAAAGAGCTACTTCCATTGCAGGAAGTAGTCGTCTTTCTCTTCCTTCTATACGCAACTCACAGCTAATACCGTAATTTTCTTGAAAGTTATCTAAGTATTTTGAAATTGCAGGCACTATACCTAAATCATCTAATGCCATAGGCCGGAGATCGAAAATAATCCTACGAATGTCTTGTAAATTTGCTCGAACCAAATTCTTTAGGTCTTTGAGCTCGGCCTTTACTCGACTAGGATCTAATTCCAATAATTTTTCTGCAATTTCTAAACGCAAGACAATATTAGCTAGAGTTTGAGCGGGGCCATCATGTATTTCCCTCGCTACGCGACGACGTTCTTCCTCTTGTGCTTTAATAACCCGTAAACCCATCTCCAGTCGTTGCTCGTGATTTTGCGTTTGAAGTGCTTCAACAACTCCACCTTGCAATAAGCTAATCGCCATACTAACTTGAGTCATTAAGTTTTGGGCACGTTCTATTGTAACTTGCATTTGACTAAGAGATCGTTCAAGATCATCTCGCCGCTTACGTAATTGGACTTCTTTTTGCTGCAAAAGCTGTAGTTTAACTTGAGCATCTTTTGCTTCAGCATAAGACTTCATCATTTCTTCTTGTGTATGTAGTTGATACGCTCGATTAACCTCCATTAACTTTTGACGCATACGGCGTTCAACTTTTTCTTGAAAATCAACTTGTAAGATAATTTCCGAAATATCTGATTTTAGCTGAGAGAGTTCATTAACAAGCCGATGAGTCTCGGTCCGAGATGTTTCAGCAATAAAAAAAATCTCTTCTTTTCCTGATTCGATCGCCTTCAAAGTATTTTTTAAAATTTCTCCCAACTGATCAGTCAACATTATTCCTCATTTCAATAGTTTCAAGCATCTTTAAGTTTCTTTATATATTGTTTATTCGACATAGAAACAGTATTTCCTACTTCAAACTAGAAAAATAAGATAACTTATCTGACATTAGATTTTTTTCCTAAACGCACTATATTTTTAATCTCCCTCTCTATTCTTCTTGGATAAGAAAGATCATCCTCCTGTAAGACCAAAATCCTCCAACCATCTTTTATAAATTTATCGGCCTTGCAAGGACGGGCTGGATCATAGCAATAGATTAGAATATCCTCCACTTGAGCTAAAAATTTCTGATTATGTAAAGTAATATTCCATAAGACAGTTGCTTTGGGGAAAAGGTAGCATAGAACATCATTAAGACGTTCTGACATATTAGGGACCTGAATAGTTTTTAACTCATTGACTTTTGATGGGATAGAAAGTGTTTTATGTGAATCATTATTACAAGTATCTGAATTAATATCTGCTTCAATGCCCACTTTCATATCTTCTTGTCTAATAATTATTTCTTTGTGCTCTAGCGAAGTGTCTATTGTTTTACAAATTTCTTTTCCTAATATTTTGTTTTCCTGAAGCTCTTCAGTTTCTATCTCTTTTTGAAAGATAGATGCTAAGGCAGGAATTGTTTTTTGATTTTCTGCTATCATTCCTAATTCTGCTCCCTGATCGCTTATCAATACTTCAACATTATTTTTGATATTAATCACTTTAAACATACCTTCGTATAGCATTTGATTCATAGTATCGTTAAATGTAGGGAAATTATTAATTACACGTGAGTCAGGAAGTTGTTGTTCAATAATCTGTTTAATTCCATCCGCTAAGTATTCTGAAGGAAACGTAGAGAATCCCTGTAACAAAGATGTTAGCTTCTCTACAATTTGACATCCTTTCTGATATTCTGCTTCTGAATCTATCCCACCTAGTAAACATGTCGTAAATATCTTTTCAATGATTTGCTCTACCCATTCTTCAATTCTTGGATCTCTATGATAGTAAGCTTCCATAAATATCTCCTTCCAGATTATATATCTTTAAATAGCTATGCTTGTATTGTTGATGGTATGAACAATCATGATAAATTAGTAGACTAATTTCTTCTTTATCCTAGGACTGGGTACCAGATTGGGGTCTAAAAACCAGATAAAAAGGAGCTGCAACAAACTTAAAGCTAAAGTTTGTTTACAGCTCCTAAATGCGTACTACTACGCGTTATTAGAGTTATTGGACAACCACTTTAGAAGAAGTGGTTGTCATTAAATTTATATAATTTTAGCGTGCACGGAAAACCTTAAGGTATGAATCTGCATAGATGCTTCGATTAAGAAGAATTTGACAAGTAGCAGCTACGTCAACAAGGTCATCATCATTGGCATCCATAATGGCAGCATCAAGTCCAGAAGCGATTGCCATAGCCATGTAGGTTCGATTAATTAAGTTACGGTCTGGGGATTTCTGCGATACGTTTGATAATCCTAGAACCGTACGCGGTGCAGGGTTTGCTAACATTTTTACTTGCCTTAAAGACTCAAGGACTTCTGGTGCATGCTCCTGAGCTACATTTACAGGGAGAATCAGAGGGTCAATGAATAGATCTTCCATAGGTACACCGTACTCATCAGCTGCAGCTACTAATTCCATAGCAAAAGCAACCCGATTCTCAGCGTCTTTAGGAATACCTTTCTTATCCATGGTCAAACCGATAATTCCTGCGTTATATTGAATAGCCATTGGGAAAACTCGCTCTATTTTTACTTGTTCTGCTGGGCAAGAGTTAATAATCGCGGGACGCTTACAAACTTTTAAGCCAGCTTCGATAGCATCATAGTTTGTTGAGTCTAAGACAAGAGGCAATTCAGAAACTTCTTGAATGACATTAACCATCCACTCATAGGCTTCAACTCTTTCGTGAGTGGGAATTGCAGGGCCAGAGTTTACGTCAAGGTAGTGAGCTCCTCCTTCTTGTTGCTTTACAGCCCAATATTGAATCGGCTTTGGATCTTTATTGCGAAGTGCATCTCCAATATCAGTAAACATACCGTTAATCCGTTCGCCAAAAATTAGCATTCGGTCACGTCCTTTCATTTTAATAAATTAATGAGATAAATGAAGGTTATTTTACAGATGAACAATATGAACTTAAAATTATTTTCCTATCATATCAGAGATGTTCTTTTTAACAACGCTAACTGCCGCTGGGTTACGCATGACAAGAATACTAGCTCCGACTTGAAGTACGCCCGAAGCTGTCACAGCCTCCCAAAGCACACTACGGTCTTCAAGATCCCCCCACCCGGGAAACTCTTCTTCAGATGCATAAGCTTCTTTGCAGCGATTGGCTTCATGTCCTACCGTACAAATAATTGGCATAGAAAGCATTTTGTCATTCGCCAAGGCTCCGAGACGTGCGCGCTCCATAATCGAATAAACATACTCAATTCCGAATCCTAGACCGGCAACAGTTGGATCAATGATGATTTTGTTTAGGGGTAGTCCCATCTCATGGATTAAGATATTTAGCTGTTTGCAGATATTAATATCTAGAGGTGATCGTGCAATCAAAGTATGTTTGTGTACCATCGCAGCAGCGGCAATGGACTTATAGTTATCCTGTTCAGCAATACCTATTAAGAGATTTTCTCCGGTAGCGGCTTCAGCGATAACTGCCATAATCTCATTATTCTTCTCAGAGTCGTCGCACCCTTCCACAATAAGGGGTACCCCAACAGCTGCTAAGACGTCTTTTACGATACGGGCACAATCTTCGGCGGAACGATTTTCGCCATCAGGAGCTGCACCGATCAGTTTTAGATATACGAGATCTGCGCCAAAATCATCAACGCATTTTTTAGCCCAAGCCGCGGGATCACTGATGACATCCCCAATTTGATTTTTGATAGTATCACTCCAAGTTGGAACTATATCTGTGACCTCCATAGCGATCACTGGACGGTTCTTTGTTTCTCCTTCAAATTGGAGAAACGGCAAGGCACTATCCCCTCCAACCGTAATTGTGGAGGTTCTTGTTCCTCCCTGTTCAGCAGTTGCGCCGAGTACTACCTCTCCAACTTTACTGGAATACTTTTCTTTCACTAACGTTACGGACATGAACTTCTCTCCTTTCTAGTTAAAGATTCCGGCACGATTCAGTATGCTTTCCACTGCCTGGACCGAGACGGCATCATCAGGCAAATCAAATAATGGTTTGCCCGCTAAGTCATATTCCACAACTAAAGGATCTAACGGAATATCACCAATTACAGTAAGACCCGTACGTTCGATTTCTTCACGTAAGGATTCCATACTTCCCTCGGTGGTCTTAGTGACAATTAAATATATGGTCTGTACAGCAGACTTAAGTCCTCGAATAAGATCGTGAACTCTACCTGCTGAACGAATCCCTCGAGCCGAAGAATCACTAATTACAAACATGACTTCGATATGGGGGATCGTACGTCGACTGATATGTTCCAATCCTGCTTCAGAATCCACAGCAACAAAGTCATAATTTTCCCCAATGCTCTCAAGGTGTTTGCGCAAGATGTCATTAGGATAGCAGTAACACCCAGCCCCTTGGGGCCCTCCCATGACAAGCAGATCAATTTCTTTCGACTCAACTAACGATTGTTGAAGTTTATACTCGATAAAAATGTTTTTTGGCATACCCTGGGGAATTGCTTTAGGATCTTTACTTTGTTCAAGCAATTCCGATATTGTCGATGTAACAGTTAAGCCCAATGCTTCGCCTAAATTTGCATTTGGATCAGCATCGACTGCTAGTATTGAAGTCCCTTTTTTTCGATTAACCATTTGCCTTAATAATAAAGCGGTGAATGTGGTTTTTCCTACTCCACCTTTGCCTGCAACTGCTATATATTTCGACATAATAGACCTCCATAATAACGTTTATTCAAAAGATGGAAATAGGGATATATCCGTATGGGGTAAAAATAATGCGGCCATATATTCATCCATATATGTTGCTCCAACTGAAAGCTCAACATAAGTCATCTTACGTCCCAGTTCTTCCGCTTCTCGCCACGCATTTTGAGAAAGTAAGGCAAGCCGCGCACCTTTAACAGATGCATTTCCGATAAACTCAAACCGTTCTGGTTCAAGATCTGGGAGCAGTCCTATTTGAACAGAATCATGAATATTAAGGTAATTACCAAAACCGCCTGCAATGACTATACGGCTTATCATTTCAATATCCACTGCGACCATATTCAGTAATGATCGGATTCCGGCGTAGATCGCACCTTTGGCACGAATAACATTCTTGACATCATTTTCAGTGATTACCACATCTTTTTCTCCACCGGATTGATGAGCCCAAGCAAGGACAAATTCTTTGTCATCAGCAGTTGCTCTTAAGCGCTGTGAGCCTGACTTATGTCCTAACTGGAAATTCCCAGCACGGTCGATTATACCCGCACTGAGTAGTTTGGCTATACAATCCACAAGCCCCGATCCGCATATTCCTACAGGAGTTTGGTTATTGATCACTTTAAGGGATACATCCAATGTTTCAGGGTCAATGATGATCCGTTCTATCGCCCCTGGCATAGCTCGCATACCAAAGGTAATACCGCCACCTTCAAAGCTTGGACCTGCAGAACAAGCGCAGGCAACAAGCCAATCCTGGTTTCCGAGTACAATCTCTCCATTCGTTCCGATGTCGATAAAAAGGATAATGTCTTCCCCGTTGGCTAAATCTGTTACCAACGTTCCTGCTACAATGTCCCCTCCGACGTAACTCGCTACTGAGGGATAACAATGCACCAATGCCTCCGGCAACATATGGAGACCAATCTCTCGAGCAGTGTATGAGGGAACGGTAGTCATAGTAGGAATATAGGGTTCCAACCGAATGTACCGTGGATCTACACCTAAGAATAATTGTGTCATTGTCGTATTCCCCGCCACCACAGCGCTTGAGATATCCTTATTACTCAAGGATTGACGAACAAGAATCTTATCCAGAAGGCCATTGACGGTTTCAATAACAGCATCCCTGATCTCTATTAAGTTCTGTTCGCTTTCAACTGCATACACTATACGATTAATTACGTCATCCCCATATTTCGCTTGTTTGTTGTAAGTACCATGTTGGTCAACAATCTCTCCCGTTAAGAGATTAATCAGGTAAACAACAACTGTCGTTGTACCGATATCAATGGAAACTCCATAAGGGGGGACATCATTTCCCTGCTCAATATGCGTAATAGTGAACCCAGCTTCAGTATCTGTCATGGTAATGGATACATCCCAATTTGCTTTGCGGAGTGATTCAGGAAGATGTTTAAGAACGGATAAAGGCATAAAAATCGGTTTATCTCCAATTTTTAGGACGCGCCGAAGTTCTATGCTTAGACGAGCCCAATCACTGGAATTTTCCGTCAAGGTCGGTTTGGAGAGTGAAATCCTCTGCTTTAGAGCTAAAGGGTGACGCCCAAATTTCTCGAGTAAATCATGTTCGCTTTCCTGTAAGAGTCCTTTTTGCACATCTCCTAGTAAAACTTGATGTTCTTGTAACCTTGACTCAGGAGGTACCTCAATTGTCATATCTCCTTGAATTAAAGTTTTGCAGGCTAGCCGAATTCCTTTAGAAAGTTGCTCAGGAGTTAAATTTCCAGTCCCTTCTATGATGGGATCTCCACTTAAAACGACAACTTTACAAGCCCCGCAAGTTCCCTTACCACCGCATCCAGATTTAATCATAATTCCGGTTTTTGCGGCTGCATTGAGCAGAGATGTACCATGAGCAACTTCAATAACACGGTTCTCAGGCATGAATTTAATTTGAAATAGGGACATCGCTTTCACTTCCTTACTTTACCAAGAAATCCTAATGCATAGAAAACATCGTTCGTCTCTCACATAGCAAAATTATTGTATGATCCAACGTAGTCTTAGCTCAAGGTTTTGGAGAATGCTACAATCCCACTAGACTCACGAGGTCCAACAATGGCTTTCCAGCCGGACAGTTCAGCTAGTTTTCCTGAAATTACTGCAACGTAACCAGGAATAATAATGTTACGATGTTTTACTTTATCGGCAATTCCAGCCGCATTCATCGCCTCAACGATTTTTTCTGGTTCAAATTTACCGGCAGCATAGGCAGTAAGCACTGATGTTCCGTCGGTATCGATTGGTAAAATATAGCTAGGAATTTTTGAGGTTTCAACTTCACCTTCAACACTATAGTAGGTTAAGGAGAAGTTTGTTGTAATATAGAATGGTGAGTTTTCATCGACATTTCCAACTGAATGCAGTTTGGGCTCAACTTGAATTGGTTTTTGAGGATCTGTATAAATGTTTTGTCTTAAGGTCATTAATGGCAAAATGTGAGCTTTAGCGCTGGTTTTCAGAACAACCGCGCTAGCATATTTAGCCACATAGACAGAGGCCTCCATTATTTCTTCCATTGGATTGGCATTGGTAGTATAGGCAATGACTGGGAATCCTAATGGACGGAATTTCTTCTTAATGGCTAAACGTCGTATATGCGTCAGATTTGCTAATGTTTCAGAAGGAGTTTTAGAACCGGGATCCAAGACGAATTCCTTATAACCCAAGGCTTGTGCTTTAACTACAAGTTCCTCAAGAGCATCTAATCCCTCTGCTTTAATAATCACTGGAACGGCGTTTTCTTTAGCTAGGTTGACCATTGCCTCGTAGTTATCGGCAGTTGCTGCTCCGATTAGTGGCTTACGGGATGCCAATGGAGCTAGAGCTACTTTCATTGCCTCAGGATCACTACTTAGGAGAAGTAATGATTTATCTGTGGCTTCTGCTACAGTGGCAGATACTTTAGCAAAGCGTGCAGCGTCTCCGGATTCTTGAACTATAGCTACACCATCAAGCGAGTACTGAAGACCAACACGCTCAAATTCTAAGCCTTTAATTTCCTGAATTTTGGCATTCAATTCATCATCGCTTAAGCTATCTGACACATAGATAAGCAAGGTTGTAGGATGATAAAATGTTTTGTCATGACGGAAAAGCACGGTTTCATCTCCGAGAACAGAATCCTTGCCAAATTTTATGGATTTGATAGGAGGAGCAGCAGCAGAGTCCAAGTTCTCTCGGGCAGCGTCAGTTACATATGGGCAAGAGTCTAAAGCTGCTTTTCCTGAGGCCAATGCCATAGCAAATGCTAGGCAAGTTGGAACGCCACATTCTCCGCAGTTTTTCTTGGGCATTTGTTTATAGATTTCTAAACCTGTAAGAGCCATTTTAAATCCCCTTTCTAATCGATCTAGGATAAAAGTGGACTGGCAAGGTCCCTCGTTGGGACCTTGTCGTCTACTGAAAAATTACATTAGAGGGTCAAGGTTAAAGCATGGATGTCCGTTTTCCTCAAGGAAAGGTACGATTTCCTCAACAGTGGTGCCGACTGACTCATCCGCAATCTTGTCTATGAAGTCTGCGCCTAAACCTTCATCTATGGAACGTTGAATGAAATCCTCACGGATGAAATCTTTTAGTTCTTTTGGCATCCAGACAATACGGGCAATTCCACCGTCGGCAGGGATGAATTTTTTACTGAGTAGATAAGTTCGTCCAATTCCCATAAATCCTGGGGTTTGCATTCCACCGCCGCATGTTCCTGCTAACGAAGAGAATGTCATACCACAAGGCGTCATTCCAGAGTGTTCACGAGTCGTCAGCATAAGACCGTTTGCTTCAGGAACGATTGCCATGATGGCCTCAAAGCAACCGCATGAGGTCATCGGCCTATCCATGAGAGTATAGAGATTAACCTCTTCCAAGGTGTTGTTCGAAGCTTTATACAAGTATTCATTTGTACTATGCCACATACCTTTTAACTCATCAATTGCTGGACCTTTAGGAATAGGTTGGTTTGGTCCATTTGGTGCAATCTCATAAGATGCTTTAGCATCTAGCCAGCTCACTGCACCGCACAAGCCAACCCGTTCAGGGGTGACAATACAAACATGGTTTGGTGCAAAGGACTGACAAAGTAAACAGGAATAGAAGTCTTCGACAGACTCATCTGTTAAACTCCTCATCCGATCGTCACGTTTACGATATCGTTCGCGTGCTTTGACGAGTGCTTCCTCGACAGTTGCCTGGTCAGTAATCATAGTTACTTGAACACGGTCCACGATGGCAGGGAATTCTTGTTTTAACTTCGCTAACACGAGTTCACCGAAGTGCTTAATTAAGAAACCTTTGGCTCTGGCATCTTTGGAAATCCGTACCCAACATAAATCACGCTGAGCAACGTGCCAGACACCCTCTCCATAGTTTGCAAAGTAATGGATTCGGCGCTCCAAAACCCCTTCAAAATCATCCTGCATCTTACGACCGTATATGTCGATCTTAATTCCCAAAGGAAGTCTTGATCCTGCGGGAACAGTATCGATTTCAGGCCCGATGACCGTGACCTGACCGTCAACAACATCATCAGGTCCCACTGACTGCACAAGTTCAAAGGCAGTAGACTTACCGCCACCGAATTCCACATAGGTATCTGCTTTGCGGATGGCTTCTCCTTCAAAAGCAGGTCCAAAGTTTACTGGAATCGGAATTTCGAGATTAGTTAATTTAATACCTCGAATTTCCATTGCTAGTGGAACAATTTTCTCATAATCAGGCTCAGAGACGTACCAATCAGGAATCTGCATGTCTTCACTAAGTGGTTGATCCGTCAAGACTGGGAAGCCCATGAAGTTGCAGCCCATTGAAGCAGCTATCTTAACATCATCTAGTTCGCCAAGACTTAGGATAAAAGCCCGAATCCGACGACGTTGATAATCACGATGGTTTTCCCGTTCTCCAGCAGGAATTCCACCGAAAGCAAGACCAGCCCGGAAGGCATAGTTCACAGCATGAATAACCTGAGTAAAGTTTCCTAGTGGGAAAGCAATATAGTCTTCCCCAATTTTGACGTTTACTTCGAGTAACTGCTCAATGACCTCATCACATAGAAAGATCATGAACCCTTTACCCATCAGATTATCGACAATTTTCTTGGCGGCTTCAGAATCTTTGGCTCGCCCAATAATAACAGCAACGCCAGGAATGGTCCAGTCCACCATCTTAATTCCATGTTTCCGTACGATCGGGTCACCTAAGAATCCAGTCCATGGTTTAGCTTTAGGTTCTTCTCCACGAAGATAATTGAGTGTCTCAATGATTTCAGCAGCATATAGGGTTGATTCACCCCAAAGCCTAGCGTTTTCAAAAGTAAGATCTGTGCGAATTTGACTCCTCATGCGGTTCAGAATAGGAACTAACTCACCTAGTTTTGTTACTTTTTCGCCAGAAAGACAGGTAATAACTGGGAGGTGGTAGGCAGTATCCGGATAACCGATATCTTGTTCCGTACCAAAATCTTTGATAGCACGATTCAATAAGATTTCAGCATAAGTCATTGCAATAATGGTACCATCGTACGCTCTACGTAAAAGTGCTTTTGGTTGATTATTAGGATCCTTAATTGCGTCTGCGTAAATTTCCTCCATAGACATAAACATTCCTCCTTTCTTACCAGCCTTGGGCTATTGCTGTATCAAATTTTTCTGCAGCCTTTTTATGAATGTTCAGTTTCCAAGTCCTATACTCTAGGGCATTCAAGATTTTCTGTGCGCCAATAACCGGATCTACTTCTAAGATGAAGTTTCCGCCAAAGACGTCATGAGCAATTTGGGTCGTAACTCCATAGACAAGATCACTACCCTCAACAGGAGGCATAGCCCCGACATGAGTCGGTAGTCCTAGAGTGAGACACCAAGAACCAATAGCAACCGCTTTTTCATGCATAGCTTCCGGAGCAGAGGCAGCAAACGGAACTTTAGGGATATCTACACCCAGTTCATTAGCCATCGCGACGGCTAAATCTGAACCACGGCTGTTATCTACACAGGAACCGACATGGAAGACTAATGGGAGGCCTGTCGACAATTGTGGGTTGGCTGCTTCCAGTGTTTGAATGAAGGATTTGAGTCCTTCGCCGGCATAAGTGTCAACAGCTGCAGCGTTCATCATACCAAATTTGGCAATAGCGCCAGCAGAGCAACCCGTGGCGATTACAAAAACGTTGTTTTTTACAAGTTCTTTGACAACTGCAATGTGGCCTTCATCTTGTGGACGTTTTAGATTGTTACATCCTGCCATGAGAACGACCCCTTTGAGTTGTCCGCTCAAGATAGCATCTGTCAGTACTGAGATCGGACGGTCGGGGTTAACCTTTGATAAAATTTCCGTAATCGCTTCAAAACTGAAGCCAGCAACAAGCTTATGACGTTCGCTAGGAATATTAATCTTCTTAGGATCCCTATTTTTGTATGCTTCGATAGCGATACTAACAAGTTTCTTAGCATCGTCCATAGCTGTGGCTGTATTGAAGGCGAAATGTTGGGAATTTGGAGTTTTCATAATACCTTCAGTTGTGATAACCTTGGTATGGTAACATTCCGAAAGAGTTTGCACTGATGGGTAAATACATTGAATATCAACGACCATCGCTTCCAAAGCACCTGTCAAGATAGCCATCTCCTGCGAGGCTGAGGAGGTTGCCAAATAGACACCTTGGCGCATGAGCAACTCATTACCAGTACAGCAAATCCCGACAACATTTACTCCTTCGGCTCCTGCAGCAACGGCCTCTGCTTTCATGGCCCGTGCCGCGCTGACAACCATTTCACTCAAAACAGGATTGTGTCCGTGGACTGCTATATTTACCATTTTTTCATCAATTACGCCTAGATTGGCCTCTGAGACGATGGGTTGTGGAACTCCAAACATAACGTCGCTGAGTTTTGTTCCAATATATTCTCCACCTAAGTCAGCAAGACAACACTTAAGACCGTGGAAAATAATATTTACAGGGTCATTGTCAACACCCATGGCAGTTTGAGCTATAATCTCGGTAACAGAGCGATCAATGGCTGTCGGCATGATATTGGTTTGCTTGAATTTTTTACGTCGACCTTCTGTCATAAAGGAGTCCAAAAAGGCTAGCGGTCGATCCTGATACCGACCGAAATCGGAATATCCAACTTCAACAACATCTTTAAGGATTTCCGTATCCGTACGATTTAGTATGTCAATCCCTAAATCTTGAGCTAATTTTTGAAGTTTAGCAGGTGATTTAATCTCATAATCCGGAGCATGTCCCTCAAGCATAGCATGAGCAGTGTGCAAGACATGGCGCGCGTGCTCCGAGTGGGATGCGGCTCCTCCTGCAATCATTCGGACTACGTTACGTGAAACAATGGTGTAGGCAGATGCTCCGCATACTCCGCGACTGCCAGGACCGTCTTCCTTTTTAACCCTGCAAGGGCCTGCCAAACAAATTCGACAGCATATTCCCTTATATCCAAACGCACACTGTGGTTGTTGCGCAACTGCACGGTCAAAAACCGTCTCTATTTTGCTTTCCTGTGCCATATTTAACAATTGAAGTGCACCAGGGTCGGTCGTCCGAATGGGATTCTTAGGCTCAAAGTATCTTGGTGCGTCCGACGGCCGGGCGGTATGGGTTAAATCCCGATATCTAGGCATATTACACCCTCCTCTTTATTAAGATCTTGTCTCATACAAATACTCACATCTCTACTACGAAAACCTCTGTCATCTCCCTTCGTCCACAATTTTTTGGTAAATTGTATTGAGCTCAACTCCCAGAGACCCACCAGGCAATTCGACATTCCCTGTATTTAAGGACATTTCCAACAGCTCATCACTGTAAGGGATGATGCCAATAAGCTGTTCTGTAGGAAAGTGGTCTCTAAGAAACTTTTCATCTTTAGAATTGCGAATTTTGTTACCAACTACAAGTATTCGAGGTATACCAAGTTCTAAAGCGAGTTGTTGTATTACTTTTACGGTTTGAACGCTTACCTTACTCGGTTCAGTGACAATGACCAAAACATCCACACCCAAAGCTGTACCTCTAGTTAGTTGTTCAATTCCTGCACCCATATCTAAGATGACTGTATCCTTTTCGCCAAGGATTAACGAATTGACTAAGGCTTGGAGAAAGCTGTTTTCTTTACAGTAACAAGAAGTTCCGCCTCCCTTTATGTTACCCATTCTAAAAAACCTAAGAGCTCCCAACGAAATGCTGTAGTCATCCAGTATATCATCGACATTGGGATTAAGTGGGTAATAGGTTCCACTCCCCCCCATACGCTCTTCAATTAATTGTTTCATGTCAACAATCGGCTTTAGATTCGCGAGAACATCGTCAGAGATTCCCAAGACTGTCCCTAGACTAGCATCCGGGTCAGCATCAACTGCCAAAACAGATATCTCTTTATTTGATAGCCATTGAGCAAAGTTTGCAGTAAAAGTAGTCTTCCCTACGCCACCTTTACCAGAAATTGCTATTTTCAACAAGCCTCCACTCCTTCTCTGCGTTTTATCGTAAGCCTCAATTTATAATCTTGCAATTTTATTAATTATATATTCTTTTTTTGTTTCATAAATCCTGCAAACTTTCTGAATATATTTCACATTTTTGTTCATTTTTTTAATTTTATTTACACCTTAGAACAAGATTGAATTTACTTAAAATTCTGTATATTCAGAATTTATCGCCATTTTTAGCTATTGTGGTTATTTGTTCCTAATATTGCAATGTAATGTTAAGATTTTTATTTTCTTAAGTTTTCGAGTACCCCCTGGCACCCTAAAACTTAACTTTCTAATACATGAACAAAATACAAGTAGACTTTAGTTTATAAAATATCTAACTAAATTCTTGTCTAGTTGAATTTTAGTAGATATTGTTAGATTTATAAAAGAATTAATCGTTCGAAGAGCGGATTAAAAGTCATTAAAAGATCAATGACTAGGTAAATCAACTTTCAAATAATTATTGAGGAAAAGGCCAAGGATGAAATGTGAGTCCAAATGCACCTGTTCCAACATGAGTTGCAATGACAGGCCCAGCTTCAAACAAACGAACTTCATGCTCAGGAAAGCGAACTTGAAGTTCCTTAAGCAAGGTTATCCCCTCTTCAGGGATATTAACGTGCATGACACAAATACGATAACGTTTTCCCGAAGATAAAGCTCGATTTAATTCGTCCAAAACACATTGCCATGCTCGTGACCGTGAACGCACTTTGTCAAAAACATCTATTTGGGCACTTTTATTGAAGTAAAGGATTGGTTTGATTTGAAGCAATGTCCCTACCAGAGCAGCAGCTCCGCCAATTCGTCCGCCTTTTCGCAGGTTTTCTAATGTATTGACTATGAAATAAAGTTCTGTTTCTTGAATCAATATTTTTAACTGTTCTATAATTTCTATGGCACTCAAACCTTGTTGCGCCCATTCAGATGCTGCCCATGCCAAAACACCAAGACCCAAGGCAGAAGATCTTGAATCTAAGAGGTGAATGTTTGAGCTTGAAGCAAGATCTTTAGCCATTTTGGCTGCATGTAGCGTTCCACTTATCGCTGATGAGATATGTATACTTACAATGTCCTCCACACCTTCTGAAAACAGGGATTCATAAGTCTCTAAAAATGTGCCTACAGAAGGCTGAGAGGTTGTAGATAGACCAGAGATATGACTTAACTTTTCAAAAAAAATCTCATTGGTTAATTCTGTTTCAGAATATGTTTCGTCCCCGATATTAACATTAAGGGGTACGACGCCAATTTGAAAATGCTCTAGGATATCCTTTGACAAATATCCTGTAGAATCCATAACGACCCCTATTTTCCTCAAATCTTTTTCTCTCCCTCATGATAAAACGCCATAGAACATCTGTTTTCTAAATTATTCTTGTATTAAGTATATCTTAAAATATAAGGTGTAGCAATCTTAAGGCAACACAAATGGCTTAATATTGCTTTTGGCATGTACTAAATTTTTTATAATTGGATTACGGTTTTATATACTGGTATTTAGTAGATAAAACTTATACAATTATCAATGAATCACCATTTCATGATTAGCTTTTTATTACTACATAGTTTAATTTCTAATTATATTGAAAATGTTTGCGTGAAGTGGTTGACAGGAATAGTATGATTTGTTAATATGATAGACGTTCTTAAAAATACGGGGCGTGGCGCAGTTTGGTAGCGTGCTTGGTTCGGGACCAAGAGGCCGTGGGTTCGAATCCCGTCGCCCCGACCATTTGTTATTTGTTTAGAAGATTTTTTACTGTAAGGATATCTTTTTCTTACAAAGGATTAGGGATGCGATAAACATTAGTTTTATTGCATCCCTCTTTAATAACTAAAACGTCTTTGCTTAATCCTTTATAATTCTAATGAATATAAAGGAAATATCCCTCTACGTTAACTTCGATATTTTACCTTGTTGTTACTCTTTCTAAGTTGCTCGTACTGATAAAAGAATGATAAAATTGATTTAAATAAAAGCCTGCTTTGGATAGATTTGGGCTCTAAAAAATTGGGATTAATTGAGGGAGTCTTTTGAAATGCTGCAAGGTCTAAAAACATTAATTCGCACAGTTGAGGAAGATGACATTGACACGATATATCAGTGGTATAATGATCAAGAGGTTAATCTATGGTCTACTGGAGCATGGCCTTTAAATACTCTGCAGAGTAAAGATCAGATTGCTGTAAAATTTCTTGATGGGTTACCGGATATTTACCGATATTCTATTATCGACGAATATCATAATCTTATTGGAACTATCGGCTTTAAGGAACTCAATATACCTAGTCGATCCGCGACGATTTTTATTGTTATTGGCGATAAATCGTATTGGGGAAAAGGATATGGGACAGATGCATTAATTGTATTTGTGCGTTTTCTTTTTACACAGTGGAATTTCCACCGAATTTCGCTTGATACTTGGGATGAAAATATCCGAGCTATAAAAGCTTATGAAAAAGTTGGGTTTAAAATTGAGGGTCGTCAACGTGAAGCTCGTTACGTCTTAGGGAACTATCATGATGCCATTCTCATGGGTTTATTGCGCAGTGATTTCCTAGCCTTAGATGGAAAATAATCCGAGAGCTATTTGGAATATAGTTATTAGGGTTGCTAAAATCAGTAGCCTGAAGTAAACTATAAATAATTTAATAATCGTAATACTCCTCTGGGGTTGGGTGAGATTCCCTACCGGCGGTAAAGCCCGCGAGCCTTTTGGCAGATCTGGTGAAATTCCAGGGCCGACAGTACAGTCTGGATGAGAAGAGGAACAGTTACAAATTGCGTACATACGCTTTTTTTGAGCTGTGTCTTTTTCAACACCCAGAGAGAACGGGTGTTTTTTGTTTTTTAATTTTAAATTTTCTTTATCATTTTGGAGAAACTAAATCTAAATACTAAGAAAGGGAATTTTCATGCACAAATCAAGGTCCTCAGATCTAAACGATGAACAATTTATGAGAAGAGCTCTGGAGTTAGCTGCCAAGGCATTAGGTAGAACCAGCCCTAATCCTCTAGTTGGATGTGTTATTGTCAAAGATAACGCGATTGTAGGAGAAGGGTTTCATCACAAAGCAGGGACTCCACACGCAGAAATCCATGCCCTAGCTTCTGCAGGTGATCAAGCAAATGGGGCTACAGCCTACGTTACCTTGGAACCGTGTTCGCATTTTGGCCGAACTCCCCCCTGTGCTGACGCTCTGATTCGGTCTAAAATCAAACGAGTAGTCGTTGCTATGAAAGATCCGAATCCCGTGGTTGCCGGTCGTGGACTAGAACGACTGCGAGATGCTGGAATTCAAGTTGACGTAGGACCAATGCTCCAAGAAGCCTTACGTCTCAACGAAATCTTTATTAAATCAATAACTACAGGTCTCCCCTTTGTCGTTTATAAATCGGCAATGACCTTAGATGGAAAAATTGCCACCGAGACTGGAGATTCACGGTGGGTAAGTAATGAAGGCTCACGCCATTATGTTCATCAGCTTCGTGACCACTATGATGTCATCTTAGTAGGAAGTGAAACCATCCTTAAGGATAACCCCGCGTTAACTTGCCGTCTTCCTAGTGGAAAAGACCCCATTCGGCTTATAGTAGACGGAAAATTACGCATTAGCGAACATGCCCAGGTCCTTACAGCTTCAGAACTCAGTCCTTGTATAATAGCGACTTCACTTTCAGCATCGAGTGCTAAGGTTGAACGTCTGCAAAGCCTGAACCATGTTGAAGTCTGGCAATATAATACAGTACGACATGTACCGCTAGAAAATCTGATGCGTGATCTCGTCCGGCGTGGCTGGACAAGCGTATTATTAGAAGGCGGAGGTGGACTGGCGGGTACTCTCCTTCAAAGTCAGCTTGTCGACAAAGTTGAGTTTTTTATAGCGCCTAAACTTGTTGGAGGAAATGGACCTTCTCCCCTTTCAGGTTTACATATTGGACTCATGGCAGAAGCTATAAGTATAGACGATCTCAACGTTGATATGTATACTGGTGACCTGCATGTTACGGGGTATATACGCCCAAAGGTTATTTAACAGACCCTTGAATCTTTGCAAAGATCATTAATTTATTACTAATTCGTTTAATTATGTAGAAATCAATGCAGCAAACGATTAGCAACGGAGATGCATTAGGGAGGAGATAGATGTGTTTACCGGAATTGTAGAAGAACTAGGCATCGTCCGAGCCCTTCGACTTTTACCTGAATCAGGTCAGCTTACTCTTGAAGGAAAGAAAGTTCTCAATGGAACTCAGATTGGAGATAGCATAGCCGTTAACGGAGTTTGCTTAACAGTTATTCGGCTAAGTGATAGCGAATTCACAGTAGATGTGATGGCTGAAACATTAGTAAAAACAAATTTAGCTGAACTTAAGAGTGGTAGCCCTGTTAACTTAGAACGAGCTTTACAGCTTCAAACACGTTTAGGCGGACATTTGGTTAGTGGGCATGTTGATGGGGTCGGCAGTATTCGTCGAATAGTCCCATGGGGCATAGCAAAAGTCTATGAAATAAATGCTCCCTCGGCTCTTCTCTCATATATGTTACCAAAAGGGTCAATTGCTATCGATGGGATTTCTCTAACAGTGATAGACGTAGAAGCTGATTATTTTACGGTCTCCCTAATACCCCATACTTCCAAAGAGACTACACTAGGAATAAAGGGTATTGGTGCGAGCGTCAATCTTGAAACAGACCTTATTGGTAAATATGTTGCTCGTTTTGTGGGTCTTAATACGACTTCAAGCAATAACAAAAATGATTTGTCACTTGGTTTTTTGGCTGAACATGGATTTATCTAATTTCGAATCATCCGATTTGATAAAACTAAGGAGAGTGCTGCACAATGTCATTTAACACAATAGAAGAAGCTTTAGAAGATATTCGACAAGGTAAAATGATTGTAATGGTGGATGATGAGGACCGTGAGAACGAAGGCGACCTGGTTATGGCTGCAGAAATGGCAACACCCGAAGCGATTAATTTCATGGCAACCTATGGGAGGGGTCTAATTTGTGTTCCCATGACTAAGGATAGAATTCATGCCTTACAACTTGAGCAGATGGTAAATAATAATACCGATCCTCATGGAACGGCCTTTACTGTTAGCGTTGACTCTGTCACAAGTTCCACTGGAATTTCAGCTTTTGAACGAGCTGAGACTGTCAAAGTTCTAGTAAACCCTCAGAGCAAACCGACCGATTTACAACGCCCCGGACATATCTTCCCACTTCTCGCTCGTGAAGGGGGAGTTTTGGTTCGTGCAGGCCACACGGAAGGTTCTGTAGATTTAGCACGTCTTGCCGGACTACAGCCAGCAGGCTTGATTTGTGAGATTATGAATGAAGATGGAACAATGGCAAGAGTACCTGATTTACAATTATTTGTAGAAAAGCACAATCTTAAATTAATTACCCTAAAAGATCTAATAAGTTATCGGCGTCAAGCGGAAAAACTTATCGAAAGGGTTGAAAGTATCCAACTCCCTACTGGTTTCGGTGACTTTCGAGCCGTAGGTTATCTTAGTATACTTGATAATGAAGAACATGTTGCATTGGTTAAAGGAACCGTTGATGATGGGAAACCCGTACTTGTTCGGGTTCACTCAGAATGTCTAACTGGAGATGTTTTTCATTCCCGACGCTGTGACTGCGGAGACCAACTTTCTGCTGCAATGGAAGAAATTGAGCGTGAAGGACGAGGAGTGTTACTATATATGCGCCAGGAAGGCCGCGGGATCGGCTTGTTAAATAAATTAAGAGCATATAAGCTACAAGAAGAAGGAAAAGACACTGTTGAGGCTAATCTCGCCTTAGGATTTCCGGCAGATCTACGAGACTATGGTGTCGGTGCTCAAATTTTAGCGGATCTCGGTATTTCACAAGTTCGTTTAATGACCAATAATCCACGAAAAATCGTGGGTTTAGAAGGATATGGCTTGAATGTAGTTGAACGTGTGCCTCTAGAGATATCGTGCAAACCAGAAAATATTAAATATCTTTGCACTAAAAAACAAAAAATGGGACATTTTCTATCAGAAGTTCACTAGTAAACTTGATTATGAATGTCATTAATGAATAAGTCTGGCCTCTAAACTGAAAGGATGGTTTAATAAAATGAAAACATATGAAGGTAATCTAATTGCTCAAGGGCTAAAGATTGGAATTATCGCTGCACGTTTTAATGAGTTTATCACAAGTAAATTAGTGGGTGGTGCTATTGACGCGCTTAACCGACATGGGGTTCTTGAAAACGATATTGAATTAGCCTGGGTCCCGGGAGCATTTGAAATCCCCTTAGTAGCACAAAAAATGGCGCTCTCAAAAAACTATGATGCTGTGATTTGCCTTGGTGCTGTTATTCGCGGTGCCACTCCACACTTTGATCTTGTTAGTAATGAAGTTAGTAAAGGAATTGCCCAGGTTGGCTTACAGACCGGAGTACCAATAATTTTTGGTGTCATAGCAACTGATAGTATTGAACAGGCGATTGAACGAGCAGGAACAAAGGCTGGCAACAAAGGTTTCGACGCTGCTATGACTGCAATAGAAACAGCAAATTTGCTTAAATCATTCAAATGAAATTTTCAAGTTTTACACTAATTAAAATTCATTAGAAAAATATGGAGGATTGTCCACTAAAAACTCCTTGTCAAATGGCATAATCTTTATTAAACTCTTATAGGTGTCTATTTTTTGACAAGGAGTTGAGAGTGCCATGACTTCGAACATTTGCGCCCTAGACAAGGAGACTGCCATGCTTGAAGCAGCACGCTCAGGTAATAAAGATGCTTTAAATGAGATTATCCAGCATTATGAACCTGAAATTCGTGTGATTGCGTCTAAATATTTTTTACCAAGAGCAGATTATGAGGACCTATTACAAGAAGGACGAATTGCCATTTATCGTGCTGTAATATCTTATGATAAAGATTCTGGTATTCCCTTCCTTCATTTTTTAAGAATGGTCATTAAACGCAAGCTTATCGATAGTCTACGTAAGTATACGCGCCAAAAACATATTAATCTTAATGAAGCATATTCACTCAATAATGTAATTTCCGAGACAGAGGAAACTAGCTTTTTAGAATTATTACCGAACGCAGAGGACCCAGCATCAATGGTTGTAGCCAATGATGAAGTCCATTCAATGATTGAAGACTTAAATAAGAACCTGTCAAATCTTGAGCGCTTGGTGTTTGAGCACTATTTCATACATGGATTTAAACAACGTGAAGTGTCCGAGCACTTAGGGCTTCATCCAAAGTCATTAGATAATGCTATCCAGCGCATTCGTCATAAAACTGCACTCTATCGTTCACGACAAGCTGCTGTTTGATTCTTAAGGACAGTCGAAAAATAAAGAACCGGGAATTTGTTCATTCCCGGTTCTTTATTTACGCTTGAACTATGCAATTCCACCACTTTGAGTAATCAGTTTACTCACTTTACTATGCGCATTAGTCGCTTCGTTGGCTAAGCGTAAGTATATATCTCTTAAATTAGCATGATGAGCACGCGTGGCTAGAGTCATATATCCCGTAGCGGCCGCCGCAGCATCTTTTTCATAATCATAAAGCATATCTAAATCTGTAAATTGGGTCATTTTTTCAGCCCCCTTTCTATTGAATTTCTACCATTCCCTTTTTAAAATAACCTACTACATCTTCTAAACCTTTGGCTTGTTCTTTAAAAAATCCCTTAACAGCAGCGTCATTTGCGATTTCATTGTACATTTGGCACTTTTTCATAGCGGTTTCGGTCTCAATCATACTTCGGGTTAACATGCCTTGGTCAAGGATTTTCTTTGTTTCCATATCATTCAGTTGCATCTAGATCCCTCCTTTTAAAAAACTAATTACATAACATTCTCAGGATGTGTAGATAAACCTTAAATTATTCGTAATCCTAATAAAATAACATTAAGTAAGTTCAAAATGAGTACTAATCTAGACAGGTAGATGTCAATGAGTTAAACTGGAAAGCACAAGTGCTTAATATACGCATAAAAAACATTACATAATGATAGGTTTTGAGAATGGAGGAAACAACTTTTGGATACGCCAGACTTCAAGCGAGGTTTTCGAGGGTATGATTCAGATGCAGTCGATCAAGCGTGGGCTGAAACTGAACGTCAATTATCTGAAGCACATGCCGCTAACAAAGAACTACGCTTACAGATTAATAGTTTAAGGGAACAAAACTCAGAATGGGAAAATCGCTTAAAGTATTATGAACAGATCGAAAAAGATCTAAGAGATGCCCTTGTAAGTGCTCAAAGAATTGCTAACCAAGTGAAAGATGAAGCAACAAAGCAGGCAGAAGAGCTAATGCAATCTGCGCGTAATGAAAGTGAAGCCTTGCTAAGTGAAGCAGAACGTCTCTTAGAGTCAAAGGAAAATGAAGCAGACACAAAGATCATTGAAAAGCGGATGGAAATTGTACAGCTCGAAGAACAATTACAAGAATTAACTAAGCAAAAAGCGGAACTTCAGACTCTTGTTGATCAAGCCATACAGTATTTAGATATGATTAAGGACTTAGTTAAATAGTGAAACTCTAGATTTTAAAGATAGAAACTCCTTGATCTAATGTAAATTGATCAAGGAGTTTCTATCTTTAAAATCTAGAATTAAAATGATAACTACTTTTAGTGCAGCTAAAACGCCTGTAGTTAGTGCTTCACAATGACAAATTATTTGACTCAATTCCTCCGGGCAAAGCTTATCTGAGTAAATTCTAAAGTCTCATACCGTGTTCTTACTCTTTGCGGGTAGAAAATAAATAGTTCCCCAATTCGTCAACATCTACAATAATCTCTTGCCCCTCTTTGAATTCTCCTTGTAAGAGTTTGAGAGCCAATGAATTCTGCAAACGTTGTTGAATCACTCGTTTAAGCGGTCTAGCTCCGTAAATAGGGTCATACCCTTCAACCGTAAGTTGTTCCTTTGCCTTCACCGACAGTGTTAGCGTCAGTTTTCTTTCACTTAAGCGTTTACGTAACTGTCCAAGCTGAATATCGACAATTTGGCCAATATGCTCACGTCCAAGTGGATGGAAGACGATAATTTCATCAAGACGATTGAGAAATTCTGGCCGGAAATAGTGACGAAGTTCTTGATTAATGGTGGACCGCACTTCTTCCTTGGCAGAGTTACGTTGGGTCAATTCTTGAATAATTGGGCTGGCAATATTACTGGTTAAGATAACTACTGTGTTTTTAAAGTTAACTATTCGGCCCTGTCCATCGGTTAACCTTCCATCATCTAAAAGTTGCAATAAAACATTTGAAACATCGCTATGCGCTTTCTCTACTTCGTCAAAGAGAATAACGCTATAAGGTTTGCGTCGCACAGCTTCCGTGAGTTGTCCACCCTCTTCATAACCTACATATCCAGGAGGAGCTCCAATCAGGCGTGACACCGAATGCTTTTCCATATACTCTGACATATCAATCCGAACCATTGCCTGTTCATCATCAAAGAGGAATTCTGCTAATGCCCTAGAAAGCTCTGTCTTCCCAACACCTGTCGGACCTAGGAAAAGGAAAGATCCTAAGGGTCGATTCGGGTCCTGCAGCCCTGCACGTGCTCGACGTACGGCATCCGCAACAGCACGGACAGCTTCTTCTTGACCAATAACTCGCTGATGAATTCGATCTTCCATTTGAATGAGCTTTTGCATCTCACTTTCCATGAGTTTTGAAACGGGAACATGGGTCCAAGTTGCTACAATTTCAGCAATATCTTGTTCTATAACTTCTTGCTTCAATAAAGTATTTTTCTTGTCTATCAGTTTTTCTTCGGTTGTTTTAAGTTCTTTCTCTAAATTTGGGATTATTCCGTATTGAAGTTCAGCAGCTTTATTATAGTCTAGTTTCTGTTGAGCTTGCTCCATTAAGATACGTGAACGATCTACTTCTTCTTTAAGTTGTTGAATCCAAACAAGAGTATCACGTTCTCCTTGCAACTGAGCCTCCATTCCAAAACGCTCTTCTTTAAGGTTACCTAACTCTTCCTCGATTTTCGCTAAGCGCTCTTTGCTAGCTTCATCCTTTTCTTTCTTCAATGCTTCCCGTTCGATTTCTAGTTGCATCATTCGACGTTTAATTTGATCTAGATCATAAGGGTCGCTAGTAATTTCCATACGCATACGTGCACCAGCTTCATCAATCAAATCAATAGCTTTATCAGGGAGGAAGCGGTCACTAATATAGCGATCTGAAAGCACAGCGGAAGCAATTATTGCCCCGTCTGTAATTCGTACTCCATGGTGTGTTTCGTAGCGTTCCTTAAGACCACGCAGTATTGAAATAGTATCTTCAACCGTGGGTGCTTCCACCATAATCGGTTGGAATCGTCGTTCTAGTGCGGCATCTTTCTCAATGTGCTTACGATATTCTGCAAGTGTTGTAGCTCCAAGCATACTGAGCTCTCCTCGAGCAAGCATCGGCTTAAGCATATTACTGGCATCCATCGCTCCTTCAGCAGCGCCTGCCCCTACGACAGTATGCAATTCATCAATAAATAAGATTACATCATCACGGTCTTGGATTTCCTTGAGTACAGCTTTTAAGCGTTCTTCAAACTCGCCGCGATACTTAGCTCCAGCAATCAAGGTTCCTATATCAAGAGAAATCACCTGTTTATCTTTGATTGCCTCTGGAACATCTCCCCGGACAATCCTTTGAGCTAAACCTTCTGCAATGGCTGTTTTACCAACCCCTGGCTCACCAATGAGGACAGGGTTATTTTTGGTGCGTCGTGATAGAGTTTGAATGACCCTGCGAATTTCCTCGTCACGGCCAATAACTGGATCTAGTCGTCCTCGCCGTGCTTGTTGCACTAAGTTTAGTCCATATTGTTCTAGAGCAGCGTAGGTGCCTTCAGGATGAGGACTCGTAACACGTTGGGTTCCTCTAACTTCACGCAAAGCTTGAAGCAATTTTTCCCGAGTCAATCCGGCTTGCTTTAGAATTTTTTCAGCAGACCCTCCAGCCTTTTCCCAAATCCCTAGTAATAGATGTTCAGTACTTACATATTCATCACCAAAGGTCGCCATCTCATCATGAGCAGCCACTAATACAGTCCTTAAGCGGGGGGAAATACTCAATTGCACATTGCTTCCACTAATTCGGGGAAAGCGGTTGATCTCTTGCCGCATAGTTTGGATGAGTACTCCTACTGCTAGGCCTAATTTAGTCAATACTTGAGGAACAACGCCATCACCTTGCTCTAGTAGGGTGAGTAATAGATGTTCCGGCTCAACTAGACTGTTCCCATTGCGTTCCGCCATTGTTTGTGCACCTGTGATAGCCTCCTGAGATTTCTGGGTAAAACGGTTGGTATCAAATGACATAATCGCTCACTCCTTTTCAAGCTAGTTTAAATAATAGCGCATAGCATGAATTAAAAAACGCCTCGTTTAGCCGCCAGGTCACGGAGAGCCGAAATCTCTGACTCACTCATATTTTCGGGTAAATTAATTGATACTGCTACCAATAGATCCCCTTGTTGAGTAGGCTTTTCTAAATTGGGCATACCTTTGCCCTTTAAGCGAAATTTCTTTCCGTTTTGGGAAAGAGGTGGAATTTTGAGCAAGACTTCTCCACTAAAAGTACGGATACTGACTTCCCCCCCTAAGACCGCTCGATAAAAATCAACAGGGATCTCAGCCCTTAAATCATCTCCATCGCGAACGAAGTGGGAATGTGGGCTTACCGTTATGATTAAATAGAGATTTCCAGCTGGTCCGCCTGAAATCCCCAGACCACCTTGACCTGAAAGCCGTACCTTAGAACCAGTGCGTACCCCTTTAGGAATCTTAGCCTCAATTTGTTTTTTACCCGTTTGAATCACCCTTGTTGTTCCAGTATAAGATTCTTCGAGAGTCACTTGAACTTCAACTTCAAGGTCCTGACCAGTACGGGTCCGTCCTAGATTAGACCCTCCAGCAAACCCACGTCCTGGTCCTCCTCCAAAGAGAGTTGAGAAGAAGTCAGAGTATCCTTCTCCGCCAAAGTTAAATCCACCAGTTCTCCCCGAGCCACCGAACATTTCTGCAAAATCATCTGGGGACATAGTATAGGTATGTCCACCGCCCCCTCCACTGGGATTCGATTGCCAACGATCCCAATTATAATCTCCGCGTCCTCCACGAGCCTTCCATTGTTGATAGTCCTGACGTAATTCGTCATATTTACGTCGTTTTTCAGGATCACTAATTGCTTGATACGCTTCCGTAGCCTCTTTAAATTTCTCTTCAGCAACTTTGTCTCCAGGATTAACATCTGGATGGTACTTTTTAGCTAGTTTTTGATATGCTTTCTTTATAGTTTTTTCATCGGCATCGGTTGAAACACCTAAGCTGACATAATAATCTTTAAAATCCATACTTTCACCTCATTGCACTTATGTTTATCGGCATTACTATATAGAGTAACTATTCCCGAGATGTCTTTATTCTAAAATACTTTTAATATTTCCGAGTATTTTTCCTTGTTATCAAAATTATAATCTATTTCCTTCTGAAGGTCAATATTGGTCAGACATTTTTTGACCAATATTGACCTTCAGATAGTAACTATAATAATTGCCTTAAGGAAACAGTGGACAGGTCTTCTGTTTTACTCAGTATATGTAAACCAATAGAGGCTTTGAGTAAATCAGGGATAGGTATTCATAGTATCAACTATGAATACCTATCCCTGAAATAATGGATGCACCACACCCAACCTGTCATACTAATCAGGAAATATTACTACCTAGTGGTCCCTTCTCGCCATCTACGATAAATCGTTTAACCCCATATACGAAGAATACTAGGATTAAGTCTAAACTGGATAGGTCCTTGACCCGGTTGCTCCCCATCAATATCCAGCAGAATCTTTTCAGTTGAAGTGATTACTACGGAGCGACCCCGCTGCACGCTAACCCCCGGGATTGAAAGATGAGTGCCCCGATAGATCTTAGGAATATGCCGCAAAATAGCCCAAGTAGAAAAGTCCCCTAAAAAAACTACATCAAAAACTCCATCATCAAGTTCTGCATGCGGCGCGATCATCATTCCCCCACCAATATATCGACCGTTTGCTACCATAATACTGTTGACGCGACCATTACAGATTGATTTTCCATCGATTTCACAGCTCATAACTTTATTGCGGTAACGAAGAATGCTCACAACTGATCCTATAAGAAAGGATAGTTTACCCCCCAGTAGCTTACTTTGTCGATTCACGCGAGCAACTGTCTCCCCACCTAAACCAACGTCTGCAACGTTCAGAAAATAACGATGAATCTGCTGCCCATTGTTATCATAATAGAGAACTTCCCCGACATCGACCCAACGTTTTTGACCTTGTCTTAGAATTTGAATAAAACCTTCAATTCCTTTAGAAATTTGTAAGGTCCGAATAAAGTCGCATCCAGTACCATGGGAAAAAATTGCCAACTCTGCCTGTGGGCTAATCAGCTGATTATTAGAGAAGAAACCATTAACTACTTCATTCATGGTCCCGTCTCCCCCAACAGATATGATGTGTGTACACCCTTTTTTCAAGGCTTTTTGTGTGATATGGATTGCTTCTCTAGGCCTAGCCGTATAAGCGAAGTCAATAAAATATCCTTCTTCGCGTAGTCGTTTCAAATACTGAGGCCATCGTTTCAGAGTGCTACCATTGGCAGAATGCGGATTTACAACAGCGAACCAGCGGTCACTTATTTTCATTGAGAAAACTCTCCCTTTTGCTAGATACATTTAGAGAGAAAAAACAGCTATAACTACTCGTCTCGGGAGAATTCGACGTTAAGAAAGAAATTCCATTTATTCTGATTTAGCAGATCTAATTTGTGTAATACGATGCATGACATCTTCTTTAACTTTGCGAAGTAAATTCTGTGCCTGTACTAAAGTATTAGCTTTCACTGAGAAGTAAAATTTGATTTTGGGTTCCGTACCAGAGGGTCGTACCATCACAAATCCTCCACCTTCAAAGGAATACCGTAATACATTTGAACGCGGAAGTTCGAGAGGATATGTTCGTCCTGTAGTTAAACTCTTACCCAATCGTAATTCATAATCATCAAATCTCTCGATTATCATTCCACATAGTTCATGAAACTCTTCCTGCCGGAGTGAATCCATAATTAAGGCCATTTCCTCTTTTCCACGCTTCCCTTCTAGAGCAAGGGACTCTTGGTCCTCAAGGTAATATCCGAATTGTTGATAGATACTTTCTAGAACAGCAAAGAAATCGCGTCCTTCAACCTGTTTATAATATAGTGCAGCTTCAGCTAAGATGACAGATGCAATAATTGCATCTTTATCCCTAACAAAATCCCCTGCTAAATATCCATAACTCTCTTCAAAGCCAAATTCGAACGTCCCCCAACCTCCCTCTTCCATATCTTTTTCTTTTTCGGCTATGAATTTAAAACCTGTCAGTACATTTTCAACTTGAACATTGAAATATCGAGCAACTTCATCTGCTAAATCGGTTGAGGCAACAGTTTTAATAATTGTTGCATTTTCAGGAAGGGTTCCTAATGCCTTTTTCTGAGATAAGATATAGTAGGTTAATAATATTCCAATTTGATTCCCTGTAAGTTGTACATAGTCTCCTTGAGGTGTAAGTAAGGCTACCCCCAAACGATCGGCATCTGGATCGGTAGCAAGAAGAAGATCTGCATTTAAAGCATTTCCGTATTTTCGAGCAAGTTCGAACGTTGCTGAAATTTCCGGATTGGGATACGGAACGGTCGTGAATTCTGGATCGGGATGCTCTTGTTCGAGAACTACATTGACCGAACTGAAACCAAGTTCAGACAAAGCTCTTCGGACAAGGATATTTCCCGCTCCGTGCAGAGGAGTATAGACGATACTAAGTTCCTTCCCTTTTTGCTTGTCAAGATCAGGGTATATCGCCAGTTCTCCGACACGAGCAAGATAGAGATTATCGATTTCTTCGCCGATTATTTGAAGTAGTCCAGATCGCCTAGCTTCTTCAAGCGAAAGAGGCTCGATTCCCAACCAGGTCTCACGAGCTTCTATGCGGGCAAGAATTTGATCTGCTTTCACAGGAGGCACCTGTCCACCATCATCCCAATAGACTTTGTAACCATTATAGATTTTAGGATTGTGACTCGCTGTCACAACAATACCAGCCAATGCATGCAAATGACGCACTGCAAATGAAAGTTCCGGTGTCGGGCGAAGTGCATCAAAAAGATATACTTTGATGCCATTTTTAGCAAGTACTAGGGCAGCCTCGAGGGCGAATTCCGGTGAGTACCTACGCGAGTCGTAAGCAATAACTACCCCACGCTGCATTCCTTCTTGCCCATTATCACAAACGCATTCTGCCAAACCTTGGGTTGCTTTTCGAATAACATATTTGTTCATGCGATTTGTGCCTGCGCCAATAATGCCTCTTAAGCCACCTGTGCCAAATTCTAAATCCGTATAAAAACGGTCCTCAATTTCTTGTGGATCGGTGATTTCTCTTAGCTCTTTTCGTGTTTCTTCATCGAAGTACGGGTCTTCTGACCATAAGCGATAGCGATCCTGAATACTCACCCCGACAACCTCCTCTTATATAGCATAATCAATATTTTGGTGATATGCTAAGACTTTACTAGGGTCAATTCTCATTGGATAATCTTCCCTTTAGAAGTATAGCATTCCCATGCAAATTTAACAAATTAACAAATTAACAAAAATCCGCAAAACCTATTTGAAACCGATTTCCCGTCTCCCTATTTGCCAGTAAAGTAAACAATAAATTAGCTCAGTCTAAGACTGAGCTGTAAGCACTGGAGAAATAATAATACCAACAAGTCCGGGGCCTGTATGAACACCCATAACTGGGCTGATCTGATTAAATAGCAATTCTTTAATATTTGGAAGGTCTTGAGCAATTTGCCATAACTTACGAGCCTCCTGTTCGGCTCCACCATGTACTACAGCAACATTATATTGACCAACCTGAGTACTTTCTACAAGTATATCTAATAATTTTTTAAGAGATTGATCTCTACCACGCACTTTCGAATGTGTAATATATTTTCCTTCAGAATTTATAGAAATTATTGGTTTTATGTTAAGAAGCTCTCCAATGGTGCCTGAAACATATCCTATACGGCCACCACGTTTAAGATATTCTAATGTAGATAAGACAAAATATAGTTTAGTCTGCTGGGAGACAGCTTTAGCGACCTTAATCGCGGCCTGAAAATCCAATGAGTTACGAAGTTCGCGAGCTGCTTCCAAAACCGGAAAACCGAGCCCCATTGAAAGAGCCTTAGAATCCAAGACTTCAATATCCATTTCTTTATAATCTTTTGCCACCTGACATACAGTTTCATAAGTACCACTTAAACCACTTGATATGTGCATTGAGAGAACATGGGTAACTTCAGCATCTTTTAGTCGGTTAAACAAATTGGAGATTTCTGACGGAGAAGGTAATGATGTAGTGGGAACTTCAATATCCATATTGTTATAAACCTCATTTGGACTGATACTGACCCCATCGAGGTACTCTCTATCTTTGTATACAACGTGCAAAGGAATGATCTCAATCCCAAATTCCTTAGTCATTTCTGAATCTAGATCGCTTGTACTGTCTGTTACAATCGCAATTTTTGGGACATTTATTGGCATTGAAGTTTGTCGCATTTGGGCATATTTCCTTTCCATCATAACTATACTATTGTTGTAATTATATCATAATTATAAACTATTCGACTAGCAAGTTTTAGTAATATTAAGATATATAGAAAACTTGACTGGTGCCCGAAGACACTGTCTTCGCACGTGTTAGCTTTCTTGCAGCCACAGGCGATGGCCATGGATGGCCGAGTGTCCCTATAGCCATGGATGGCGAGAAGGGACCGCAGACAGCCGCCATAGTTGCACTTATGCTTAGAAAGTATATAACGACAAGTTTATATTTTCTGAGTGTGCAAAAGAGCATTAATAGCCTTACGCACTTCTTCAAATGATGTTGGTGATTCTTCAATATCTCCAACATTATCGACTCCACTATATAAGCAGGCATGAGAATATCTGATATCCAACATATGAAAAAGTGTCTTGATAGAGCGCTCGGCACAATCAAATACATTTGGAAGATGTGTTCCAGCAGTAGAAATAAAAAGCCCAATTCGTTCAGGTCCAGCTGGATTAACTAACGTTTGTTTAAGAAGGTACTTGCGCGCCCAGAAAGTTTGCATTCGATCAATCATTGTTTTAGTTTGAGCATTAACACTCATAAAATAAATAGGTGCAGCCAGAATAAAACGGTTGAAGTTAATCAATTTCTCTTGTAGCTTTGGGATATCATCATTTATTACGCAAATTCCTTTAGCAGAGCAAGCACCACACCCTTGGCAGGGATTTATCTTTAGGTCTGAAAGATAAACTAAATCGGTGATGTGACCCGCGGCCTGAGCAGATTTAAATCCCTCTAATAGTAACCTTGTTGTATTACCGTTACGTCTTGGACTACAAGCAATACCAAGTACTGATAATGCCATATGCTTTCTCTCCAATCAAATTAATCAATTCTTGACATCCACTTATATAAGTGGGTGTTCCTTATTTACTTCGTGACAAAAACCTCCGGTGACGATACTCTTTTAGTGGAGATGAAGACACAAGGCCACTGACGCAACACTTGCCCTAAAGGATTGGTTTCGTCGAAGCCGCCTTTGCTGATATGAATACTTGGCTGCGGAGGAAGTAGAGTTGATGCTTTGTTGATTTATTTAAGTTCCAAGTATAAAAGCGAGGTTCTTAATAACTAAGAATCTCGCTTTTAGATTTGGCTTTTTCCGAATGGGTTTAAGCTAATTAGGTTACACTTTAGGATTAGAATCTGGGTCAAAATACCGCTCCCTTTCTGTAACTACTTATCCTACAACTTATCCTTCTTCATGAACTCGCCTTTAGTCTGAGTTGACTTAATTGACTCTAGTCCTACAGACTCTAAAATTGCATTAATCATTAATTGTTCTTTTTGAGTCATACACATTATTTCCTTTCTTTTTCTAGGTTAACTTAACAAGTATATACCCTTTTTTCTATAATTGCAAGTTTCTAGAAAAATATTAATTGTTTTACATTAATACTTTTACATTAGTACCGGTAAAAAATTCAAACAAAATCGACCCGCTTTTTGTCTCGATTCATCCGGACTAAAGTATCCTATGTGCGGGGAGTGAAGTTTATGACAGTTCTATATACATTTCAAATTGTTTTGCACTTGGGTAAATTCCGTGAGCACGAAGGAAAGTGGAAATCCAATCATTAGGTTGATTTGTTAGCGAAAAAGATGCACCTGACCAATGAAGTATCGTGGGAATCATTTCTTCTGCTCCCGCTAAATTAGAGCACCAAATATCAAGCAATAGACCGTATTTTTCTCCAGCAAATATGGCACCCGCTGTTCCAGTTTGATTAATGTACGCCAAAAGGTTACTATGACGTCTTAGATACCTTTCTCTTCGTTGCCAAGCAGGATTAAAAAATGCACGGCTACGCTTTTGAAAGTATTCTTCTAATGGAATTAATCCTAGAGGATGCACCTGGAATATCTTATAATTAAACTCAGTTATCTTTGATTCACGATAAACATTAAGTTGGCGCACATTGACAAAACCAATGGACTGATAGATTTTTTTTGCATGATTCTGTTCCATGACTTCAAGTTGAATCCGTTTTAGAGGAATACTTTTAGCAAGATTCAGCTGGGAACGCAATAGTACTGTAAAAAGAGCGTTTCTTCGGTAATCAGGATCTATACAGGCTCCAGCAATCCATCCATCTTTATTATCTACTGATAGTAAGGTAAACCCTACTACTCGATTATCAACTAATATAGCAATAGAATATGGCAAAGAAACTTGACTTAAAGTGAGCCAAACTTTCATATGTTCTTGTGAATAATCCATATTATAGTAATACCCGCGCCAACAGCGGTTCCACATCTCTGTAATATCCTTTAAGCTATAATGTTCAAGTGTTCTTATGTGAACATTTCTAATATTTATCTTCAATTAAATCCCACAATTCTATTATAATTCAGATGGATTATTTTTAACTTTCTATATGTCATGTCTATAATCCTTCAACCATAAGAGATAATATAAAGGAATGAATTAATATTTGCTAATCCCTTCCTATTTCCTTATAGTGGAATTATCAATAGAATTTATGAGAGGCGGTCGAAAAGTAATGCTAACTTCATTTATAAATAAAGACGAACTAACGTTTGCTCAAAAACTTCTCAATTTTATTGAGGAAAGTCCTTCTTCTTTTCATACCGTGGAAAGTATAAAAATATTACTTGTTCCTCAAGGATTCCGTGAGTTATCCCTAAACGATAAATGGTCATTGACTCCAGGCGGAAAATATTTTGTAACTCGAAATAATTCTGCTCTTATTGCCTTTACGATTGGTATAGGTGAGCCTGAACAGTATGGGTTTCGCCTAATTGCTGCGCACACAGATAGCCCCACTTTTCGTATTAAAACCTTACCCGAGATATCTGTGGAAGGTCATTATCTTAAATTAAATGTTGAGACGTATGGAGGTCCAATTCTTAATACTTGGCTAGACCGTCCTCTTTCTTTGGCTGGCCGAATAATCCAAAAAGGAGAGTCTCCCTTCTCTCCTCAAACTAAACTTTTCCATAGTGATCGCCCCTTACTTGTGATACCTAATCTTGGGATTCATATAAACCGTAAAGTTAATGAAGGTTTAGAATTAAATAAACAAAAGGACATGCTACCTTTACTAGCTCAAGTCACTGAAGACTTACATAAAGAAGGTATTTTAATTCATTATCTAGCAGAGAGCATGAACTGTTTGCCGGAGGATATTATAGATTTTGACCTTTTCCTTTATGAAGCTGAAAAAGGTTGTCTTGTCGGGCTTCAACAAGAGTTTATATCAAGTGCACGTTTAGATGATTTAGCCATGATTCATGCTGGAACATGGGCCCTTGCCAAGGGTAAACAATCATTACCCTCTCAGGTCCTTGCTTGCTTTGATCATGAGGAATGTGGAAGCACGTCCAAGCAAGGTGCTGCTTCTCCTCTTCTGTCCCATATTTTAGAACGAATCCTACTTGCCCAAAAAAAAGACCGAGAAGCATTTTTCCAAGCCTTAGAGCATTCATTTCTTATTTCTGCTGATATGGCCCATGCTCTTCACCCCAACGCAAGTGAGAAGCATGATCCGATTAATCGCCCAATCCTGAATGGCGGCCCAGTAATTAAAGTTAGTGCCAATCAAAGCTACACCACCGATGCGGAATCTGCGGCAATATTTTCAGCCCTCTGTCAATCAGTAGATGTGCCTTTCCAGAAATTTGTCAATCGGTCTGATGAGCGAGGGGGCTCCACTATTGGCCCAATTTCCAGTACACACCTTGATATTCGATCTGTAGATATTGGTAACCCTATCTTAGCCATGCATTCTGTACGCGAGATGGGGGGGGTTAAAGACCATTTAGCTATAGCAAACGTCTTTAGGGCGTTTTATGAAACGGTTTAAAACTTAGGTCTGCTCTATAGAGTAGTCTTTCCATATCAGTTCATCTCCGAGCCGGGTATTAGTTGCTTTCCCCCATCCCACCGGAAATTCAATGATGCTTTCTGTATTATGCTGGCGAGGGGATAGTTTCCACGGTTTAAGGTCATCAATAATTGCAACCACATGTCCTGTTTTATCCAAATACCACACGGAGATTGGGAACTTCATACCCATCATATGAACTCGCCGACAGGGCTTAAGCCAAAGTCCTTCCCCAGGTAGAAGAAAGGATCTACCGAGAAGACCACGGAAACGGTTCCAAAATGAATCGGCTATCAAAAGTTGCCCGGCTACTACTCGTCCTGTGCGTAGGTTCCACAATTGTCCAAGTTTCATCTCTGATTTTTCCTTTCCACTCGTCCTCTCATAAACTTATACAGCTTGGCAATCTCATAACTTATTACTACATGATGCTATTTTAATATCTTAATAATTTGAATTACTGCAGGCCCAATCACAATGATGAAAATTGAGGGGAAAACAAAAAACACTAGCGGAATCATCATTTTAATTGGAGCCTTTTGGGCCTTTTCTTCAACGCGTTGCCGTTGTTTTTGCCTAATTTGTATAGCTTGATTGCGAAGAACACCACCGACAGATATCCCTAGTTGATCCGCTTGAACCAGAGATGCAATTACATTGCTCAGATCTTCAGCTGGTTTATTTCGCCTCACCAAGTCTCGTAAAGTCTCCCGACGTGGTCGTCCCATTTTGATTTCCTGCAGTACCCGCAGAAATTCTTCAGCAAGGACACCTTTTTGTTTCTCTGCAACTTTAAGTAAGGCAGCATCAAATCCGAGGCCTGCTTCCACGCTAACTGTAAGAAGATCTAGAATATCTGGTAATGTCTTTTCGATTTCGCTTAGACGTTGTTTAGCTTTAGCCTTTAACCAATAATCAGGAAGAATGTACCCCATTAAAAAACCGATGCATCCCATTTCTAAACTGGTTAGAAATGGGGTGTTCATTAACGAAAAAATTCCAAATAGGAGCAAGCTAACTAAAATGCTAAGCGCGTATTGTAAACCTTTCCATTCCACATCTTCCCATTGGGCGGATAAACCAGCAGCACTAAGCATTATTGTCATCTTCTCTCGTTGACGTTTAGGAGCCAAACCCGTTAAACGATGAGCAAATCTATGGAGTAGAGGACGAAGTACACGTTCACTAAACGATCGCCTATCCTCTTCAACCACAATCTCCTTCTGTCCCAACGCCCGTGAAATCCGTTCTTTTGTTTCCTTTCCCTGGTTTCTGGAAAAGACTGCAAGAATAGTAAAACATACTGAACCAAATACACTTAACACTATAACAAATAATGACATCAAGGCCACTCCCTTATATCTCGCATAAACAATTCAGGATATTAGTTTCATTCTTTATTTTCTCGTGTATTAGACCTCAATAGTAATGATTTTTCGGATAATTATAAAGCCAATACATTGCGAGATAAGACCTCCAGCAAGCATGGCCAATCCGATTCGATTGGTAAAAAGTATGGAGAGATAGTCCGGATTGAGTACACTCAGAACAGCTGCGATGCCAAAGGGTAGGACAGCGATAATATATCCTGAAATTCGACCTTGGGCAGTGAGCGTCTTAATTTCTTGTTGAATACGCAAACGATTTTGTATTGTGGCATGTATATTTAGGAGTACTTCTGCCAGATTTCCCCCAGCTTGCCGCTGAATGAGCATGGCGGTGACGAGAAGATCTAAGACATCGCTGCCGACTCGTTCAGACAAATGGACAAGTGCCGTTTCTGTAGCAGTTCCGTATGTCATTTCTCTTAAGGCGAGTTGGAATTCTCCCGATATGGGGTTTGGCATTTCTTGGCTGACCATTTCCATCGCTTGTAATAGGCTAAAACCAGCTCGTAGGGAATTGGCTAGAACCAATAAAGCATCTGCGAGTTGATTATTAAATTGACGACGTTTCTTTTTCTGAGCAGATTTTAACCATACCCTAGGTAGTAACCAACCAATGCCAGAAAAGAGAATTCCACCGTAAAGTTTTTGGGTTAGTGCAAGTCCAATAAGGAAGAACAGTATGATTAAAAAACCTTGAAAAACTAGAAATTCCCCGCCTTTAATTGGGATATTACCCCTTATAAGTTCAATGTCCAACCCTTCACTCCAACGCCGCGGAGCCAGACGGCCCAATCTGGTGAGCAGACGTTTTAGATCTCGTTTATCTGTTTCAATATTTACTGGTACTCGCAATGCGGTAAACTTCTGAAGTTTTACTTCAAGTGTTTCTTCGCGTCGTACGAGGGCGAGAATCCCGAGGTAAACTCCTAAAAAAGTTGCGACAACTGAAATGAGAATTATAGTTTGGGACATCTCATTAACCATATAGCCCTCCTTTCTAGAATATTTATGTAATTATCAATTAGAAAAAATCCCTTCTGGAAGAATCTGCCCAGCTGCAATCAGTTTCTCAACAAAATGCGGTCGTATCCCCGTTGCTCGGAAATGTCCTTGAACCTTACCTTGCTTCTCAATTCCTGTTTGCTCAAAACGAAATATATCTTGCAGCACAATTACATCTCCCTCCATCCCCAGAACTTCGGTAATGTGAGTTATTTTTCGACTACCATCACGCAAGCGACTCTGCTGAACAATAACGTCAATAGCGCTAGATATTTGTTCGCGAATCGCCCGAACCGGTAGATCCATTCCAGCCATTAATACCATCGTTTCTAGACGAGAGAGCATATCCCGCGGAGTATTGGCATGTCCAGTAGTAAGTGAACCATCGTGTCCGGTATTCATAGCTTGCAACATATCTAAGGCTTCCCCGCTTCGGACTTCACCCACAATAATTCGTTCCGGTCTCATCCGCAAGGCGTTGCGAACCAGGTCTCGTATCATTACAGCTCCTTTACCTTCAATATTCGCCGGACGAGTTTCAAGAGTGACAACATGAGTTTGGCGAAGCTGTAATTCTGCAGCATCTTCAATAGTAATTATTCGTTCGTCTTCTGGAATAAAAGCTGAGATCACTCCCAGTGTTGTTGTCTTACCTGAGCCCGTTCCCCCTGAGACAATAACATTCAAACGTGCTTTAACACAGACATTAATGAACTCTGCCATTTCTGGAGTCAAGGTCCCGAAACCTATTAGGTCTTCCATTCCGAAAGGAACTTTAGAAAACTTTCGAATGGTTAGAATGGGTCCATTCAAAGCAAGTGGAGGAATAATTGCATTCACCCTAGAACCGTCAGGTAATCGTGCATCGACCATGGGTTGACTCTCATCTATACGGCGACCGAGTGGCGAAACAATTTTTTCAATAATATGCAAAACATGTGCATCGTCGTAAAACGAGATCCTAGCCAGCTCTAGCTTGCCTCTCCGTTCAACATATATTTGATGGGGTCCGTTAACCATGATTTCATTAACAGAAGAGTCTTGCAGCAATGATTCGATTGGTCCGAAACCCACTATTTCATCTAAAACCTCTTGAACTAAACGCTGGCGTTCTGATCGAGGAGGGGTTAACCCCAAGGTATCTGCTCTAATATCAAGCATTTGTTCGACAATCGGTTGCAACGTCTCTGAATTTAAGTCTTGAATGTTATTCTTATCTAACGCTTGAATCACTTCATGATGAACGGTACTCTTAAACTCACGCCAAGGGTCCATTTGAGGTATCTGACGAACCGTTCGGAGCTCGTTTCTGGGCTCTTCTAGCGTATGAACTTTCTCTTTTTCTAAGCGTTTAAGCAAAGACATTTTCTGTTGCCTCCCTAAAATCCAAACACCCTTCGAAGTCCCTTTAATGGACTTCTATTTTTATATTCTTGCTCTTTAACCGCTTTTTTTGTATCTACATCTCGCAACGAAATAAGTTTACTTGCCATGTTCCGAATTCCTTCTGAAGCTTTGCTTTGCGGATGTGACGTCACGAAAGGCACCCCTTGATTAAGTGCCGCAACGAGGGCTCGTCCATCACTTGAAATTTCATAGTTAATTTTAATGTTTAGGCTTTTCTCAACATCATGGGGGTTCATTCCCATTTCTTTACTCGAACGATTAAGGACAACTTGTACTTTATGGGTATGATGAAGCCCTTCAATAACCTCAAGACTGAGTTTTGCATTCTTAAGTGTTGGAACATCCATTGCTAATACTAACCAAATTTGTGTTGATGCATCAAAACTCACCAAGCTTACATCATCAAACCGACTAATATTGTCACATATTATAAAATCAAACTGATCCTTTACCTCTGATAGAATCTGTTCTACATGCTCAGCAGTAACCAATTCAGCATACTCCGGTCGAGTCGGAGCCGCTAAGACTTGAAGCCCTGAAGAATGAGTCAAAAAATAGGACTGAATTTCAGAATACTTGATTGTACCTGATTGAGTTAGGTCTGCTATCGATCGTTTAGGAATTAGGTTTAAAAAAACCGCAACATCTCCAAACTGAAGGTTTAGATCGATCAGAAGGACTCTCCATTTACCAGAACTCGCTAATTGCACTGCCAGGTTAGTGGCTAAAGTCGTATTACCAACCCCACCTTTTGTACTAAAGAAAGAAATGATTTCACTGTTTCTAGTTTTGGGGCTACTAGTCACCTTTATCTGTTCTCCCAAAACATCTCTTTTCCGTTGATCCAATTCATAGACCTTGGCAATAACATTAGACAGTTCATCTCCAGTAAATGGCTTGACAATATATTCTCGAGCTCCAGCCATCATCGCCCGACGTAAATATGCCTGTTCTCCTTGTACCGACATAATAATCACAGAGCATTCCGGCGCACGTTGGGCGAGAAGCTCAGTTGAACGTATTCCATCCATTTCTGGCATGTTAATATCCATCAAAATAATATCAGGCCGCTTTCTCTCAGCAAACAATATCGCTTCAGAGCCTGATCCTACATCACCCACTACTTCAATATCATCTTCAAACTGAAGAAGCCTCCGGATACTATCCCTGGTATCACTGATATCATCAACAATCAATACACTGATGCGTCTCACAGAAGCCCCTCCTTATTTATAGTTATTAATATAGTTAGGATCCATAAATATATTTTCAGTAAACGGGGTATCTTGACGAATTTCTGTATTTATTGGGTTACGCAATAACAAACGTAGACTTCCTTTTTCACTGCCGAGCGTGACTGCCATTGCTTGAGGAACGCTCAAAGCTAATGTGTATGATTTGGTTTCAACTTTGTTTTTTTCTTCCGAAAGTGTTTCTCCAATGCTCAACACTAAGACATCTTGGGCGGCCAAAGTAGTTACAGTCGTTGCTTGTGAACTGGGAATGGAGTCCTTAATCTCTATTGTCACTAGAACATCAACATGATCTCCCGGTTTAATAGCATAACCCACACCACTTACTAAACCTATCGGAATCGCTACCGCCCTTTTCCCATTTGGAACAGTGAGGGCGGTAGTACTTCCTGTCAAAATCCCGTCCCCTGTATTCTGGGAATTTGGACGTTCAACCATAGCACTAACGATTAAGTCTCCGGCTGATAGATTTAATAAAGCAACAGAACCCACAACATTTTGGATTGTTGTAAAACCACCTTGTGGATAGCCTTGTATCGGAATATCCTTGACCTCTAACTGACTAGCCGCAATTACTGTTCGAGCTGGGATGTCTGTCTTAACGATTACTAAAGGTTTAAGCGTGGAAGTTGGATTATGGGTCGCCTTCTTCAGAAAGATATAGATTGATCCTGCAGCGATCAGACCGCAGATCAGTGCTAGAAGAAAAAAGCCTTTACGTTGCATCTTAATTACCCCGCAATTCAAGTATGTGATATATTTTTCTATACCAAATACAATTTTAGTTCGTACTATAAAATTTGTTAATTTGCGACAAGTTTAGGCGTATATAGGCCGAAATCATTACTCGCTTCTCCATTTTCCATATCCTGTTCAGTCTTTAACAAGTCCGAAAGATGGTCCGTATTATGACCATTTGATGCAAGTGTGCGAATAAACCAACCAGTTACGATAGACTCGTTGCCGTTTCCTGCAACCCCTTCAAGAAAGAAAGCTGCAAATCCAACAATTTGCACTTCATTAATGGAATTACCACTTTCAGAAATAATCTTGACTATTGGGATATATAAAATTTGTGGAGCATTCCTGTCATGGTTATCAATTGTATTCTTCGGAACACGGGTATCGCGATTTATTCGAGTATTTATTCCATCTGCTGTTGGTCCACTCATATTTCCATGTTTGACATTCAGAATCTGCCCCACATATAAAGTTCCCTGGTACCCGTTGGCCAAATCAAATTCATAGGTGTTAGCCCCAGTACCCGTGAGTTCTAATGCGCCATACCATCCGGAAGTCCCAGACTCTTCTCCAGATTTTTTTACACTATTATTCTTGTCATCATCAAGGTACCATTCCGGCGTTCCAGACCCTCCTCCGGATTTAAGGATATACTTTTGTCCATAAATAAAGTCCTGTTCTTGTATGCTTAGAGGAACTGCTCCGAACAGCCCCGACGGTGGTACCATCATTGCACTGGCAGAAACCAAAATCTGCTCTTCGCTAAACCCCAAAATTTGGGCGAAGTAGGTGGAAACTTGCTGGCTTGCTTGAACAATAATTTTGGTATTATTCGCTTCAAATGTTACATTAACGTCTGAAACCCCATTTTTTGTCGCATAATCAACGGCAATATTTTTTGCCTCGTAGGGATTGTTCGGGAGCTCCTGTACACCAGCAAGGGCAGCAGCATCGACCGAATTTTGAAGATGAGCTTTTTGAGCGTATAATAGACCAATATCTGTTACTATAGCACAGAAGCCAAGGAGGACAGTTAACGACAGAGCAACAATCACCGCAACACTGCCGCGCTCTTGCCACTGATCGTCACTAAAACTTGGCTTTTGTTTTATTAGTCGTTTAAACTTCTGTATCTGTGATTCCCACTTTTTAGTGAATACAGATTCTATTTGAACCATGACCACTCCTCCGTCCTACAGAATGGACATATAAGGATTTTCATTCTTGACGCATTATAATGCTGGAACTAACAACGACAGGATTAGCTATGATATTACTTATGATTGGAATGACCAACTGAACTGGATAAGTGACATTGACTGTTACTTCCTGACCAGATTGCCGACTTGCTTCGATCGGAGAGATTGTAATAGTTAAGTTCGTAGAATCAAGGGAAGATGCTGAATTTACTATTGAACTCTTGACTTCTAGATCTGTTCCACCAATTGTCGCAACTCGCCCTCCCTCCCTAGCGGCATTACTTATTGAAATATAGGCATGACCGACACGTCCCATCTCAATCACGCCAAATAATAAAAGGAAAAAAAGCGGCAATACAAGTGCCATCTCAACTAAGGCTTGGCCCTGCTCGCCTTTAGGGTGTTTTTTAATCATAACCCAACCTCTTCTACTGATAGGGCCAAAGTTATCAAAGTCCCTAAAACTATCGCAATACCATAGGGGAATTTTTCTTGGCGCACGTTGTTCATGGACTCGTTAAAATGTTGAGGCTTTTTGAGAACAGGTGAAAATAGTAGAATATACTTTAAGGTATTGCCGAGGGCTTTACGTCGAATAAGCAGTAAACCCGAAATTAGACCACCGATAACAGCTCCATAAAGAAAACTTGTAAAAACGAATAGAGCACCTCCAAATGCTCCGATAACCATCAGCAACTTTACATCCCCTGCGCCCATCCCCCCCATGAGATAAGGTAGAAGAAGTAAAGAAAAACCTGTAACGGCTCCTAATAGACTACTCGTCAATCCTAAGATGCCCCCTTGAAATATGTTAAGCAGGAGTGCAGTGAAAAAAGCGGGAACAAGTAGTATATTATAGATTTTGTGTTCACGCCAGTCGGTGAAGGCAGCAATGCCTAACGTGAATCCTAAAGCAAGCTCGTTGACTCCCATAGCGACCTCCTTGAGTCAAGAACCCTACTGCGGGCAGTAGGGTTCTTTTTAGGTATTTAACATCTTGTCTACATAGCGAAAATTTCAAGGCGTTTAATATCAAATCATTAGTTAAAGTGCTAACATAGTGCAAAACATCAGTTTTACAGGCTCTTAAAGTCCATTCAGTGTGGTTGTTATTTTAGTGAAGACCGAATTGAGCCCTCCATTGAGAGCTGTCAATGCCGTAACCAGAACTATAGCTACTAATCCTATGATAAGCCCATACTCAACCATACCTTGACCTTCTTCATTCTTGAGAAGTCCTTTTAATTTTTCTTTCATTTCTAACACCTTCCTTTATTTCTGTACCACTGTACTTTTTTATTTTATTATAGGTCCAAGTAATGTAATCGGATATAAGGCAATAGTCGCAATCTGATACGAGTTAGTCCTAGTCTTTGGTCCTAACTTTTAGTTTATAAGATCGTTTATTAAATTTACTATACTTAATATTAAAACACTCAATTTCTTAAGGTTTGAGACACAAAAAAGAAAGAGCTCTATAAAACAAAAGCCCTATCTTCTTTAAAATCAATATTTTACTTTTTTCCAAAAGTATTATCTTAACATTTTTCTTTGCTTTTTATAAACGACTTAATGGAGGCTTAACCTACATTTATGCACAAATTCTTGAGCGTGATTGCTGTGTACAGCTACTACGTTATCGGTTGACGGGCTAAGCGGTAGAAAGATCGCTACAAGTTCATCAAAGTTATAGATCTTTTCCCCACTTGATTGACATATCAGATATCCCTTCTGATTGAATAAAGCCTCAAGTCTCAGCATACCAACAATTCGATTTGGAAGTGTTTCAATATCATTGTGCTTCAATTTGGTCATCCCCTGTCAAACATATTTTAAAACTCAGCATACACCAGGCCTTCTGGTGCTGGCCAAGACTTTGAACAAGGATGTTTGAACTTTCTTACTAGTACCAAAATACTTTAGGCTTATTATTATGCAAAAAGCACATTAATTATTACGAAGACAATTTAATGAAATATTTTAGAGATATAATTAGAATGATAAACCTTATACCCGATAATTTAATGAATCAAAGAAAACAAGCTTACTAAAAATTGCCTAAAGACATCCATAATAATGGTAAAATATAGTTAAATTATTGACTAATATTTGGTACTTAGTTATAATTAAATTGCTCGAAGTACTTGAAGATTTAGACAAAGCTTCTCGATTGCCTAAGGCTGTGGGAAGATTCTGAACTTCCTATGTCGCGGGTAATAAAATTTGGAGGTTTTTTAATGTTTAGTGACAAAATTTTAGTTTGTAAAGATTGTGGTCGTGATTTTGAATTTACCGCTTCAGAACAGGAGTTCTATGCTGAGAAAGGGTTCACTAATGAGCCTGGCCGTTGCCCAGAATGCCGTGCTGCTAGAAAAGAACAAAATAGAAATAACGGTGGTGGCGGTTATTCTCGCCAACCACGTGAAATGTTCCCAGCTATATGTGCTACTTGTGGAAAAGAGACCACAGTACCTTTCCAACCTTCTGGCGATAGACCTGTGTATTGCAGAGACTGCTACCAACCAAGATCACGCAACAATTGGTAAATATAGATAATTGGCTGACCCAAGCAGCAGGCACCGTCAAATGATGGTTGAGTGTTGCTAGCAACATGGGGGTCCTGGAATAAACTTGAAACCCTTTCTAGACTTAAGTCTGGGAAGGGTTTCTTAAGTTTATTCTACTAAAATGTCTAACTCTATCAGTTCATGATAAAGCTCTTTGCGCCGATCCGCCAAAAAGAAACTATCGCGCATAGAAGAGCGCTCAGGGCGACGGATATGATTAATCCGATCTGCTGAAAGGTTAGCCGCAAGTATCCCCTCATTCCCAATTTGCGCTTGCTCAAACAAATCCCCTTTTGGACCTATAACTAGAGCTCCCCCACTAAATTCCTTAGATTTGCCGTTACCACCTATGAGATTACAGGCACCTAAATAGACAGAATTATCATAAGCTCTTGCACCAAGGTAACGTAACCAAATCTCTTTTCGATCCCCAGCTACTAAAGGAGAAGCATGAGGCGCAAATAAAACCTCAGCACCTTTAAGCGAATAGATAGCAGCCGTTTCCGGAAAGTGCCAGTCCCAACAAATCCCTACAGCAAAAGACGTACCATGAGCTGAGAAAATTGGAAAACTATCTCCTGGTGTAAAGTATTCTAATTCACTCCGACCTAGATGAACTTTACGATAAACCTTAGGCTCTTCTCCCGGAGATAAGATAACATGAGATATGTAGGGCCTATGATCTCTAGTACTTTGCTCTATCATACCAACCAAGAGAGTCATTCCAAGGTCCATTGAACACTCACTTAACTGTTTAATCCATATACTGTCTATAGTGTTTCCTATTTCTGCTGCATCATGTGGTGAATACCCATCTAAAGCACATTCTGGAAAACACAATAGCGAAATACCTTGCTCTTTAGCAACTTCAGCTAAATGAGTGATGTTTTGGAAATTACGTTCAGTCTCCCCTACAATTGATTCCATCTGAACGAGTCCAATCATGCAATCCTTTTTCATATTATCTTGTGCTCGTCCTTCCTACTAAGCTCACTTGGGCAATGAGCTAGATTATTAATCTAAATCTACTAATTCATTATAATCCCTGCTTAGAACATCTGATAGTAACCTATGATCATGAAGTAGGTTGATTAAGATTCGTTCATCTTTCGTCTGAGTAGTTCGGGCATTGGTAAGAATACTCAGAGGTCGATAAATAGGGGCATCTTGGATTTTTAAAGTTTTAAAAAGTTTTTGATCCCCTTCTCGACTAACCGTTAATGAGGATATTATGGTTATCCCTAGTCCAGCAGAGACCAATTGTTTAATAGCCTGAGTACTTCCGAGCTCCATTGAAACATTCAACTGTTCAGGATCAAGTCCTCTCTCTTGGAGAGCCATTTCCATTACTTTGCGAGTTCCCGAGCCATTTTCCCGTGTTACAAGGCGCTCATTTGGAAGTTCTGCAAGTGTAATGCTTTTCCTGGAAGCCCATGGGTGAAAATTAGATATAACAACTACTAACTCGTCTTCCCAGAAACTCTCGACATTTAAATCCTTATGCTGGGGGACTGGCCCCTCAATCAATCCAATATGTAATTTCTTTTCAAGCACATCTTGTGAAATTGACTCAGTATTAGCAATCTTCACTTTAAAATCAACATCAGGGTGAGTTTTAAACAAAAACGCAAGAATATTAGGAAGAATATATTCTCCGATCGTTAATGTAGCGCCTAGGTATATCAATCCTCTCTGATCTTTTGCTAGGGCACTTATCTGCTCTTTTGCATTCGAAAGAATATCCAATACACTTCGAACATGTGCATAAAAAATTTTGCCTTCTTTAGTTAAAGTTACACCTTTGTTTGTTCGATCAAAAAAGCGGGCCCCATACTGGTTTTCTAAATTCTGAATCTGTAAACTTATACTAGGTTGACTCATATGCAGCTTTTTAGCAGCTAAAGTAATGTTTCTTGTTTCCGCCACCTCTTTGAAGACAAGAAGGTGTTGTTCCATGATGTATCCCCTTCCTAGACCCTATATAATTAGTGCTCCATATTAGTAAATAATAAAAAATATCTCCATACCTATATTTTTATAGTAATAGTTAATAGTTAAGTAAAATGATTCGTCTTAAAAATCCTCAAAATGGTTCATTCATCCAATCATAAAGAAATATAATGATAAAATACCCCTGCCCGCCAGAGCTATAGATATAACTATATTTCCCCGTTTTCAAAACAAACTCTCTTGATTATTATAATATCACCCTAAGCTGTTATTAGCCAGATGGAGACCTATCTTTTAGAAAAAAAGGTTCAACATACATTTAAAAAATACTAACCAAATAAAAAAAGCCTCCGTTTTGGAAGCTCTTTTTATTGTTTCGTTAGTATAACCATTTTTAATACATAGATGTTTTAAAGACCTATTAGCCTAACATTTTATCTACCCGTGCCCACTTAGACTTGTTGTAATTTGTTGCTAAATTTATCATTCCTTCAGCCCATTCTGGACAGCCTAAAGCATGGATATGATTATAGGCAGCAAAAACATTTTTATAACATATTCCATCATGCTGTCCATCTATCCCATGACCTCGCTTAACATTTAACCCAAACTTCACATAAGGCGCTAAGTTAATCACTCTAGAATTGTGAAATTCATGACCCTTTATTTCTATCTTTTCCTGAAACCAAGGTTGACCAGGATTCGTTTCCATTATTGTATAGCCATGACCTTGTGGTCTAGTTTCCATTTGGGTGTCGAATGGAAGCAAACCAACCATCTCAAAGCTCTGAGTTGCCGTCCGAATGGAGCGTCCCAGGTACATAAGACCGCCACACTCCGCATAAATCGGTAGTCCCTTTTCTCCAGCTATTCTAATATCTCCACGCAAAGTTTCATTTACCTCAAGTTTGGCTGCAAAGACCTCAGGAAAACCTCCACCAATGTAGAGACCGTCAAGATCACTTGGGAGTTGGTTATTCAAAAGAGCGCTAATCGAAACCACTTCTGCTCCTTGCCTTTGTATTGCTTCAATATTTTCTGGATAATAAAAACTAAAGGCTGCGTCTTGAATAATTCCAATTCTTGGTCTCAGACTTCTATTCTTAAGGTAGTTCTCAGATGCCAAGTTAGAAACCACAGATTCCGAATACCTCGGAAGTTCAGGTGCGCTTTGGGCTAATGCTAAAATTTTATCTAAATCGACATGTTCACTGATAATATCAGCGAAGTAATCAAGCAATTTGTCTGTTTCATCAATTTCACCATTTGTAATAAGTCCAAGGTGACGATCAGGTATACATAGGTTGACATCTTTGGGAATCGCTCCAACTACAGGAATTTTGCAAAACTCTTCTATGGCTTCTCTAGCTATTTTCTCATGTCGAACTCGCGCCACTTTATTAAGGACAACACCAACGATTTGGATATCAGGATCAAAGTGCTGATATCCCATTACCATCGCTGCAATACTCCTAGTCTTTCGGGTAGCGTCTACAACAAATAAAACAGGCGTACGAGTTATCTTGGCTATTTCTGCAGTAGAGCTGCTGCCTTGCAAGTCCAAGCCATCATAAAGTCCCATGGCGCCTTCAATAATCGTAATATTCTTATCAATTGATTGTTCGAACACTGAACTACATATTTCATTTCTTTTCATGAAAAAAGAATCTAAGTTTCGGCAAGTCTGACCAGCAGCAGCAGTATGCCAACTGGCATCAATATAGTCTGGTCCCTTCTTAAAGGGCTGTACTGCCATTCCTTGCCGTGCAAAAGCTCTAAGTAATCCCAAGGTAAATGTTGTTTTTCCACTTCGCCCCTGAGGTGCTCCAATTAATAAGCGAGGGACATTTTTGATATTTTGTTCATTTACTGATAATGATAACATAACACCCACACCTTTCTTGGAGAATTTAATCAGGAGAGAATATCCATTACTAATAAAAATTGAGAAGTTCATTGAGTTAAAATTGACCACCCTGAATCCCTTCCCCATAATGCAGAAATAATCAGCAGAAACAGGGACATGGGCATTTAGGATGGTCATTATACATAATACGATATTATATCTCTATATCTGGCCCATCATATAACCATTTAATTAATCTGGTGTTTGGACCTTACCTTTTAAGCAAATAAATGTTGTAGTAATGTAGAGATACTCAACGAGGTCCTCTGCAGTAAGTTCTTTCACTGCGTTATCTACATCGCTTTTTTTCTCGCCAATAGCTACAGCAACGTCTCTGCTCTTAGCTTTTTGGACCTTCGCAAGGTATTCTAGAACCTTAGCTTTAATCGCGGGATCTGCTGCTCCTCTTGCCATTTTAAATACCAACTTTCTATATTTTTACCTTAAGATTAGTACTTAAATGATGCTGAAGTACGGAAAGTTTCTCTGGAGAAAATATAATCATCAATCAGCATATCAGAGAACGGTAGTTCTGCCATGCTAAAGAATTTTTCCCAACCAATCCGCTCTACCCATTCACCAACCCGTTCTCCCTGGCGAGCATTAGCAATCCAAAGTTCGATGATTTTACGGATAGCTTCAGTCGTTTCAGGCCAACGTGGAGCAGTGTTCGGCAGGAACGGAATCACCATACGTGAAAAACTCGGTGCTGAACGTGCATTAGAAACTTTACCACCGATAAGAATCGCTATGCCATCGTTTTTAGCATCATAAATTTCCATTGCAGGAGACATAGTGTAGCAGTTACCGCAATACATACATTTATCATTGTTAACGATAACACTCTTGTTCTTAGGATCGGGACGAATAGCTCCAGTCGGGCAGCTAGCTACGAGACTCGGAATCTCTGTGCCTTTACGAATCTTGTCATGGTCAATACGAGGCGGGGTCCGGTGAACACCGACAATCCCAATATCACTACAGTGTGTAGATCCACACATATTTAAGCAACACGCTAAGCCCATTTTTAATTTAGCAGGGAGCTTCATGGATTCAAAATATTCATATAAATCATCCATTACAGCTTTAACTACACCAGAAGCGTCGGTTGCTGGTGTGTGACAGTGTACCCACCCTTGCGTGTGAATAATATTACTAATAGATGCTCCAGTTCCACCAACACTATAATTTTTAGCTGCTAATACTTCGAGTAGTGGGTTAAGTTTCGCCTCGTCAGAAACTAAAAATTCAATGTTGTTACGGGTTGTCCAGCGAAGGAATCCATCGCAATATTCGTCAGCCAATTCACAAACTTCGCGAATAAAATCAATACTAACTAAACGAGGAGTACCCACCCTGACACTGTAAAGTGCTGCGCTGCCTTCACCAACATGTTTGAGTACACCGGGACGAGGGATCTCATGATATTTCCATTTACCATAGTTTTCCTTAATAATCGGAGGAAGCATCTCTTTATAATTAGGAGGTCCTTGGTCTAATTTTGCCATTATTAATCCACCTCTCGTTAGCTACTAAAATAAATATTTTATAAAGCTGATCCATCAAGTGCAGTTCCGGATGTATCAAGTTCATCTTGGTTCCAGAAAACATACGGGTTAGCACGTGGGCGGAAGACCATTTGTGGTACAGGATCAATTTCCGTTTCACGAAGGAATTTACCCATTCCTAAGCGATAAATTGTTTCCCCAATACGTTCACGTGTTTTACCATTTTCATCCCACCACTCCCAAATACGGCGCATGAGATCTTTAAACTCTTCAAAATCATCTTCAACTTCCATTTTCATGAAAGGCACAATAACCCAAGACATAAAGGCGGACTGTACAATTGTGGATTTTCCACCGATTAGAATTGTAGCACCTTTTTCTTTTCCTGCACAAATAGCTTTTGGCATCTTATTAATACAATGCATACAACGCGTGCAATCTTCACCAACCACGGAAAGCTCTTGAGTTTCCTTATTGAAGGTAAGACAACTCGTTGGGCATTTGTCACAAACTAAACCTTGGATATCAAAACCATTGGCTGCATACTCTTTTACAGCTTCTTGATCAATTCTCAAAGTATCGCGCCAAGTTCCAATTACTGAGCAATCAGATCGGGCAATCGAGCCCGTACAATCATTAGCACAACCAGAGAATTTAATTTTACTCTTATAAGGCCACATTGGACGATGAAGCTCATCCATAAATTCATTGGTGATATTGTAACATGCTTCGAGTGTGTCATAGCAAGCAAATTCACAACGACCTGGTCCAACGCAACAGTTTGTTGTTCTCAAGCAGGATCCAGATCCGCCTAAGTCAAACCCAGCATCGCTATAGTCGTCAAAGATAGGTTGAATATGCTCTGTTTTGCACCCTAGCAAAATAATGTCTCCGGTAGAACCGTGCATGTTTGTCAAGCCACTTCCATGTTTCTCCCAAAGATCGCATATTGTACGAAGTGTCTTCGTGTTATAGAAAAACCCAGATGGTTGATTAATACGGATAGTATGGAACTCGGCAATATTTGGGTATGTTTCAGGTTCATCAACATAACGTCCAATTACGCCGCCGCCGTATCCTCTAACTCCAACGATCCCACCGTGTTTCCAGTGTCCTCTGCGCTCAACATAGGATCTTTCCAATACTTGGAGCAACTCACCTGCAGCTTCGGTTTTCAGTGCAGCTTGTTTGATTTGAGTAACAAAACTCGGCCATTTACCTTTTTCTAATTCGTCCAGTAATGGCGTTTTCTTTTCTGTCATGGCACACCCTCCGTCTTCTAGTTTATGGGGTTCTTACATTTCAGTAATACTGATAGCACCAGTCGGACAAACTGATGTACAGCTTTCACATCCCATGCACTCTGATTCATCACCAGTTACATGAGCTTTGTCCTCGCTAAATCCAAGTAGGTGAGCTGGGCATCCTTCCGTACAAGAGTCACAACCTGAGCATAGATCTTCGTCGATTGATACAATAAACACAAATTACACCTCCTTAAACTATTAAAGAGAACAAACAAACATTGGACACTGGGAAAGTTTTCACTTGTGTAAATTAACACTAGTCCATGTACTTAATTTAACACCTTGAGTTCCATTCGTACAATATATAATACAGATTGTACTATATCGAAAACTAATTATGAACATGCTAACATTCTTTTATTTAAAGTAGGCTTTAGAGACCGAGATACCTCCTTGGAGAAATGCTACCTCTCGAATTCCTTTTCTCTGAAGCATACAAGCCGCTTCGTACCCTCTAATCCCTAATCCACACACTGTAACTATTAATGAATCAGTCTGGATCTCTTCCCAACGCTCGCGCAAATCACCTAAACTAATGACTACTGTACCTTCAATTGGCAAAGGACTAGCTTCAACTTCTTCCGACTCTCGGACATCAAGAATATTAAATTTTTCGCCAGCTTGTAGGCGACTTTGGACAGTTTCAGCTGTAATTCCTTTTGCCAGCCCTAAACGAATATTTTCTAAAGTTGTGGCAGCATGGATGAGAACGTCAATAGCTGTGGCAAATGGCGGCGCATATGCCAAATCTAAGTCAATTAAATCTTCGACCTTAGCTCCAAACTTAAGGGAAGTTGCTAATACATCAAGTCTCTTGACGCTCTCTCCTAGTCCACAAACTTGAGCACCTAATAAACGCCCGGTCTCTTGTTCAGCAATTAATTTTATAGTAATGTTGGCATGCATGGAATGAGTAGAGTCCAAACCACTGCTCACACTGGTTACGACATTATACCCCTTATCAATAGCTTCTTTTTCTCCCAGTCCAGTGCGACCAATATTTAAGTCAAAAGCTTGGAGAACAGATGTTCCCTCCACTGGCGCAAAGCGTGTGTCTATTCCCGCCAGATGATCAGCTATAACTCTTCCTTGTTTGTTAGCTGTAGAAGCCAAAGGTATATATACGGGTTCTCCAGTAATTAGATGATGTTGTTCTGCACAATCTCCACCTGCATATATTGCTGGATCATTTGTCATCATGTGCTTATTAACTTGAATTGCTCCTGTACGTCCAATTGTAAGTCCGGCATCCCTGGCTAGATTCACCTCTGGACGTACTCCCGTTGCGATGACAACCACTTCAGTGTCAATAGTCCCTTGTTCTGTCACAACACGACATACGTTACCTTCTGCACCCCCTTCCAATGCATTTACTCTGCAAGAAAGGCGAATATCAATACCGCTCTCTATCATTTTGCTCTCAACTACTTTGCCATATCGGCACATGAATATTAGTAAACCACTTAACTTGTTTGAACATAAAACTTCAGCGTCGAAATGAATACGCGTACCACTCCCACTTTTAAGTGGGAGTGGTACCGATTACATGATTCTGGAAGAATGGACCATCCCAGATAGTCTGAAATGGTCCATTCTAATCAACTTAAATGGTGCCGACACCTCACCTATTCTAAAAACTCAAGGAAAGGTTTCTTCATACTTACAAGGGCATTTACCATAAGTTCGACTAAACCACCATACTGAAGGTTAAACTTCTCCGTGGCATCGTAATGTTCAAGAAGACCTCGCATTGCTCCTTTGCAGTTAGAACAAGGAGCACAGATATATTTAGGAATTGAAGTGTCTTCCATTTTCCCCTTAAAAGCCCCAAGGATCTGGTTGAATTTTACCCTTGAAGCAACCTGCGTTCTAAACTCTGGGAAGTTGGCAGAATTCATGATAGCAAAACCACTTCCCCCACCACAACAATAGTTGTCTACACCATGTGGAGTCATTTCCCTAAACTGAGGACAGATAGCATTAAGAACATCCCGTTGTGGTTCGACAATTCCCATTTGGCGTACCACATTACAGGGATCATGAAGAGTCACTGGAAAATTATTTCTACTGGGATCAAGTTTTAGGCGTTTACTCTTCACCATATCCCAAAGAAGCGGTAAACAACTCTCAACTGGAATTCTGTCAGAAGTCATACGATCCCCTGCAATCATCGAAGCCTTATGCGCATGACCGCACTCTGCTACCACTAGTCTCTTAGCTCCCATATCTTTGGCAACTTTCATCTGCATCAAGGCAATTTTTTTAGCTTGTATATCATCATACCATAGACCGTAGTTCACACTGTCATACCCCATGATTTCACTGCTTAAAGTCCAATTTAAGCCAGCTGCATCAAAGAGAATGGCGAAGGCAACCGGGTTTTCTGGCCAGGCCATAAACTCTCCAGCATTATGCAAGAGTAAGATATCGGCCCCTTTTTTATCCACAGGAAATTTAAGCTTAATACCAAATTTCTCTTCTGTGTCTTCCTCTAAAAACTCCAGTGTGTCTAAAAATGCAGGTTTACTTAAACCAGTAGATGACCCTGTTTTAATTTGAAGCATCGTCCCCTTAGTATGGAGAGGAGTGGGCGCAATCCCCATTTCTTGGCTAAAGATCTTGCGGATTTCTTTGGAAAGGATTGCATTATCTAAACCCAAAGGACAGGTTTGGGCACAACGACGACAAAGATTACATCGATACGATAATTCACCCAATCGAGCAATAGTTTCCCAATTTACATCGATATCTGCCCCTACTAACCCACCAAGCAGTTTGCCGCTCGTCGTAAAATATTTCTTTACAATTTTTCGTAAAACCTCAGAACGAAAGATAGGACGATACAACTCATTGTTATCTGTAGCGCTATAGATATGACAGGCATCTGAACAAGTATTGCATTTTGCACAGTATTCAAAAGACAATAATAGTGGTTGCAAAACTCCATTATTGGCATCAGAAAAAATTTTTTCTAATCCACTAAGGAACTTGCGAACAAATTCGTCTTCTTCCTCTTTAGATTTTGGACGCGTCAGGGTATCTATTCCAATATAGCCATCTAATGAAGTACAATATTTTTCTTTCCAGGCAGGCTTGGGATCAGTTAAAGGGGATTCCATCCCTGGTTTATCGTATGGCGCTTTTAAAGGCATGAGATTGTACAGCTTAATCAGCTGCTCATCTGAACGACCCATATCTTTCGGTCGTAAATCTCTTTCACTTAACATGCTTTGATCCCTCTTTCCATAAAGTTAACACACTTGAAACAGAGTTTATTTCTCAGGTGCGGCAGGTGCCTTAATATGAGGGGCAGACCAAGAGGTGGTCGGACGGAATGACGCAGCATTTTTTATTTGCTGTTCAACTCCACTCCCTTTAAGATTCGGATTATTATCCCATAAAACCTTATGGAACGTAAAATACTTCCCAACATAGTGGCTCATTTTACTAGTAGGTATATAAATAAACATAATTCCAACAAGAATAATATGCAAAGTGAGTAAACCACTGGCAGCAAAAGGCTTAAAAGCAACGAGGTTAGCAGTCACTTCCCTTGCATAGCCAAAAGACAAATCATTGCCCCACGTAAAAATCCCAGTAATTAATGCAACAAAAATTAATAAAAGATTAAAATACTCTTGCGGAGTTGTATATTTTTTCAGCGTATTATCGAACGCTCTGCGAAGAAATAACAACCCTGAACCCATAGTGGCCAGAGCAAGGCCAAAATATCCAGTTAGTTCGGTTAAATAAAAAAGTAACAAAGCCAAAATGTTAGAACTGCTGACTGCCACTGAAATTCCGTTGAGTTCAAACACTCCTCCAGCGACCAATAAGATTGTCCAAGCCATGAGAAAATAAATTCCTAAATGAAGGGCGTAAGAAATCCACCAGAATGGACGCTGGTTTTCAAACAGTGTTTTAATGAATAGTATTTCTTTAAGCATTTCAACTATTTCTCTCATGTGAGAAACTTCATGAGGCTTCTTCCACCAATCTAATTCCTCATAGTAGGAGCCTCCGTGTTCAAACCCTTTTTCTTTAGGGACAGGATAGAGATCCATCCTTCCATGAAAGGGCATCCTTGCGAATTGATACGCTTTGTAAACAGATATTCCTACTAACAGACCTATGGAAATATAAGCAATAATACTAAGAATCACAACCCCCAACCTCCTTCTCTTGTTATCTTTGCACATTTTAGTTTAAGTGAGTTTATATAGCTTGTAAAATTATCATTTCTCATTATACTATCGCAGAAATTGATGACTGTCTGAACATGCTGTATATGTAAAAAATTATTATTTTAATTAAAATTTTCAATCAACATTTCCTCAAAATATAAGAGCATTTCCGAAGATAATCTTGCAGAAATGCTCCTAAATTATAAATAATTCTAATTAGAAGATTACTCCGAGTGCAATGAGAATCAGAATAGCTATTGAGATTATGCCTACGCCTACACAACTCCCAATACCACAGCCAGCTCCGTAACCGTACATGAAAGTTCCTCCTTTCAAATCGACAGAAAGTTTGTGCTTAAATTTATACTAGAATACAATTCCCATTGCAATGAGCAGAAGAATGATAACCACTACAACAGCAATACCGGATAGCCAGTTAGGTCCACATGCTCCATCAACAGCTCCACCAAATGCCATTTTATTTTCCCCCATTTCTTGTTATTTATGGTTGATTTTTCTAATTTAACTTATGTAATAGAAAATCGAATTGTTACCATATTAAGGTAATTTTGGCTTGGATAAATATAAAACTCTTTCTTATGGAAAACTTTATTATTCTATGGATTTGATATACCATATAATTGGTTCTAGAAAAACTGAAAAATATTAGGAGGAAATCGATGAAAGCGCTGATAACATTAACCTCTAGTGAATCAAAACGACTTATTGCGCGAGGGATAAAAGGAATACCCAGTGTTCAGAACGCTATGGAAAAGCATACTATTATTGTTGCTGGTGGTACTTCTAATGCTTTTGTTGCTGAAGAATTACTTGGCATTCAAATTGAGGACAAAACTGGCTACACCATAGGTATCATAACTAAAGGCGAGTTAGGAATTAGTCATTCTTCCAAGAAAATACCACCTTATGTGATTTGTAAAGGACTCGCTCAAGAGATTCCCTGGAAAGAATACTTACCAAAATTGCGGGGGGGCGACATTTTTATAAAAGGTGGTAATGCAGTGGACCAAACTGGTTTAGCTGCTGTAATGGTTTCTGATTCAATGGGAGGAACGATCGGAGCAGCTCAGGGAATTCTATATGCACGAGGAATCGAATTGATTGTACCGATCGGACTGGAAAAAATGATTCCTGATGTACGAAAAGCTGTTGAATTTATGACAAAATCTTCAATCGACGAAGCAACTGGACATAAAGTCGGTCTTATTCCTATGGTCGGAGCAACCGTTGTTACTGAATTGACCGCCCTAGAAATTCTCTATGATGTTGAAGCCTGCTGTATCGCTGCAGGTGGGGTTGATGGATCAGAGGGGTCTGTTACAATAGCGCTTGAGGGGCTTGATGAGGAAGTTAAAAGGGCAATCGATGACATAAAATCCTTGAAAGGTGAACCTCAAGTATCGGTTCATTAGATTTATGTTTTCTGGCTCTTTAATTGTCTACTCCTCCATACACTTAAAATTCGGCATGAAGGTCTGACATAGACAAAAATGGGCTGTGAGTCATGAAGGTCTTTTGACATCATCACTCAGACAGCCCATCTATATCCAATATTTCATCTATTAGTTTATAGTCTATTGTTCTTATTCATCTTTTTTATACGTCTCTCTAGGTGGTCGTGGACCAAAAAACTGGAAATAATGACATTCGAGTCGACCATTATAAAGTTTTCGACTCTTATCCCAACGTCGCCCAATTAACCTTTCCGGGAATTGGTAAGTCGTAAGCATATGAAGTGACCAGTTTTCTAGTCGGTTAAACGTTTCGCCGAGTTCAAGATAGAGTCCTTCAATATCTTTAATATCTCCAAGTCGTTCACCGTAAGGAGGGTTAGCTATCATATGTCCAAATTTAAACCTAGACCTAACTTCAGCCACAGGTAATTTCTGGAAGTGTATAACACCTTCTACACCCGCTTCGATTGCGTGCGTGCGGGCTAAGGTCAAAGCCTTAGGATCAATATCAGAACCGTAGATATGTAATGGAGTACTACGCTCCCAAAGATCTAAACCTTCCTGCCATGCTTCTTGCCAAAGCAATTTAGGGATATTAGGCCATTTCTCAGCTGCAAAGCTTCTCTTAAGGCCTGGTGCCCGGTTTTGAGCTATCAAAGCTGCTTCGATAGGAATGGTTCCAGTTCCACAAAAAGGATCAATTAAGGCGCGATCCTTATTCCAGAAGCTTAGCTGAATCATGGCCGCCGCTAGAGTCTCTTTAAGAGGTGCTTGGCCCGCAAGTTGTCGATATCCACGCTTATGTAGACCTACCCCCGAAGTATCAATGGTTAAAGTCACCCTATTGTTTAAAAGTGCAACTTCGATTTGGTAACGAGGACCATTCTCTACAAACCAGCTTCTACTGTATTTTTCTTTAAGTCGTTCCACAATCGCCTTTTTAACGATGGCTTGACAATCTGAAACACTAAACAATTTTGATTTAACAGATTTCCCTTGAACAGGGAACTCTGCATCCTCTGGTAACCATTCTTCCCATGGAAGGGCCTTCGTTTGTTGAAAAAGTTCTTCGAATGTTTGAGCTTCGAATGATCCAATTTTTAATAATACACGATCAGAACTTCGTAGCCAGAGGTTTGATCGACATATTCCCAACTGATCCGTTTTAAAGGTAACTTTTCCATTTTCTACAACTAATTCATCATACCCAAGTTTTTTTAGTTCACGAGCAACAATGGATTCCAAACCAAATGCCGCTGTTGCAATCAGCTCAATTTTTGCCATCTGGATCAACCTTTCTTAATTCCAACGGTAAAACTTCTACGTTATTTGAGCGTGAAAATTCACTTAAACTTTTCTTTTACTATCATAAGTTGTGTTAGTCCAAATGGCAAGTTAGTTAAATGTCTACACTCTAGTTTAGCCTTTTTGAAATCTTAATATCAGTTGTAAAGTGTAATAGCTTGACCAAGTTCCGTACTCTTCTTTCTAATATCTCAAGTTGAGCCGAATACATTGTTCCCACATAAATTAAATCCCATAAATCTATTACCTATTCTTAGCCAAGAGCAATACTTTTAACCAAGGTATCTTTTTTAGAACAATATCATACCTCTATCTCTTACTTAAAAGCATTTACCACATCTACACTTATTCCTACTGTCATGACTTCTAAAATTTCATTTTCCTGAGTACCTTTCAAAAGTATGTCTGTAAAAGACTCTGATACCCATACCCCTTCTTCATTCTTAAATAGTCTTCGTTTACTTTCTTCTATTTTCCATGTGTCTTCGAGAATAGTTTCCGAGGATTGTTCTCTTAAAGACTCCTTCATTAATTCGACAACATGGTTTAACATTGAATCATCATAATCTTCAAGGGCTACATTTATATATGCGCTTATAGTTTTTATCATTAGCAACTCTCTCCTCTATTTACCTGTCTGCATGTAGATTACTTCTAATTATACACATTTAGTGACAAGCCTCTATCAATTACAGAATTTATAACCAAATTCTTTTCAAATACAAATAGACATGTTATGGCCTATATCTAACATGTCTATTTGTATTTGAACTTTTATGTAAGTAAATTAACTTGAGTCAAAAAGGATATTATTGCCTGATTGACCTGATCTGGCTGTTCTAGCATAGCCAGATGCCCTGCATCAGTTACAATGGACATGGTCGAATGAGGTAATGCTTTGCAAAGGTAGTCAGAATATTTAAGAGGTGTCATTTGATCCTCTTCTCCACAGATAACCAAGGCTGGATTTATGATATTTTGAATTCGATCCATGATATTAAATTCATTACAAGCTTTGAAATCTGCTTGATAAACTTCAATTGGAACATTTTTCATGTGTATTATTGCCTGCTCTATTATTTCTGTGGAAGTTCTATTTGAATAGAAGTATTTAACACTCTTGATAGGGTGTATACCTCTTGATAATGCCTCGAGTATCGATTGATTAACTCGTAGCTTAGCCCCACTACCCACAATTATTAACCCTTTGATGCCTTCAGAAAACTCTAAGGCTAACTCTAAGGCTATTGCTCCACCCATAGAATGTCCAGCCATTATAAATGGACCTAATTTTAAAGCTTGCGCAAAGTACCAAACAAAATCTCGATATACAATAATATTGTCTGATGCCGAACCTTCTGATAGACCGTGTCCAGGAAGGTCGAGGGCTATCAAGTTATAGCCTTGGATTCCAGCTAATTGGTGAAGCCAATTCTCACCAGTTCCTCCAGCACCATGTACAAATAATATTGTCGAGAGACCTGCCTGAAAATCGCAGCCTTGATGATAGTATGTCCTTTTTCCCAAAATATTTATGTACGGCACTATTCTAATCTCCTTTCTGTTCCCCTATTGAGGTTTTTTAGCACAGGATTACTTAATATTCAGATTACCATATTAAGTAAGCATTGAAAATGCAATTAAGTTAATAAGTTTTTTTATCATAATAACTCATAATAGATTAGGATTGGCATTAGATTCTGAAATCTGGGAAACCTAACTTAATAATGATCAAGCATTCGCAAAAAGGAGAAAAAAGTTTATGACCAATAAAAGAACTGACAAATCAAGGACTCATGCTGCCAATCTGGATGATAAACGTCTAAACTCAGATAATGATAAGAAAAAGGTCCCAACAAATCCTACGAATAATCCTAAGAACCCTTTTTAAATTCTAGTAATAAAATCTAACTATATTAAAGTGGCTGTAACAAACATTTCTCTAGTTTGTTACAGCCACTTTTTAAGATTTGCTTACTCCTTCTCTGCGGCCTCTTTAGCTTTTTTCTGTTCCTGTTTAAATTCCGCGCTTCGAGAATCGTATTTGGCACTTGTATACCCTTTAGTATGCTTTTGTATCTCACCAGATTTTTTCATACCTACCTCCACAAATCTTTATTCACTCATAATTAGTATGTTTCAGTAGGCTAAATATCATGTACTTTCATAGTTCTGTCACCTTTTTATCTATAAATAAATATCATGCTAGCAGAGCATAAAGCCTGAAATATCTACAGTAGAGGTGATTAAATGAATTTAAGTTTTAAATTGGCCCGATCTAATTATCGACATCTAGTTATAGGAGCAGATACAAAAATCCCACTCCTTAATGGTCAATACACAACAGCCATCAATTTCGATAACGCGGCTTCTACCCCTCCGTTTGTTTCAGTTATGGAAGAAATTAATCATTTTGCAACTATGTATTCTTCCATTCATCGGGGCACTGGTTATAAATCACAACTTTCTTCCAAAGTCTTTGAGGAAGCAAGGTCAATTGTGCTGAAATTTGTTAATGCGGATCCTTTTCGAGATACCGTAATTTTTGTCAAAAATACCACAGAGGCAATTAATAAATTATCATATCGTTTATGGGATGGAAACAAAAGAAGTGTAATTTTATCAACCTGGATGGAGCACCATTCTAACGATCTTCCGTGGAGAAACAAGTTTCAAGTAGATTATGTTCAGACAGACTCCTCTGGGAAATTAAGTCTTGAAGATCTAGAAAGCAGATTAATCAAGCATAAGGGCAATGTGAAACTCGTAACGGTAACTGGGGCTTCCAATGTAACAGGATATGTAAACCCGATACATAAGATAGCTGAATTAGCACATCGCTACCATGCAAAAATTCTTGTTGACGGAGCACAATTGGTTCCCCATAACTCAATCAATATGAACCCGAAAAATCCACTTCAATGCATTGACTATCTTACTTTTTCTGCCCATAAAATGTACGCACCTTTTGGAATTGGAGTTCTTATCGGTCCACAAGAAACCTTCCAAAAAGGAATCTCAGAGTTTGTTGGAGGAGGTACAGCAGAAACTGTTACTCACGATTGGGTAGTATGGGAGAAACCTCCACATAACGAAGAAGCAGGTACCCCTAACCTCATGGGTGTGGTTGCTCTAGTAGCAGCGATTAAAACCTTGTCCACATTAGGCATGAAAAACATCGATTACTATGAAAACCAACTTACAAACTATGCCAACTCAAAACTAAAATTGATTCCTGGTATAACGGTTTATTCGCATACAGCCCCAGGAGAACCTCGAATTGGGGTAATCCCCTTTAATGTTAAAGGAATTGCACATGAACAAGTAGCTACAATTCTATCAAACCAGGCGGGAATTGCGGTAAGAACTGGTTGTTTTTGTACCCAGCCGTATATTCAGAGGCTATTATCTATTTCCACTAAGCAAATGGATTTATACAAAAAACGCAGAGATATACCTCGCCCAGGTATCGTTCGTCTAAGTTTTGGACTATATAACGATTTTAGCGAAATAGATATTATGATGCAACTGTTAGAAAGAATCACTAAGCACCCAACATCTTACATTTGATCAAGTAATATAAATACCTATTTCTACTTATAATAGGATTTGTATAACGATCGTAAAGGGGTGGACAAATGAACAAGAAAATGAACCTACTTATGTTTAGCGGCGATTATGATAAGGCTTTAGCAGCACTCATACTTGCTAATTCCGCCCGAGAGCTTGATGTAGATGTAACAATGTTCTTCGCGTTTTGGGGGCTTTGTCTCGTTCGCGATCCGGAAAAGGCAACAAATGAAGATAAAACTCTTTACGAAAAAATGTTCGGAATGGTTACTCCTAAAGGACCTGAAGAGTTACCTCTCTCGAGGATGAACATGATAGGTCTGGGAAAACAAATGCTTCTAGAAATGATGGAAGACGACAAAGCTCCTTCTCTGACAGACTTTCTCAACGGAGCGCGAAAAAAAGGAGTTAAATTTTACGGTTGTAAATTATCTGTTGATGTTATGGGCTTTAAGGAAGATGAGCTAATCCCAGAAGTAAAAATTATTACAGCCAAAGAGTATTTATCCGATGCGCTTGAGTCAGACATGCAACTCTTTATCTAGGTTATCTCGTTTTTATTCCCAAAGCTTTCTTGGCCAACCGGTCTACGTAATCGTTAAACCGATCTCCGCTATGACCGGTGACCTTTTTAAACTCATACAGTCCATGGTTCGCCCTCATAAACTCGACATAAGCTTGAGTAAACACATTTTTTGCTTGCCAATCTCCAGTAACCCAATGAGAAATTCCAGAATAATCATGATAGATGCGGATACGGGCATTAAGTGATTTGGCTTTTTCCACAGCATGAAGTACCGCAGCAATTTCACCCGCGACATTTCTCATACTAGCAGCCCCCAGGTCTTCCCCTACACCATTGCTTTCAAGAACAACCTCGCCATCCTTTACAAAAGCATAACCATATGAATACTTGCCATCAATAAAGCTACCATCTGTATAGACTTCAAAGTCAACATCATCAATCGAAGGCTTAAGTATATCTGTAGTATTACTACTATTCTTTAGATCCGTGGTACTTTTCTCATCATTTAACCACTCAAGTGCTTCCGCCTTCGTTTCAAATCCTTTATAGAGAGCCCCCTTATAACCCTTAACGGATGCTTGACATTCGGGCCAGTTATTAAAAATCCCGATTTTATGCCCTCTTTTAACGATATAGAAATTTTTTTTAGCCAAAGATGCTCCCCCTAAAAATGTAATTACCTTCTTTATCTTCCCTTCTAAAGAACTTCATAGGGCCAAACCTTCAGACAATGGCCAAGATTCGTTCAGAACGTTGAAGTCACTAATTAGAATTATAATCTTTTTTAATCAAAATGTTAAACGGCAAGCTAAAAAATACAAAATTATTTGACTAAACCTTAAGAGTATGCATATAATTATAATACACCGAATATTCAAAATATTAAAACTATATTTAAGGATATCACTACCGGCCTTAACCCAATTACAAAAATAATTCTTGAAGGAGGAGTATCTATGGAAACCTATAGGGTAAAGGTTGGCTCAGAAGGAGAAATCGTATTACCCATGGAATTACGAGAACTCTTTGGACTAGTAGCAGAAGATACTTTAGATTTGTGTGTTGACTCGGAAGGTAAAGTTTTTGTACGAACTGCCGAACGCACCGTCCGACCACTTTCAGATTTCTTTGAAGACTTAATTGTTAGCGATTTGCTTGCTAGAGGATGTAGTGGGGATTGTCTTAAAAATAAACTATTAGAACACAAATTAAAACTTAGTACTGTACTTGACCGTTTGTCAGAAGAAGCCCATAGGGCACATAAAAATGGTCAATTGATCAAGTGGTGGGAGGCTCAATCTTTAACTCCAATGATTATACAAAAGGGCCCTAGGGGGCTGTATAATGTAATGATCACTACACGTTGTGTCCATGATCTAATTGTTCTGCGTAAAGAAGAGCTTAAAGAGACTCCAGCAGTATTCGAAAGCTTAGAACAAGATCCGTTTGCTTATAAGCGACTTCGAGGTCCCTACTATGACACTTACCGAGTCTCTTTCCGCAGTGGAACTAAAGAACACCGAGTTATATATACCGTCTTTGATAAAGAAAAACTAATTGTAATTTTAACAGTTGGAGCACGTGAAGTCATTTATGATCGTCTTAACGGTATAGCCTAAGGTTCGAGGTTCAATATTCGTGGTTCGAACTTGAATTGTTTTCTGAAGAAAACAAGTGAACAGTGAATTTTCGAGACAGGAAAGGAAGCCCGAAGATACCCTTGGGCTCCCTTTCCTATATAGGTGCAACAAGCAACTTTTCAGTATCCAAAACTTAAAGATAAGTTTCAAATTCTAACACCCTGAACACTCTCCACTACAGGAATGATCACTCTGGTTACTTCCGAATAACCTAATGCCTTTGGTTGTCATATCTTCAACTGCAGCGGCCACTTTATCTAACTGTGCAAAAATGCTTTTAGATAGTACTTCTGCACTACTGTAAGATTCGAGAGCTTTTGCTTGCTGACCAGCTTTAACTGCTTCTATACCAATTCGCCCAATTTTGTGAAACTCATCATGGATAGTCTCAATTTTTCCCCAGTCATCAGCGATTGAGCAATGAGTTATTTGGACAGCATGATAAAAATGACCAAAGGCACATTTACTTCCATCTGTTTGCAGAGGATAAATCGACATGTCATCTACCATTCGTTTTAAATTAACTAACCAATTGGCATGTGCCTTTTTAGCTTCAGCAATAGTAACTAAAAATTCTTGATTGTTTAATGCATTACTACTACCCTTCAGAGAATTCATTTGTTCTCTAACAATTGTAGATATTTCATCATCTATTTTTGCAATTTCCTTTGCAGATTCTGCACTAGCTAATGCGTCTCTATGAATTATTTGAGTCATCAAAGTTAACTCTTCTGCATCACGGCTTGAAACATCCATTGCTTGATTAATCTCATTTGTAGCAATTTTGATACCATTCATTGATGATTTCAGTGCAGAAACCCTCTAATTTCTAGTCCAAAAGCAGGAATTCACCTCCGTTATATTGAATTATACAGTATAGGAGAGATATTAAGAGATATCTGGATTTAATTTGCTTATACTGTGATTT
>Ga0074193_1000066_pt1 | contig 193605 bp, 145 predicted proteins | sample EPASupsiteHSE605_FD_64523 | JGI IMG/M metagenome (GOLD analysis project Ga0074193, IMG submission 64523) | Bioremediated contaminated groundwater from EPA Superfund site, New Mexico - Sample HSE6-05 | ecosystem: Environmental > Aquatic > Deep subsurface > Groundwater > Contaminated ... | reverse complement strand
TACAACATGGATGACATATAATGATGTTTTCTCTATTAATTCTTACACAATATTACAAAATAATTGGCAAAATTCAGATGGAACAGTAACAATATTTGCAAGAGGAAAAGATACGGCAGGTAATGAGATTATTGTTAGCAAAAAGATAGTAAATCTAGATCTAGATTTACCAACAGCACCAGTAATAACATCTAATGCAGGTTATGCAGTACTAACATCATATGGTGCTACTGTAGATGCGACAACTACAATTACATATGATTCAAGAACTGATATTAATAATTACTATAGTATTGATAATGGAGCAACCTGGAGTTTATATACTGGACCATTTAATATGGCTAGTGGAGTTTTACAAGCAAAAAGTGTAAAGAAAACAACAGGCTTACAAGTTGTTTCAAGCAAAACACTTGGTATGCCAGTTGATGCATTAGAATTAGTAGCATATGACGGAAATGAAACAACTTATTCTGGAACAACAAATAAATATATGTTAGTAGATAGTACAATGCAAGGAAGAACACTAAATGTGGTATGGGCAGGCGGTAATTATTCAACAATGGCAATAACATCATATATAAGATTTTTAGATGAAAGTAAAAATGTTATAGAAACAATAAGTGCTTCTGGTTCAACTGTTACTAACGGAGTATACACAATACCAGTAGGAACAAAATGGATAAAATCTGAATTAACACAAGACCGTAATGCTAAAATATTTGAAATAAGGCCAAGTAATGAACCAAAATTTACTGCTCAAAATGGTTATGTAACATTAACAGCAGATATAACAAAAACAATAAGAGATCCATATCAGATGGTAACGATAAATTACTTTGAAACTACAGTACAAAGATTGTATAGAATAGGAACAACAGGAGAATGGTTGAATTATCAAGATAAGCCTGTTTGGGTAAATCAAGGTCAAACCATATATGCAAAAGGAATAGATCAATATGGTAATGAAACTAGAACAATATCTAGTTATACAGCAAGTGTTTCAGATGCTATGGTTAAAGAAGTTTTTGATGGAAATGAATCTACTTATACAATGCTAACTAACCAGTATATGTTAGTAGATAGTACAATGCAAGGAAGAACACTAAATGTGGTATGGGCAGGCGGTAATTATTCAACAATGGCAATAACATCATATATAAGATTTTTAGATGAAGGTAGAAATATTATAGGAACAATAAGCGCTTCTGGTTCAGCTGTTACTAACGGAGTATACACAATACCAGTAGGAACAAAATGGATAAAATCTGAATTAACACAAGACCGTAATGCTAAAATATTTGAAATAAGGCCAAGTAATGAACCAAAATTTACTGCTCAAAACGGTTATGCAACATTAACAGCAGATATAACAAAAACAATAAGAGATCCATATCAGATGGTAACGATAAATTACTTTGAAACTACAGTACAAAGATTGTATCAAATAGGTTCAACAACTGGGGAATGGAAGATTTATCAAGATCAGCCAATAAAGGTAAATCAAGGACAGACTATATATGCAAAAGGAATAGATCAATATGGTAATGAAACTAGAACAATATCTAGTTATACAGCAAGTGTAACAGATGCTATGGTTAAAGAAGTTTTTGACGATAACGAATCTACTTATACAGCGCTAACTAACCAATATATGTTAGTAGATAGTACAATGCAAGGAAAAACAATTAACGTGGTATGGGCAGGCGGTAACTATTCAACTTTGCAAAAAACATCATACTTAAGATTTTTAGACGAAAATAGCAATGTTATAAGTTCTGTAAGTGCTTCAGGTTCTACAATTACTAACGGAGTATATACAGTACCGGCGGGAACTAAATATATAAAGTCTGAACTAGCAACAGGATATAATCCTAGATTATATGAAATAAGAACAAGTAATGAACCAAAATTTGCTGCGGTCAATGAATATCCAACGTTATTTTCAGATCCGTCAAAAATAATTAGAGATCCATATCAAGCAGTAACTATAGATTATTTTGCTACTAGTGTTCAAAAATTATATAGAATAGGTACAACAGGAGATTGGTTAAATTATACGGGTAATGCAATAAATGTTAAACAAGGGGATACTATATATGCAAAAGGAATTGACATATATGGAAATGAATCTAGAATAATATCTAGCCTTACAGCTAATTCAACTGATTCAATTCCTAAAGTAGTATTCGATGAAAATAATACAACGTACACTGCAACAACAAATCAGTATATGTCTATAGATAGTAGCATGATTGGAAAAAATATAAGTGTAGTATGGGCAGGCGGTAACTATTCAACTTTGCAAAAGACATCATACTTAAGATTTTTAGATGAAAATAGAAATGTTATAAGTTCTATAAGTGCTTCAGGTTCTGCAATTACTAACGGAGTATATACAGTACCAGCGGGAACCAAATATATAAAGTCTGAACTAGCAACAGGATATAATCCTAGGTTATATGAAATAGGCTTGGCTCAATAAAATTAATTAATATTCTATGTTAAAATACAAAAAATATGGTAAATAATAATTTACCATATTTTTGTATGTATTTTAGAATTATTGTGATATATTAAAAAACTACATATTATATTTAAAATGTTGAAAAAAATTGTTAAAGATTGGCGTTCATTTTTTTATATAGTAAACTATATAATAAGAAATTTGTATACAAACTTTAAGACAAATGTCAAAGAACATATGAGAAAAATGGTATTTCATTAATAATATTAGTGATAACAATAATAGTAATAATAATTTTAGTAATCTCTAATGCATATTGGTTAAGTTTTGAAGGTTACATGAATGGTTCAGCACAAAACTAAGGAAAATTATATGAAATAAGGCCAATTACTAATTTATTTTTACTATAATAAATTGCGATATTTTATTATATGTTGATGCTAGAAAATTATTAAATAATTGCACGATATTTTTTTAATAGTTATTTAAATATTACATAGTATAGTAACAATCATTGATTGGCTAAATTATCAAGATAAACCAATATGAATAAATTAAGGAAAAATAATATAAGCAATGAATTAACATCTTATCTTTAAAAATAAGCAGAATCTTCTGCTTATTTTATTATAATAATGCATCTATTAATACTATTTTATTTTTAAACAATATTTTGAAATAATAAATCTCTTGATATATAGTTTGATATCTAATACTAATTGTAACATTATAAGATTTAGTTAATAAATCTTTTTTTTTGCCCAAAAATAAGGTATAATAAATATATAATAAGGGGAGATATAATGATACTACGTAAACCGTATGCCATATTAATTAAAAATTTTAAATTAATTCATACAATCATTACTGTTTGTATGATTTATTTGGTGTACAGAAGTTATCTTATATACGACTATATTAGAGTATTTATGCAAACAGATATGCTTGCAACTGAAAAAGATATAACTGGCGAACTGTTTAACACACAAATGTTCCTATTTCCAGGAATTATAATGACTCTTTTAATTGTTTTATTGGTTGTAATGATTAGAAAAAAGAAACCAAAATTGTTTTACGTATTAAACATAGGTTTCTATGGAGCTACAGTAGTAATATATAGTTATTTGTATAATCAATTAAACTATATTGAAACAAATATCAGCGAATTAAAAGAAGTCAAACTTATTCATGATATCGCATTAATATTATTAGCTATTCAAGTTATATCCATGATTCTTTCATTTATTAGAGCAGTTGGACTTGATATAAAGAAGTTTGACTTTGGAAAAGATCTGATGGAACTCGATGTTCAGGAAGAGGACAATGAAGAATTTGAAGTTAGTGTTAATGTTGAAACAAATGTAATTAAGAGGATTCTTAATAAGAATAAACGATTTGCAAAATATATATATATAGAAAATAAGTTTATAATAGATATATTCATTTTATTAGCTATATCAACAATTATTTTTCTTTCTTATATGAATTTGAATGTTTACAACGTTGTCTATAATGAAGGTGACACCTTCCTAGCTGGAACATTTAATATGGGGGTTACAAAATCATACGTAACACAGGAAAATTATCGTGGTGTAAAAATGACATCCAAAGATACGGCTCTCTTGGTAGTTGAAGTTTACATAAAGGCTCCGTCAAGAAACCAGCTTTTTAATACTGCAAAAGCAGAAATGGTTGTTAATAATAATACTTATTTTCCTACAAAGGTAGAGTATAAATCAGCTATATTTGATTTGGGAAAAACTTACTATAACGAAGAAATAAGCACAGAATTCGAAAAAATACTTTTGGTATATGAGATTCCAAGCAAAGACATTGAAGAATCTATGCAGTTTATGTATATTAATGATATAGAGATAAAAGAGAATAAGTTGAATCCAAAATATATTAGAGTTAATTTAACTCCAATTAATTTAGATGAAAAAGATGATGTAGTAGATGCTAAGCTAGGAGAAGCAATATCATTAAACAAGGATACACTAGGAACATCATCATTAACTATAAATTCATTTGACATGGCAAAAGAATATGTTTTAAAATATAAATATTGTATTAATAGTAAAGAATGTTATCCGTCGGTTGAGTATTTAAAACCATTAGTAAATGCTAATTATAACAAGATTTTATTAAAAATAAACGCAACTATGACTATTGATGAAAATATTGTTATTAATAATATTTATAGTCCTTACAGTTTAATAAATTATTTTGGTATACTTGTTTACAAAGTGGATGGTAAAACATATACTTCCAACAATGGTTTTTCAAAAGTAACTGCCTATAGAGTTGCAACAAACAACGATTATTATTTAGAAATAAATGAAAACGTACTAAAAGCAGATGAAATTTATTTACTAATTAACATTAGAAATACGCAATATAAATATACAATAAAATAGACAAAAAAATATATAAGAAAATGAATAAATATGGTATAATTTAATAATGGAGGGTGTGTAAATGAAACAATTAAAATATGTTTTGATTTTTATTATACTCGTTTTCATACCCAACATTGTAAAAGCTGAAGATTGTTCGGTAACCAATACAGCAAGATTAAAAAAAATTGCAAGCAATATAACTACAAAGTATGATTATGTAGAAAATCTACCAGCTACAGGTTATGGTGATGTTAATTTCACAGTAACTATAAGTAATGTAATTAGTGATATATATATAATGAAAGTAGATGATTATTATAACAAAGTAGGGACTGTATATTATGGAGACAGTAACAATCAAGTTATAATTAGTGGTTTATTAGAGGGAACTTCGTATCACTTTGTAGCATTTGGAAATGCAGGCGATTGGTGTAAAGGTACATTAGTTTATGAATTTTATGTCACAACACCAAGCTATAACAAGTATTACACCAATACATTGTGCAAAAAAGTTCCAGAATATAAGTATTGTCAAAAATGGGTTAATTTTAATTTGACAGAAGAGGAATTTACTAAAAACGTAAAAGATTATATTAAAAGTTTAGAAGTAGATGAAACTCCAGCAGAAGAAGAAAAACCAGAAGACAAATACCAAATTTTCATTGAAATAATGGAATTTTTAACAAAATATGATATTCCTATTTTTGGTGGTATTGTATTGGTATCACTATTAGGAATAGTTTATTTAAAAAGAAAAGACAGTTTTGATTTAAAAGTTAAGTAGGTGAAATATGAAGAAGTTGGTAGTTTTAATTATTGGTTTGCTATTGTTTTTTCCAATTGTAGTGCAAGCTGGTGTAACAGTTGATCCAAGTATTGATCAAGACCCTGGTAGTCCAGGTGGATCTTGCCCTAGCTGTTCTTATGTCTATTCACAATCCTATCCATATGGAGCAATTGTTTCAATTGTTGATCAAAATGGCAACAATCTTGCAACTTCAAGTGGTAGTGCTAGTGTGAGTTTAAGAGATGTGGACCAGTTAAGTGGAACTGTTTATGGCGCTGCAAGTGCAGTAAATAAGAAAACTGCTGTAGCACAGGCATTTAGTCATATTAGCCGAATAACTGGTAGTGATACAAATGCTGATGGCTTTGCATTTGCTAATCCTATAACATCTTCTAATTACAAGGATGAAGTTTATAGGCTTATTGGTGCAGGCGCTACTATTAACGAACAAACATTAGATAATTTTTTAAAACTATTTGGTTTAAATCTTAACATATTGAAGGCTGCGTGTGTTGATTCAGAGATATTTATTGAAGTGCAGCCAATGATGTCAATAAAAAAAGTTGGATCATCAACTTATGTTTTAGGAAGCATCACTGAGATTATTAAATATTTAGATGAAGTTGACCCATCAAGAAAATCGTTTGGTAGGAATACAAGATGTACCTTTGCAAGTTATGTAACAACACCATCAACAATGGGAAATGTTACAGGTGTAAATGGTTGTACAAACTATGTTAATGCCTATGGAACAAGTGGTTCAAGAGTATATGGTTATGGAGTTGGCATGTTTTCTCTTAATAATTTATTGTCAGCTGTATGTAAAAAGTCTGGGGATACTTGTGCCAGCGATAAAGCTAAAGGGTTATCACAAGAGGAACTATGCAGTAAATATCCAGGAGATACCAATTGTTGCCCTGATACAACTACTTCATCTTGCGACTATTATATAAATAGTTCAACAAGTGTTGATGAAGCTAAAAGTATGATTTCTACATCTTGTTCAGTAAGTAATAGTGGAGTTGTCAAAGATGTTGCAAGTTGGGATTGTATATTTAAAAGTGAATCTTCAACAAAGTTAACAGATCAAAGTCACTATTATTTAGAAGAGTTTGGTGACAATCCATACTGCGCTGTATATTGTACTGAAACCTTAGAGTATAATTTTCCGAAAGCAGGGACTAAAGTTGATGCTGGTAGTTGGTATATACTAGGTGGTTATTCAGGAACTCAAATAAATGGTCCAATTACTTATAAAGGAACTTCAACTTGTAGAGTAACGAGCACTAGAGGATCAACTACTGGTGTAATTAATGTTACACAGTTTCAAAAAGATTGGGATGCTGCAGATAAAGCAGTAGTAGTAGCGTGGGATGCATATCAAAAAGAATTAATTGAGGAACATCTACATGCGACAACAGAAAGTACTTCAGATACAAGTGCTTGCTGTAGTGGCTGCTGCGGATCTTGTCCTACTGGTCCTGATGCTGATACTTCTTGTTGTGGCGATTCGCGAGAAGATTGCACACGATATACATATGATTCAGACTATTATTTAACATCTACTTGGTACTCAACATTTGGAACAATTTCCAATATGAGTAGTTCAAATGTTAGAATTAAACCTAGTACATGGACAGACTGTTGTGGCAACAGTGATCCAAACAATTATGATATATCTGGAAAATATGCACAATATAAGAGTGCATTGAATAAAAGAAATAAATTATTATCCTATTTAAAACAATGTAATAATTTTGCAAGAACATATACAGAATTTAATCCATCATCAAGTTTAGGAGATGCTGTAACATATAAATATGATGAAAAAAATTATGTTTCAAGTTACAATTTAAAAAAGAGTGTTTCAATCGTTTCTTCAACTGATTATTATAGTGGGGGAAATGCTAATACTGGAGGAAAAGTTGGAATAATTGAAAAGAATTGGTCTATAGGTACCAATAATGCATCAAAATTAATTAATAATTCTATTAATGTAAGCGATGCCTTAAATAATTCACTTACAAATGGACACAGTTCTACTTTACAACATTATGAATGTTATGGTGGAAGAGGAAGCAATTGTACTGGAGAATACTCAAGTGCAAGCTATCCAACAAATGTCTGGTTGGAACAAAAAACAGTAAAAACTATTACTTATACTTTGCCATCTGGTGTTTATTATTATGTTGATAAGGCAAGCGGCGAATCTTTAAATAGTGCAACTGTTAATTATAGATATCTTGGTTTTAGTAATTTACCAATTCACTATTCTACAAAACCTGGTGATTATCCAATCCATGTATTATATAATTCATTTGGACCAAATAATAAGTTTAATAGATATATAGTTGGAAGTACAAATTTTACAAACAATCCAACAACAAATTATAGCAAAGATGTTCAGTATTCATGTAAGTATACTGTAAATAAAGAACCAAGTATTATTTGTGTTCAAGGAACTAGTGATACTGCTTGTTCCGACGATAACGGTGGAACGGATTTAATATATAGAAAAGTTTCTTTATATTATCCATTTCCAGGACAAAATGCTACAGAAAATAATTTAAGAGATTCTGGTGAAAACTGGGAATCTAATTCAAATTATTATATTAATTCATTTATATACAACAATCGAGGAGTAAGCTATTATGAAGTTTATAAAATTGATCCAATGTATGAAATTGATTTAACACCAGCTGTAATGCGAAAAATTAAAAAGTATAATACGCAGCAGGAAAGTGCTGTCGGATATTATTATGGAGCCACAAATGGTACTAGTTTAGGTTATTCTGATTTCACTTTGGTTTGCAGCCAAATTAGTGATGAAGGTAATGCTTCTAAATGTAAAAGTACATTTCTAAGGGATTATCTAAATGGCCTAGTAACTGGATGCGGAATTAAGAATTCTGGCAACTATAGTAATTGTGGAAACACAGAAGCATGGTAAGGAGGAATAAGAAATGAAAGAGTCGTTTTGGGCATATTTTATAGTAGTACTTGGTATGATAGCAATAGGGTTTATTTTCTTATTTCAAACTCTTACAAATACTGATGAACAATTAATGACTTTACTTGATGAGTCAGTAAAAGGAGCTATGTTTGATGCTCTTGATGTAACTGCATATAGAGAAAATGAAACCATACGTATAGATAGAGAAAAATTTGTAGAGAATTTTTTAAGAAGATTTTCACAAAATGCATCTCTATCAAGAACGTATAAAGTAAAAATTTATGACGTTAATGAGCTACCACCTAAGGTTAGTATTAAAGTTAGTACTCTCGAAACAGGAACACTTGTTTCTGGAGGTGGTAAAAAGTCTGAAGAACTTATAGACTATACTATAAGTAACACTTTGGATGCCATTATAGAAACACCATATTAATAGAAGAAAGGAAGAGGTTTATGAACGATTTTGTTAACAAACTAAAAAGATTTTTTAAGAACAAAAATACAGTTACAATTATTGGTGTAATTGCTGTATTAGCATTATTATATTGGGGATATAGTTCTCAAGTAACTAGTGCTGTAACACCTACAGAAGTTCCAGTAGCTTCAGAAACAATACAACCTAGAACGCAAATTACTGCGGCTATGATTACGACTATAGAGGTGCCAAATATTGCTGTAGTGGAGAATGTATACACAAGTAGTAATATGATTATTGGTATGTATTCTAATGTAAATACTGTTATCCCTACAGGAAGTATGTTTTATAAAGAAGCATTAATTACTAAAAGTGAATTACCAGATTCAGCTTTCTTTGATATAGCTGATGATCAAATTCCTTATATGTTTCCTGTTACTTTAGAGACAACATATGGAAATTCAATTTATCCAGGAAGTAAAATAGACATATATATGAAAGCTGCTGATACAGATAATAAGATTATGTTTGGAAAATTACTTGCTGATGTTACTGTAGTAGCAGTAAAAGATGCACAAGGTAATGATGTATTTGAGGATAGTTCAGAAGAAAGAACTCCTGCATATTTAATCTTTGGATTGTCAGATGAAATACATGTATTACTTAGAAAAGCAAGCTATCTAAGTGGTGTTGAATTAATACCAGTTCCACATGGTGGTACACTTGCTAGCGAAGGAGAAACTCGCGTAAGTACAGAATACTTAAAAGAATATGTTAATTCAAAAACTATTGTTCTTGAAGGACAAGAAGGTACAACTACTGAAGACACTGATACAACAAAAGATACTAGTGATACAAAAACAGAAGAATAAGGGGTGATTAGTCATGGAAGAAAATATGTTCTCCCAAATAGATTTTGGCGCAATTGATAAATATTTAAAAGATGATGATATTACCGATATTTCATACAGTAATGGTGGACAAGTTTGGTTAAAGACGTTATCAAAAGGTATTTTCAGAATTGATGATCCAGATGTAAATAATGCATTTATGGAAAAACTTGCGTTTCAATGTTCTAATGTAATGGGAAAAACATTTAACATGGCACATCCATTTTTGGATTCAGAAAGTGCTGAATTGCGTATGAACTTTGTGCATGATTCAATTGCAAAAAATGGAATCGCATGCGTTATACGTAAAACTCCAGCTAAAATAAGACTGGAAAAAGATAAATTATTAAAAGAAAAATATGTTGACTTGGACATACTTGAATTTTTAATCAAGTGTGTTCATGGTCATTGTAATATTATTGTTTGTGGAGAAACAGGCTCAGGTAAGACAGAATTTGTTAAGTACCTAGCTGCCCAAACATTTACTAATGAAAAGTTGATTACAATAGAGGATACTCTTGAACTTCACTTGGATAGGATATTTCCTCAAAGGGATATTGTTGCTATGAAGACAAATAATATTGCGTCTTATTCAGATGTACTTGTTACTTGTATGAGACAAAATCCAAAATGGATATTACTTTCCGAAGTTCGTAGTGCTGAAGCTGTTCAAGCAGTTCGTAACTCTATATCTTCAGGACACTATATTTTATCAACAATACATGCTGATAAAGCAGCATCTATTCCAAACCGTATGTATAGTTTGCTTGAAACCAATCAAGATATTGAACAATTCTTGAAATCAATTTATAGATATATCCAAGTTGGTGTATATATAAGAGGTTTTCAAGATAAACAAACAAAACATTTTGTACGTGAAATAGCTGAAGTTACAGAATTCTATGTAAATGAGGATAACGAGGCAAAATATAATCAAATTTATAAGAAATCAACAACAGGTAATGTTGTGAGAAATAAACCAAGTAAATACTTAGTGGGGTATTTGGATGGTCAAGGTGTTAGCTTAGATCCGGATGAAATAAAAGAAACTTCGGAGGAAGGTAATCAGCCAACACCAGGATTAGAAGAATTTATAGAAAAAACTGCTAATATTGGTAAAGAGGAAAACACTACTCCAGAAGCTGGCACACAATCAGCTACAACTCCAGTAGTTACTCCAATTACACCTACACAAGATGCAGTGCCACAAGAAGAAGTACTACAAATAGATGGTGCTAATTCATCAACAACTACTAATGCTGATGCATCAACTGATACATCCTCATCAGTAGAAACGTTGAAGTTTGAATAGAAGAGTAAAGGAGGAATTAAAATGACAAATCTAGTTTTCATTTTGGTAGCTGTAATAGCAGTTTTTGTTATAGTTTATCGTAAAGAAACTGGAGAAAATGTGTATAAATATATTTCCAGAAATCTTCAGGGAGTATATGAAAAATATGCACCTTACTCCTTTAGAGTAATAAGAGAAAAGGTAAAGAGTTTAGGACAAGAGTATACAGCAAAGCAATACACAATACAAATTGCAATATTTGCTATATCATCAGCAATAATTTCATATCTATATTTCTATAGTTTGATAATTTCATCTATATATGTTGTTTGCGCTGTTTCTGTAATTCCTTATCTTACTTATTTAAGATGTAAAAGATTATATAGTGAATTTATATTTGAACAGATTCAAGTATATACAACCAATACAATTATGGAATTTGCTACTACACAATCTTTTGTTAAATCAATTGAGGGAGTATATGACTCTGGTGTTTTAGAGGATCCAGTAAAAAGTGATGTTAAGATGATGATTGATCTAGCATATACTAATGGTACTATTGAACAGTCTTTAGATTATATGAATGAAAGATATAATTTCTATATTGTAAAAAACATGCATCAGTTATTCCTTCAAATTAATAACGAAGGTTCTAAGGATGCAGGTGAATCTCTAGAAAACATGTCACAAGATATAGATATGCTTGTTGAAAATGTTTATAGAGATAGAATGGATAGATCAGCTTTCCATAAAAAGTTTTTGCAATTCGGTATAATATTATACTTAATGATAATGTTAGTTCAATTTTTATTAGGTTCAGAAACTTATTTGGAAATGCTTAATGAATTATGGGTTCAGTTATTATTGCACGGAATTATCCTTGTTAATACATATTTTCTAATAAGTGGAGAAAAATACTATAATGAAGATGTGGGGGCTGAATAGATGAATACATATGATCTTATGTTTGTTGTTATTGGTGCGATACTTCTATTTATATTCCAATACAATAAAGTTATTGATGCAAAAAAATTCATTACTGATGTAGAGCCATATTTTAGATTTTTGATGGAAGATGATTACAAATTCTTACTTAATCTAAAATATAATGGAGATATTGATGAGGCTGGTGTTAATAAATTATATAAAAATCGTATTAGAAATGGATTATTAACAATCGTTGTATTATTTATTATGTTTCTTTCTAAGATGAGCTTTATATATGTATTAATATGTATAATAGGTGGTTATATAGTTTTTAAATTAGATTACCAAAAATTAAAACAATATTATAAAAACAATTTACACCAAATAAATTTAATGCTTCCATATTACTTAAAAAGTTTGGAAATATTGATTCAACATTATACTGTTCCAGTAGCATTAAATAAGTCTATTGAAACTTCTCCAGATATTTTCAAACCGGGATTACATAAATTAACAGCTGCAATTGAAGCTGGTGATTCTAGTGTTGATCCCTATATGGCTTTTGCTCAGGAGTATCCAGTTAGAGATTCAATGCGTATGATGCGTCTATTATATAGACTAGGATTAGGATCTCAGGAGAATAAACAAGAACAACTAATGATGTTTTCTAGAACAGTATCCGCTCTTCAAAATAAGTCACGTGAGCAAAGATATAGAACACGTTTGGATAAAATGGAGAATAAAACTATGCTAATGCTTACTTGCACAGGTGGTGGTATACTATTCTTTATGATGTTAACTATGTTTATGATGATGGGAGTATAATGTAAATCATGTAAAGTCATTTACTTATATGCTAAAAATGTGCTATAATTTATTTAAATAAGGTAAGGTGGTGATAATATGAAAGAGGCTGCAGGTGAAGCAAACTTAACAGTAATTGCTATTATACTTATCGGTGTAATTGCTGCTGTTGTAACTCCAATGATCAATAGTTACATGACTACTTCTGCACGTAAAGGATGTTGTACAAATGCTGGTGGTTATTGGGAAGCAGGAGCAACAGGTAATGCTGAAAAATGTAAATACAGAGATGCTGCTGGTAATGTACAAAATGTAACAAATTATTGGAATGCTGCAACAAAAACTTGCCAAGATACTTAATAAAAAGAGGTGTGTAATATATGCGTGAAGGAATAGGAAGTACAATGCTATATAATATTGTCATAGTATTTATGTCAATTATTTTTGCTCTTATTTTAGGAACAATCGTATATTACAAAGCCTTTAAAGTAAATAAGGTAATAATATCTTCATTAGAAAAGTATGAAGGTTATAATAGCTTGTCAATAAAGGAAATAGATTTGAATTTATCTTCAATAGGGTATCCAAGTAGAAAAACTGGAAATTGCCCTGCTAAGAATGGAGTTTCAGCTTCTACACCTATTAGTAAGAATTATCGTTATTGTATATATTATTATAACAATGACGGTTCTTCTCACTATTATAGTTATGGGGTTATTTCATATATAACATTTGAATTTCCTTTTTTTCCAAGCAGTTATTTTAGTTTTCCTATTTATACAAGGTCGGATAGAATTTATAGATTTGGATAGGAGAGTGAAATATGAATGAGTCAATATCTAATGCTTTAGTTTTCATGATAGTTATTATAGTAATAGGAATATGCTCAACAATAGTATTTTTCTCTCTTGGCTATTCGAAAACATATAAAATCAAAAGTAAAGTGATTGATATTATAGAAAAAAATGGAACTTATAATGATACAACTGTTCGAACAGAAATAGAAGATTACTTAAAAACTGCTAGTTATTCTAGTTCTACTAATAAAACTGGTGAGTCATGTCCAAAGATGGATGGTTTATCAGCAAAAAACACTTTGAAAAATTATAGATTTTGTATATATGAACATGCAACTATAAAAGGAAGTTACTATACTGTTCGCGTTTATATGTCATATAATTTGCCAGTCATAGGAGATTTTATAAAATTAAGATATCATATCACTGGTGATACAAGGGTCATTTTTTCATTTTAAGGGGGTGTAATTTGTGAATGTTATTATTTCTAATAAATATCAAGCGATGTTAGAATCACTTGACATTGATGTTATAAAAACTCTTAACGGGGAATTTGAAGTCGATGAAATTATAAAAAGTTTTCAAAACTTTTATTTTCAGCGCATGATATTAGATATAACCGCTATAAAAGATTACAAAAATATTAAAAATATTCAAAAATTATCTATCTCTTTGGACATGAATAAGATCATTTTACTTTTGGATGATTCAGCGGAAAGCACTTCTACTGAATATTTATCTAAACTTATCTCAATGGGAATATATAATTTTACTAAAAACACTGAAGGAATAATGTACCTATATAATAATCCTAATTCATATAGAGATGTTGCCCACATTCAACAACTTGAAGTTGAACAACCAGTTCCTATAGAAGTGGCTGGTGAAATTGTTCATACAACAACTGGCGCCAGAATTATTGGAATTAAAGGCATAACAAAAGAATCAGGTTCTACAACTCTTGCATATTTAATGAAACAAGAGTTAGAAAATAATTATACTGTAGCTGCAATAGAAGTTGATAAGAGAGATTTTATTTTTTTCAAAGGAAAAGATATGATTAGTACAACTTCTTCGGAAATAGGTAATATAATAGCAAAGAATAACAATTATGAAGTTTTAGTTTTGGATATAAATGGTAGCAAATCTGCTGAAAGTTTATGTCACATGGTTATTTATTTAATAGAACCATCTATAATTAAACTTAATAGAATGATGATGGTAAGCTCTAAGGCGTTAAAGGAATTAGAAAATAAACGTGTAGTATTAAATCGTAGTTTGTTATCAAATAGTGATGTTAGTGATTTTGAATATGAATCTAGATTAAAAATATTCTATAATATTCCACCCGTTAATGACAGGGATAAAAATATTGTAGAGATTAATAAATTATTAATTAAACTTGGTTTTGATAGACAGCAAGTTATAGAATAATTTATTGACATATCAAATTTAATAAGTTATAATTGTTTTAGATATGGAGGTATAAAATATGTTAAATTTTGAGATTTTAAATTCTGTATGTGCTACTTACTTGGGTACAAGTGAAGGAATTCCAAGTAAGCTTGCTCATGTCATTTATTTAGTTGTTAAAGCTATTCAAGTCGTAGTTCCTATATTACTTATAATTTGGGGTATGCTTGATCTTGGTAAAGCTGTAATGGCACAAAAAGAAGATGAAATTAAAAAAGGACAACAAACCTTTGTTAAAAGGGTTATTGCTGCAATTTTAGTATTCTTTGTAGTAGCTATAACTCAATTGATAATTGGTTTATTTGCAGATGGTGGAAACGAAGGTGGACTTGCCAACTGTATGAATTCAATTCTTGAGTGTTCAAACGATAATTGCGGAGAATAGTATTCAAAAATTTTATCAAAGTCAATAGTAAGTTATTTATTATTGGCTTTTTTTATGCTATAATGTCATTAGTATAATAATGAAAATTTGGAGGTCTCTGTGTATGATACTATGGTTTATAAAAATTCTTCGTTTGTTTTGTGCTTTTTTAGATAAAATAGCTTATTCCTTAATTGCTTTGGTTTACGAATTATTCATGCTTATATCACAAGCAGGAATTTTTTCGCAGGCAACAATACAAGAATTTGCTGCAAGAATTTATGTTTTTTTAGGCCTAATTATGGTTTTCAAAGTATCTATTTCATTAGTAACATACATATTGAATCCAGATAATTTCAATAAAGCTGATGTTGGTGCCCCAGCACTACTAAAAGGATTTGCCTTTTCTTTAATTGGAATAGTGCTAGTGCCTTATGTTTTTGAAGCAGCTTATTCATTACAAAACATAGTTTTAAAGGATAATATAATTGGAAATTTAATTATGGGTATGAGTGATGACAATAACGATTCTGATGATTATATTAGGGACGCAGGTATTGATATGTCATTCGTGACATTGACGGCTTTTATAAGGCTCGATACTCAATTTCCTCAAATATCCGAAGCGTGTGCTGCAAATCCGGTTGATGTTACTCCAGCTGCAAATGAAGGTGAAGAAGCAACTGGAACTCTTACTGCTGATTGCTCTGGACTTGAAGAAGTAATAGGAGATGAGGGAGTTGAACTGTTAACAAAAGCATATGCAAATCGTTCAATCACATATCTAACTGATGGTGATTTATTAAATGTAACCTATAAATTGGATGATAAAGACGAATTTGTTATGAATTATTTGCCAATTATATCTACAGCTGCTGGAATATTTATAGCTTATGTTATATTATTATTTTGCATAGATATAGCAGTACGTAGTGTTAAATTAGGATTTTTACAACTAATTGCGCCAATTCCATTGATTGCAAAAATCGACCCTAAAAAAGGCAACGAAAAATTTACAAAATGGAGAGATCAATGCGTATCTACATATTTTGATGTATTTTTAAGATTAGCAGCAATATATTTTGTATTGTTTATAATTTCTGCAATCACTACTAGTGGCAATAGCGGAATATACAATATTGTAACTGGAGAAGGTTTTTCAGGTGTTTCAGGAATATTTGTAAAAATATTCATTATAATTGGAGCACTTAATTTTGCTAGAGACTTACCAAAATTGCTTGGCGATATATTTGGAATGAAGTTCAACAGCACGGGTGGATTTACACTTAATCCAGCTAAAAAATTAGGCGGTGTTCCATTACTTGGGTCTCAAGGTGGAAATTTAATGAGAAGAGGCCTAGGTGGTTTTGATGCTATGAATAATGGCGGAAAATTTGGCGATGGATGGCGTAAACAAGGTGCAAGTGATAAAGGCGTATTAGCAGATATGAAAAAATGGCGAGACACTGCTATGCCATACTCGGCTTCATCAAGAAAAGCTAATCAAGATGCAATAGAAAAAGCACGCCAACTTGAGTATCAAAAAGCAAAAGGTGAAGATATAAAAGCGGCTATTGACGGTAAGAAAAATGCAAACGGCGTAAGAGAGGGCAGTCCTCTTGAAAAATTCAAGAATGAAAATGCTGCATACCTTGCTTCAAAAAATGACTATGAAAAAGCTACAATGGAAAATGCTTTTAAAGCTGAACAAATATTTAAAGATAATAGTAATTTGCAGCAAGCATATAAAGGAATGGCGAATGCAAAATCTGCACGTGACATGGCAACTTCAAATTATGAAAAAGCAAAAATGGCTTTTGATAGAGGCGAAGGTTCGGCTGATGACGTAGATAAAGCCCGTATTAATTCACTAAAAGCTTCATCAGCATACGATAATCAAAATGATGCATTCAAAACTATGTTAGCAGCTAATTCAGCGGAGAAGGATAAATATGATGCTTATACAAAAGTAGACGACTTAGAAAAAGATATATCAAAATTTGTATCTAGTCAACCCAGAGCTTCTACTTCACAAAGTAGCGGTCCAACTGTTCAACAAACTGTTAATTATACAACAGGAGTTAGTAGACCTTCAGCAACTTCAAATGGGGCACCTACTGCCGAAAATAGTAGGATGGCTGAAGTTGCCCGAGAAGATGACTTTAGAAATAATCGTAGCTAAAACAATAGAAAGGTGGAATAAAAATGGGGTTTTTAATACCTGCAAATTCAAAAAAATCAATGTTAATATTTGGAGCCTTTAATTCAGGGGATTTAATAATTCTTTGTACAGGCCTAGGAATATCATTATTGTTATTATTATTATTACCATTACAAAGTCTAGCTATTGCACTTAGTGCAATAGCCCCAGGACTTATATGTGCATTTTTGGTATTTCCAATACCAAATTATCACAACACAATGACTGTTATAATGGAGGTATACACGTTTTATACCACAAGACAGAGATTTATATGGAAAGGTTGGTGTTTTCTAGATGGCGACAAAGAGCAAAAGTAAATATACTATGGATGATATTCCTATAAAGAGTATTACTAATGGAGCAATTATATTAAATAGCAATTTAAAAGTTACAGGGATTAAAATAATGCCTAGAAACATTTTTATATTAGATTGGGATTCACAAAATGCAATAATTGCTAATCTTAAAAATGTTTATAATATAATTGATTACGAATTTTGGATTATAGCGGCAGATAGACCAGTAGATATAAACTTATATTTGTCTCAATTACAACTTCAATATAATACTTTGCAAGATAATGCAAAAAGAAAAATAATAGTTGAAGATATCAATAAAGCCAACATGTTTATGAATAACAATGTTGTTGATACTGAATACTTCTTACTTTTTAAAGAAAAAGACCAAGATTTAATCCAAAAAAGAATAAGAAATTTGATTAATGCATTTGCAAATGCTGGATTATCAACACATCAAGTAACTAACGATGATCTTAGAATGATTTTGGATAATTTCTTAAATGGTGGAAAATCTACTACGTTTGGGACGGTGATAAGCTAATGGATATAAGAAATCAAATAGCTCCAAAAGGATTGGAGTTTAAACCAGCAAGTATGGTTATTAGTGATAAGTATGCTACTATTTTAACAGTAGTTTCTTATCCTAAAGTTATTTCACCAGGTTACTTATCGTCTTTAACAAGTATGTCAGGAATAAAAGTTGTTATTAAGCACATACCCCTTCCTTTTAGTGTAATAAGTAAAATGCTTAATAAGGAAATTGCTGATTTGAAGCAAAGATACCAAACAGAAAATGATAGAACGATTCAGGAAAGAATAAGACAAGACTATGAATCATTAGAGTCTTTTATACAACAACTTGCTGCAAGTCAGTCAAAGATTTATGACTTCCAAATGCATATAATGGTAACTGCTAATTCAGAAGATGAATTAGTGGCTAAAAAATTGCAAGTTAAAAATTATTTAGAAGCAATGGAGATGCAAGCATTACCTTTAAGATTTGAACAAGAAAAAGTTTTAAAATCAATGCTCCCAATTTATCCAAAGCAAGATATAGAAGATAGAATAGGTACTCCAATTCCAGCACCTACTTTAGCAGCCATGTATCCATTTATCTTTGATAGTATCAAAGACCCTGGACTAGCATGTTTATTAGGTGTTGACTTTTCTGGAGGTGTTATATTATTCAATCAATTCTTATACCAAGAGAAAAAAGAAAATAATCGTAATAATGCTAACATGATTATATTAGGTACTTCTGGTAGTGGTAAATCAACTGCAGCTAAATTATTACTTAGAACTAATATACGTAATGATCATCAAATTATTGTTATAGATCCTGAAGGTGAACTTGAGGAAATGACAAAAAGATATAATGGTGACTTTATTGACTTAGGTAAGGGTGGAGATTATGGTATGATTAATCCACTTGAAGTAATAGTAGATGCTGATGAAGAGGAAATTGCTTCAGGTTTAGGTTATACTGTACTTACTAGAACTATACAAACTGTAAAAGCATTTCTAAAATATTATGATCCTTCTATTGGAGAAGATGTTGTAAATATATTTAGTGAAGTGTTGCAAGAAACATATAGAAGATTTAACATTAGTTTTGAATCAGATTTTACTAAATTTACATCTAAAGATTTTCCAACTATAAAAGATGTTTATGCTACAGTGCGTGGAAAAATACTTTCTATGCCAGAAAAAACTCAAGAGCGTGATATCTTAGAAAGATTAGAAATCAAATTAAGACCATTAGTAAAAGAATTAAAGTATTATTTTGATGGACATACTACTATTTCTTCAAAAAGTAATTTTATAGTATTTAATATCAAAGAATTAATGAATACGGATGCAAATATTAGAAACGCTTTATTCTTTAATGTTTTAAAATATGCTTGGGGATTAGCTTTGGATAAAAGTAGAAACACTATTTTAATGGTTGATGAAGCACATGTATTGATGGCTGGAAATAATACGCTAGGAGCGGATTTCTTAGCACAAGTTCAAAGACGTGCTAGAAAATACAATACAGGAACAATAATAATTACACAGCAACCAACAGATTTCTGTGATCCTGCTGTAATAGTACAAGGAAAAGCTATTTTTGATAATGCTGCTTATTATTTAGTTATGGGACTTAAGAAACAAGCTGCAGATGATTTATCATTATTAATAGATTTAAATGATAATGAAAGAGAAAGTATAAAACATTATAGCCAAGGAGAAGCTTTATTTGTTTGTGGAAGCAGAAGAATGCGTATTAACGTAATAGCTACTGAACAAGAAATAGATTCATTTGGCGGCGGCGGCGGATTATAGAATTCAATATAAAAATTTACTAGATTTTGGTGGTGATGGTTATGGATGAAAATAATAATATGAATGAAAACAATAATATGAATGAAAACAATAATATTGATAAAAAGGCACAGGAAAAACAGCACACAGAGCAAAATACCAAAAAGGCTCTGCAAGTTGCGGAAAAAGGTGCTGCTACATATTTTGCTGGTCCAGAAGGAGCAGCAGCAGTTAATGCACTCCATAATGCACCAGTTGTTGGTAAAGCTTTAAATAAAGTGGAAGATAAGGCCGTTGAAAAACTAGGAAAAAACAAAAATATTGCAAATCTTGCAAATAAATTAGGTGACAGTGGTGTTACAGATGCTGCTGATAAAGGTTTAGATGCAGTTGGCGCAGCTGGTGGCGGTGGTGGCGGTGCTGCTGCTGGTGCCAGTGGTGCTGCAAAAGCAGGTGGTGCAACAGCAGGAGCAAGTTCTTCTGCTACTTCAGCTGCAAAGGGAATAAATGAAGGTTTAGGAAAATTACCGGGTGGCTTAAATGGATCTGGAGATTCAGGTAGTCCAAGTGGACCAAGCGGTGGTTTTGGTGGTGGAGATGATGAACGTTCTCCATCTCAACGAACTGTAGAAGCTGTCAAAAAAACAGGAAAAATACTAAAAATGATATCACCAGCTCTTCCGTTTATTGGGGGAGCAATTGTTACAATATTAGTAGTCGTAATGGTTATGGCTGAAATTATGGTAATAAGGGATAAAATTGTTGGAGTAATCAATGAAGTTTTAAAGACAGAACAAAGACTTACCAATTTTGTTACAGGAAACGGTTGGAGAACTGAAGATGAAGAATTCTTTATTAATTTGAAAGCCGCATATCTTGATTTTAAATCAACAACATCATCAGACAAGCCTCTAGATATACCATTAATCGCTGCAACTATTCATTATTCAAAAGTTACTGATATGAATAACTGGGATGGAGAAAAAGAGGAGCACGAAGGGGATATTGGTAAAGATCAAGATTTATATACAGATTCCGATGATTCAGGAATAGGTTCATCCATAGTTGAAACATATCAAACGTGGAGTTTTTATCAAATGGCTAACGTTAAGTTGGGAAATTATACTTTAACTCCAGGACAGCGAGGACTTTTGGGACATTTAGTTCATACAGAAATAGAATGGCATTCGACTTGTATACTTAATGCTCCAGCAGAATGGAGTAAATTTTTCTCGGATTTATTTGGTTTTAGAACATTGCAGAGAAATCTTGAATTAAATGATGGTAAGGTTGGAGCAGCATTGCTTGACGAAATAAGTCAATTTTTAAAGCTATCACCTATTGGAATGATAACGGGATTTGCAGATTTGTTTAAAGATATTCAAGCTTTTGCTGATCAAGATGCCAGTGCTTTAGAGTGGTGGTCTGCAAATTTCGTATATGAAGCAAGAGAATTTATTGAATATATATCTGGAAACTTTAATGACTCAAGATTAGTTGATACACCATATTCTTATTACAATAATTTAACTGGAAGTGGAACTAAAATAGATGGTACAGCCGAAGGGCTACCTACTAAAAATGTACTAGATGAGTCAAATAATTATTCGACAGAATCTTCAAAAAAAACTCAGGATGATGATGGCACTTGTTTAATTAATTTTCCATATCCTAAAGTTGTTAGAAGTATGGACTATAAAGGATATTATCGTTATTTAGTAAATGTATATATTCCTTTAACATATTATAGAGGTTTAGAAGTAGATAAAGATTATTCTTTCCTTGAAGTTGTTCAAACAGCCAATGCTATTTTTGATCAAAAGTATTTATATGAATATTTAGTTGGTGAAGATACTGAAAATTTAGCCAGTGGCTGTGATTATAATTTCTCTGGTTCGTCCTCCACGACAGTTAGTGTAGATAAAAATATGATTGACAATTTATATGTCAACGTCATGTCTGGTAGTTGTGGTAGTATAAAGAATTGTACAACTATTGAAGAAACAGTATCTTTAAAAGACTATGTTATGGGTGTTGTTTATCGTGAAATTGGTGCTTCCATTAATGATAATGCAGAATACTTGAAAGCTAATATTATTGCTGCCAAAAGTTTTACAGTTGGAAGAAGAACAGCATCGCAAAATGGTGATAAGTATTATATAAACATGATAAATAGCACAAACGATCAAGTTTATTGTAGTGTAACAAAAGGGTGTATGGATGCAGCAAGTAATAGAAAGCCTGTACCATCCCCAGAACTTCTAGAATATTTAGGGAAACTTTATGATGAAGTATATAATAATTTTATATATGATTCTTCTCGTAGTACTTTTACGGGTTATTATCGAGCAAAAGAGTCGCAATGTATAGGGGCAGGTTATGCTGGGCAATGTTTAGGTCAAAATGAAAGTCAAGATATGGGTGATATTGGTAAAGATTATGAAGCAATATTAGGACATTTTTATGTTGATCCATTAGGACTTGTAGATATTTCAAGTGGTAACTTTAGTGTTGGAGTAATGCAGTGTATTTCGTCTGGTCTAAAACTAGGAACAGATGGGTATTATGTCCGTACTATAGAACCGGATTCAACCAATATTTACTTTAATGCGCCATATGTAAGTGATTCTAATAGAGGACAATGTGTATGGTATGTAAAGGGAAGAGCCCAAGAAATAATAGCTAATTCTATAGCAGATGCATCAAAGAAAGAAACTGCAAAGAATGCAATACAAGCTACATATGCAAATGGTAATGGTTGGTTTACTGCAGAATTACAAAAAGTTTTTGGTAGTAGCACTGATTACAAACTTCCAAAAGTTGGAGCAATAGCTGTTTATACATGGACAGACAGTCATTGTGCTGATTATTGGGGAGGTACTTGTAAGGAAAATTATGGACACTCATTAATTGTTGAATCTGTAAGTGGCGATACTGTATCCATATCTCAGGGTTACACAAGTTGTAGTACAGGAAGCCCTGCATGGAGTTGCGTTGAATTTGATTACAGTTCACATCCAATTTCTTATATGAAAGATCTTGGTGGAAATTATAAATTTATTGGTTATATATATTTGCTAGATTAAGGAGGATATAATGAATAAAAAAGTATTGATTTTAATATTAATTATATTTGTTTTTTCCTTAACTGGCTGTGATGCTAAATATGAGATGGAAATAAAAAATAGTAAGATCAATGAAGATATTTCCATCTTCGTACCAAATGATAATACTGAAAAAAAGATTAACGATTTAATGGATTATTATGGAATTAATGCTGATTCGGGATTTACAACCAAGATAACTAAAGGAAGCGACGCAACTGAAGTTTCTTTAAGTGGAGCAACTAAAAAAATTAATTCTTATTTCGATAGTAGTGATAGTTTTATAAATAAATGTTATAATAAAGTTAGTTTTATGTTAGAAGATGGTAAATACTATCTTGGAACATCTAAAGGATTTAAATGTTTAACGTATGAGTATATGCAATTAGACAAAATAACTATTAGTATTAAAACTTATCATAAAGTATATGAAAACAATGCTGATAAAGTTAGAAATAATGTTTATACGTGGAATATCGATAAAGACAATGCATCAAAAAATAGTATTTTGTTTGTCACGAGTAAGAATGACTATGTTTGGTATTATAGATATAGATATTTATTTGGTGGAATAGTGGCGATATTAGCTATATTATTAGTTACATATATAGTTATTTCTATATTTAGATCGACTAGTAAGAGAGCAAACAAAATTTAGGAGGTAAAATAGATGAAATTGAAATTCAGAGCAGATTCAAAAGACATAGTTATATTTGTAATATTTTGTGTAATATTACTTTACCTATGTGCTATAGCAGTATTAAATTTATCAGAATTTTCAAAATACGGAATATTTTTTGGATTAAATCCATTTCCGGCTTTTACTTCTGAATATGTATTTCCAACTTTAGTAATATTTGTTTTTGCTTTAGCAGCCATTATAATGAGTGTTTCTTCTTATTTCTTTGACAGAGAAAAAGGAATTGGTATTAGTACTGATGCTAAGAAAGAAAAAGGTTACTCAAGATGGTGTACTGATAAGGAAATGAAGAAAGAACTAAAACCTGTATTAGCAATGTCTGAAACAAGTGAATTTGCTGGTATACCGATAATGAATGATGGTAAAAAAATATGGGTTGATGATGGTGAATTTCATACTTTAGTTATTGGTTCTACTGGTGCCGGTAAAACTGAAATGACTATTCAACCTATGGTAAAAGTACTTGCAAAAAAAGGCGAGTCTATGATTATAACCGATCCAAAAGGTGAGATATATGAAAAGAATGCCTTGGAGTTAAAAGAAAAAGGATACAATATAGTTTTATTAAACTTTCGTAATCCTCAAAATGGTAATTGTTGGAATCCCCTAACTTTACCATATCAATTATACTGTGATAAAAATCAAGATAAAGCTTGCGAATTGCTAGAGGATTTAGCATTAAATATTCTATACGATGAATCATCAAAAGGGCAAGATCCATTCTGGGAAAAAACTTCTGCAGATTATTTTGCGGGTTTATCTTTAGCATTGTTTGAAGATGCTAAAGCAGAAGAAATTAACTTAAATAGTATTAATTTAATGACTACTGCTGGAGAAGATAAAATAGGTAATACCACATATATAAAAGAATATTTTAGTGATAAAGATCAAGGGTCTCCTGCATATATAAATGTAGCGAGTACATTGATGGCTCCAAATGAAACAAAGAGCAGTATTTTATCAGTATTTAAACAAAAGATTAAATTATTTTCATCTCGCGAAAACTTATCCGAGATGTTATCTCATAGTGATTTTGATATGCATGATATTGGACGCAAAAAGACGGCAGTATTTATAGTAATACAAGATGAAAAGAAAACATATCATTCACTTGTAACTATATTCTTAAAACAATGCTATGAAACACTTATTAGTGTTGCACAAGAATGTGGTGGACATTTACCATACAGAACAAACTTTATATTAGATGAGTTTGCTAATATGCCACCCCTTAAAGATGTAACTACAATGGTAACTGCAGCTCGTAGCCGCCATATAAAATTTACATTTGTAATTCAAAACTTTGCACAACTTTATGAAGTATATGGCAAAGAAAATGGTGAAACAATAAAGGGTAACTGTGGTAACATAATTTATTTAATAAGTAGTGAGTTATCAGCTTTGGAAGAGATAAGTAAACTTTGCGGTGAAGTTAAATCAAAAGAAAAAGATAAGACTGATTCTAGGCCTCTTGTCACAGTTAGTGACTTGCAGAGATTGCCACAATGGACATTAATAGCAATACGTATTCGTATGATGCCTTTTAAAACTAAACTTACCCCAAACTGGCAAATGGTTAAAGATAATAACTGGGGCAAAAATTATGATTTAGCAACATATCCAGTTAGAGAAAAAGGTATAGTTCAAACATTTAATATAAAACAATTTGTTGATAAGAAAAAAGAAGAAAAGGTTACGAACATGCTGAATAATATAACTGGTGGTTCTTCTAAACCAGTTGATACAGGATTTAATCCTTTCGCTAGTCAAAAACCTACTAATGCTCCGCTTGCTTCAAAGAGCACAGGTGGGTTTGATGTAGACGAAATGGTTCGTAGAATTGATGCGAAGATTGCTGAACTTGAAGAAGAAGAAAGACAAGAAAAAGCAAAATTAGCTGAAAAAAATGCTGGTAATGCTAATCTAATTTCTAAAGAGGATGTTACAGTACCAATAGAAGAAAATAATTTAGATACATCACAAATTTCTTCGATTTTACCTTCGATTGTTAAAGAAGAAAAATCTGAAATAAAAATAGATGAATTATCTGATTTAAATTTTAATATTCCAAAAACAGATGAAGAAAATTTGGATTTATCATTTAATAAACAATCTGTACCATCTATTAATTTAGTCGAATATGAAGATAATTCAAAATCAGAATTGACACAAAATAAAAATGTGCTATTAGATTCATTAACTTCAGAAGATGATGCAAACGATGATAATGATAATGGTAGATTCTTTGGTTTACCAGTCATTGAAACCACTTCAGCAAATAAAAATTTAGATGAGGAAGAACCAAAAGAAGAAACTCCTCAAAAAGAAAATAATAATAGCAGTCAATTTTTTGACTTCATTGTTCCTGTAGAAACTAAGAATGAAAAGCAGGAATCAAGACAGGAAGAAAATAATGTTGATATTAAAATACAAGAGGAAAGAATTCCAGAAGGTATTATTAATGATATATTACCTGTATCTACCGTTCCCAAACAGGAATTAACACCAATTGATTCTTTGCCAGAGGATTCATATATAGAAAACCCTGTGGAAGAAGATGTTGATATTCCAGTCTCTACAGAAGTAAAATTTATTCAACCAGTTATTGAAACTGCCTCATTAAAACATGAACAAAATGTTCCGACAAATGAAATTAAAAATGAGACAGACAATAAAAAGACAATTGAGAAAAATATCGATAAATTAGATACAAAAGTGATTAATAATAATTATGTAACTGATGATCAATTCTTTGATGATTTCTTTAATGACGAAGAATAATTAAAAAAACCACTTATTAATATAATGAAAACATATTATATTATAGGTGGTTTTTATGTTAATAAATATAAATGTTAGTGAGTTAAAGAAAATAATTGGGTCTATTAATATAATAGACATAAGAATTAAAGATGAATATGATAGTGGACATATAAAAACGAGTATTAATATTCCAAATAGTCAATTATTATGTGATTATAAACAACATTTAGAAAAAACAAAAAAGTATTATATATATTGTCAGTATGGAAAGACTAGTGCAAAAACATGCATTTTACTGAGTAAATTAGGTTATGATGTAGTAAATATAGTAGGTGGTTTTGATGAATTTTTTAAATAATATATTATGATATATTGTATAATCCTTTTTTATTAATGTCTAATTAAATGTACATAAACTAATGGTTTACAAAAAATCAACAGAAAATTATAAATAAAAAAAAGAAAAGTATAATCTTACGATTTTTTCACATAAATATATTGAATTTTATGGTAAAATATAACAAGGAGATGGTAAATGATGAAACCTATAGTATTGTGCATCTTAGATGGTGTGGGAATAAGAAAAGAAGAACATGGAAATGCTTTTGCGCAAGCAGCAAAACCAAATTTCGATTTTTTATGGAATAAATATCCACATAGTTTACTTGAAGCAAGTGGAGAATTAGTGGGACTTCCTCATGGGCAAATGGGTAATAGTGAGGTAGGACACATGAATATTGGAGCTGGAAGAATTGTATATCAGCCACTTCAATTAATAAATGAAAAAATTAAAAATGGTGAGTTTTTTGATAATAAAGAATATAAAGATGTAATGGAATATGTTAATGAAAGAAACTCGAAGTTACATATTTTTGGATTACTTAGTGATGGTGGGATACACTCACATATTAATCATTTATTTGCTATACTTGATATGGCTAAAAAAAATGGAGTCAAAAAATTATATCTACATATGTTTTTAGATGGTAGAGATACTCTTCCAGATGTTGCAGAAACATACTTAAATGAACTTTCAAAAAAACTAGAAGAAATTAATTTAGGAGTTATTGCAACTATATCAGGAAGATATTATGCAATGGATAGAGATAATAGATGGGATAGAGTTAGTTTAGCATATAATGCCATTGCTAATGCTGATGGTATCGAATACGATAATTATCACGATGCAATAAAAGATAGTTATGCGAATAAAATTTATGATGAATTTGTTTTGCCTACTGTTCTTGATAAAAGTGGAACAGTGGAAGAAAACGATGGAATGATTTTGTTTAATTATAGACCAGATAGAGGTAGAGAATTATTTAGTGCTTTTACTAATCCAAAATTTACTGGATTTGAGAGAAGATTTATTAAAAATTTAAAACTAGTTACGATGATGCCACTTAGCAATGAAGTAATTAATACAACAGCATTTGATAATCAGAATTTAACAAATACTTTTGGGGAATATTTATCAGATAATAACAAAAAGCAACTAAGAATAGCTGAAACAGAAAAATATGCACATGTTACATATTTCTTCGATGGAGGATTAGAAAAAGAATTATCTGGATGTGATAGAATTTTAATTCCATCACCAAAAGTTGCCACATATGATTTAGCTCCTGAAATGAGTGCTGTTCAAATAACAGATAAGTTAATTGAAGTAATTGATAACTATGATGTTGTTATAGTTAATTATGCGAATGGTGATATGGTTGGTCATACGGGAGTAATACCCGCAGCTATTACTGCTGTTGAGTGTGTAGATAAATGTTTGGGAAGATTATATAAAAAAGTTGATGAGATTGGTGGAACTTTATTAGTAACTGCTGATCATGGTAATTGCGATTGGATGCTAGATGATAACAATAATGTTATAACAAGTCATTCAACTAGTTTAGTGCCTTTTATTATTAATAAGAATGTGGAATTAAAAGATGGTAAACTTGCTGATATTGCACCAACTATTTTAAATATTTTGAATCTTGAAATTCCAAAAGAGATGACAGGGAATATTCTTATTAAGAATTGAGGAACTTAGTAATGAAAGAAAAGAAAAAAACAAAAATAAAATTTAAGAAAATAAATATATTTATTGCTTTAAATATATTATTTTTGCTTGGATGTTGTGTATTTTACGGATCTAGATTAATTTATTATTATAAAATTGAACACCCAAAAGTAAAAGCTAACGAAGATTTAGTAGATTTAGTGACACTTAAAAAAAATATAACTACAGTAGGTTCTGGTTTATACAAAACTGATGATGGTTATGTATATAAGGGTGATAAAATAGCTAATTATGTGCAGTATTCAGGTAGAATATGGCGCGTTATATCAGTAGACAAAGATAATAATATAAAATTAATTACAGATGCTTCACAAACATCACTGGTATGGGGAATCTCTACAGATTATAAGAATTCTTATGTTCGATCATGGTTAAATGATGAGAGTAATGATATTAAATCATTTTATGAAAGTTTAGCAGATACAAGTAATCTTGTAAAAACTAAAACTTGCATTGATGAAATTTCAGAAAATAGTATTACTTGTGACGATTATGTAGAAGATAATATAGGATTACTATCTGCATATGAATATCAACTTGCAGGTGGTGAAGATAGTTATTTAAACATTGAACAATATTGGTGGACGAGTAATATAAATAATGATGAAACTGCCTGGTATGTGTATTCTAAGGGAAGTTTAAATGACACATCATATTCAGGGACTATGTATTATAGCTATGGCGTAAGACCAACAATAACTATTAAAGGAACATCGGAAGTTAAAAGTGGTGATGGTAGCAGTGAAAATCCATATAATTTGGATAGTTCAACAACCAACATACTAAATAAAAAATATGCTGGTAACTATATAAGTTATAGTGATTATACATGGCGTATAATAGAAACAGACGATAACTATGTAAAAGTTGTTATGGATGGTGTTGTTAAGAAAGATAATAAGGATTATTATACATCTTTTGGAACAACCAACTATTATTCGGCAGATTCAAAAGTTGGCAATTACCTAAATAAAAACTTTTATAATAGTTTAGATAATAAAGAGTATATTTTGAAATCAGATTTTTATGCTGGTAGATATGATTATTCAAACAAATATGATTTTAATAGTATAACTGAATATAATGAGACATTGAAAGTAGGCTTATTACAATTAGGGGAATTGTTTGTTACAGATGTTTCTAAATATTTTTTATCAACTAGAACTAAAACAACTGATAATAATATTTATCAAGTCCTAGAAGATGGTCGAATATATGCTGGTGATTTAACAGATGAATTAATGCTAAGACCAACAATATATTTAAAACCAGACTTAGCAATAAACTCAGGTAGTGGTACACAGAAAGATCCATATATAGTTGGGTAGGTGACATATGAAAAAAAGTATATTTATATTAGTGACAATAGATTTTATAGTAGCAATATGTTTCTTTTTAACGTATGGACCAATTAGTTATTTTAGAAATTTCTTAATAACTACTGCTATGACTACTATGGATCATAAATATTTAGCCAAAATTTTCTATTCAGAAGATACAATTAATCGAGTATTAAGTGAAAATACAATAGAAGGCTTTTCAACAGGAACGGATACTAGTCAAATAGATATTGGTGGTAGTGATGAAGATAATAAATACGCGTCTGCATATGAAAAAGAAATTCTTGATCATAAAAAAGATGATGTTTATAAACTAATCGAGTTTGAATATAATGGGTATGATGCATATTTAGTCGCAGTTTATGATCCTACTAGAATAAGCTTAATACAAACTAATAAACTAGGAAGTTATGGACAAACCTTACTTAATATGGCTAAAGATAATAATGCTTTAGTAGCTATAAATGCAGGAGGATTTGAAGATCCTAATGGTCAAGGTAATGGTGGAACTCCAATGGGAAGTGTTATAAAAAATGGCAAAGTAGTTTGGGGAAGTAATAGTGCTCCTACTGCAATGGCAGGGTTTACTGATAAAGGCGTTTTATTACTTAGTTATGGCAGTCCAAGTGATGCAATAAAGCAAGGAATGAAAGATGCTGTCCAATTTGGACCATTCTTGATTGTTAATGGTGTATCAGCTACTATAAATGGTAATGGTGGATGGGGTATAAATCCTCGTACAGCAATTGCTCAAAGAAAAGATGGAATAGTATTATTTTTAGTTATAGATGGCAACGGTGCTAATAGGTATAATTGGAGTGGTCGTGGTGGAGCGACCTTAAATGATGTTATAGCAATATTTGAACGTTATGGTGCTTATAATGCTGTTAACATGGATGGCGGTGCTTCAACTAATTTAATTATAGAAAATAAATTATGGAATAATCCCTGTGCTATTAGTTCGACAGGAGAAAGAGAACTTCCAAATGGTTGGATGGTAAAGTGATACATTGTATCACTTTTTAATTTTTATTGTCTTATTTACTTTAAAAAACAATGGTTTTTTGATAGAATAGATAGAAGGTGATAGTATGCATGAAAAATTAAAACTACTTTTAGAACAAGTAAATATGCCTAACGATTTTTATTCATATTTTAAAGATGGAAATTTGGATAAAATATCAGTATTGAAGAAAGAAAATATCGTTAGTTTTATAGTGACTTTGGATAAAATATTGCCTGTAGAAGTATATGTTAAATTTTGCAATTTAATTAGTGAGCATTTTAATATGTATAAAGAGACTAAAGTGATTATAAATGTTTTAAGTAAAGATTTCACTTTATTAACAGAGTATTACAATTATTTGATAGAGGAATATAGCATTGACTATCCATTATTGCAAATGTTTGCGGGCATTTCAAATAAATTCGAAAATGATACTTTATATCTAGAAGTAAGTAATAAGGCTGAAGAAATGAAGCTTAATAGTATAAAAGATAAAATTATTAATGATTTAAATAGTGTTGGTTACAGCAATATTAATATTAATGTTAATATCAATGAGGAAGCAAGAAATGCTATTTTAAAACAAATAGAAGAAGAAAAAGAAAAAGATCAACAAGCACTAAAAGAAGAAGCCGAAAAGAAGAATGCTATCATAAAGGGTTATGCCTTTGACGGTGATTCAAAAAGTATTAGTGATTTAAATTATGAAGGAAACAATATAATAATTGAAGCAAAAATTTTCGGAATAGAGACAAAAGAAACTCCTAAAATAAACATAATAACTTTAAAAGTAACAGATTATACGGATAGTATTTTTGTAAAAGTTTTTGAACGTGATGCTGAGGCTTATAAAAAGTTAGTTAAAAGTTTAAAACCAGGAAATTGGTTTAAAATGCGTGGAAGAGTACAAGATGATGCATACTCTAAAGAACTTGTAATGATGGCTAATGATATCATTGCTATTAAACCTAAGGATAGTAATAAGATTGTAGATGACGCTGAAGAAAAGAGAATTGAACTTCATGCACATACTAAAATGAGCCAAATGGATGGATTAGCAGACGAGGTTGCTTTAATAAAGCAAGCCATGGCTTTTGGACATAAGGGAATAGCAATAACTGATCACAATGGATGTCAGGCTTTTCCACATGTTTATAGTACTGTTAGTGATTATAATAGAAAAATAGAAAATCCAGAGGATAAATTTAAAGCAATATATGGAACTGAACTTACTATGGTTGATGATGAAGTTTATACAATTATTAGAGGTAATGATAGTAGACTTGATGAAAATACTTTTATTATTTTTGACGTTGAAACAACTGGATTTAATGCTGGACTTAGTGATCAGATGATTGAAATTGGAGCTGTTAAGATTAAAGACGGTGAAATAACCGAGAGATTTGATGAACTTATCAATCCGGGTTATCCAATTGATTCTGAGATAACAGAAGTAACTTCCATAACAAATGCTATTTTGGTAGGAAAACCAAATGAAGAGGAAGTTGTAAAGAGATTTAAAGATTTTATTGGTGATATGCCACTTGTAGCACATAATGCAAAATTTGATATGTCAATGTTAGAAATGGCATATTATAAATATAATTTAGGACAACTTACAAATCCTGTATTAGATACACTAGAAATATCTCGTACGATGGATAGGGATTATTCTAAACATAGTCTATCAGCACTTGTAAAAAGATATGCTATTCCATTTGATGAAGAACACCATCATAGAGCAGATTATGATGCTGAGGGCACAGGATATATATTTTGTAAAATGATTAAAAAAATGCAAATGATGGGAATAGAAACCTTAAATGATGTGAAAAAACTATGCGCGCCAGACGAAACTCACAAATTTGCTAGAGAATATCACATTAATTTATTAGCATTAAACAAAACAGGGTTAAAAAATATATTCAAGATTGTTAGTTTGGCTAATACGACTTATATATCAAAAGTCCCTAAAATTCCTCGAAAAGTAATTGAGGAAAATCGTGAAGGTTTATTAGTGGGTAGTGGCTGTTATAAAAGTGAAGCATTTTATGTTGCGTCTACTAGATCAGATGAAGTGCTTGAAGACGTAATAAAATTTTATGATTATGTTGAAGTACAACCTCCCGAAGTGTATGAACATTTAGTTTGGGGACATGATTTAGACAATGATAAAGATTTAAAAGAATGTATTAATAAAATAATTAGATGTACAAAAAAAGCTGGCAAAATAATAGTAGCTACAGGGGATGTACATCACATATCTAGGGATGATAAATTATATCGTGAATTTATAGTTAACCAAAAAGTTCCTGGTGGTGGAAGACACCCACTAGCTAGAACACTTGATAAATTTCAAAAAATTCCTAGTCAACATCTAAGAACAACTAAGGAAATGCTAAATGATTTTAGTTTTTTAGATGAAATTTTACGAAAAGAGATAATTATAGATAATCCTAAAAAAATATTAGACATGGTTGATGAGATAGAAGTAATTATTGAAACAGGTGGAGTCCCTTTTTCTCCAATAATTGATAAATCAGTTGAAGCTGTTACTAGTCTTGTTTTTGATAAAGCAAAACAGTGGTATGGTTCACCATTACCATTAAATATTGAAGAACGTATTTCAAAAGAACTATATGGAGATATACTATATAATAGTATTAAAGAAGACATTGAAGAAGAAGGAAATTTAAATGGTCAAGACCTTGAAGAGGCTGTATTTAAAAAATTACATGAGATAATACTTCAAGGTAAAGAAGTTGTTAAAGATGTTGTAAGGGCTAACTTAAAGAAACATGATGAAGAATCTTTAGATGAGAAAGCTCTAGAAAAAAAAGTAAATAAATCTCTAGGTGGAATAATTGGTGGAGGATTTGATGTTATTTATTTAATAGCTCAAAAACTTGTAAACCACTCCAATGAAGATGGATATTTAGTAGGATCGAGAGGTTCAGTAGGTTCTTCTTTTGTAGCGACTATGATGGGAATAACAGAGGTTAATCCACTTCCTGCTCATTATCGATGTTTAAAATGTAAAATGAGTATCTTTGATGATGATAATGGAAATCCTTTAGGAGCTGAGTATTCTTCTGGATTTGATTTACCTGATAAAATATGTCCACATTGCGGAGAAAGATTATTCAAAGATGGTCAAGATATGCCGTTTGCAACATTCCTTGGATTTAATGCTGATAAAGTGCCTGATATAGACCTTAACTTTTCGGATTTAAACCAAGCAGCAGCTCATGAGTATACTAAGGTATTATTTGGTGAGGATAATGTTTATAGAGCAGGAACAATTGGTACTGTAGCTGATAAGACTGCCTATGGATTTGTAAAAGGTTTTTATGAAGACCGTGGCATATTAAAAAGAAGTGCTGAAATTGAAAGACTTGCTGCTGGATGTACTGGAGTTAAAAGAACAACAGGCCAGCATCCAGGTGGAATCGTTGTTATCCCAGGCTATATGGATGTATTTGATTTTACACCATTTCAATATCCGGCCGATGATAATACAGCAGCATGGAGAACAACACACTTTGACTATCATGCTATCGATCAGGATGTTTTGAAGCTTGATATCTTAGGACACTCTGATCCAACACAACTACGTATGATCCAAGATTTAACGGGTATGGATGTTACTAAAGTTCCTTTAGATGATAAAGAGACAATGGCAATATTCCTATCTCCAGAACCACTTGGAGTAACAAAAGAACAAATTATGTGTGAGACAGGCACAATTGGTGTCCCAGAGTTTGGAACGCCATTTACAATTGGAATGCTTGTTGATACAAAACCAAAAACATTTTCTGAACTTATAAAAATATCAGGTCTTTCACATGGTACTGATGTTTGGTTAGGTAATGCTCAAGAATTAATAAGAAATAATGTTGTTCCTTTTAAGGAAGTAATTGGTTGTCGTGATGATATCATGGTATATTTAATGTATAATGGTTTAAAACCAATAAAAGCATTTAAAATCATGGAATTTGTTCGTAAAGGAAAAGCTAGTAAAGAAATAGACGCATGGAAAGAACATGTTGAAACAATGCGTCAGGCAGGAATAGCAGAGTGGTTTATTGACTCATGTAGTAAAATTAAGTACATGTTCCCAAAAGCACATGCTGCTGCTTATGTAATTAGTGCATTTAGAATTGCATATTTCAAAGTTCATTATCCAGCAGTATATTATGCATCATATTTAACATCACGTATAACTGATTTTGATATAGATGTTATGATAAAAGGCTATAATGCTATTAGAAATAAAATAATAGAAATTAATAACAAAGGTTATGATGTTACAAACAAAGAAAGTTCTATTGTAGATACTCTTAAAATAGCACTTGAAGCTACTGCTAGGGGTATAAAATTTGGAAAAATAGATATTATGCATAGTCACGCAAAACATTTTTTAATTGCTGAAGATGGTAAAACAATAATACCTCCATTTAGAACACTAGATGGACTAGGCGAAAATGTTGCCAGTAAGATAGTAGAAGAAAGAGAAATAAGACCTTTTATAAGTATTGAAGATTTACAAAAGCGTGGAAAAGTCTCTGGAACATTAATTGATAAAATGCGTACTATGGGTATACTAGATGGTATGGATGAATCCAGTCAGTTATCTTTATTTTAAAAAAGCAAAATACTTGCTTTTTTTATTTTGGCTATATGTTTATAAACAATGTTATATATGGTATAATATTTAAATAATGAGGAGGTTTTTAAAGTGGAAAAAATAATATTAGTCGATGGCAATAATCTGCTTTTTAGAAGTTATTATGCAACAGCCTATAATGGCAATTTTATGAAAAACAGTAAGGGGTTTCCAACTAACGGATTATTTGGTTTTGTTAATATGATAAATAAAATTATATTAGAAGAAAAACCAATATATATGATAGTAGCTTTTGATAAAGGTAGAACTTTTAGACATGATAAATACGATTCTTATAAGGGTGGTAGAATTGAGACACCAGAAGAATTAAAATTACAATTTCCAGTGGCTAAAGAACTTCTTACATGTATGGGGATAAAATATTATGAAATAGATAATTATGAAGCAGATGATATTATAGGAACATTTGCTGAATACTGTAATAAAGACAGTGAATACATAGGTACTATTATAAGTAGTGATAAAGATTTATTACAACTTATTAGTAGTGATGTAGATATAAAATTATTGAAAACAAAAGATTATATTCGTTATGATGAAAAAGCATTTAAAGAAGAATATGGTATTGATCCAATTAAAGTAATTGATTTAAAAGCTTTAATGGGAGATAGTTCAGATAATATTCCTGGAGTAAAGGGAATAGGTGAGAAAACTGCTTTAAAACTTTTGCAAGAATATAAATCTTTAGATGGTATTTATGAAAATATTGATACTATAAAAGGGGCAGTAAAAGATAAACTTATAAATGATAAAGAAAATGCATATATGAGTTATGATCTTGCTACTATAGTAAAAGATGTTCCGGTAGACATAGATCTAAATGATATAAAATATAACGGACCAAAACATGAATTATTAAATAAAATGTATGATAATTTAGAATTTTATTCCTTCTTAAAAAAGGATGCAGTTAAAGTTGAAGATATTAAGCCAATCAATATAAAAGTGATCAAAGACATAAGTGAAATTAGTATAACTAAACCTTGTGCAGTATATTTAGAATTATTAGGTACTAATTATCATAATGCTGAAATACTTGGTATGGCAGTATATAACTGTGAAGACAGTTTCTATATACCATTTAATTTATTAAAAGATAGTTTAAAAAAACTTGATAAGGTTGATAAGTATACCTATGATTTAAAGAAAACATATGTAGCTTTAAAAAAACAAAACTTAGAGATAAATAATATTGTTTTTGATACGATGCTTGCTACATACTTATTAGATTATAATGTTAAAGATGATATTGCTTATGTTGCCAATAGTTTTGATGCTGATATTGCTTTTTATGAAAAAATATATGGCAAAAATAACAAATTGTCAAAACCATCAGACGATATAATTGCTTATAATACTATAATGAAGGCAAAATTTATATATGAGACATATGATAAATTCTATGATAGATTATTTAATGAGAAAGAACTTAATTTACTAGAACAAATAGAAATGCCACTTAGCTATGTACTTGGTGATATGGAGTATGATGGGGTAAGTGTTAATATAGACACACTTGATCAAATGGGTGAAGAAATTAAAGTTAAATTAGATTTACTAAGCAACGACATATATAATTATGCAGGTGTTAAATTCAATATATCTTCACCTTCACAATTAGGAGAAGTGTTATTTGAAACTTTAAGTTTGCCACATGGTAAAAAATTAAAAACAGGATATTCTACTTCAGTCGATGTGCTTGAAAAATTAAAAGGAAAACATCCAATAATAGATTTAATTATGGAATATAGAACTTTATCTAAATTATATACAACATATGTTGAAGGATTAAAACCTTGCATAGCATCAGATGGTAAAATACACACTATTTATACTCAGGCGACAACAAGAACTGGAAGACTTTCTTCAATCGAACCAAATCTTCAAAATATACCTATTAGATATGAATATGGTAGATTAATAAGAAAAGCTTTTGTACCTAGAGAAAATAGTATTATATTAAGTGGGGATTACTCACAAATTGAACTAAGAATTCTATCACATATGGCTAATGTAGAAACTCTTATTGATGCATTTAAACATGGTATTGATATACATACTAAAACAGCAAGTGATATTTTTAAAGTTGATATTGATAATGTTACAAAAAATCAAAGAAGACTTGCTAAAGCTGTTAACTTCGGTATAATTTATGGCATAAGTCCTTATGGCTTAGCAGAAAATACTGGAATATCAATGGCGGAAGCAAAACAGTTTATTGATAATTATTTTGCATCTTATCCTGGTATAAAGGAATATATGGATTCAACAATAAAAGAAGCATATGAAAAAAAATATGTAACAACACTTTTAAATAGAAAAAGAGTTATTGATGAACTTTCTAATTCAAACTATATGATAAGACAACAAGGAGAAAGAATTGCACTTAATACTCCAATTCAGGGAACAAGTGCAGATATTATAAAAAAGGCAATGGTAGAATTGCATAAGGCTTTTAAAGAAAATAATATTAAAAGTAAATTGATTATTCAAGTGCACGATGAACTTGTTCTTGATGTAGTAAAAGAAGAGCAACAACAAGTTACTAAAATACTTACTGATGTAATGGAAAATACATTTAAATTAAATGTTCCAATAAAAGTAGACATTGAGTATGGAAATAACTGGTATGAAGCAAAGTAGATAGGGGAGACAATATGTTAAAATCTATATTATATTCAATAAGATATATGTTATTAATAGTATTATTTTATTATATACTACAGTTAAAATTGATATATTCTCTAAGTTTTCTAATGATTGCAATAATCCCAGTAAATTTTTTAGCTATTCATTATGGAATTCTTTATCAAATTAAAAAAGATAATTATGTAACAAAAAATTACATTCTTATGTCATTAATTATATTTACTTCTTTATTTAATGTAATCTTTTTATCTTTAAATAGAGTTAATATGTTTGTTGTTGCATTTGCAATATTTGTTAATGCACTAGAATTAATGTATCTTGATTTGCCAACTAATAACAAAATAAAGATTAATAAAAAAAATGCAAATAATAAACCAAAAGATATAGATAATAGTGAAGTAAGAGTAATTGAATTTGGTAATAGGAAGAAAAACAAAAAATAGTTTTTCTTTTTTTCACTAAACTTTCACTCTAAAGATTTTACTATTATACTATATAATGTTATAATTACCTGGTGGTGATATTGTGTTTAAGAAAGAAAAAAAAATAAAAAGTACTAATAAAAAGAAGATAAATATTAATATAATCATAACAATTATATTAGTTTTGTCTTCTTTAATATTAACTGGATTAGTTATATATGCTAATATGCTTCCAATAAAATATTTAGTTCCTGCAATATTTATTGTAATAATTATGGTGTTGTTAATTTCATTTAAATTATTGTCCAATAAGACAAGAAACAAAACAAGAAAAATCTTTTACATATTATCTATATTATTAAGTATTGTTTTTTTAATAGCTAGCTTTTTTGTTGCTAAAACAAAAATACTCTTAAATAGTAGTAATATAGATTATAAAACGCATAATTATTCTGTCATAGTATTAAAGGATAGTAAATATACCAATTTAAAAGATTTAGAAAATGCAAGTATGGGGTATTATGACAATGGTGCTGAAGGTTTGGATGAATCAATAGAAAAAGTAGAAAATCAAATTGATATTAGTATGGTACCATACTCTAATTTAGAAGAATTGGGCTATGCTGTTTTATCAGGTGAAGTCGATTCTATAATTATAGAGGATTCTTATAAAAGTATTTTGGATAATGAAGAAGATAATAGTGATAGATTAGAAAACTTTAAATCTTTAACTAAAACAATTTATAATTTTAGCATAAAGATTAAACAGGAAGATATAAGCAAGGATGTTGATGTAACAGATAAAACATTTGCAATATATATAAGTGGTATAGATACATATGGTGATATATCTTCTGTTTCATGCAGTGATGTAAATATGGTACTTGTCGTTAATCCAAAAACACATCAAATACTTATGGTTTCAATACCAAGAGATTATTATGTTCAATTGCATGGAACAACTGGCAATAAGGATAAATTAACTCATGCCGGAAGTTATGGAATAGAAATGTCTATTCAAACTATTGAAGATTTACTTGAAATGAATATTAATTACTATGTTAAGGTTAATTTTACTAGTCTAATTGATATAGTAGATGCGCTAGGTGGAGTTGAAGTTTATTCAGAGTATACATTTACTTCAATAGAAGGATATAGTTATACAGCAGGATATAATAGTGTTGATGGAATACAAGCATTATGGTTTGCTAGAGAAAGAAAAGCATTCTTAGATGGAGATAGACAAAGAGGTAGAAATCAACAAGCTCTTATTGATGCTATATTTAGAAAAGCGACAAGTAAATCCGTTATAACAAAATACAATAGTCTTTTAAATGGAATAAATGGTAGTTTTGTTACTAACATGAATGTTGATAGAATAACAGCATTGATAAAGATGCAGTTGTCTGACAATGCAAAATGGACACTTACTTCTACCAGTTTAGATGGTACAGACAGTTCAAATTATACTTATACATATAGTAATCAGTTACTTTATGTTATGGAACCTAATATGGATAGTGTAGATGCTGCCAAATCAATGATAGAAAAGGTTTATAATGGTGAAAAGTTAACTGCTTCTTATGAAGACACTAGTAGTGATGTTCATGAAGTACAAAAGTATGAACCTATATATTATCCTGAAGAAAATACTACTCCAGAAGAACAACCAGTTGTTACTACATATACAGTTAATTTTGATAGTACTGGTGGTAGTAGTGTTGCTAGTCAAAGTGTTGAAGAAGGTAAAGTTGTGGTTGAGCCTATTGATCCAACCAAAGATGGATACACTTTCTTTGGCTGGTATGACGAAACAGGTAAATTATATGATTTTACTAGTACAGTTTCAAAAAATATGACATTAACAGCACAGTGGGAAGTAGCGGTAATAGAAGAAGAACCCGTTACAATTCCTTAGTATAAAAAAATAGAGTACAATATGTACTCTATTTTTGGTTTTTAGCAATTTCTGCTCTTATTGTTCTACCATTTAAAACAGTATTATGAATTTTTTTCATAAATTTATTAACTTCTTTTGTTGAAACATCTAAGAAAGTAAATTTAGTTAATATCTCTATATTATTGAAGCAGTCTTTATCAATTTCAGTTTCTTTTTTCATGAAATCAAGTAAAGTTCCTCTTTTTAAATCATCTAATTTACCAATTGTTAAGAAAACTCTTGTAGAATTAGGATTAGTATTTCTATTTCTATTTCTATCTCCGCGTCTTTCTTCTTTAATAGTTAAATCTTTATTAAAATCTGAACCTATCTTATCATCTACACTCTCTTTAAGAAGTGCAGCTGCAAGTTTCATAAGATCTTCTTTATTAAGATCTCTAACATATTCTAAAGCTTCATCGTATTTCTTGTTTGTAATAATTTCTGCAGCAACTGCTAAAGTTTTAGCATATTTGCTTTTAATTATATCTTCTTTATTAGGAAGTTCTTTTCTTTCAATAGGCGATTTAGTAAATTTAGCTAAACCGTTAAAGAATCCCATTTCTCTGTTACTTACAAAACTAATAGCTTCACCAACTGCATCAGCTCTACCTGTACGTCCAATTCTGTGAACATAAGATTCAAAGTCTTGTGGTAAGTTATAGTTAATTACTAAATCTATATTATCAACATGTATGCCACGGGCTGCAACATCTGTTGCAATTAAAATATTAAATGCATCATTTTTAAATCTATCAAGTGTTTGAATACGCATACTTTGTACGATATCACCATGCATAACCTCAGCACTATAATTTCTTACGGATAATTCTTTTAATAGATTATCGCATTGCATTTTAGTTTGGCAGAAAATAATTATTCTTTTTGTATCTTTTAAATCTATAACTCTACATATTGCTTCAATACGTATTTTTTCATTAACTACATAGTAATATTGTTTTACATTTGCAGCAGTTCTTGTTTTAGATTCTATTTCAATATGTTGATAATCAGGTTTCATATACTTTTTAGCTATATTTTCAATTTCTTTTGGCATAGTAGCAGAAAGTAATAAAACTTGCTTATCTTTATTTGTCTGTTTAAATATACTTTCTATATCTTCTAAGAAACCCATATTAAGCATTTCGTCAGCTTCGTCAAGTACGAAAAACTCTAGTTTTTCAATATTTAAAGCTTTTCTTCTCATCAAGTCCATTACTCTACCTGGAGTACCAACAACTATATCAACACCTTTTTTTAGTGCTCTTAGTTGTAATTCAATACTACTTCCACCAAAAACTGGAAGTATATTAAAATTACTTGATTTATTAAGTGTTTCAAATTCTTCACTTACTTGAAGTGCAAGTTCTCTAGTAGGTGTAAGAACGATTGCTCTTATTACATTTGTTTTAATATCTATTTTAGATAATACACTAGCAGCATATGCTAAAGTTTTACCTGTTCCTGTTTGAGCTTGTCCAATTACATCATATCCGTCCATTATGATAGGTATAAGCTCCTCTTGAATTTTACTAGGTTTAGTAAATCCTAAAGTGTCAATTGACTTTAGAACATTGTTAGATAAACCTAGATTTTTAAAATCATTATTCATATTTTTCCTCTTTTTTCTAAATCCGCTAGTTGATTATACTATAAAATTAAAATATTAGCAACTTGTTTTCATATTATTATTGATAATACATATATTTAAATGAAAGAAAGTAGGGATTAAATGGATAAAAGTGATATTTTAAGAAGTATAACGCAAAGAACTAACGGAGATATATACTTAGGTGTTGTAGGTGCTGTAAGAACTGGTAAGAGCACTTTTATAAAAAAAGTTATAGAAAATCTTGTTGTTCCTAATATTCAAGATGAGTATGAAAGAAAAAGATGTTTAGATGAAATACCTCAAAGTGCTCAAGGCAAGACTATAATGACTACGGAGCCTAAGTTTGTGCCTAGTAATTCGGCCAATATTAATATTGACAATTTTACGGCTAATATACGACTAGTTGATTGTGTAGGGTATGTTATTCCGAGTGCTAAAGGTTATGAAGATGAGAATGGCCCAAGAATGGTTAAAACACCATGGTATGATGAACAAATTCCTTTTGTAGAAGCTGCAGAAATAGGAACAGAAAAAGTTATAAAAGATCATTCTACCATTGGAATTGTTGTTACTACAGATGGTTCAATTGGCGAAATATCTAGAGATAATTATATAGAAGCAGAAACAAGAGTTATAAATGAATTAAAAGAGTATGGTAAACCTTTTATTGTTATACTTAATAGTGTTCATCCAATGCTTCCAGAAACAGAAAGAATAGCTGAAAGTTTAAAATCTTCTCATGATGTTCCAGTGCTTCCAATAAATATAGAAAATATGAGTGAAAGAGACATATATGCTATCTTAAAAGAAGCATTATATGAGTTCCCAATTAATGAAGTAAAAGTAAGCATGCCTGATTGGATAGGATGCTTATCACCAACTAATTGGTTAAAGAAAATTTATATTGATAAAATTAGAGAAAGTGTTACAAGTGTAAATAAATTAAAAGATGTTGACACAATAAATGGACATTTTACAGATTGTGAATATATTAGTAGGTCTTATTTATCTGAAGTCGATTCATCAAATGGTGAAGTAACAATAAATTTAGAAGCTCCGGATGAATTATATTCTAAAGTACTTAATGAAATAATACCAGTTAATATAAATAGTAAAATGCAAATGTTAAAATTATTTCAAGATTATAACGAAACAAAGGTTGAATTTGAGCAATTCAAATCGGCTTTAAAAATGGTTAAACAAACAGGTTATGGAGTTGCATCACCAACACTTCTTGATATGAAATTAGATAAACCAGAAATAGTAAAACAAGGAAACAGATACGGTATAAAATTAAAAGCTGTAGCACCTGCTATTCATATGATTAGAGTAGATGTTGAAAGTACTTTTGAACCTATAATTGGATCAGAAATACAGAGTAAAGAATTAATTAATTACTTGATGAAAGATTATGACACAAATCCTAATAATATTTGGAAAAGTGAACTATTTGGTAGAAGTTTAGATTCAATAGTAAAAGAAGGGATACAAGCCAAACTTGCTTTAATGCCAGATAATATTAGATTTAAATTACAACAAACATTAACTAAATTAGTTAATAAAGGCTCAGGAAATTTATTTGCAATTGTCTTATAAGGTATAAAATATAAAATTTTATACTTTTTATTTTTTTACAAAAAGGAATATGTTATAATGTACTAGTAAGGAATGATAAATATGAAAAACTATAATATAAAGAAAGTGATTTTTTATGCATTTACTTTTTGTGCAATGCTATTTGTAGGTTCAAATAGTGTATTAGCTGATGGCAATCTAACTACCACATATATACAGTGTGGTGATAATACATTTCCAGCTCCAGTAGCTGCAATAATACGTACAGTAATTTTACTTTTACAAATTGTTATTCCAATTGGAATAGTCATTATGGGAAGTCTAGATTTCTTAAAAGCAACGATTGCTGGAGACTCTGATAAAATGAAAAAAAATCAAAAAAGATTTGTTTCTAGATTGATAGCAGGGGCTATTACATTTTTCGTATTTGTTATAGTGAAATTTGTAGTTTCTATGGTTGCTGATTCAGGAAACTCTCAAAGTTTTACTACATGTTTAGATTGTTTAATAAACGATGAGGGAAGCTGTAACACAGTAGCTACTTCTCCCTTTGAATCAAATTAATAGTATGTAATAATCAAATAAATGTAAAATGTTTCTTTTTGTCATTAAGTTTACATTTGCAACTAGGTATAATTGACATTATCTTAAAATAAAGTATAATATAAATAGAATGAATAAATAGGAAGGGTGTTTAAAAATGAATTGTAATAAGTGTGGAACTCCAATTTTACCAGGCGAAAATTCTTGCCGTTTTTGTGGTACTATTGGTGACTATTCAAAAAGAACTCATGAAGAAACAAAACCAGAAATAATAGATTTTACTACAGGCGATGACGATGTAGTTATTATAGATGATGAACCAGAAAAAATAGAAAGTATTCCAGTAATTAAACCTGTTAGTGTTCCTACAGCACCAACAGTTTTAAGGCCAGAAACGGTAGTAGTACCAGTTCAAATGCCAGCGCCAGTAGTTAGAGAGACAGTAGTAAGTGCACCTACTCCTGCACCAACAGTATTACCAGTTAATAATACTGTTGTTCCTAAAGTGGAAACTCAAGTTAGTATTCCAACAGTTAGTATTCCAGTAGTTACTCCAATTGTTAGTGAACCAGTTGCAGCAGTTGTAAAACAAGCTCCAGTTATTCCAATTGTTTCAAATATAGAAGCAGAGCCAATTCCAGTAATTAAAAAGGAAGAAATAATTACTCCTATAGTCAAATCACAAATAGATAATCCAACAGTAGTAGTACCAGTAACTCCAGTAGCTTCAGTAGAATCAAATTCAGTTCCTACTGCTGTTTCAGCGTCTACTCCCGTATTAGTTACAAAGACTGATTCAAAAGAATCAAAAGAAGATTTAATAAGTGAGATTGTAACTCCAACTGTAGAAGATAAGAAAGATGCTAAAGAAAAGAAGAGCAGTCATGGATTATTCAATATAGTAACTTTTATATTAATAATATTATTATTAATTTCAGTAATAGCTAACTGCTTTTTACTAATGGGAAACAGTAAAGAAAATCAGGAAGTAGATAATACTCCAGTAGTTAGCACTACCAATCAGACTATATATTTTAATGGTTATAAAGTAGAAGTTCCAAGTAATTGGATAACTACTACTAATAAAGATGTAAATTATATTACATTAATGGATAGCACTGAAAATTGGGCATTTACTTTAAATGTAGCACCAAATACTAATGCGAGTGCTATTAGTGATAAAACAAGTATTGAAAATATTACAAAGGCATTTGGATCTAACAAGTATTTATTTACTAGTGATTATTCTAAAACAGTTGATGGTAAAGATTTTTATATATTTAAAGGTAAATATTATGATTATAGTGTATATATAATAACTTCAAGTTTAGATAACACAAATGCAGTTATAGCTGATTTAAAATTTAAGGGAGAAGTAGACGATGAAGTTTTAACTAATGTTTTAAGTTCATTAACTACAGTAAGTGTTAAAGACTTAACTGCTTTTTATAAAAATGATTTTAGTTTTGGTGATGTTTCTTCATTAATAACTAGTAATATTAATGTACAAACCACTACAAATACAGGAGGAAATGAATAATTTCCTTTTTTTTCTAATTTTTTAAAAGGTATTGACTTTTTTTAGTATCTAATTTATAATTATGGACATAGGCGTTGAAGAAACGAGTAATAATAACAACTAATTTAAGCGAGTTAGATATGGTGGAAGCTAACAATTAAGTTTATTATGAAGAACAGTTTGGAGCTATCTATTTGAACGATAGTAGGATAGATCGGTTGTAATCCGTTACCAAGTTACATGAGAGATTATATTATTATACTTTGTATATAATATATAATAATGTGGGTGGTACCGCGGATACAACAGTAATTCGTCCCTTTGTGGATTTTTGAAGTACTGTTTTTTTATTCAAATTTGCCTGATTAGCTCAGTTGGTAGAGCATCCGGCTGTTAACCGGCAGGTCGTAGGTCCGAGTCCTACATCAGGCGCCATTTTTTGCTCAATTAGCTCAGTTGGTAGAGCATCCGGCTGTTAACCGGCAGGTCGTAGGTCCGAGTCCTACATTGAGCGCCACTATTTTTGCCCAATTAGCTCAGTTGGTAGAGCATCCGGCTGTTAACCGGCAGGTCGTAGGTCCGAGTCCTACATTGGGCGCCACTATTTTTTGCTTAATTAGCTCAGTTGGTAGAGCATCCGGCTGTTAACCGGCAGGTCGTAGGTCCGAGTCCTACATTGAGCGCCATTATTTTTGCCTGATTAGCTCAGTTGGTAGAGCATCCGGCTGTTAACCGGCAGGTCGTAGGTCCGAGTCCTACATCAGGCGCCATTTTTATTTATAAGCGATGATTAAGAGAGTAATAATATGACTAGTAAAAGCGAGTTAGGTATGGTGGAAGCTAACAACCAATAGTATTATGAAGAACACTTAGGAGCTATTATTCTGAAATAAAGTAAGTTTAATCGGTTTAACCCGTTATCAAGTTAGAGTGACTATGGAGTTTTTCTATAGTAATTTGGGTGGTACCGCGGATACAACAGTAATTCGTCCCTACAGGGATTGAATACTGTTTTTTTTATACATTGAAGGAGGGATAATATTATGGCAAGATTTACTAAGGAAATGGTTGTAGATTATGCAGATAAGTTATTGATTGGTTTAACAGAAGAAGAAGTAACAATGGTACTAGATGAGTTTGAGATAATAGATAAGAATATTGATTTAATTAATGTGATACCAAATATTTCACAAGTAGAGCCAATGACTCATTGTTTGGATAATTTTATTTATGAATTAAGAGAAGATATACCAGACAAATCAGTAGATATTGATGAATTATTACAAAACTGTGATAGTTATTTAAATAGAGAAGTAAAAGTACCAAAGGTGGTGGAATAATATGGAATATATGAGTAAAACTATTGAAGAGATTCATAAAGCATTATTAAGCAAAGAAGTAACAGTAAAAGAATTAATTGATGAGTCAATTAAAAAATCACACTCTGTTCAAGAAAAATGCAATGCTTTTGTAACAATATTAGATAATGCTAAAGAAGTAGAAGTAACTTCTGATTTTTTATCTGGTATACCTTATGGTGTTAAGGATAATTATAGTACTAAGGGTATACTAAGTACTGGGTCTAGTAATACATTAAGAGATTATGTTCCATTTTTTACTGCAACAGCTATTGAAAATTTAGAAAAAGCCGGTGCTGTAGCAGTAAATAAAACTGTTTTAGATGAATTTGGTATGGGTGGAACAGGAACAACAGGGCACACAGGAATTGTAAGAAATCCATGGGATTTATCAAGAATGTGTGCTGGGTCATCAGCTGGATCAGCAGCAGCAGTAGCAGCAGGTGTATATCCATATGCTACAGGAAGCGATACGGGTGATTCTATTCGTAAACCAGCAGCATATTGTGGAATAGTTGGTTATAAACCAACTTATGGCATGATATCTAGATATGGTTTATTTGCCTTCGCAAGTAGTTTAGATCACTGTGGAGTTTTAACTAGAACAGTTAAAGATGCAGCTATAGTAGTAGATAACATGAAGGGTATAGACAAAAATGATATGACTAGTTGGGATTCAAGTAGTATAGAATTATATAAATCAATTACTGGTGAAGTAATTGGTAAAAAAATGTGCTATATCAAAGAAGTTTGTGACATAAATATGTATCCTAATGCTTCAGATGAATTAAAAGAACATTTAGGTAATTTTAATAAAGTACTAGAAAAATGTAAACAATTAGGTATAGAAATAGAAGAAGTAAGTGTTGATAAGAAGTTACTTGATGCTGTTCCTTCTGTTTATGTAGTTATTTCATGTGCAGAAGCTACTTCAAATATGTCTAATTTAACAGGTATTATTTTTGGCCCTAGGGGTGAAGGAGATAATTATATTGATAAAATGAAAAACTATAGAACTGAAGGTTTTTCTCCATTAATTAAGAGAAGATTCGTAATAGGTTCATATGTTTTACAATCACAAAATAAAGATAGATATTTCCATAATGCTCAAAGAGTAAGAAGACTTTTAGTAGATGTATGGAATAAATTATTTGATAATTATGATGCAGTTATACTACCAGTAGGTAGTGGACCAGCAAAGTACTTAGATGGTTCACAAAACATGCTAGAAGAAAATACTGCTATTCTAGAAGAACATTTACAAGTTGGAAACTTTGGAGGATTCCCTTCAATTACTATTCCAGATGGATTTGTAAGTAACTTACCAGTAGGTGTTAATATAACAGGTAAATGCTATGATGATGCTAATGTATTAAACATAGCTTATGCTTTAGAAAGTACAATGGATTATAAAAATCAAATAGCTAAGGAGGTAAAATAATGGATAAATATAAAGTACTAATTGGTCTAGAAATGCACTGTGAAATTAGCGAAACAAAAACTAAAGTTTTCTCTAGTGCAAGAAATTTATATTGTGATATGGCAAATAGTAATATTAGACCAGTAGATATGGCTTTTCCAGGAACTTTACCTGTCTTAAATAAGGAAGCTGTAAAAAAATCATTAATGGCTAGTATGATACTTGGATGTACTGTTCCAGAGTATATATACTTTGAAAGAAAAAATTACTATTATCCTGATTTACCTAAAGGTTATCAAATCACTCAAGAAACAAAACCTGCTCCTATAGGAATATATGGAGAGTTGAGATATGAGTGTGAGGGAGAATATAAAACTGTAAGAGTTAATAATATCCATTTAGAGGAAGATGCGGCTTCAACAGATCATTATTCAAGATATTCAACAATTGATTATAATAGAGCTGGTGTACCACTTCTTGAACTTGTTACTGAACCAGACTTTCATTCAGCTATAGAAGCAGTTTCATTTTTAGAGACAATGAGAACTATTTATCAATATGCTGGAATTAGTGAAGCAGATAGTAGAAAAGGTCAATTAAGATGTGACGTAAACGTATCTATTATGGATATAGATAAAGATGAAAAGAACCCTGAAAACTGGGGAACAAAAGTGGAAATTAAAAATATTAATTCCCTTGGTGGTGTAAGAGATGCTATTAATTATGAAGTAGCAAGACAAATTGAAGCAAAAGAGAACAATACTTACGATAAAATTGAGCAACAAACAAGAAGATGGGACGAAGCAACTATGACTACTGTATATATGAGAAGTAAAGTAGATGCTATTGACTATAAATATTTTGTTGAGCCAAATATACCGAAATTCAAGTTATCAAAAGATTGGCTTGAAGAAATAAGAAATAGTATTCCTGTACTTGCAGTTGAGAGAAAAGAGAAATATATAAATGAGTATGGTTTATCAGCTTATGATGCAACCATACTTGTTAAAGAAAAAAATATTTCTGATTTTTATGAAGAAACCATTAAATTAGGGGCTGATCCTAAAGTAAGTTCAAACTGGATGACTACTATGGTTTTAGGTCATTTAAATAAAGCTGAACTTGAACTAAAGGACATATTTTTAACCCCAACTTATTTAGTAGATTTAATTAATTTAATAAATAGTGGAGAGATATCTTCAAAACAAAGTAAAGAAATTTTTTACAAGATGTTAGATGAAAAGAAAGAACCTAAAAAACTTGTAAAAGAAATGGGAATGAAACAAATTGGTGATGAGTCTACATTAAGACCTATGATTGTTGCAATTATAGAAGAACACTTAGAACTAATTGAAGAATATAGAAAAGGTAGAAATGTATTTGACTTTTTTGTAGGTCAAGTAATGAAGCAAACTCGCGGTCAAGCTAATCCAACATTAACAGCCCAAATAATTAAAGAAGAAATAGATAAAAGATAGGTGATACAAATGAAAGATTCTAAAGAATTATATAGTACTTATAGTGATTTTATAGGTAAAGAAGTTACACTACAAGGGTGGATTAAAAATCATCGTAAACAAAAAGAAATGGGCTTCATTGAATTTAATGATGGAACATTTTTTAAGAGTATTCAACTTATATATAATAGTAAATTAAGAAAATTTGAGGATATTCAAAAATTACGCATTGGTAGTGCTATAACTGTTGTTGGTACTGTTATAGAATCTCCTAGAGAAGAACAACCTTTTGAAATAAATGTTAAGGAAATTACTTTAGAAGGAGATTGCCCAGATGATTATCCAATTCAACCAAAAAGACATACTAGAGAATTTTTAAGAGAACAAGCTTATCTAAGACCTAGAACTAACTTATTTGGAGCAGTATTTAGAGTAAGAAGTGTAGTAGCAATGGCTATTCACTCATATTTTCAAGAAAGAGGATATGTTTATGTTCATGCACCTCTAATTACAGGTAGTGATTGTGAAGGGGCAGGAGAAATGTTTCAAGTTACAACTATAGATGTTGATAAATTAGATGGTAAAGAAATAGATTATACAAAAGATTTCTTTGGTAAAAAAACTAGTCTTACTGTATCAGGTCAACTTCAAGGTGAAGCATTTGCAATGGCTTATAAAAAGATATATACATTTGGTCCAACTTTTAGAGCTGAAAATTCTAATACAAAAACACATGCGTCTGAATTTTGGATGATTGAGCCAGAAATAGCATTTTGTGACTTAAATGGTTTAATGGATATAGAAGAAGATGTTTTAAAATACATTATAAAATACACTTTAGAACATGCTAAAGAGGAATTAGAATTTTTTGATAAATTTGTAGAATCTGGACTTATTAATAAGTTAGAAAAAGTAGTAAATTCTAAAGCAGCTAGAATAACTCACAAAGAAGCTATTAAGATATTATTAAAATCTGGCAAAGATTTTGAAAATAAACCAGCTTATGGTGAAGATCTTGCTACTGAACATGAAAAATATTTAACAGGAGAATATTTTAATAGTCCAGTATTTGTCTGTGATTGGCCAAAAGACATAAAAGCATTTTATATGCGCGTGAATGATGATAAAGAAACAGTTGCAGCTGTAGATTTATTGGTGCCAGGATCAGGTGAACTTATGGGTGGATCACAAAGAGAAGAAAGAATAGATTTAATGATTGCTAGAATGAAACAACTTGGAATAGATGCTAGTGAAATGGATTGGTATCTTAACTTAAGAAAATTTGGTGGCTGCAAGCACAGTGGATTTGGTATGGGATTTGAGCGCTTACTTATTTATATAACAGGTGTTGAAAATATTAGAGATGTTATACCTTTCCCGAGAACTCCAAAAAATTGCGAATTTTAAGAGGTGAGAAAATGAAAGGTAATAAATATAGAACAGTCTACTGTGGCAAAGTCACTAGAGATGATATTGGTAAAGTTATTAGGATAGCTGGCTTTGTTGAAAATATTAGAGACCATGGTGGTATTATATTTGTTGATATCAGAGATGAATCTGGAAGTATTCAAACAGTAAGTAATGATGAAAAGATGTTTGATCGTATTACACGTGAATCTTCAATAACATTACTTGGGACTGTTAGACTTAGATCAGAAGATACAATAAACGAAAGACTTGCAACAGGTGAGTTAGAATTATTAGTAACTGAACTTGAAGTATTAGGTAAAGCAAATAACGAACTTCCATTTGAAATAATGACATCAAAAGATGTAAAAGAAGACATAAGATTAAAATATAGATATTTAGATTTAAGAAATGAAAAAGTACATGAAAACATAGTATTTAGATCTAAAGTAATATCATATTTAAGAGAAAAAATGAGTAGTATGGGATTTTTAGAAATACAAACACCAATTCTTACTTGTTCTTCTCCAGAAGGAGCTAGAGATTATATAGTTCCATCAAGAATATATCATGGGAAATTTTATGCATTACCACAAGCTCCACAAATGTTTAAACAATTACTTATGGTAAGTGGTTTTGATAAATATTTTCAAATAGCACCTTGTTTTAGAGATGAAGATGCTAGAGCAGATCGTGCACCAGGTGAATTTTATCAATTAGATTTTGAAATGGCTTTTGCAGAAGCTGAAGATGTATATGCAGTAGCTGAAGAAGTTCTATATGATACTTTTACTAAATTTAGTGATAAAAAAGTAAGTAGTAAGCCATTTAGAAGAATATCATATGCAGAATCAATGCTTAAATATGGCACAGATAAACCAGATTTAAGAAATCCTCTAGAGATAATTGATTTAACTGAAGTGTTTACAGATACAACATTTAAACCATTCTCAAATACTATGGTAAGAGGAATAGCAGTAGATGATATAGGAACAAAATCAAACTCTTGGTTTAATGAATTAGTTGATTATGCTAAAACATTAGGGATGCCAGGAATTGGTTATGTAACACTAATGGAAGATGGTTCTTTAAAAGGACCAATTGATAAATTTTTATCTGAAGAAGAAAGAGACTTATTAATAAGTAAAGCTAATTTGAAAACAAACAGCGTATTATTTTTTATCGCTGATAAGAAAAAAGCTCCAACTTTAGCAGGTGCTATGAGAAGCGAGCTTGGAAAAAGATTAGAACTAATAGACAATAGTAAATTTGAATTTTGTTTTATTGTAGATTTTCCTATGTATGAATGGGATGAAGAGGAAGATAAATATATTTTTACTCATAATCCTTTCTCAATGCCACAAGGTGGTATGGATGATCTATTAAATAAGAAACCAGAAGATATCCTTGCATATCAATATGATATAGTATGTAACGGTGTTGAATTATCTAGTGGTGCTGTAAGAAACCATGATTTAGATATAATGGAAAAAGCTTTTTCAATAGCTGGTTATTCTAAAGAAGAATTAGAAAGACGCTTCAAAGCTTTATATACAGCATTTCATTATGGTGCTCCGCCACATGCAGGTATGGCTCCTGGTATTGACAGAATGATAATGCTTTTAAAAGAAGAAGAAAGTATTCGTGAAGTAATTGCATTCCCTATGAGTAGTAGTGCTCAAGATTTAATGATGGGATCACCTAGTGACGTAACAGAACAGCAATTAAGAGATGTTCATATTAAGATAAGATAATTCTTATCTTTTTGTTTGCGTAATATTTTGGCGTGATATAAGCATTAAAATATTTATTTGTCAAGATATAAAATTAATAGTTTTTCCTTTATTTTCAATAAAAAAGCATGAAAAGTTCTTGCAATTGCAATTAAAAAATGATATTCTTTAATTGTAAGCAAGATAGGTGATAGTTGGATATCAATAAAAGCTTATGATAATAAAAATACATGGGAGGTAATTTATATGTCAAAAACTGATTTAGTAAACTATATTGCAGAAGAAACAGGATTAACAAAAGCTGATTCAGCAAGAGCTTTAGAAGCTTTCGTTGGAGGAGTAACAGAAGGTCTTAAAAAAGAAGGTAAAGTTACTTTAACTGGTTTCGCTACTTTCACTGCTAAGAAAAAAGCAGCAAAAACAGGACGTAATCCTCGTACTGGTGAAGCTGTAGCTATTCCTGCAAGAGTTGCTGTAACTGTTAAAGCTGGATCTAAATTAAAAGACGCTTTAAACTAATTTAAAAAAAGGCTTTTCCGCCTTTTTTTCATGTGGGGAGGGATAACTTGTTTAATATTTCACTTAAGATACTAGAAAAAATAGAACAAAATGGATTTGAAGCATATATAGTTGGTGGATTTGCAAGAGATAATTACATAGGACGTAATAGTACTGATGTAGATATATGTACTAACGCAACTCCAAAAGAACTAAAAAATATTTTTCAAGGAAGTATGCTTCCAAAAGAACAATATGGTTCAGTTGCCGTTATATATAAAAAAATTAGATTTGATATAACAACTTATCGTAAAGATATAAAATATCAGAATAATAGATTACCTGTTGAAATAAAATACATAAATAATTTAGAGGATGATTTAAAAAGAAGAGACTTTACTATGAATACACTTTGTATTGATAAAGAAGGAAATTATATAGACCTATTAAATGCTAGAGCTGATATTGATAAAAAGATTATAAGAACTGTAGGAAATGCTAGAGAAAAGCTAAATGAAGATTCACTTAGAATACTTCGTGCCATTAGATTTGCAACTATACTTGATTTTGAGTTAGATGAAGAATTAAAACAAGCTATAAAAGAATATGGCTATTTATTAAAGAAACTATCTTATTTTAGAAAAAAGGAAGAACTAGACAAAATCTTTAGCAGTATTAATGTTAAACGCGGTATCAAGTTATTGCTTGAACTTAGTCTCGATAAATATTTAGATTTAAACAATTTAGATAAAATAATTATCACCTCATCGCCTTTAGCAATATGGGCACAGTTAGATGTTTTAAATACATACAGTTTTTCAAACATTGAAAAATGCTCAATAGAAACAATTAACAAATTGAAAACGAATATGTCATTTGATAACTACGAGTTATATACTTATGGACTATATTTAACTTCTTTAGTGGCAGAAATTAATAATATAGACAAAGCTTTATTAACAAAAAGATATATGAATCTTCCTATAAAAAATAAAAGAGATATAGTACTTGATGGTGCTGAAATATGTGATGTTCTTAATATAAAACCATCAAAGATTATCAAAGAAATAATAGAGGATTTAGAGAAGAAAATTATTCATGGGCAACTAGAAAATGATAAAAGTCTTATAATTAATTATATTAAAAAGAATTATTCTGGAAGAGTTGAATAATTCTTTTTTAATTGATATAATTTATATATGATAGGATGCGATAGTATGAATAAAAAGAAAGGTTTCACATTGGTAGAAATACTGGCTGTTGTAATAATACTTGGGGTTATAAGTATTATTGTGTATCCAGTTCTTAATAAAGTTTTAAAAGACAATAGAAAAAGAGCATTTGAGGCTAGTCTAAACGCAGTAGTTAGAGCAGCCGAATTATATAAAACAGACAATAATAATGTTTTAGGCATAGTTGATTATGATGACGAAACTATTGATATAAGTAATTTAGGCAAATGGGAAGCAGGGACTTTAACTGATTCTGTTGATACTGATGGAAAATCAAAAATATATCTTACGGGATTTTATGATGGTGAATTTTGTGCTACTGGTTTTGAAGGTAACTTCACTATAATTGAAGGAAAGTGTGTGGAAACACCGGAATTGTGTTTCCTTATGGAGAACAATGAAATTATACAATATGGATTTGATTATAGTGCATGTCCAACGAATGTTAATATTCCTGCTAGTATTAATGGTCAGGATGTTTTATACATAGGAGAAGGTGTCTTTGAAAATTCACCTATAGCTTCTGTAATTATTCCTAATAGTATTCGAGAAATTAGAGATGATGCTTTTAATGATAGTGCCTTAACATCACTTGATTTGACTAACGCCACATCACTTCAAATAATTGGTTTTGGGGCATTTGAATATACACACTTAACTAATGTAGATTTTACTAATCTTACAAGTTTAGTAGAAATACAAGGGGGAGCTTTTGAATATTCTGGACTAACAGGAACTTTAGATTTAACAAACTCTACAAATTTAACAAGGATTTGGCCATATTCATTTGAAGAAAATCAAATATCTTCAGTTAAATTAAGTGGGTTAACTCATCTTGAAAGAATTGGAGAATATGCTTTTGAAGAAAATAATATAACAGGAGTTGTAGACTTAACAAACATGCCAGCATTAGTATCATTAGATGATTATGCTTTTAATTATAATAATATAACAAGTATTAATTTAGCAGGTACTAATATTCTAGAAAGCATTGGTCAAAATACTTTTGCAAATAATGATATTGCTAATATTAATGTAGATACAACTAATAATATAAGGTGGCTAGGAGCATATGCTTTTGCATATAATGATTTAACTAGTTTCAACTTAACGTCTTTTCCAAATATGGATTATATTTCAACAGGTGTAGTTAATAACAATCAGCTATCTAATAGTGAAGCCTTCATATACAATATGGTTAATGGAACAATAGATCCTAGTATTTTGATATCATACGGTGGTGCAAGTAGAAGTAATATTGTAATACCTAGCACTGTAGTATCTATAGGTGAGAATACTTTTTATAATCAAGGTATAACAAGTATTGACTTTAGTCAGACTACTGGGCTAACGAATATTGATTATTATGCATTTGCTTCCAATTATTTAACTACGATAACATTACCTAGTACATTAGTAGAAATAGGTCAATATGCATTTTCTAACAATCAATTAGCTAATATTACTATTCCAGAAAATACAACAACAATAGATGATTATGCTTTTTACGCTAACAGATTAACTTCTGTAACATTACCTAGTACATTAATAGAAATAGGGCGATATGCATTTTCTAACAATCAATTAGCTAATATTACTATTCCAGGTAATACAACAACAATAGAAAATTATGCATTTATAAGTAATGCTACATGGCAAACAATAACAATTTTATCTAATGGGGTAAATAGCACATTAAGATTTAATTATGTTTGGACAGATATTGGTTGGCCAATTGAAAAAATTCCTACTGTAGAATTAGTATCAACTCTTTCTACAGCAACCCCAAATAATTTTGATTTTCAAAATTTTACATATTATAAAGTTACTGTTCCAACGAGTGGACAATACAAGTTTGAAGTATGGGGAGCTCAAGGAGGTTGTAGTTATGGTGGAACTGGTGGATATTCTACCGGATTAGTACAATTAAATAGTGGTGATACTTTATATGTTTATGTTGGTGGTAAAGGTTTATGTTCAAGTGAAACAAGTTCTAGTCTAATGGGTGGCTGGAATGGTGGCGGATTTGCTTATAAAAATAGTTATACAGCTGGTTCTGGAGGCGGTGCTACCGATATAAGAGTAACAACTAATTCATTATATGCCCGTGTAATTGTTGCCGGCGGTGGTGGTGGTTATAGTTCTGCTGGTGGTTATACAGGCGGTTTTGGTGGAGGTTTAACAGGTGGTTCAACATATAATACTGCTACATTTTCAGCTGGAGGCGGAACTCAAATAATAGGGGGGACAAACGGTTGCTATTCTAATGGAAATGGTAAATTTGGATTTGGTGGTTCATACAGTTCTGCTTGTGGTTCACTTTGGGGATATCCAATTTCTGGTGGTGGATCAGGTTGGTATGGTGGCGGAAGCACCAGCATAAGTTCAGGCGGTGGTTCTGGTTGGATTTACACATCAACAGACTTTGCAAATTGGCAATCAGGAAATGCAACCGATGCTGCACAATGGTTATTAAATAGTTCATATTATTTATCAAGTGCACAAACAATTGCAGGTAATCTTACAATTACTAATCCAGATGGTAGTAGTGTTACAGGTCATGCAGGTAATGGTTACGCCAGAATAACATTTATAGCTTAAAAAGGTCTATGACCTTTTTTTCTTGAAAAATAAAGAAATAAAAGATATAATGTATAAAGGTGATTTTATGTTTAAAATAAAGAATTTAGAAATAAAAAACAATGTCGTTCTAGCACCAATGGCTGGCATTTGTAATAGTGCATATAGAACTATTATAAAAGATATGGGATGCGGACTTATATATGCCGAAATGGTCAGCGATAAAGCGATAACATATGGTAGTAAAAAAACTATAGATATGCTTTATATGACAGATTATGAAAGACCAATTGCTCAACAAATATTTGGTAGTGATAAAGAGTCATTTGTTCTTAGTGCTAAATATATATACCAAAATATGAAACCGGATATAATAGATATTAATATGGGATGTCCTGTACCCAAAGTAGCAGTCCGTGCGCAAGCAGGGAGCGCTTTATTAAAGAGCCCAGACAAAGTTAAAGAAATAGTAGAAGCAGTAGTTAATGCTGTTCCTGTCCCTGTTACAGTCAAAATTAGAAGCGGTTGGGATGATAAGAGTATAAATGCAGTAGAAATTGCTAAAATAGTAGAGAAAGCTGGGGCATCTGCTATTACGATTCATCCTAGAACTAGAGCTCAGGGTTATAGTGGAAATGCAAACTGGGATATAATAAAGCAAGTTAAAGAGGCTGTTTCAATTCCTGTTATTGGAAATGGAGATATAAAATCCTGTTATGACGCCAAACGTATGCTTGATGAAACCAGATGCGATGCTGTCATGATAGGTAGAGGTGTACTTGGTAATCCTTGGCTTATAAAAGAGTGTGTAGATTATATTGAAAAAGGAATCGAACCTCAAAAAATATCTGTAGAAGCAAAGATAGATATGATAAAACATCATATTGATCTACTTAGAAAAACTAAGTGCGACAAACTAGCTTTACTTGAAATAAGAAGCCATGCTACTTGGTATTTAAAGGGAATAAAAAATAGTAGTGGTTTACGAAGTGAAATTTGTCATGCAGCAAGTATTAATGAATTATTAATTATGTTAGATACTTTTTTAAAGGAGAAAAAATATGAATGCTAGTTTTTTTAAGAGGCTTTTAGCATATTGTACAGATATGTTTGTATTAGGCATTATTATAACCTTGTCATTGTTACTTTTTAGTAATGGCAATGTTAAGAATATTGAAACATTAAATAATGAGGTTAACCAAATAAATGAGCAACTAATTGAAGAAGAAATAACTATGGAAAACTATATATACAGGTATGCAGAGCTAAATTATCAAATAGATAAAATGTCTGTTATTGATAATATATTAAATACCTTATATATAATTTTATTATTTATATATATTCCATTTTTATTTAATGGTCAAACTATAGGTATGAAATTAAGTAGAATAAAAATAGTGAAAGATAGTGGCAAACCAGCTACACTTAATGACTATTTATTTAGAAGTATTTTAATATACTCTTTAGGTTATTTATTTATTACTTTAGCATTAGTATATATAGTACCAAGTTTAGCATATTTTACAATATCATCAATTTTAGTGATTTTAGAATTTTTACTAGTATTTATAAGTGTTTTTATGATATTATATAGGCATGACCAAAAAGGGTTGCATGATATTTTAACAAAAACAAAAGTAATGAAAATATAGAGGTGAAGAAATGAGAGAATTTACAGAACAAGAATTAGTTAGAAGAGAAAAAGCGGAAGCAATAAGAGAATTAGGTTTAGACCCATATGGACAAAGATTTGATAGAACACATAAATCTGGAGAGTTAAAAAGTATATATGGTGAAAAAACTAACGAAGAATTAGAAGAAATGAATGTAGAAGTAAAAGTAGCTGGACGTATCATGACAAAACGTGGTAAGGGAAAAGCTGGTTTTATGCATATTCAAGATAAAGAAGGTCAAATTCAAATATATGTAAAAATTGATAATGTTGGTGAAGAAAATTATGAACTATTTAATAAAGCTGATTTAGGAGATATAGTTGGTATAGAGGGAACTTTATTTATTACTCATACTGGTGAATTATCAGTAAGAGCTAATAAATATGTACATCTAGTAAAAGCATTGAAACCACTTCCTGAAAAATTCCATGGTTTAACTGATATTGAAGAAAGATATCGTCGTCGTTATGTTGATTTAATCATGAACGAAGACTCTAAAAAGATAGCTTTAACTAGACCAAAAGTAATTCGTACAATTCAGAATTATATGGATGCACAAGGATTTATAGAAGTTGAAACACCAATCCTTCAACCTATACTTGGTGGCGCAAATGCAAGACCATTTGTAACTCATCATAATGCATTAGATATGCCATTCTATTTAAGAATAGCTTTAGAATTACCTTTAAAAAGATTATTAGTAGGTGGTCTTGAAGCTGTATATGAAATAAGTAGAGTATTTAGAAATGAGGGAGTAGACCCACGTCATAACCCTGAATTTACTTTAATGGAAGCTTATTTAGCATATTCTGATTTAGAAGGTATGATGGTTTTAACAGAAGGTATGTTCCAAAAGATTGCTACAGATGTATGTGGTACTTTAGAACTTGAATGGAATAACAAAACTATCAATTTAGCAGGACCATGGAAAAGAGTTCATATGGTAGATGCTATAAAAGAAGCCTGTGGCGTAGATTTCTGGAAAGAAATGACTTTAGAAGAAGCAACAGCTTTAGCTAAAGAACATCATATACCAGTAGAACCACATTTCACTATTGGCCATGTTATTAATGCATTCTTTGAAACTTATGTTGAAGAAACATTAATTCAACCAACATTCTTATATGGACATCCAGTAGATATTTCTCCACTTACTAAGAGAAATCCAAAGGATCCTAGATTTGTTGATCGTTTTGAATTATTTATAGATGGCAAAGAATTTGCAAATGCATATACTGAACTTAATGATCCAATTGATCAATATGATAGATTTGTAGAGCAATTAAAAGAACATGAACTTGGTAATGAAGAAGCAAATGAAATGGATATGGACTTTGTTGAAGCCCTTGAATATGGTATGCCACCAGCTGGTGGAGTAGGATACGGTATTGACCGTTTATGTATGCTTATGACAGGCAGTGCATCAATAAGAGATGTATTATTATTCCCACACATGAAGAGTAAAAACTAGGAGGAAGTATGAAAGTATTATCAGTTAACGCAGGTAGTTCATCATTAAAATTTCAAATGTATGAAATGCCAGAAGAAAAAGTTTTAATTTCAGGAGTATTCGAAAGAATAGGTATAGATGGAAGTTTTTATACAATTAAGATAAATGGTGAAAAAATAAAGAAAGAAGTTTCTTTATCCAATCATAAAGTAGCTTTTGAAATTTTAGTTAAAGAATTATTAGATAATAAAGTAGTAGAAAATTTAGATGAAATAAAGGGTATTGGTCATAGGGTAGTTCAAGGTGGCGATTACTTTGATAAAACTGTAGTTGTTGATGAAGATGTTATTGCTAAAATAGATGAATTGTCATCTTTAGCACCACTTCATAATCCTGCTGCTATAACAGGTATTAAAGCAGCACAAGCTGTAATTAAATATGCTGTTCAAACAGCAGTATTCGACACTGCTTTTCATCAAACAATGGATGAAGTAAATTATATGTATGCTGTACCTTATTCATGGTATACAGATTATAAAATAAGAAGATATGGTGCTCATGGTACAAGTCATAAATATGTATCAGTTAGAATGAACGAGATATTGGGAAGATTAGATACAAAAATAATTACATGCCATATTGGTAATGGTGCTAGTATAAGTGCAGTTTCTAATGGTAAATGTATTAATACATCAATGGGACTTACACCTAATGCTGGTTTAATAATGGGATCTCGTTGTGGTGATATAGATGCTACTATAGTTCCATATATTATGAATAAAACTGGAATGACACCTAATGAAGTTGACACTGCTTTAAATAAGCAAAGTGGTTTACTTGGAATAAGTGGAGTTAGTAGTGATTCTAGAGATGTTGAAGCAGGAATAAATGATGGTAATGATAGATGTTTACTTGCTCAAAAAATGTATGTTAGAAGAGTAATTGATTATATTGCCAAATACTATGTTGAGCTTGGTGGAGCAGATGCCATTGTATTTACTGCTGGAGTTGGTGAAAACTCAATTAGTACTAGAAGAGAAATTATGGATGGTTTAAAAGTTTTAGGAGTAGACATAGATGAAGAAGCAAATAAAACTCGTGGACAAGAAATAATGATTAGTACAAAAGACTCAAAAATTCCATGCTATGTAATACCAACTGATGAAGAGGTAATGATTGCAAGAGACACATATGATTTTATAAAATAGGAAGTAGTCGATAAAGATGAATAATAAGTACTATAAAATATATCGCAAGATAAAAAAATATAATACAATAGTAATTGCTAGACATGTAGGAGCAGACCCTGATGCTTTAGGTAGCCAGATGGCATTAAAAACAGCCATTCTTGATAAGTTTCCTAAAAAGAAAGTTTATGCTGTTGGAGCACCAGCCTCAACATTTAAATATTTAGGAACACTTGATAGGTTTAGCGAAGAAATGTATGAAAACAGTTTACTTATTGTTTTAGACACTCCTGATGCAAAAAGAGTAGATGGGGTTATGCCAGAACAATTTAAATATTCAATAAAAATTGATCATCATCCATTTGTAGATGAATTTTGTAAAATAGAATGGATTGATGATAGTGCTAGTAGTGCATCACAACTAGTATTAGAATTGATTAATAAGACACCATTAAAATTAACAAAAGAAGTAGCAGAAAAAATATTTGTTGGAATAGTAGCAGATACTAATAGATTTTTATTTAAATATACTACTCCAAAAACATTTAAATTAGTATCTAATATGATTAAGGATACTGATTTGGAATTTACTGAATTATATGAAAGTTTATATTTAAGACCTATAAAAGAAATTAGATTTCAAGGTTATATTGCTGATAATATGACAGTAACTGCCAATGGTTTTGGTTATATGAAAATTAGTAATGATGAACTTAAAAAATACAATGTTGATGCAGCGACTGCTGGGAATATGGTTAATAATTTTAACTATATTAATGAAGTATATGCATGGGCGATATTTTCAGAGGATGTAGCAAATGATGTTATAAGAGGTTCAATTAGATCAAGAGGACCGATAATTAATGAAGTTGCTTCACACTTTGGTGGTGGTGGCCACATATTTGCTAGTGGTGTACGTTTAAAATCTGAAGAAGATAATGATAAATTAATAGCTGAACTAGATGAAGCTTGCCGCATTTATGCAAAAGAGAAATAGGTAATTCTATTTCTCTTTTATATTACAAAAATTTTATTTTATTTTGTGAACATTTCGTGTATAATTTATATAGGAGGATAGTTATGAAAAATAAAGTTATTAATGAAAAAAAACAAAGTAACATTGTAATAAATCTTATTATTACAATAGTTTTAGCCTTAGTTATATATTTCTTCTTTTTACCTGCACTTAATCTAAGTAGTATAGGTTTTTGGATATATATAATAATTATAATAGGTATTTTTACAGTTCTAGGATTAATTCCTAATGTTGACTCAAAGGGAAGAGTAATTGGTAGTATGAAATCATTATCAATTTGTGGTATAACAATAGTTACTATATTCGTAGGAATATTTTTAATTAATTTTATATTATCACCATTATTTTCTTCAAAGAAATATTCAGAACGTATTTCTGTAAATGAAGATGGTAATTTTTTAGAAGATATAGAATTAGTAAATTTTAACACTTTGCCACTTCTCGATAAAGATTCAAGCCAAAAATTAGGCGATAGAGTTATGGGACAGATGCCTGAATTAGTATCACAATTTTATGTATCTGATTTATATACTCAAATAAATTATAATGATGATATAGTTAGAGTTACACCACTTGAATACAATGGGTTCTTTAAATATTTAGCAAATCATAAAAATGGTGTTACTGGATATATTACGGTTAATTCTGTAACTGGAGCATCAGAACTTACTAAATTAGATAAAGGTATGAAATATATGCCTTCAGCTATTTTAATGGAAAATCTTAATAGAAAATTAAGATTCAGATATCCAACAAAAATATTTGGTGAAAAAACATTTGAACTTGATAATGATGGTAATCCATATTGGATAGTACCTTCTATAAAATATTCTGGTATTGAGCTTCTTGAAGAAGTAGAAGGTGTTATAATTTTAGACCCAATAACTGGTAAGTCTGATTATTATGATGTAAAAGATGTTCCAACTTGGGTAGATCATGTTTATAGTTCATCACTAATTATTGAACAGTTAGATGACTGGGGACAATATAAAGATGGATTTTTAAATAGTGTATTTGGTCAAAAAAATGTCACTATGACAACTGATGGTTATAACTATATGGTTATGAATGATGATGTATATTTATATACTGGTATTACTTCAGTTGCAAGTGATGAATCAAATCTAGGATTTGTTTTAACAAATATGCGCACAAAAGAAACAATTTTTTATCCAGTACCAGGGGCTGAAGAATTTAGTGCTATGGCAAGCGCTGAAGGACAAGTACAGCAAATGAAATATACAGCTTCATTTCCATTATTAATTAATCTAAATGGGAAAGCTACATACCTATTATCTTTAAAAGATGATGCTGGACTTGTAAAAATGTATGCTTTTGTAGATGTAGCTGATTATCAAAAGGTTGTTGTTACCGATGCTTCTGAAGGTATAGAGAAGGCAGCACAAAATTATTTGGGTGAATCTTCTATAGAGGTAGATGAGGATACACTTACAACAAAAGAAATAACAGTAAGTAGTGTTACAACTGCTATAATCAATGGTTATACATATTACTATATAACAGACACAGGCAATCAAAAATACATGGTTTCAATAACAGCTAACAAAGAGTTATTACCATTTGTAGGTAAAGATACCAAAGTAACTGTTTCATATCAAAAAACTGATGCAGATGTTATAACTTTAGCAAAGATTAAATAAAGAAAAAAGACTTAATTAAGTCTTTTTTTCTTTATACATTTTTTCTTTATACATTTTTTCTTCAATAGAACTACCTAGATATGAGCCAATCATTGCACCTAGACAAAAAAAGAAAATTTTATATGGATTACTATCAACATTTATAAGAACCATACTAGTACTTAATATCCAAATTAAAGATATTAATCCGTTTAATATAGCCCCAGTCATTTTCTTATTTTTCGCGATGACAATTATTCTAACTGTACCAAGCATATTTTCAATAATTTTATTAATAAATATAATTAAACATATAATCATACAATCACCATTCTATTATGTACTTATATAATAAATTTTAACCATAGTAATTACATTTTCAACATATTTTTAAATAATATATTTCTATTTAATACATAATGTCTTTTCATTATAGAAAACTCTTATAATGTACATAATAAAATAATAGGAGGAATTATATGAAACTAATTAATGAAGAGTCAGTAACTTACAAAAAAGGTTTTACATTAATAGAATTAATAGCTGTAATTTTATTAATAGGCATAATTTCATTAATAGCAGTGCCAGCAGTATCAAATATAATACAAGAATCAAAAGAAAAAGCCTTTAAAGCTTCGGCGATATATATATTTGAAGCTACGATGATATATATATATGATAATAATTATACTGATATACCATCTGAAGGACTTGATGTGACTATAATAAACAGTATAGATCCAAATCCTTTTATAACAGGATATATATTTAGAAATGCCAATGGTAAATTTGAACTTGCTTATGTCAGTGATGGAAAATATTGTGCAAATGGTGAAAAAAGTAATTTGGTAATAACAAAAGGAACTTGTGATGTATAAAGCTTGATAAAAGTCCCATATATTTGTGATTTGAAATTTTGTATGTTGTGTATGACTTTCCATAATTTCCCATACTTTAAACAAAATATGTACATAATTATGTAATATACTTATAACAGTGGAGGTGATAAGAGAAAGAATAATAACAAACAAATAATAAAAATAACAATGTAAAACTTAAAATAAAATAATACACTCTAAAATATAAAAGAAATGAAGGTGATAGATTAAAGAATAAAAAAATGATATACTACTGATGAGGTGTTAAAATGTATAAAATTTGTTTAGTAGAGGATGAAATCAATTTAAATAACCTTATTAAGAATTATTTAGAGCATGAAAATTATGAAGTAGTTCAAAAATTTAGTGGCAATGAAGCTATAAATTATGTGGGAACAGAGAATATTGATCTATGGATTCTTGATATAATGCTTGGTGATGATATAAGTGGTTATGATATAATCAAAAAAATAAGAGAAAAATCTCCTTTAGTTCCTGTGATATTTACTTCAGCACGTGATCAAGATTTAGATAAAATAATTGGTCTAGAACTTGGTAGTGATGATTATGTTACAAAACCATATTCTCCTAAAGAGTTAGTTCTTAGAGTAAATAAGTTAATTGGCAGAGTTTATAATAAGGTTGAAGAAAAACTTAGATATGAAAATTACGAAATAGATGCTACAAAAAGAGAAGTTGTTGCCAGTGGCAAAGAAGTGAAATTGACAACACTTGAATTTGATTTATTGATGCTATTTATTAACAACAAAAACAAATCTTTTAGTAGAGAAGAAGTATTAACCAGTGTATGGGGGACAGATTATTTTGGAAGTGATAGGGTAGTTGATGACTTAGTAAGAAGACTAAGAAAAAAAATGCCTAATATGCGTATAAATACTTTGTATGGATATGGATATAGATTATCATGATAAAAAAATTCAATTTGTCTAAACAATTACTATGTATAGTAATTGTAATATTTGGAGTAATAACAGTTGCAATAGGATATTTACTTCCTAAAGTATTACTACCAGTTTATGAAAGTAATATATATACAATTTTAAAGCAGCCATTAGAATTTATGAACGATACTAACTTTGATGATTATGAATTTAATTCGGATATCGCTTATTTATATATAACAAACGAAGGAAAAGTAATAGAGTCAACAAACTTAATCAATGTTATTAAAATATCTACTGAACAATTAATTAAAAGAATAGATAGCCAATCAGGTAATTTTACTTATCTAGGCAGTAAATATTACTATATTGCTGAAACAGATAATTATGTTACCAAAATAGCTATAACTAATGATAATTATATAATAACAATAAAAGAGGAAATAATTGACACCATATTTCCTATACTACTCTTCACACTATTAATAATAGTTGGACTTGTGTTATTGTGGTCTCAACTATTAATAAAAAAAATTGAACGACTAAAAGAAAAAATAGATAATTTAGATAATGATAATTATACAGACAGGTTTAATTACTATTTCGATGATGAACTTAAGTCTTTATCAAAATCCATCGATGATATGAAAGATACCCTAAAAGAACAAGAAGAATATAAAAATCAAATGTACCAAAATATATCACATGATTTTAAAACACCACTTACTGTAATAAAATCATATATAGAAGGTATGGAAGATGGTATTCAAGATAAAGATGAAGGTGCTAGAATCATCAGCGAACAGGTAAACAAATTAGAATTAAAAGTACACTCCTTACTATATTTAAATAAATTAAATTATATAAAAGATTTAGACAATTATAAACATGAAACTACAGATGTCTCTCGGGTAATAACAGAATCTGTAGAGAAGTTTAAAATACAAAGGCCAGATGTTGAATGGGAAGTTAATATCATTGATAAAAAAAGTGATTTTAAAGGAACTTTTGATATGTGGGAAGCTATTATTGATAATTTACTAAATAATTTTGTTCGCTATGCCGAAAAAAATATAAAAATAACTATTAAAAACAATAAAATAACCTTATATAACGATGGACCTAACATCGACCCTAATATACTAAACGATATTTTTACTCCGTATAAAAAAGGTATAAAAGGACAATTTGGTTTAGGATTATCAATAGTAAAGAAAACTATAATGCTTTTTGGTTATGAAATAACCGTTCATAACGAAAAGAAAGGAATTAGTTTTATAATTAAATAAAAGTAACAAAAGTTACTTTTTTTTATGTTATAATTATATTAAGATAGAGGAGAATTAAAATGCAAAAGTTAGATTTAAATAAAAAGACATATGAAGTAGAAATACCAAAAGAAGAAGTTACAAAAAAGAAACCAGTATTGTATAATGTTATTTTGATTATCGTTTTAGTTACTCTTATTTGTTTGTTTACATTTTTATTTAAAAAATATACGGACAAAGAGGCTTTAGCTACTCTTGAAAGTAGAGTTAATATGACTATAAACTTAGCGCGTGAGCTAGTAGATGATGAAAGTTATACAGAAGATTATTTATTAATAAAGTTCCCTGACACGGAAGAAATTATTACTAAAGATGGAAAAATGAATTTTAATAATAAAGAATTAGAAGAATTTTCAAATGGTTATATTATTGTTTATAAAGATAGTTCAATAGCTTTTAAGTTAAGTGATGGTGAATACTGTGCGTCTAAATCGTATAATGATGCGTCATATAAGTTATTTATATTTGGTAATTGTTTTGATTATGATATTGAATATAAGTAGGGTGATTTTGTAATATGAAAACACACGAAACAACAATTCATGTTTATGATTATGGAAAGAAAAAACGCAAACATCACAAAACAAAATTAAAAATATCAAATATATTAAAAATAATATTACCATTATTAGTTCTATTATTTGTGGCATTCTGCGTATATAAATATTCTAATAAAGATAAAATTAAAGAAATAGATAAAAAAATAGCTATGTCAATTGAACTAATGCAGAGTGTTATAAAAGATAAAAGTTTTAATGGAGATTATTTATTAGTTACGTTTCCAGATAATTCAAAAGTTGTATCAAATAACGGTTATATTATTAATAATATAGGTTCTTCATATAAGGAGTTTGATGCAGGTTATATTATACTATATAAAGATGGTACATATAAATTTGAGTTACAAGATACCGGTTATTGTGCTACGAAAGATATTTATGATAAAAAATATCAGTTATTAATATTTAAAAAATGTTCAAGTAAAGATGTTGATTACTTAAAAAAATAAAACAATAGTTTATCTATTGTTTTATTTTATCTCCTTGATAAATATCTTTTTTAACCATGGCTTTATCTATTTCATTTAGAACACCAAACTTTTTTATTAGCCATTCTGGTTCTACTAAATCGCTAGCTTTAGGATCACCAGTAATTCTATTAATAACTATTTCTGGTCGTAAATATTCAAGTTGTTCACATACTATATCAACATATTCTTCTTTGGATAAAACATGAAATTGCTCTTTCTTATATAAATTGGCAAGTTCTGTATTTTTTAATATATGTAGCATATGTATTTTTATTCCTTGGATATCCAAGTTATTTAAATATTTAATGGTCTCTATCATCATTTCTCTTGTCTCATATGGAAGTCCATTAATAATATGCACAACAACATTTATATTGCGACTTCTTAACTTTTCCACCATATAATAGAAACTTTCAAGAGTATGGCAACGATTAATTAACAATGAAGTCTTTTCATGAATAGTTTGAAGTCCTAATTCCACAGTTAAGTATGTTTTTTTACTTAGTTCTTCTAAATAATCCACACATTCATCAGTTATAGCATCGGGACGTGTTGCAATTGAAAGACCAACTACATTATCTTGTTTTAAAATAAGTTCATATTTTTCTTTTAAAATATTAAGTGGCGCATATGTATTAGTGTTTGCCTGAAAATATCCAATATATTTACTATTTGGCCATTTCTTAGACATAATTTCTTTAATATCGTCAAATTGTTTTAGTAAGTTATCATTAACATTACCTGCATAATCACCACTACCAAGACTAGAACAATATATACAACCTTTAGTTCCAACTTTACCATCCCTGTTAGGACAAGTAAAACCAGCATTTAAGCTTACCTTAAATATTTTGGAATTAAATTTATGTTTATAAAAGTAATCTAAAGTGTGGTATCTTTTATTAGAATCACTATATTTAAATAAATTTTTCATACTTTCACCCAATTTCTTAATAATTATATCATATTTTTTTGTGACGAAAGTGTGAAAAATAAGAAAATAACTTTAAATTATTTAATAATCTTTAGAAATTTGCTATAATTAATATGGAGGTAATAGATAATGAAAAAAATGAGGGAAAAATACAATTTATTTACAGCAATAGTTATTTGTTTTTTAGTTTATGTAGTACTTAGTTGGTTTGTTCCAACCGGAGCGGTAACAAGCAGTACATATGCTGGCGCTGGTACAAATCCAGTGGGATTATTTGGACTAGTATATTATCCTGGTATTACAGTTGGAACATTTGCTCAATTTGGTCTAATTATTTTAGCAATAGGAGCGTTCTATGGCGTAATGAATAAAACTGGTGTTTATGGAACATTAGTTAATAAAACAGTAAACAAATTTAAAGGAAAAGAAAAGACTTTTATAACAGTTACAGTAGCTTTATTAATTATTATAAGCTCACTAATTGGTCTTCCATATGCTATGTTAATAGTAGTACCTTTTATTATGGCTATTTTGTTAAAACTAGGTTATAACAAAATAACTACAGTAGCAAGTACAGTAGGAGCAATTTTAGTTGGTCAAACAGCATCAACTTTTGGTTATACTATAGCTGGTATGTCAGCAAGTCTACTTGGACTTAAAATAAGTGAAGGTATTTGGTCAAGATTAGCATTATTAGTAATAGTACTATTCTTATTTGTTTTATTTGTAACAGGAAACAAGGAAACAAGATTAAACCAATCAAAGAAAATAGTTAAGGACAAAAAAGCTAAGAAAGATATAGTAGAAGAAGAAATGTCTGAAGACAAAGTTATTTTCTTAGAAAATGAAGTTACTTCAACAAAGAAAACTTTCTCACTTAAACTATTATTTATTCTTACTTTGATAATTGCCTTTATTAGTATGTTCAATTGGAACACAGTTTTCAAAATTACTTTATTTGAAGATTTTTATGAGAAAATTATAGGAATAACTGTTTCAGATTATCCAATTCTACAGAATTTATTAGGATTAACTAATCCTTTTGGATACTGGGATTCATATGAATTAGTTGCGTTATTAACAGTTTCATCTATTATAATGGGATGGGTTTATAATTTATCTCTAGTAGATGTATATGAAGGAATGAAGGCTGGAGCTAAGAGAGTTCTTAAACCTGCATGCCTTATAACAATAGCTAATATTATATTTACTTTAACACTATCATCTTCAGATGGTACTATGTTAGTATATATTACAGAAAAACTTGGAACAATATCTGACTCATTTAATTTATTTACAACTGCATTAACAGGTATAATAGGTGGATTTTTCTATAATAACTATTATTATTATTTTAATGCAATTGCAACAGATTTAGCAATACATGTTGATGCTAATTACTATACAATAATGACATTTGTTCTACAAAGTATATATGGACTAATGATGATGATTCTTCCTACAAGTTTAATACTTGTAAGTGGTCTTAGCATGCTTGGTGTATCATTCAAGGAATGGATTAAATATATTTGGCGTTTCGTAGCTCAATTATTAGTAATTATTCTTATAATAAGTGTTATCTTAGTATTAGTTGTGTAAAAGAGACTTTTGTCTCTTTTTTTATTTTATTTTTTGTGATAAAATTATAAGTGATAAGAATAGGGTGAAGTTATGGAATATGCAAATATGATTTTTATTTATTTATGTGCTGGTTGGTTTGTATTATATGCAATAGTATTAATTTATTTATATGTAAAAAATTTCAAACCATATAAACCACAATTTAATATGGATTTTTACACTGAATTACCTAGTGCTATTACTCCAATAGAACTTAGTGATTTAATGTATAAAAAAATAATGCCAGCAGCACTTTCGGCCGCAGTAATTGATTTATTTAATGAAGGTATAATCAAATTAGTAAATGATAATGGTGAAGATTATATATGTATCGATAGAATAAATGCTAGAGATTTTAGTGTTGGGCAAGATTATACTGTTAAATTATTAATAAATATAATTGGTGATGGCAATCGTGTTTCTATTAATGAAATATATAAGTTTTGTGATCGCAAAAAAAATTGTGATGTCTTTTTAATGGAATATAATATATGGGTTAGAATTATGCGTAAAGAAAATTTCAAACATATTTTTTACGAAACTAAAAATCAATATGGTATGGTTAAGTTTGTAACAGTTTTAGGTTGTGCTTTATTTATTGCAAATATTGCTGGACAATTTAGAACAATAATTGGTTACATAACTTTAATTCCTGCAATATTCATATTGTTATATTTTACTAAAATATATAAAAGAACGAGAGAAGCAAATGAAGAATATCATAAATGGATTGCTTTTAAACAATTTCTAGAGAATATTGAAAATTTCCAATATGCCATAGCAGATCCTGATAAATATGTTATGTATGGAACTGTGTTAGGTATAAAAGGATTAGAGAAAAAAATAACTAATCATGAGTATTTTGATCGCATAGCAGAAGCAGTTAACAGATGTGTTGTTAGAGCAATCTTAAACGGTAATAGAAAGATTTTATAGCATGATTTACAGACTAGATGATGAAGATTACGAAGTAGAAATACTGAAAAAAGGTAATAAAAATACTTATGTAAGAGTGAAAGAAAATTTAACAATACAAGTAACAACAAATCATTTTGCTACTAAACATGATATTAAAAATTTACTTGATCGTAATCAAGACTTCTTAAGAAAAACATTAGGAAAAAGAGAAATAGAAAAACAAAAAGATGATGATTTTTACTTCTTGGGGAAAAAATTTGATATCGTTGTTGTTCCCATACTCAAAGGTGTTGAGTTAGACGGCAATAAGTTATATGTTCCTGACAAATCACTATTAGACAAATGGCTAAAGAAGCAGACATTATCAATCTTTGAAGAACGTTTGAAATATAACTATAATCTTTTTGAAGAAAATATACCTTATCCTCATCTACGAATTAGAAGTATGAAAACACGATGGGGTGTATGCAATAGAAAAAATTTAATTGTCACTATTAATAGTAAATTAATAAGAGAAACGATTGATAAAATAGACTATGTAATAATACATGAATTATCACATTTAGTACATTTCAATCATTCAAGAGATTTTTGGGAAGTAGTAGAGAAGTACTGCCCTAAGTATAAAAGAATACGCAAAGATTTAAGGGAGTAGGTGAATCATGAAATATATAAAGAAAGTAATGAATATATTATTAATATTTGTTTTACTAGTTCCAATGTTTATCGCACCATATGTAGTTGGTGCAGCTGACAATGATGATAAGACACTAAAAGAACTAAAGGAAGAACTAGCTAGGGAAGAAGCAAACTTGGCAAATAATGATAATAATATTAAACTAACTGAAGCAGAAATTACCGCAATTAAAAATAATATGAATCTTATTGGTCAGCAAATTTCAAAGAGTGATAATGATATTATTAAATTATCAGAAGAAATAAGAGAATTAGAGAAAGAGATATCTTTGAAAAAAATAGAAATGGATAAGATAATAAGGTTTTTACAAGTTTCGAGTGGAGAATCTGAATATTTAGAATATGTATTTGGAGCAAAAACTTTTACTGATTTTATATATCGTATGGCAATAACTGAGCAACTTACAAACTACAATGATAAGCTTATTAAAGAATATAATGAAATGATTGTTGCTAATAAGCAAAAGCAAATTGATTTGAATAATCAGATTGAAACGTTGAAATCAAAGCAAGCAGAATTTGCAAAAGAATCTTCAAAATTAGTAAATCAAATGGCAAATTTGCATACTGAAAATGGTAGTATAAAAAAAGGTATAGAATCAGCAAAAAACACCATAAATGATTTAGTGAGCAAAGGCTGTGCAGATGAGGATACTGTAAGAACATGTGCAATAAAAATATACGGTGCTCCAATCAGTTCTTCAGGTATGATTAGACCATTAACAAGTGGTGTCGTTTCAAGTGAATTTGGCCCACGTTGGGGTACATTTCATGGTGGTATAGACATTGGAGTTCCAGTAGGAACACCTGTTCTTGCAGTTGCTGATGGTATAGTAACTGATATAGGCTCTTATAGTTATACACCTAATGACCCTGCAACAGGAACAGGTAAATCTATTCATATTAGACATATTGTTAATGGAAAATACTATACATCAGAATATCAGCATTTATCTGAATATAAAGTTTCCGTTGGTCAGGTTGTTAGGAGAGGACAAGTAATAGCCTTGTCAGGTGAAACAGGGCTTTGCTTTGGTGCACATTTGCATTTTTCACTTTTATATGGTTGGGCGGGAATTGAATATATAATTTGGAGTTCAACTTATGAGTCGAAATGGTTTAATCCAAGACAGATGGTTAATTTCTAAATCGACAAAATTTTAAATACTAATATGTTAATATTTAAATGGTGATAATATGAAAGTTAAAGTATTTGATGAAAATCATGAAAAAGATTTAGAAGAATCAATAAACAAATTTTTAAAAGAGTTTGATGGCGACTTAGTTGACATTAAATTTCAAACAGCGATAGGTATAATGGGCGAAGAACAGATATATTGTTTTTCAGCATTAGTAATTTACAATTAAAGGATTAATCAATCCTTTTTTTGTTAAATAAAAAAATAATATTTAAAAAACATTTTTTATGATAAAATATACAGTGGTGATGTTTATGAAGGGTAGTAATTTAAACTTATCTTTTGGACTAGAATTAATATATGAAAATGCTAACTTTCAATTAAACGATTTTGATAAAGTTGGAGTAGTTGGTGTTAATGGTGCAGGTAAAACGACTTTATTTAAAGTAATATTAAAAACACAAGATCTTGATAGTGGGAAAATAGATGTAATAAATAAAAGAATTGGTTATCTTCCACAAGAAATAGTATTAGAGAATAAAGATATAACTGTTTTCGATTATATTATGACAGCAAGACCAATAGAAAAACTAGAAAAAGAATTAACCAAACTATATAATGAAGTTGCAGTAACAACTGGTAAAGAACAAGATAAAATAATGAATAAAATTTCAAAGACACAAGGCTTATTAGAATACTATGATTATTATAATGCTGAAAATATTATGTTAGAATTAATTAGTAATATGAACATTGATTTTGATTTATTAGATATGAGACTATGCGATTTATCAGGTGGACAAAAGTCAAAAATAGCTTTTGCTCATCTTCTATATTCGAAACCAGAAATTCTCTTACTTGATGAACCTACTAATCACTTAGATGTAGGAACTAGAAAGTTTATAACTAACTATTTAAGAAATTATAAAGGCATGGTTTTAATAATAAGTCACGATATAGAATTTCTAAATGATATAGTTAATAAAACTTTGTATGTGGATAAAGCTGAAAAAAGTTTAACTGTATATAATGGTAATTATAAAGATTTTATGAAAAAGAGAGTGGCTGAAAAGGAAGCTAAAGAAAAACTAATTGAAAAGCAAGAAAAAGAAATTGAAAAATTAAGAAGTACTGTTCTTTTATATAGTAACTCATCTGGTAATAGAAAAAAGATGGCTCAAAGTAGAGAGAAAGTTTTAGATAAAAAAATGGATGAATTACAAGTGAGAGATAAGACACTAAAAAAAGTAAGATTAAATATTAAACCTGATAGAGAAGGCTCTAAAATACCAGTTAAAATAAATAATATTACTTTTGGATATACTGAACATAAACTAATAAAAGATTTATCATTAAATATAACAAATAGAGAAAGATTTCTTATTGTAGGGGAAAATGGAGTAGGTAAGTCTACTTTGCTAAAACTTATTGTTGGTAAACTAACGCCTGATACTGGTTCGATTTGGTATGGTAATAAAACTGACATAGCCTATTATGCTCAGGAATTAGAATTACTTGATTTAAATAAAAGTGTAATTGCTAATGTCGATAATGATACTTATACTGAAAGAGAACTTCGTACAGTACTAGGTAACTTCCTATTTTATGGGGAAGATGTATTTAAGAAAGCTCAAGTTTTATCGCCAGGTGAAAAAGCAAGAGTAGCTTTATGTAAAATTCTTTTAAAGAAAGCTAACTTACTTATTCTGGATGAACCTACAAACCATTTAGACCCAGAAACCCAACAAATAATAGGTGAGAATTTTAAGAACTATGAAGGAACCATAATTATGGTAAGCCATAATCCAGCATTCACTTCTAATATTGGTATCAATAGAATATTGATTCTCCCTAATGGAAAAATAACTAATTACTCAGATGAAAAATTAGAGTACTATTATAAACTAAATACTAAGGATTAATATTATTATTTATTAGTATGGTTATAATATCTTGATAATTATAACCATCATATTCTAATAACTTAGGATACATACTAATGTTAGTAAATCCTGGTAGTGTATTAATTTCATTTAGATATATTATATTATTTTTATAATCATAAAAGAAATCTATTCTAGCCAAGTCTTTACAGTTAAGTACAGTAAAGACTTTTTTAGATATTCTTCTAATCTTATCTGCAATATTTTGCCCAATAAAGGCTGGTATTAAGGTTTTTGAATCATTAATGATATATTTATCATCATAATCGTAAAATTCTCTAGAAGGCTTTATTTGACCAACAGTAGACACATGTAATTTATCTTTATCTTGCATAACTGCACATTCAAGTTCTAGACCAGTAATAAATTCTTCAATTATAACATTATTATCATATTGTATAGCTATTTTAATAGCTTCTTTTAATTCATTCTTATTATTTACTTTAGTAATCCCGATTGATGAACCACCACTAGATGGTTTAACAATCATAGGATACTTTAATTTGGTTTCTACATCCTTTAAACTATTGTTATATAAGATATATTTTACTTGTTTTATTTTATATTTATTTAATATTGTTTTAGTCAAATGTTTATTCATGCATATCATACTTGATATATGATTTGGGCCAACATACTTAACATCCATTAATTCAAATAGACTTATATATTTTCCATCTTCTCCATCATTCCCATGTATTATGTTAAATACACAGTCAAATTTTTTTAAAAAATTCATAATATTTGATACTTTTTTTAACATACTAATATTGATATCATTAAAATTATTATTAAATATATACCAATTATTAGTTTTAGATACATAAACAGTAGTTACATTAAATATATTTTTATTGATATTATTATATATATTTTTAGCGGATTTACATGATACTTCATGCTCACAAGAACGGCCTCCAAATAGGAGTAAAACATCTTTCAATTTAAACACCTCTGTATATTTTATGAAATAATGAAATAAAATATATTTAAGTTGCATATTTAATTTAAGTATGCTATACTGTAAGTGGTTTATAACTTATTTCGTTACTTCCGTTTTGAAAGTGTCCTAAATAATTATATAATCAATATTTCAAAAAGGAGGGACAATCATGGAAAAAGAACTTAAAGACATCGAAGTTACTTGTAAAGATTGTGGAGAAAAATTTTTATTCACAGTTAGAGATCAAGAATTTTATGCTGAAAAAGGTTTCACTAACCAACCAGTTAGATGTAAAGCTTGTCGTGATAAGAAAAAATCTGAACGTAATAATAACCGTAGATTTGATAGTAACGACAGATACTAACAAAATGGATTCGAAAGAATCCTTTTTTTGTTGCTAAATAAAGGAATATATAGTATAATTTAGTAGCGAGAGGACGATAATATGATAGAAAGATTAGAAAATATTGAAAAAAAATATAATGAACTTAATGAAGAGGTAATGAAACCTGAAACTATTTCTAACATTAAAAGAACGTTAGAAATAACAAAGGAACAATCTTTATTAAGAGAAGCATATGAGGCATATCAAGAGTATAAAAAAATATTAAATGAAATAGAAGAAGCTAAGGAACTTGTTAAAGATCCAGAACTTGGGGAATTTGCAAAAGAAGAACTTAATGAACTAGAAACAAAAAAATCTTCTATGGAAAGTGAATTTGAAATTCTTTTACTTCCAAAAGATCCTAACGATGCTAAAAATATTATTATGGAAATAAGAGGCGCAGCAGGTGGAGATGAGGGCAATATTTTTGCTGGTGATTTGTATCGTATGTATACAAGATACGCTGAAAAGCAAGGATGGAAATTTGAAACACTTTCTGAGATAGAAGGTGAAGCTGGCGGATATTCTTTAATAGAGTTTTTAATTAAGGGAGACAGTGTATATTCAAAACTTAAGTATGAATCAGGAGCTCATAGAGTTCAAAGAGTGCCTGAAACTGAATCACAAGGCAGAGTACATACTTCTACAGCAACGGTTTTAGTAATGCCAGAAGCTGAAGAAGTAGATTATGAACTTGATATGAGTGAAGTTAGAATAGATATAACAAGAAGTAGTGGTTGTGGTGGTCAAGGTGTTAATACAACTGACTCAGCAGTTAGACTTACACATTTACCAACTGGAATAACAGTATATTCTCAACAAGAAAGATCGCAAATTAAGAACAAAGAAAGAGCAATTAAGATACTTCAAACAAGATTATTTGATTTTAAAACTCAACAAAGAGAAAAAGAATTAGGTACAGAAAGAAGAAGTAAAATAGGAACAGGGGATCGTTCTGAAAAGATAAGAACATACAACTATCCTCAAAACCGTGTTACAGATCATAGAATTGGATTTACATTAAAACAATTAGATAGAGTTATGGAAGGAGAGCTTGATGAAATTATTGAGGCCCTAATAACTGAAGATCAAGCACGTAAACTTCGTGGAGAATAATTTAATTGAATATGGAATTTCTAAATTGAGAGAAAATAATATTGATACTCAGTTAGCATATTATTTATACAAGTATTTAAATAATTTGGATATTTATAAAGAATCAATAGATAAACTTATAAAAGGAATTCCAGTTCAGTATATAGTTGGGAATGTTGATTTTTATGGACTTGTATTTAATGTCAATGAAAGTGTTTTAATCCCACGTTTTGAAACAGAAGAATTAGTTGAAAAATCAATTAAGTATATAAATGACTTTTTTGAAAATAAAATTGATATAGTTGATATTGGAACGGGTAGTGGCTGTATTGCCATCTCACTTAAAAAACATCTATTATGTAATATGGATGCAGTAGATATTTCAACTAAAGCTTTAGAAGTAGCAAAGGAAAATGCCGAAAAACTAAATGCTGATATAAATTTCTATAATGGTGATTTATTAACTCCTTTAAATAAAAAATATGATGTAATAATAAGCAATCCTCCATATATTTCGAAAAATGAAGAAATAATGGAATTGGTTAAAAATAATGAACCAAGTATAGCTTTATATGCCGATAATGAAGGCTTGAAAAATTATGAAGATATATTAAAAAATGCTTCTTACCACTTAAATGATAAAAATATGATTATTTTTGAAATAGGGGAAACACAAGGTATTAAAATAAAGGAAATGGCATTATATTATTTTCCTAAATCAGCTGTGAAAGTTGAGAAGGATATGCAAGGAAGAGATAGATTTATATTCATTTTTAATGAATCATAAATCTTTTTTTTTATTTTATATTATGCTATACTTATACTAGGTGATAGTATGAAAAATAAAAAAGGATTTACGCTTGTAGAGTTAATTGCAATAATAATTGTTATTGGAATAATTATTGGAATTATAGCGCCTACTGCAATTAAACTTATAGAGAAATCTAAAGCTAATTCTTTTAGAGAAGGTTTAAGAAGTATTATACGATCAGCAGAAATATATATGGAAGAAAATGATTTAAAAACTCTTCCAGAAGAAGGAATATATTTACAAGATAACGATCTTGATATTGATTATGCGGATGGTTATAGCGGAATAATAAAATATATAAACGGAGAAGTTGTATTACAAAATATAGGTAACGGAACATATTGTGGTAGTGGTAGTAAAGATACTTTGTCTGTATCTGCTTTTACTGAAGATTGTGTAGTGGTCAAACCTGAGCCTCAGTGCTACTTGATGGGAACTACTGATACTACAGGCGATACTATCATTGGTTATGATTATGAAAACGAAGATTGCAGTTCTATGGAGTTATCAATTCCTGCAACTGTTAATGAGGTGCCTGTCAAATATATTGCAGATGGAGCATTTTTAGATTCTTATGAATATGTACTTGGAGTAGGTTATTATGATACTTCATCAATAGGTGGTTCAGGTATGTTTCCAATAATTGAGCTTTTAGATAATTTAACTTATATGGGTGTAACACCTTTTGAAACAATCTACATGAATACTCTTCCACAAATGCCTAAACTTTGCATCACTACTTCTATGGAAGAAGTGCCAGTTCCAATTGATTATATGATGTCCTCAGGTGGATACATTGTTTGTACTCTTATGATGGAAGGAGATCTTTCTTCTTATCAAGCTCAAGGAATTGGTATAACAAAAGTTGATTTTAGTAATGCTACTAATTTAGTTAAAATTGGAAATGCTGCCTTTTCTAATAATTTTATAATTGGAGCAGTAGATTTAAGCGGAGCAACTAAACTAACAGAAATAGCTTCAAATGCTTTTAGTTATAATCAAATAGAATCCATAAAATTACCTAGTAGTCTTGTTAAAATAGGAAGCTTTGCATTTGTAGGTAATCAAATGCAAGCAATATCCATACCTGCTTCAGTTACAACCATTGAAGATTATGCTTTTGAAGATAATATTTGGAATAGTGTTACTATTGAAGCAAACTCAACCAATAAAGAAGATAGATTTAACGATAATTGGGAGGCGATAGGCTGGCCTTTGGGATTAATGCCAGAAGAATCTATTTCTGATCCTGTCAATTATGCATTAACGACATCAACAAACACATTTCCTTATATAAAGGGCTATTATATTGTGAATGTTCAAACAAGTGGTAATTATAAATTAGAAGTTTGGGGTGGTTCAGGTTCTAATGGTGACTATGACGATCCTTCTACATATACATATCCAAGCTATAGTGGTGGTTACACATCAGGTACAGTATATCTTTCTGCAGGAACAACAATATATGTATATGTTGGTGGCGCAGGAAACGATATAAGAGGTGGATATAATGGAGGTGGAAATTCCATTTCACCAGATGCTGACTGTGAAGATAATGGTGGTGGCGGTGGTGCTACTGACATAAGATTAGTTGGTGGAGATTGGAATGCTCAATCAGGTTTATTATCAAGAATTCTAGTAGCTGGTGGTGGTGGTGGTGGTAGAGTAACCGCACCATCTTCAAATGCCGGTACTGAAATAGGTTTGGCTGGATCACAAACACAATCTGGAGTGGCAACTGATAACCAAAATTCTTGGAATCAAGATATAACTTGTGATATTGCTGGAGGTTTTGGTTTTGGTGGTTCAGAAAATTCATCAGATGATAATCCAGGCGGCGGCGGTGGCTGGTATGGTGGATGTTCAGGTTATGACGCTATGGGTGGCGGTGGTTCTAACTACGCACTTACTAGTGAATCAGTAAAACCATCAGGATATACACCAACAAATACTTACTATTTGTCTAATGTTGCATCAATAGCTGGTAATGCATCAATGCCAACTTATGATGGTCTTAGTACTATGACTGGAAATACAGGCAATGGCTATGCTAAAATAACTTATATTGGTTAACATTAAAATAAAGGAGTTTAATCCTTTATTTTTTTTAATTATTATAGTAAAATAACCTATAGGTGATGAATATGTTTGATAAAGTATTAAATTTAGTAAAAACTAGAAACTTAGTAGTTCCTGGAACAATATTTTTCCATTTAAATGAATTGGGAATTAGTTATGAGGAATTATATATTTTAACATATGTTATTAATCTTGATAATTTAGAATTTGATATGGTTAAGATGTCTAAAGAACTAAACATGAAACCTAAAGAACTTTTGGTCGTAGTTAATTCTTTAGTAGAAAAAGATTATTTAAAACTAGATGTAATTAGAAATGAATGTAATGCGGGAGAATATTTTAACTTAGATGGTATATATCGAAAATTAGCTTTTAATATAATTGGAAAAGAAGAAGAAAAGATTACTATACCAACTACTTTATATGATGAATTTGAGCAAGATTTTAAAAGACCATTAACTCCTATGGAATTTCAGATAATAGATGCATGGAAAGAAGTAGGATATTCTTCTGAACTTATTATATTAGCTTTAAAAGAGGCTACTTATAACGGAGCTTATAGTGTGACATATATTGATAAGGTACTAAGTGCTTGGGATAAAAAGGGCATAAAGACTGCAGCAGATGTCGAAAAAAACAAGCAAGAATTTAAGAAAAATAAAACTGTTCCTGCTGAATTAGAGGAAGAGTATGATTGGTTAAATGAATAAAGAAAGAATATTTAATTATTTAGATCAATTAATTACAAATCCAATTTGTGAGTTAGACTTTACTAAAGATTATGAACTTTTGATTGCAGTAATGCTTAGCGCACAAACAACAGACAAAAGAGTTAATATGGTTACTAAAGTTTTATTTAACAAGTATCCATCTCTTGAAGAATTAAGTAAGGCAAATATAGAAGATGTAAAAAAAATTATTAAATCACTTGGAACATATTCTAAGAAAGCTTTTAATGTAGTTATAATATCTAATAGATTACTTAATGATAGTAATGGAGTAGTACCTAATGATCGCGATTTTTTAGAAAGTTTGCCAGGAGTAGGCAGAAAAACAGCTAATGTAGTGCTAGGTATTCTTTATAATGTTCCGTGTATTGCTGTGGATACACACGTAGCCAGAGTAGCAGTAAGACTTGGTTTCGCTAAAGAAGGTGACTCAGTTTATACCATTGAACAAAAGCTAACAAAAAAAATACCAAAAGATAATATGATAAGAATTCATCATCAACTTTTACTATTTGGTAGATATTATTGTAAAGCAGTAAAACCAGAATGCCAAACATGCAAATTATATGATATATGCAAAGAAAAAAGGAAATCAGTTTGATTTCCTTTTTATATTAGTTTGTAATTGTAAGTGTACCAGTAGTACTAGGTGTTTTAGAACCACATGCATAAGTTACTTTTAATGAATGTGTTCCAACATCTAAAGTTTTAATATCATTAACAGCAGCAGTCCAACTCGTATATTTTGTGCCACTATCAATAACAATTTCACTTACTGTAGTACATGAAGTTGGCGAAACAGTTACATAATTTGCATAATTATAAGTACCACCTTTTGTAATACTTGCCGGGGCAATTGTTACACTATATGTAGTAGCTGTTCCATTAATTTTTGCTGTAATAGTAGTTCCAGTTGATTGATTAGATTTGAAATTTGTATAGGCAGTTCTAACCATAACTGTAGTAGAACCACTTGAAGATGGTTCAAATGTATAACTAGTATTTGTAGTAGTTCCTACTTTAACATACGTTCCATTTTCATCTTCTTCATATATATCATATCCTAAACTACCTAAATAACTATTGTTCCATCCCATTATGCCTGAAACATAATTTGATAAGAATCCAGTATTACTAAATATTTTTTTGTAGTAAGAAGTAAGATAATCTCTACCTAACCATTTTGCAGTCGCAGCAGTCCAATTAAGTGTTACTTCACCACCACTTGATTCGGATGTTAATCCAGTAACATTAGATAACTGTGAAAATCTAGTAGAAGTTTCAGTAGGTTCAGTTCCTTTTTTAAACAATTCACTAGATTTTAATGCATCTGGTGTGTAAGCACTTGGTAAGATTGGTTCAACTGCTTGTGTTTCAACTGTTACAGATACAACACTATCAGGTTGTTTTATATTAGTACCTCTAGTCCAAACACTTTTTGCAACTGTATTAAATAAAGCTGCATGTTGCATATTTCCAAAATGAGTATAATGGTCAGAATAAATTTTATCATAACCATACCATACTGATATTGTATACTCATCATTGAATGCTGCAACCCATAAGTCATTTATCGCATCACCTGCAAGCCCATTAGCTGTTTTTGTTTCTTCGCTAAAGTTAGATGTACCAGTTTTGGCTGAGAACTTCCATCCATTAACGTTTGAATAACCTAGTAATGCAGATGGAGCTGTAGTTACTAGCATGTCTTGAACTATATATGCAGTAGCTTCACTCATTACTTTATTACTAACTTTTTCGTTTTCGTATTCTTCTCCAGAATCACGATAAACTAATTTTGTATAACTGTATGGTTCATTATATGTTCCACCGTTACCAAATGCAGCATAAGCACCTGCAACAGACATAGGTGATTCACCATTATAACCACCAATAGCATGAGCCTCATGTAATGAATTGCCAGATACTTCAGGAGATAATCCTAAGTTAGTAGCAAATTCAATAATATTTGTTTTTTTAACACTTTGGAATACTTTAAGTGCTGGAATATTTCTAGATCCAGCTAGAGCAGTACGATAAGTAATTACTCCTTGATAGTTTCCATCAAAGTTTTGAATAGCAGTTCCGTCTGAATAAGAATATTCTTCATCGGCAACTAATTGACCAGGAGTAGCATTATTATATTCAATGGCAGGACCGTAATCATATAATGGTTTAGCAGTCGAACCTATTTGTCTCTTTGTTTGATTTTGGAATGTAGCATGATTAAGTAGTCCACTTGCTGAAGAATCTCTATTAGTACCAACAGCTACAATAGCACCTGTTTTAGTGTCTAATACGCTGATACCAGCTTGAACAACATCATTTTCCCAATTAAATGATTCACCACTCATAATTTTATTAATAGCATCTTGTTTTTTAGTATCCATAGTTGTATATATTTCCATAGAAGTAGTATAAGGGTTAAAACCAGTATCTTCTTTTATTTCTGCAACAACAGTATCAACAAAACCTTGATATTCTGTGTCATCACCAGTTCCAGTTCCAGTAGCAATTAAATCTTCAACTGGAATTGCATTAGCAGCATTCGCTTCTTCTTCAGAGATGTAACCATGTCTTACCATAAGGCTTAAGACAACACCACGACGATATGCTGAATTTTCTGGATTAATAAGTGGGTTATAAGTATTAGGTGCTTTAAATATACCAGCGATTAAAGCAGCTTCGCTCAAATTCATATCTTTAGCACTTTTTCCAAAGTAAGCTAAACTAGCTTGCTCAACACCGTAGTTATTACCACCTAGTAAGTTGTTATTGACATAAAATTCAATAATTTCTTGTTTTGTATAATTTTTTTCAATTTGGAATATTGATAAATAAATATCTGTAAACTTACGAATAATTCCTTTTATACCTTGATCTTCTGAACTTGTAAAGGCATTTTTAGAAACTTGCATTGTAAGTGTACTAGCTCCACCAGCACCACTAGAACCAAGTATTTGTCCAAATGTAGCTTTAACGAAACGAGGTAGGTCAAAACCATTATGTTGGAAAAATCTTGAATCTTCTGTTGCAACAAGTGCATCTACGAAAACTTCTGGAAGTTCATCGTAAGTGATTTTTTCACGTTTTTCCGCACCTAATTTAGCTGCGATACTTCCATCACTAGCATAAAGTATACTTGCTTCAGAAGCGTATAGTTCATTTGGATCAAATTTTGGTGCTGCAATTACAATGTAAACAAAGAATGCCCCCATTGCAAGCATGCCAATTATGAAACCAACGAAAACAATCATTAATGCAATTTTCCACCACTTTTTCTTGGCTGTTTTAACATTTTTGTTTTTTGGTTTAGTCCTAACTTCATGCGCTTTTATAGTCTTTTTAATTCCACTTTTAAGTGCAGCAACACTATTACTTTTAACAGATTTAGTCCTGTTAGCTGCTGCGATTTTACCTTTAACCATATCATCATGCCTTCTTTCGATATTTTTAATTTTTAAATATTTCTCATATAGACCAGGTCCACAGAAAACAAGTAAGTCAACAATTGCCACAATTACAATTGCTTTTGAACCAACAGTTAAGTTCCCAATTATACAAGCAATCAAACTTACTAAAAGAATAAGACTTTCAACCTGATGCTTATAAATCCATTTTTTAATTATTTTTATATTCATATTTTTCTCCTTCTATTAATTTGTCTACTATTTTAATATAATCCAACCTTAAATTGTATTTCAAATCTATTTTATAACCATTAACTTTAAAATATTCTAATGGTATAGATTTTCTCTTACTATTTTTTAAGAAAAGTTGTAACTTATCACTACTTAACACATATATTTCATTAACTTTCACAAAACTAACAATTAAAAAACCAATACCACCCATTTTAGAAATATTATCTAGATGTTTGATTTGGTGTTCATGTATATTAGCAAGTGGAAAATTAATAACCATAGTTTCCTTAGCTTCAAAGTCAATATATTTTCCTTTATATATACCATTATAATCGGTAGTTGATGGTGTTTTAAAATATGCTTCTTTTATAACAACGTCGTTGCCGTTTTTATAATCAACTTTTACTATACCAATAGGAGTGGGTTTTTTATATATACAGGCTATATTATTGTTTAAATAATACTCATTAGTGATATTAATATCTTCCTCAAGTGTCATACCTCTGTTATCATAAGTAGTCACTTTTTTATATGATTTCTTTATTCCGGTTGGATAATTCATACAATCACCTAATTAATTATACTATATTTCGAATATTTTTTCCATATGAAAATATCAATATTAAAAAAATGTCATAATTACTGAAAAATAACTATTTTTAACTAGTTTTGTCGAACTTCAAGTATTATAAAAGTTAATATGTTAAAGTTACTTTAGGTGATACGATGAAGGATTATTATATTGATAAAATTTTTAATGAAATGATTGATGATGTTAAGTATATAAAAATAACTACATTCTTACTAAAAGAAGAGTAGTTTTTTTATATTCTCAAAACATACTTCATTGACAAAATTCACTATTATATTATATAATATATTTGTAATATGAGAGGTGGTGTGCTAATGTATCAAGAACGAATTTTATTATCAAGTAAAGATATACTTGAAAAAGAGTTTAAAGTTGATACTAGGGGGTATCGTCCACAGGAAGTTGATAAATATTTAGACGTTGTTATTCGTGATTATGACGAATTTAGCAAAATAATTTTTGATTTGGAAAATGAAAAAAAAGAAGTTATTGAAGATAATATTCGTCTTAAACAAGAAGTTCGTAGATTAAGAACACAAATTGATGCTTTAAAAGAATCTGTGACAATAGATTCAAAAAGTAACAATGCTGATCTTTTAAGAAGAATTTCAAATTTAGAAAAAGTTATATATGGAAAAGAATAAATCATGACAAACGCTGCATTCTAGTAATGTAGAGGAAAGTCCATGCTCGCACAACCTGTGATGGTTGTAGTGTTCGTGCAAGGGGAAAAAATAACCCTTGGTAGCAATAGCTAACGGCTCTGAAATAATCTAAGTCTTCGGATATGATTAAATTAGGTATAAAAGTGCCAAAGTGACGAAGAAACTGGAAACGGTGGAAGTGGAACGTGGTAAACCCCGCGAGCGAGAAACCCAAAATTGGTAGGGGAACTTAACTGGAGAAATCGAACAAAGGTTGGGATTGATTCGTCAATAGATAGATGTTTGTCACTCTTCGGAGTACAGAACATGGCTTATATGATTTATTTTTTTTATTATAATAATAGATAGGAGTAAGAACGTGAAGGAAATAGGAGAAAGACTAAAAGAAACTCGCGAGAGCATTGGTATTTCAGTAGAAGAAGCAGCAGAAGATTTAAAAATGCGTCCATCTCAAATAGAAGATGTAGAAGCAGGCAACATGAATGCGTTTAAAGATGTATTTTCTTTAAAATATTTTGTACGTGATTATTCTAAATATTTAGGACTAGATTATGAGAATATGGTTGATGAGTTCAACGAATATTTGTTTGATTACACATCTAAATTATCTTTAGATGACATAAGAAAAGCAAAAAAAGAGGACGAAAAAACAAAAGAACCTAAAATAGTTTCGCCATATACATTAGAAACAAAAAGAAAAAAGATAATTCCACCAATAATCATATGGATATTGATCGTAATGGTACTAGGTATCGTTGTTTATTTTGTAGTTGATGCAATAAATGATAGCAGTGATAATACAACTACAAATAGTGTTTTAGAATAGGGATGAATTTATGAATTTACCAAATAAACTAACAATAGGTAGAATAGTAATGGCAGGATTGATTATTGCTATTTTACTATTTCCATTCGAAGCAATGGGAATATCTACAATGAAATTCTTTGTCAATGAGTCATTAGTAATTGATATTAAATATTTAATTGCTGGTGTATTATTTGTACTAGCTTCATTTACTGATTTTTTAGATGGGTATATAGCTAGAAAATATAACATGGTTACTGATTTTGGAAAAATGACTGATGCAATAGCAGATAAAATGCTAGTTAATTCAGTATTAATTATTTTAGCTTCAACAGGCTTTATTAGTGCAATTATTCCAGTAGTAGTTGTACTTCGCGATACTGTTGTTGACGTTATTAAAATGATAGTTGGTAATAAAGGAAAAGCTGTTGCAGCTATAAAGAGTGGTAAAATTAAAACTGCTTGTTTAATGGTTGGTATTACATTAACTTTATTTTACAATCTACCATTTGAATTAATTAATATTAGGGTATCTGATGTTTTACTTATAATTGCTACTGTAATGTCTATAATATCAGGTGTTCAATATTATACGTTGAATAAAAAAGCATTATTTGAATAAGAGTTAGAAATAACTCTTTTTTTGTAGGATTTTAAAAAAGAAATTGATATGTTTATAATAGGGGAAAAAACTATAAATAGCAAAAAAGAACAAATGTTCGCAAAAACATTGACATATAAAAAAATTAGTTGTAAAATGTAATTAACGATAGGAGGAAACATGGTGGTTAAAGATACAAGCAAGGTAACAACCGATAAAGCGTTAGAACAAGTATTATTAGATATAGAAAAACAGTTTGGTAAGGGAGCTGTCATGAAATTAGGAGAGAATCCTCATCAACATATTGATACCATTTCTAGTGGATCATTAAGTCTGGATATTGCTCTTGGAATAGGGGGGTATCCTAAAGGAAGAATAATCGAAATATATGGACCTGAATCTTCAGGTAAAACAACTTTTGCTCTTCATGCACTTGCTGAAGCACAAAAAAAGGGTGGAAGAGCTGCTTTTATAGATGCTGAACATTCTTTAGATCCTAAATATGCAGAAAGTTTAGGTGTTAACATTGATGAACTTTTATTGTCTCAACCCGATAATGGTGAACAAGCTTTAGAGATATGTGAAGCTTTAGTAAGAAGTGGCGCTATTAGTATAATTGTAATAGATTCTGTAGCGGCATTAGTTCCACAAGCTGAAATAGAGGGTGAAATGGGTGATTCTCATGTTGGCTTACAAGCTAGACTTATGAGTCAAGCTTTACGAAAGCTATCTGGAGTAATTAGTAAGACAAATACTATTGCAATATTTATTAATCAATTACGTGAAAAAGTTGGGGTAATGTTTGGAAATCCTGAAACAACTCCAGGTGGAAGAGCATTAAAGTTTTATTCATCAATAAGACTTGAAATAAGAAGATCAGAACAAATTAAATTGGGAACAGATATAATTGGTAATAAGACAACTGTAAAGGTTGTTAAAAATAAAATGGCACCTCCGTTTAAAAATTGCTGTGTCGATATAATGTATGGAGAAGGTGTTTCGGTAGAAGGCGAGATCGTCGATTTAGCTTCGGATGCCGCAATAATTGAAAAAAGCGGTGCTTGGTATTCTTATAAAGGTGAAAAAATTGGTCAAGGTAAAGAAAATGTCAAAGAATTACTTAAGAAAGATGCTAAATTGTATAGCGAACTTTATGACAAAGTAAGAAAGCATTATGATATTGATGGTAATAACAAAAATGCCAAAGAAGTAAAAGAAGATATTAAAGAAGCAAATAAATAATAATTTGCTTTTTTTTATTTATAAATATGTTATAATATATCTAGATTAGGAGGTATAAATATGGCTAAATTTTGTTCAAGTTGTGGTACAAGTCTAAGTTCTGACACCAAGTTTTGCCCAAATTGTGGTGCTCCAATAGGACAAGGTAATACTGAAGTTCCAACTAGTGCTGCCCCACAAATGAATTCAAATGTAAATACTACATATGTAGCAGGTGCCAAATCAAAAATGGTAGCAGGTTTACTTGGGATATTCTTAGGAGCATGGGGTATTCATAATTTTTATTTAGGATATTCAGGTAAAGCAATACTTCAAATAGCACTTACACTTATTACTTGTGGCATTGCGGGTATTTGGGGATTTATTGAAGGTATTTTAATATTATGTGGAAATATAAATACTGATGCTGATGGTAATGCATTAGTAGACTAATGAAAAGGACCAAATCTTTATTAATAATAGTATTTTTTATATTTATATACGTTTTATTCTTTATATTTGATTTAAGATGGGAATGTATATTAAAAAAAATTATACATATTGCTTGTCCTGGTTGTGGACTTACAAGGTCTTTAAAATCAATATTATCTTTGGATATAATCTCTTCTATCAAATATAATATTTTAGGTATACCAGTATTTATAATTGGTGTAATTACTATAATTGTAGCACTAAGAGATTTTATAAAAGGTGAAGATACTTTAATGACTGTAATCTATAAAATGGCTAAAAAACATTATAAATTTATATTTATAATACTTATTATAACAATGATTATTAATAATATTAACGGAGTATAAACAATTGGAATTTTATTCAATTGTTTTTTCTTGACTTATTTCTCTAAAAACAATACAATAGAGATAGATGAAATAATATGTATATATTAAATTATCTTTTAACAGAAAATGGAGGAGAAAAATGAACAATACAGTGTTCTCCATTTTACTTGTTTTGGTAGGAATTTTTGTAGGGGTAATAACATTTATTATCATTAATTATATTAGAGGAATTAGAGTTAATCAAAAGGCTGACAATATGCTTGAAAAGGCAAAAAAAGAAGCTGATAAAGTTAAGAGAGATTATTTATTAGAGGCCAAAGAAGAGGCTCAAAAAATAAAAATAGATACTGATAAAGAAGTAAAAGAGAAAAAATCTGAACTTAAAGAATCAGAAGAACGTTTACTTACACGTGAAAATAATATGGATCGTCGTGATCAAACATTACAAAACCGTGAGCAGATGTTAGAAGAAAAAGAAAATAATATAATTAATAAGCAAAGAGAATTAGACCGCGAACAAGATAAAGTGGAAGAAATAAAAAAAGAACAAATTACCTTACTAGAACAAATAGCTGGTTATTCTAAAGAAGAAGCTAAAAAACTTGTTATGAAAAGAATTGAAGAAATGATGAGTTTAGAAATAGCATCTTATATCAAGGATAAAGAAGGCGAAGCAAAATTAGAAGCTGATAAAAGAGCAAAAACTTTGCTTGTATCATCAATGGAAAAATATGCATCTGATGTTGCAAGTGAGCAAACAGTTACTGTAGTAAACTTACCAAGTGACGATATGAAAGGTCGTATTATTGGTAGAGAAGGAAGAAATATAAGAACTATTGAATCTGTAACAGGTGTTGACTTGATTATCGATGATACACCAGAAGCATTAGTTGTATCAAGTTTTGATCCATTACGTAGAGAAATTGCTCGAAATACTATTGAAACTTTAGTAAAGGATGGAAGAATTCATCCTGCTAGAATTGAAGAAGTATATGATAAGACAGTAAAAGAAATGCATACTAAAATAATTGAAATGGGTAATGATGCTTTATTTGAATTAGGAATAACAAAAGTAGATCCTGAATTAGTTGAATTATTAGGTAAATTACATTTTAGAACATCATATGGTCAAAATGTTTTACAACATTCAGTAGAAGTTGCTAATTTAGCTGGTATTATGGCTGCTGAATTAGGAGAAAATGTTACTCTTGCTAAAAGAGCAGGTATTTTCCATGATATAGGCAAAGCTATAGATCATGAAGTAGAGGGTAGTCATGTTGATTTAGGAAGTGGTATAGCTTCAAAATATAAAGAAAATGAAGTTGTTATTAATGCCATTGAATCACATCATGGAAATAAAGAAGCTACTGGTGTAATTGCCGAACTTGTTGCAATAGCAGATGCTTTATCAGCAAGTCGCCCAGGAGCTAGAAATGACTCATTAGAAAATTATGTTAAGAGATTACAAGATCTTGAAGCTATTGGAAATAACATGGCTGGTGTTTCAAGTACCTTTGCTATTCAAGCAGGTAGAGAATTACGCGTCATAGTAAAACCAGAAGAAATAGATGATTTAGGTAGTTTCAAAGTGGCACGTGACATTAAAGAGAAAATCGAACAAGAATTACAATATCCTGGAACAATTAAGGTCGTTGTAATACGTGAAACAAGAGCTACAGAAGAAGCAAAATAAGCTTCTTCTTTTTGTTTGACTATTAGGTCAAAAAATGTTACTATTATAATAGGTGATGGTTATGTCTAAGAAGGGTTTATTTAAAAAATGGAAAAAGCACGATAAAGATGATTCAGAAAAAGTTAAAATGAAAAAAAGTACTATAATTATAATTGAAGTAGCATGTGCTGTACTTGTTTTTGGTATTTTAATAGGAATAAAATATTTAGTTACAAATAAAGTGGATGATAATGTAGTATATTTAGAAAATCAAGTTGTTAAAAATGTTTCATTTACAGATTTTAAACTTACTTATGAAGATGGCAAAAGTACTATCAAAGTAAATATGATTAATTATACTGAGGAAAATATTGAAATTAAAAAATTAGTAATTAAATTATATGCTAGTGACAATACAAAAGTATCTGAAGTAACTGCCAATTTAGCTGTTGATGGTAATGCAACAATATTAGGACCAAATCAAGAAACTGCAGTTGAAAATGTTGCTGAACTTGATTTGACAGATGTATCGAAAGTAGAATATATTATTGAATAAACATGTTTAGGCATGTTTTTTTGTATAAAAAAACATCATTAAGATGTTTTAAATAACTATTCCAAATAATAAGATAAATACTTGTATGGACATTAAAATTCCATTATGCAAAAAGTGTAAACTCATTGGAACAAAAATATTGTCTGATTTCTGTAAAGTATAAGCAAATATCCATCCTGGAACTGAATAAGGGATAATATATAATAGATCAATCATATTTTCAAATGATCCAATTACATGAAATGCACCAAATAATATTCCAGAAAAGAAGATAAATAAATACTTGTTTTTAAATATAGCTCTAAAAGATAATCTAAATGCAAATTCTTCAATTATTGGAGCTAAAAATACACTAAGTATAAAAGTATATATAGGCAATTGTTTAAATAAATCAATTACAGCATCTTGATTTTTTGCAGTAGCATTAGGATCAATTAACATTATTAGCCCATTTGCTAAAGCCATTAATCCAAGAAGTACAAACCAGTATTTAAAATAAGTTTTAAAGTATTTTTTATGATTTTCCTTAAAATCATTAAAACTTCTAATAATATAATCTTTAAACAATAAAAATATTAATAGAATTATAATTACCTCTATAATAATAGTATATAAACACTTTATAATAGTAGGAACTGTTTCAAGATCAACACCAAGTAAATAAAATGGTATTGCTGCAAATTGTGAAATTAAGAAGTATATTAAGAATGCGCCAATTCCTTTCAAAATTAATTTTGTATTTGTTTTTTTCTTTTCCATATAATCACCATATTAATTATATCAAAAATATTAATATTTAGTTATATTTTTGTTGGAAATTAATAAATTTATGTTATAATACTTATAGCTGCAAGAGAGAGTGGGGTTGATTCCCCACTCTTTAATGTAATATGGAGGTATATATGAAAATTGAGGATAAGGTTAGAGAACTCATTGAATCTATAATTGAAGAAAATGGTTTTAAACTTGACCAAGTAGAGTATGTTAAAGAAGGAAGAACATATTTTTTAAGAATTATTATTGATAAAGATGGAATTGTAGATGTTGAAGATACAGTAAAAGTATTTCATTTGATTAATCCTATATTAGACAAAAACGACCCTGTTAATGAAGCATATATTTTGGATGTTTGTTCAAAAGAGAAAGGAAGAGAATAAATGACTACTAAAGAAGAACCAAAAATGAACAGCAAAGAATTTTTAAAGGCAATTGAACTTTTAAAAAAGGAAAAAGGAATAGATGAAGATACTATCTTTTCTGCTATGGAACTTGCTTTAACAAGTGCTTATAAAAAGAATTTTAATTCACTTGAAAATGTAGAAGTGAAATTTGATCGTGAAAAAGGTGAAGTAAAAGTTTATTCTTACTTTACAGTTGTAGAGTTTGATGAAGAAGAAGGAATTGATCCTGAATCAGAAATTGATATTGAAGAAGCTAGAAAAACAGATCCTGAAGTTCAAGTTGGAGATAAGTTTAATGTTAAAGAAGTAACACCAAAAGATTTTGGTAGAGTTGCTGCTGCCACTGCAAAACAAGTAGTAGTTCAAAAAATCAGAGAGGCAGAGAGAAACGTAATTATTAGTGAATATGGCGATAAACAAGATGAACTAGTAAGTGGTACTGCTGCTATGGAAGATGTAAGAAATTATTATATTGATTTGGGTAAAACTCAAGGAGTCCTTCCAAAATCAGAAACAATACCTGGTGAAGAAATTAAGATGGGGGCTAATGTAAAGGTATATATTACGAAAGTTGAGAGTAATAGCAAGGGCCCAATAATATTACTTTCAAGAAATCACTATGGTTTTGTAAAAAGATTATTTGAACTTGAAATTCCAGAAATTAATGAAGGTTCAGTACTAGTATATAGTGTTGCTCGTGAAGCTGGTGTTAGAACTAAAGTAGCTGTATACTCAGAAGATTCTAATATAGATGCAGTAGGATCTTGTATTGGTGAAAAAGGTTCAAGAATTAACAATATCTTAAAAGAATTAAGCAATGAAAAAGTAGATATAATTCCATATGACAAAGAGCCTGCTAAGTTTATAGAAAATGCTTTAAGTCCTGCTAAAAATGTAAGAGTATTTATAACTGATGAAAAAGCAAAAGAAGCATTAGTAATTGTTGATAAAGATAATCTTTCATTAGCAATAGGTAAAAAAGGTCTTAACGTAAAACTTGCATCTCGTTTAACAAAATTTAAAATTGATGTAAAAACTGTTGAACAAGCAAGTGAATTAGGAATTAATATAGTAGAATAATATAAGGAGGTTTTTATGAAAAAAATCCCAAGTAGAACTTGTGTAGTAACAAGAGAAAAACTACCAAAACAAGATTTAATTAGAGTCGTTCGTACTCCAGAAGGAGAAGTAGTAGTAGATACTACTGGCAAACTAAATGGGCGTGGAGCTTATTTGAAAAAAGATTCTGCTGTTTTTGAAAAAGCAAAGAAATCAAAAACTTTAGATAGACATTTGGAAATGGAAGTGCCAGATAGTTTATATGAGGCATTAAACGATTTAATAAAATAAAGAAAAGAGGTGTTATTTATGATGAGTGTATTAGAATATGCTGAAGACATAAATAAAACAGTTAGCGAAGTATTAAAGCAATGTAAGGAACTTAATATCAAGGTATCAAGTGAAGAGGATATGCTTAATGATGAAGAAATTACAGAACTAGATAGTGCTTTTGCGACTGATGACGATAACCTAGAAGATAGTTTAGATGACATAGAAGTTGTTGTTGATAATAAAGTTGTCAATAATGATGACATTCAAACTAAACAAAAATTAAAAAAGAAGACTGATCCTAAAAAGCAAGTTATTAATGCTAAGGATATAGCAAAGAAAGATTTTGCAAGCAAAAAGAAAGAAATGTATAAGAATAAAGAAAAACTTACATCAAATAAAAGTAATGTTGATGTAAATGTAGTTCTTTATAGAGAAAACATGACAGTAAGTGAGATTGCTAATGAAATAGGAGTTAGTGGATCAGAACTTGTAAAAAAATTATTTTCTTTAGGAATAATGGCAACATTAAATAACTCAATAAGTTATGAAAATGCTGAAATATTAGTTCTTGACTATGGAAAAGAATTGAAAAGTGCAGAAACAGCAAATGTAGCTAACTTTGAACAATTAGAAATAGTTGATACAGAAGAGTCTTTATTACCAAGACCACCTGTTGTTACAATTATGGGACATGTTGATCATGGTAAAACAACATTATTAGATACAATTAAAAATACTAATGTAGCGGATGGTGAAGCTGGTGGTATTACTCAAGCAATTAGTGCTTATCAGGTAAACTACCAAGGACAACTTCTTACATTCATAGATACGCCAGGTCATGCTGCATTTACTGAAATGCGTGCTAGAGGAGCTGGGATTACTGATATAGTAATAATCATAGTTGCAGCCGATGATGGTGTAATGCCACAAACAAAAGAAGCTATTGACCATGCAAAAGCAGCAGGTGTTCCAATACTTGTAGCAGTAAATAAGATAGATAAGCCAAATGCTAATCCAGAAAAAGTTCTTCAGGAATTAGCAGAATATGGTCTTACTCCAGAAGCATGGGGTGGTGACACAATTGTTACAAATATATCTGCAAAAACGGGATTAGGTATTCCTGAATTATTAGAAAATATTTTACTTGTAGCAGAAATGCAAGAATATAAAGCTAATCCAAACAGATATGCAGTAGGTACTGTTATTGAATCAAGATTAGATAAATCACTAGGCCCAGTTGTAAGCGTTTTAGTTCAAAATGGAACACTTCGTTTAGGTGATCCTATTGTAGTAGGTTATGCAGTAGGTAAAGTTCGTACTTTAAGAAATGATAAAGGTGTCGAAATAACTGATGCTTTACCATCTATGCCAGTAGAAATAACAGGTTTAAATGAAACTCCTTCTTCAGGAGATAAATTCATGGCTTTTGAATCAGAAAAAGAAGCTAAAAAAATAGCTGAAGAAAGAAAAGAACAAGCAAAAATAGCTAGTAATGCTCCAAAACAAGCAGTAAGCTTAGAAGAATTATTTGCTCAAATTCAAGAAGGAAATAAAGAAATAAACGTTATTATTAAAGCTGATGTTAATGGTAGTGCTGAAGCTGTTAAGAATTCACTTGAAAAAATAGAAGTAGAAGATGTTAAAGTTAAGGTTGTTAGAAGTAGTGTTGGTGCTATTACAGAAAGTGATATAGTACTTGCAAACGCATCAAATGCGATTTTAATAGGATTTAATGTAAGACCTACTAATTCTATAAAAGAAAAAGCTAAAGAGACAGGCGTAGATATTCGTCTATACAATATTATATATAAAGTAGTAGAAGAAATGGAAGCTGCTATGAAGGGTATGCTAGATCCAATATTTGAAGAGAAGATATTAGGTACTGCTGAAGTTAGACAGTTATTTAAATTTTCTAAAGTTGGTGTCATTGCTGGATCTTATATTACTGACGGTATAATTAAAAGAGATTCTAAAGCTCGTATAATTAGAGATGGTGTAGTAATTTTTGATGGTAATGTAAATACATTACAAAGAGAAAAAGACAGTGTAAAAGAAGTGAAAAAAGGTCTTGAATGTGGTATCACAATTGAAAATTATATTGATATCAAAGAAGGCGACGTTATAGAATCATACGAGATGGTAGAAATAAAGAGATAGAAATATCTCTTTTCTTTTGACAAAAGCATATATAAGTAATAGAATAAATTGTATTGAGTGGTGGAATTATGAAATTAAAATATTTAAATGGTAGTTTTGATTATAAAAATAAAATTAAATTATTACGAGAAACACCTGTAAAAAAAATAATTGTCTTATCTATAGCTGCATCGGTTACGCTTACTGGTTGTAGTGTATATACTGATATAAATAATTATCTTACTGAAAATACTGTAAGTGAAAATGTACAAGTTTCTTCTGAAAATATAGAAAGTATTCCCAAAGAAAATTCTGTGCCAAGTGTAAATGAAAGTACAATAGAAACTGAAAGTAACAGTAATAATGCAGATAATAGTAATCAAGAAAAGGTAGTAAGCAAAGAAGAAAATATAATAAATGAAGATGAGCAACCAGCAACTTCTGAACCTAATCAAAAGCAAGAAAAAAAATTGGTGGCTATTACTTTTGACGATGGCCCAAGTAAATATACAAGTGAATTAGTAGATATATTAACAGCCAATGGAGTAAAAGCAACTTTCTTTCTTGTAGGGCGTAATATCAATAATTATAGTGATTCAGTGGTAAAATCATATCAAGCAGGAAATGAGATAGGAATACATACATATTCGCACACCTCGTTCACAAAGATGACTATAGAAGAAATTAAAAATGAATTAGCTCAAACACGAACATTATTAGATGGAATTGATGTTGATTATTCAAATATTGTAAGACCGCCATATGGAAATATTAATGAAAATATACAAGGAAATATTGATACTTCATTTATACTATGGAGTGTAGATACAAGAGATTGGGAATCAAGGAATAAAGATGCAGTAATTGCTGAAGTTAAAGCAAATATTACTGAAGGAAGTATAATTTTATTTCATGATGTTTATCCATCCACTATTCAGGCAATAAAAGAATTGCTACCTGAATTAACTGATGAATATCAATTTGTGACAGTAAGTGAATTATTTAGTCAAAATGACAAAAGCCTTGAAGAAAATCAAAAATATTATAAAGTTAAGAAATAGATACTAGCTATCTGTTTTTTTTATTTACTTTTATGTCAATAAATAGTATAATTTATTTAGAATAGGTGGTGTGTACTGTGAATAATCCATATGTTTCATATAAAGTAATTGGTGATAAGTTTACATATAAAAGATTTAATGCAAATAATATTGTAGTTGAGGAAGAATTGCCTTTATATGAAAATGGAAAAATTAATTCAGCTGCAGTTCAAATTGTTGAAAATGTAAGACAGAATAAAAAAAGATTTGAAAATCAAAAACAGGAAGAATTAAACAATCAACCTGCAGTAGAATTCAAGACAAAACAATCCAACAAGAATACTACTTTAATAAAATTAGAAATAAGAGCCAAATTAAGAAATGTTCCTGCAAATATAAGTGAAGAGGAAATGAATAAAATTGTTCAAGATATAAGCAAGGAATATAATATATCTTTAGAAGAGATTGCAAATATTCATGCAGAATTGATTTCAAAACAACTTAATGATTGGAATTTAGTTAAACATGCTGAAAAAAATGAACAGGAAAAAATAAGCAATCCTGAAATAAATATTAAATTAACTTCTGAAGAATATAATATTGTTGATACTTTTATGCGTAATGAAGTATCCGATGCAGATAAAAAAAGCATTCGTAGAAAAATTGAAGAAATAGAAGTTAAATATAATATTTCATTTATTGAGTTAAGAACAATATATAAAAATGAAAAACACTCAAGAGTAGAAAAAGAAAAAATTCAAAGTGAAGAATTAAAAAAACAAACAGCTTCCGCTCAAATAGAAAAAAATAAAGAAGCTGCAAAAAAATTAATAGCTGAATTTCCAATTGATATTTCTAATGAAGAAATAACTGTTCGAATGGATGAAATTGCAAAAAATTTGCATATTCCAAAAGAGGATTTGTTTGAATTATATAAATCTGTCCAGGAATTAAAAAGTAAAAAAGCAAAAGAATTATTTCAAAAAAAATTGGATATGATTACAAAAGATGATATAAAGGTAATAGAAGATTTTCTTACGGAAAATCCACCGACACCAGAAACATTCGCTCATGTATCAGATTTAAAAGAAAAATATAATTTAAGTGATAGAGATATTATTTTAGCTTATACTGTAAAAAGAAAACAGTTAGAGAAAACAGCATCACACACAGTACTAAAAAATTCAAAATTAAAGAATGAAAGAACTGCAAAAAAATTAGAACATATGATAATAGAACTTAAAAGTAAAAATTTAAGTACTAAAGAATTAGCTATTGAATTAAACAAAATGGCTAAAAATTATAATATAAGTCAACTACAAATGGAATTACTTTATAACAATGCTATTGTTATTAATAAAGCAGATCAATTATCAAAAAAATTATCAAAAATATTGACTGGAAAGAAAATTCCAAGTAGAAAAAGAAATAAAAAAGAAATACTAGAAGAAAATGGGCTTGATGCTGCTGATGGTAAAAAACAATTTATTGACAGCGGTATTGATCTAGTAATTGCTAGCAAAGTAGAAGATTGGAAAGAAATGGTTGAAAAAAATTATCATAATCCTGTACCAATCTATACTGCAGTTAATATAATGAATATACTTAATAATGGTGGCGGAATTGGACAAGCTAGAAAAGAGCTTGAAGAATCTCACAATTTTTCAATTAACAAAGGTGAAATTATAAAAATTGTTACTGAGTATTCACCATACGGTCAAGAATTTGCAAAGAAAACAAAAAAATATATTATGTCTAATCCTGAAAGATTAGTAAAATTTGTTTTAGAAAAAAAGGCCTCATTCAAAAAGAATGAAAGTAAAATAGATGAAGAATATGATACAGAACTAGCAATAAAAAGACTAGAAGAGTTAAGAAATTCTATAATTAAGCCTGAAGATTTAGATTTAGATAATGTAATAGAACCACCATCTCCTTGGAAGATGATGTAAGAGATAGAAATATCTCTTTTTTCTTTTATAGGTTTATTATTATGTATTTTTTTGGTATAATAAAAACATGAGGTGAATAATATGAGTATAAAAATAGATAGAATAGCAAGTAATATGGTAAAAGAAATTAGCTATATTCTTATGACAGAAGTAAAAGATCCTGATGTTAAATTTGTAACTGTAACTGACTGTAAAGTAACAAATGATTTATCTTTTGCAAAAGTATATGTAACTGTATTAAATAATGAACGAAAGAATGAAACCATGTCTGCTTTAAAAGGAGCAAGTCGTTTCATTAGACATGAATTGACTGATAGAATTGATATTCGTCATATTCCTGAACTTGAGTTTGTATATGATGAATCAATTGATTACGGTAAGAAGATAGAAAACATAATTGAAAAAATTCATGATGAAGAAGAAAAAATAGAGGAGGGTAATAATTAATTACCTTCTTTTTATTTAAAATTATAGTTGGTGGTGAAAAATGAGAAGTAATTTAATACTAAAAGGTCACAAAATTATCAAGAAAAGAAAATTTTCTGATACTATTACTTCTTTAAAAAAGGCTAGAAAAAGAAAACAAGGACTTAAAATTCTTCTTTTTATAATTACTATATTTGTATTAGTAGGAGTGTTGTTTTTAATTTATAGTATTTTTTTGAAAAAAGAAAAAGTAAATGTAAAAGTAATTGGTGATGAAGAACTAACTTTAGAAGTATTTGATAAGTATGATGAAAAAGGAATAAAATTAACAATAAATAATAATGATGTTTCTGATGATGTATCATATGAAGGAAAAGTCTATACTGATAAATTAGGAACATATATAATTAATTATTTATATGGTGATAAAGTATATGCTACAAGAACAATCAAAGTAGTTGATACCACATATCCAGTGATTGTTCTTAATGGAGATAAAGAGATAAGTTTGGTACAAACTTCTAATTACAATGAAGAAGGCGCTACATGTACTGATAATTACGATGGTGATATTACAAAAGAAATAAAAATAGAAGAAGAAGTAGATACTAATAAGGTTGGAGAATATATTGTAACATATACAGTAAGTGATAATTCAGGTAATAAAACATTAATAACTAGAAAAGTCATAGTAACAGAAAAACCCAAAGTTATAATTCAAAAAGTTGTTGTTGAAGATAATGGTGGCGCTCCAGTAGCGCCGACCGCGCAATCAGGTTTAGTAACAACCATGAATTTTACTAGTGATGGTTTTAATATAAGTGGGTGTGCTAGTTCAGGTGTTGTTCCAACATCTTTAAGTCTAAATGATTCGAATTATAATATTACAGTTAATAGTAATTGCTACAGTGGTGTAATTAATTTGAGCAATTTAGCCAATGGAGCATATACATTATATATAAACAGTGCTACTAGTAAAGAAAAAGTAGTAGATAAACTTGATGCTTTACTACAAATAAAAAGAGCTAGGGTTGGTAATAAACTAGTAACATTTGACTATACTAATAACAATGTTAATATAAATATTCAGGATTTTTATTATGAATATGATGTTGTTATTGACGTGGGTCATGGTGGTTGGGATACTGGTGCTACTAATATATATAATCAAGAAAAGGCTATGAATTTACTTGTATCATTATATGAAAAAGAAAAATATGAAGCAGCAGGGTTGAAAGTTTTAATAACTAGAACTGATGATTCATATGGTGCAGGTATGGGCAATTTTAGCAAAGCTTTATACAGTAGAGCATATTATCTAGGTTATTATGGAGTTACTTCAAAAGTAGTATATAGTAATCATCATAACTCTAGTAGTTATAGTGGTGCTTCAGGATTTGAAATGTATACGTCAAACAGTATGTCAGATATGACTACTGAAATTAGTATTTTTAATCAAGTAGCAGAAATAAATAAAGCAAATAATATTTATGCTAGAGATTATTGGACTGGTGAGTTATCTAGCAAGAAAGCTGGCCAAGTATATAATCTTAAAAACTATTATGGAATACTTAGAATTCCATCTGAACTATTCAATGTTAATAGTATTACAATTTATGAAAGTTGTTATTTAAGTAATACTGATGATTATATAAATTATTGGAATAATAAAAATTGGCAACAAATTTCCGATATTAAAGTGAAGCAATACATAAGCAAAATAAGCGCTTTATAACTTTACAAAAATAGTATTATATGGTAAACTAAACAAAGTTAGGAATGAGATTATGTCAAATATAAAAATAAATTATTTAAGTCGTAGAGTAGTTCCATTAGTACAAAATGGTAATACTCATGCTTTAGGAAACACTCCATATAGAGTTGAGCCTATTTCAGCAATTAATACTAATGTAGGTTATAATCCTAATAGTCCTAAAAGTGAAGTATATTCTACTAATAATAAAAATAAAAATAATTCTTCTTTCGAAGATGTTTTGCAAGAAGAAATGGCTAAATCAAATAGTTTAGGCCACAAAAAATAAATATAAATTTGGTATTGATAAATAATAGTAATTATTTAATGGGTAATAAGAAAGATAGTGGAAGATGAAAACTATCCAAAATTAAATAATAAAATACATATTTTGAATCAAAGCGTTACTTGCGTTAAAAGTTTGAGAGCATAGATTTCTATGAAATAAGGTGGTACCGCTATATTAAACTTATAGTCCTTATATTTATTGAAATCTTTTTTTTGGAGGTAAACATGAAAGATATAAAGAGATTAATTTTTGATCTTGATAATACATTAATATTATGGGTTGATGATTATACAAGTGCATTAAGAGAAACAATGGGACATTTTAAAATTGATTATAATTATTTAGATATTGATGCTATAGTTGGGAGCCAAGAAAAAATTCATGAAGTTATGGATAAACAAGTATTCTTAAATGATATCAACCAAGCTTGTGGATTGAATCTAGATATGGACTTTATAGATATGCTTTTAGAAAATCAAAAGAAGCTTGCAGTAACAAATGACATTGATTTGCAGGAAACAATGAAATATTTAAGTACAAAATATGAAATAGTACTACTTACTAATTGGTATACTGATACACAAATAGGAAGATTAAAAACTGCAGGAATAGCTAAATATTTTGAAGAATTTTATGGTGGTGACTTAGGAAATATCAAACCACATCCTGATAGTTTCTTTAGGGCTATTGGTTCAAATAAAATAGAACAGTGTATAATGATAGGTGATAGTGATTATCATGATATAGAAGGTGCTATTGAATTAGGCATGCCAGTAATTCAAGTCGACTTAAAAGATGAAATAAAAGAAAAGAGAAGTTATCCCGTAATAAAAAATATAAAAGAATTAAAGGACATACTTTAGGAGGAATTATGGAATTAAATAGTTATATAGATCATACAAACTTAAAAAAGGATGCTTTAGCAGGCGATATAGAAAAATTATGTGAAGAAGCAATCACATATCATTTTGCTAGTGTTTGCGTATATCCATATTATGTAAAGGCTGTAAGCGAATACCTAGAAGGAACTAATATTGAGACATGCACAGTAATTGGATTTCCAAATGGACAAAGTACTACAAATACAAAAGTATACGAAGCTATAGATGCAGTTGAAAATGGTGCTACTGAAATAGATATGGTCATAAATATTTCAGCTTTAAAAAATCAAGATTATGATTATGTTAAAAATGAAATAGAACAAATTAGAGATTCAATTGGTGGTAGGGTACTAAAAGTTATTATTGAAACATGTTTACTTACAGATGAAGAAATAATAAAAATGACTGAAATATGTAATGAGACTTTTGTTAATTTTATTAAAACATCGACTGGTTTTGATAAAGAAGGAGCTACAATTCATGCTATTGAACTAATAAATGCACATAGAAATGATGTTTTAGAAATAAAAGCATCAGGAGGTATTAAAGATATTAAAACTGCTGAAGCTATGATAAAAGCGGGTGCTACTAGATTAGGAACTAGCAGTGGTGTTAAATTAATGCAAGTAAACGAAGAAGTATATAATTGCCTTAATGATAAGAAAGAAAACAATTGTGAATGTGGTTCTAATCATGAATGTAGCCATGAACATGATGGAAACCATAAATGTAGTTGTAAGGAGGAGAAGTAATGAAATTATACGATGATTTAAAATGGAGAGGACTTATACAAGATATAAGTGATGATTCATTAATAGAAAAATTAAATGAAGGTGGAATGACTTTTTATATTGGTACTGATCCAACTGCTGATTCAATGCATATAGGTCATTATTCATCATTCTTAATATCAAAAAGATTAGCCAAAGCTGGTCATCATCCTATCTTATTAGTAGGTGGCGCAACTGGTCTTATTGGTGATCCTAAACCAACAGCTGAAAGACCAATGATCTCTAAAGAAGAAGTTGATCACAATTTTAAAGGACTTAAAGAACAAGCTGAAAAGATATTTGGGTTTGAAGTTGTTAATAACTGGGACTGGACAAAAGATATTAACGTAATTGATTTTTTAAGAGATTATGGCAAATATTTTAATGTTAATTATATGCTTGCAAAAGATAAAGTAAAAACTAGATTAGAAAGTGGCATAACTTTTGCAGAGTTTTCTTACATGATTTTACAAGCTTTAGATTTTATGTATTTATATGAAAATAGAAATTGTACGTTACAAGTGGCAGGTTCAGATCAATGGGGAAATATTACTTCTGGTATTGAATTAATAAGAAAAAAATTAGGTAAAGAAGTATATGGCATGGTAATGCCTCTAGTAACAGATTCAAATGGCGTAAAATTTGGTAAAACTGAAGGAAATGCATTATGGCTTGATAAAAGTAAAACTTCAAGTTATGAATTATATCAATATCTTGTTAATTTAGAAGATTCCATGATTATTGAATACTTAAAAAAATTAACTTTCTTAAGTAAAGATGAAATAGAAGCTTTAGAAAAGAAACATAGTGAGCATCCAGAACTTAGGGAAGCTCATAAAGCTTTAGCACATGAAGTTATTACTGATTTACATGGTGAAAAAGAATTTGATAAAGCAGTTAGAATAAGTGAAGCTTTATTTAGTGGTAATACAAAAGAATTAACTTTAGACGAAATAAAAGATGGCTTTAAAGACGTACCAACAATTGAGATAGATTCTGAAATGTCTATTTTAGATTTACTTGTTAATAATAATATTGCAACAAGTAAACGTGAAGCTAGAGAATTTTTAAATGCAGGGTCTATTACTGTAAATGATGAAAAAATAACAGATGAAAAAGAAGTTATGACAAAAGATAAAGCAATTGAAAGTTCTGTTTTAATTATTCGTCGCGGCAAGAAAAAATATTATATTGCTAAATTTAAATAAAAGGCTTAGTCCTTTTATTTTTTTAATTTTTAGGTATAACTAAAAGGAATACCTAATGCGTGTTTTTTTACATTTTTTTTATAGACTTTTATATTCTTTTATACTATAATAAAAACCAATTTACAAGGGAGGCGACTTATGAAAATTGACTTACCAGTAATCCTTTTAAAAGGTATTATATTGCTCCCTAATAACGACCTAAAATTGGAAATTGATGGTTCAAGTAGCCATAATATTATAGATATAGCTGAAATGTTCCATGATAATAAAGTTCTAGTTGTTAGTCAAATAAATCCTTTAGAAGAAGCACCAGAAATAAGTGAACTTCCTAGAATAGGAATAATTGCTAAAATAAAACACAGAATGGAACTTCCTAACGGTAAAATCAGGATAGTTTTAAGTGGTATATCTAGAGCGAGAGTATATGAATATTTGAATCCTAATAAAAATGATGGGGCACTAGAAGCTATTATAAGTGAACTAAAACCAGTAGAACCATCAGCAAGCGAAAACGAATTGCTAGTAAAAAAATTATGTAAAGATGTAGAATCTTATACAAAAAAAGTCCCTTACATGAGTAACAGCTTTTTCAATGAAATGCTTAATACAACAGATTTGTCTATATTAACTGATATTATTGCTCCTAATTTACCAATAGAATTTGATAGATTAAGAGAATATTTAACTGAAATATCTAGTACTAGACGTATGGAAATGATTCTTGAAGATATATATAAAGAAATTGAAATGGTTAATATTGAAAGAGATCTTGATACAAGAGTTCATTTTGAACTTGAACAAACGCAAAGAGAATATATTCTTAGAGAAAAAATCAAACATATGAAACAAGAATTAGGTGATATTTCTTTAAAAGATGATGAGTTAGATAATCTAAGAAGTAGAATGAATAATTTAAATTTGCCTAAAAATATGTATGATAAAATTGATAAGGAAATACGAAAATATGAGATGTTAACTGTAAATTCTCCGGAATTAAGTTTGACTCGTTCTTATATTGAATCGGTTTTAGATTTACCATGGAACACATATACAAAAGATAATGAAAATTTAGCAGATGTAAAGAAAAAACTAGATGCATCACATTATGGTATAGATGATGTAAAAACACGTATTATTGAATATCTTGCAGTTAAAAAAATGACCAATAGTTTACGTGGCCCAATTATATGTTTAGTAGGACCTCCTGGTGTTGGTAAGACTTCACTTGTATCTAGTATAGCTAGTGCAATTAATAGAAATTTTGTTAAAATCTCATTAGGTGGAGTTCATGATGAAGCTGAAATAAGAGGACATCGTCGTACTTATTTAGGTTCTACACCAGGTAGAATTATAAATGCAATGAAGAAAGCAAAAAGCAATAATCCAGTTTTCTTGATAGATGAAATTGATAAAATGACTTCTGATATTAAAGGGGATCCTGCCAGTGCTTTACTTGAAGTATTAGATCCTGAACAAAATAAATTTTTTAGCGATAATTTTATCGAAGAAGATTACAATTTGTCTGATGTAATGTTTATAGTAACTGCTAATTATATTGAAAATATTCCTGAAGCATTAAAAGATAGATTAGAAATAGTAGAGCTTTCTGGATACACAGAATATGAAAAAATTGATATTGCACGCAATCATTTAATGCCTAAAATATGTGAAGAACATGGAATAACAAAGAATAATGTTATATTTGATGATGAGGCTTTATTAGAAATAATTAGGTATTATACTAAAGAAGCGGGAGTTCGTGAACTTGAAAGACAATTAGCAAAAATAATAAGAAAAATAGTTACTTCAATAGTGACAACAAATATAAAAGTTTCTAAATTGAATATAACAAAAGATAACTTATATAAATATTTAGGCCAGGAAAAATATCATATGGGAGCATTAAGTAAATATCAAATTGGTGTAGTAAATGGTCTTGCCTATACTAGTTTTGGTGGAGATACACTTCCTATTGAAGTTAATTATTATAAAGGTAGTGGAAAATTAGAACTTACAGGTTCACTAGGCTCAGTTATGAAAGAATCAGCTAGTATATCATTATCATACATTAAAGCTAATTGTGATAAATTTGGTATAGATTATGATACATTATGTAACAGTGATATTCACATACATGTACCAGAAGGCGCAGTACCAAAAGATGGACCTAGTGCGGGAGTTACTCTTACAACTTCACTAATAAGTGCCTTTACAAATCTAAAAGTAAGTAGTAATATGGCTATGACAGGAGAAATAACACTTCGAGGTGTTATCCTTCCAATTGGTGGCTTAAGAGAAAAAAGCATTGGTGCTAATAGAAAAGGCATTGATACTATATTTATACCTAAAGATAATTTGAAAGACTTAGAAAAGTTACCAAAAGAAATTAAGGAAAATATAAAGTATATTCCAGTAACTGATTATATGGAGATATATAATTATATTAAGTAGGTGTATTATGTTTAATCAAAAAAAATTGATAATTCCTGAATTAGATAAAGTAGAATTAGATGAATATATATCATTAAAACAATCGCAGACGATAATTTTTAATGATTATATATTAAAAGATTTAGAAACACCTGAATTTAGAAAATATGTAGAATCTGAAGAATTTATGGCGGCTTTAACTGAATTTGTTGCTCTTAACTATATAACTAAAATTGCAGATTATAATATTAAGAATAATATTTTTAACGTTATAAATTATATAAGAAACAATAAAAGATTTGCAACTGCAACTGAAAAAAGTGAATTAATAGATAATTTAAATGAAATCGTAATCACTTTAAATAGTAGTAGTGATGCAAATAATATTGATTTTTATAGAAATCAATATTATAGAAGAACAGCTCAGCAAAAAACACGTTTTAGCGATTTTGCTTATGATCAAACATTTATGGAGGAAAGAAAAAAATCATTGAATATCTCAATAAGTTTTGATTTTTTACCTATATCTGACCTAACAAAAATAAATGATGAACAAACATTTATTCAAGAAGTAGTCCCTGATAATTTAATAACACATAACTTTTTGAATACTTTAAATATATTGTTTGTAGAAATGCCTAGTTTATATAGTGATGAGAGATTTGTTAAAAGGGCCAAATTCATTTTAGAAAATAATATTTTGTTATTGAAAGATAAAGAAAGTATTTATGAACTTGAAGAAGATGACGAAATTGATGCTGATTTAATGCCAAGAACACAAAAAATATTAAGAAAAATAAAAAGAATAAGTAGATAATGTTATATTATCTACTTTTTTTAATATACTTTGATAGGAGGGATATAATGAAAAAAATAGTGCCATTTAAAAAGGAACTCTTTTTTAAGAATAATATTGCAGAAATAACAAGCATTTCACTTGAACATACGCTTCATCATGAAGAAGAATATTTAATTACTGGTGATTTTATAATAAGTGGAGAATATAGAGTAACTGATGTAAGCATAAATACAGAAAGTTTTGACTTTAAGATACCATTTGATATTAATGTAGATGAAAAATATATAATGGATAAAGTGGTGATAGATATAGATGATTTCTATTATGAAATAATAAATTCTAATGCACTTCTTATTAATGTAGAGGTAATGATAGATAAATTAGAAGAAAAAGAAGACAGAATTGAACTTAAAGACATTCTCGAAGATACAAAAGAAGATATAACTACATTTATTACTAATAGTAAAGTTGATATGGAAGATTTAGTAGAAGATCATAAAGAAGATATAAAAGATTTAATTAAAGATCATAAGCAAGATATTACTGAATTATACAATAAATATGATGATCAAGTGGACGAAATAAAAGATAATATTAAAAATAATGTTAAAGAATATGTAACTGAAAAGAAAGAAGAAGTTATGGAGAAAATAAAAGACAAAATGGAAGATATAAGTGAATTTATAACATATCGTATATATATACTTAGAGAAGAAGATAACGTGGATACGGTATTAAATAAATATAATGTTACAAGAGAAGTTCTTGAACAATATAACAATTTAAGTGAACTTAAAATTGGTGATAAGATAATAATTCCTACTAATGAGTAAAATAAGTGAGTTACTAAAAAAATATGATATTAAACCAATTAAATATCAAAAACAAGGTAAAGTAACAATAGTTGAAACAAACGATAGAAAATATGTAATAAAGGAAAATAATCATAATGATGAAATATATAATTATTTAAGATCAAGAAGTTTTGATTATTTTCCTAGATTAATTAATGCTCAGGATGACGATTATGAAATAACTGAGTATCAAGATATGGTTAAAATGCCGGAAGAACAGAAAATATACGACATGATAGAATTAGTTGCTTTATTACATAATAAAACAAGTTTTTATAAAGGAATAGATAACGACGATTATAAAAAAATATATGAAGATTTAAGTAATAATATTGAGTACTTATATAGTTATTACAGTGATTTAATAACCATAATTGAGACAAAAGTATACATGTCACCTTCAGAATATTTACTTGCTAGAAATATAGCTATAATATTTAATAGGTTGCAAAAATCAAAAGTTGATTTGGATAATTGGTATTCTATAGTAAAGGATAAACAAAAAGTAAGACATGTAGTCTTACATAATAATTTAGAACCATCCCACTTTATTAAAAATGAAAATAATTTTTTGGTAAACTGGGATAAATCAAAAATAGATATGCCAATATTTGATCTTTATAAATTTTATTTAAAAAATCCAGAATATAATTTTGAAGATATATTAGATAGGTATGAACAAAAGTATCCATTATTAAAAGAAGAGAAGATGTTATTATTTATATTAATAAGAATACCAGAATTACCAAGAGTAACAGAAGATGAGTTTATAAATACAAATGCAATAAGAAGAATGCTTTTAAATATTGAAAAAAGCAATTCATTAAATTTACCAAATAATTCTGAATACGAACCATAACATTAATAACCAGAAGAAAAAACACATAAATATATTAAATCTAGTTATAACAAATAAAGTCAAAATCATCTGATAAAATAAAATAATACATCCAATAAATAAAAAGCATAGCCATTTGCCTCGGAACCACCAATTTCGATTATTACACATAGTATCACCTACGTTAATATATGTTAAATCATGATATTGGTATAGTTAAACAATAGATATTCTATTGTTTTTTTCTACTATTTAATATATAATTAAGATAATAGAATACTACATATATAATATTTAGAGGTGAGTATATGAAATTAAATAATAAAGGTATGGCAATATCAGGTATACTGTATTCAATATTAGTATTGTTTTTAGTATTATTATTTGGGATACTTGCACTTCTAGCTTCTGGTAAATATACATTTGATAAATTAAAAACTGATATAACTAGTAAATTAAGTAATAATGTGGATGATACAGGTCTTACTGATGCATCATGTTTTCAATTTGACTACAATACACAAACAATAACAAAATATAATTTTTCTTCTTCTCATTGTGGCACTAATGTTGTTATACCAGAAAGTATAAATAATGTAATCGTAAAATATATAGCCGCTGGTGCTTTTTATGGTGGCGATCAAATATCAGCTAACAAACTTACAAGTGTAGATTTTAGTAATGCTGTATATTTAAGAGAGATATATGGTGGATCAAGTTATACCTCTGGTGCTTTTTCATCAAATAATATAACCAGTGTTAATTTTGGAACACTTTTAAATTTTATTAAATTTGGAAATTATATTTTTTATGGAAATAACATCACTGGTGGAATTGATTTATCAGGAGTTCCTAATATAACTGAAATACCAGATTACATGTTTTATGGTAGTGGAATTACTAATATTAGTTTTTCATCATCAGAAAATATTACATCAATAGGTATAATGGCCTTTTATGGTAATGATATAACAGGTCAGTTACAATTAAATATGCTTCCAAACTTGACTAGTATTGGTGCATGGGCTTTTGCAAATAATAATTTATCTTCTTTAAATACTACTTCTTTAACAAAGTTAACAACAATAGGAACAGGAGCATTCCATAACAATTTATTGGAATCTGTAAACTTTAGTGATTTACCAAGTTTAACTGGAATTGGAGATTATGCTTTCTCATTCAATCAATTTGTTACCACAGATTTTAGTACTAACAAAGCTTTAACAACAATAGGAACAGGTGCTTTTCAGCATAATACTATTAGTAGTATTAATTTTGGTAATTTGAATAATTTATCAACAATTGGTTCACTAGCTTTCAGCGCAAATAATATAGCAGGATCATTAGATTTAACAGGATTAACAAGCATTAATTCACTTTCTGATTATGCTTTTTCATCAAATAATATAACATCTGTGTCATTTAATGGAACGAGTATAGGAGTTGGGGCTTTTTCATATAATAAATTTACTAATATTAATTTTAGCAGTTTACCCAATTTAACAACTATTAATTCATATGCCTTTTTTAAAAACACTTCACTTACTACAATTAATTTAAATGTTTTAGCAAATTTAAAAACAGTAAGTACTGGAGCATTTGGAATGTGTGCACTTACTGGAGTAAGTTTTCCAAATAGTATTACTACAATTGGTGACTATGCATTTGATTCTAATGCAATTGCTGGAACAATTGATTTAAGTTCTGCAACAAGTAAAGTTATAATAGGAACATATGCTTTTGCGGGTAACCAAATAACGGGTTTAAATTTATCAACAAATGTATCTTCAATGGGTGGTGGAGCATTTAATAACAATAAATTACCGGGTGCTCAAGCCAATATATTTGCAAGAACTGCATTAGGAGCTGAAGATACTACAACACTTGTTAGCTATGGTGGTGAATTAAGAAGTGGGGTTACAGTTCCATCTAGTGTAACTACAATAGCACAGTATGCATATAGCCGTAATAGTATAACTTCAATTACATTTAGCAGTAATGTAGTTTCAATAGGTAATTATGTATTTGGTGGAAATAATTTAACTGGTACAGTAGACTTAACTGTAATGCCAAATTTAACTAGTATTGGAATCTATGCGTTTACAGCATATCAAAACTTATTTTCTAATTATGCTATTGGATATTCTACAACAACAAATTATGGTTCTTACAACTCAGTCAGTTATTCATATAAAACTATTTATACAAGTTTTGGAACAACTAATACAACAAGTGGAGGAAGTGCTAGTACTGTTAATTTAACTGGACTTACTAGTTTAACAACAATTGGTGATTATGCATTTTCTTCTATGGGCATAACAACTATAACTGGAATGAATACTTTAACAAATTTACAAACAATAGGAAATTCTGCATTTTATAATAATGCCATAACAAGTGGTTTAACATTTACAAATCTAACAAACTTACAGACAATAGGCAGTAATGCATTTTATGGAAATAATTATAGTGGTGAATTGGATTTAAGTAATACGCGTTTAACAACAATTGCTTCATCCGCTTTTGCTAGAAGTAGTAGTTCACACACTAATACAACTACTATAAAGTTGCCAAATACGGTAACATCAATAGGAAGTTCTGCATTTTACCAATTTCATTCGACTGCAGTACAATTTCCAACAAATTTAACAACAATAAATAGTTCTGCTTTCCAATATAATAATTTAACTACTATTACATTGCCAAGCACGCTAACAAGTATTGGACAGTATGCCTTTTCAAATAATAGTTTAACAGCTATTAGCATACCAATTAGTGTTACTTCATTAGGAACTTATGCTTTCTCAACTAATAAAATAGCAGGTAATATTGATTTATCAACACTAAATTCTAGTATAAAAACAGTACCAAGTTATTTGTTTTATGACAATCAAATAACATCTTTAACAATAGGAAGTAATATTACAACTATAAGTTCTAGAGCATTTTATATGAATAGAATTAGTGCTATAACAATTCCTGTTAATGTTATCTCAATAGGCTCATATGCATTTAAACAAGATACTGCATATCCATGGAGTAGCGTTACTATTGAATATAATGGTTCAGTTTTAGAAGGACGTTTTTCACCTAGATGGGAATCAATAGGATGGCCTGAATCATTGATGCCTCCTTATGTTATACCGCAGGTTCTGTTAAGTACAACCGGTGATAATGATTTTTCATATCAAGGAGGTTATGCAATAGCTAAAGTAGTAACAGCTGGATATTATCAAATTCAGGTTTGGGGAGCAAGATCCGATACAACATATAATACGGCAGGAAACTATCTTGGTGGATATGCTTCCGGAGTAGTTCATCTTGCAGCTGATACTGAATTATATGTTTATGTTGGTTCAAAAGGTGACTATGAACAAGGCGGCTGGAATGGTGGCGGTAATTCATATGCCATAAGTTGTTCTGATAATGGTGCCGGTGGTGGTGCAACTGATGTTCGTTTAGTAAGTGGAGCATGGAATAGTTCCACTGGACTATTATCAAGAATTATAGTAGCCGGCGGCGGCGGTGGTGGTAGATCAACTAATGCATCTACTAATGCTGGAACAGAAACTGATGCTGGTGGAACACAGACAGCATCAGGAACAGGCACATGTACAGTTTATGGAGGATTTGGTTACGGTGCACTTGGGGATGCAAGTGATGATTATGCCGGCGGCGGTGGTGGCTGGTATGGTGGATGTAGTAAAGGAGATAGTTATGCTGGTGGTGGTTCAAATTATGTGTTAACATATAATTCTGTAAAACCAGATGGTTACACTCCAACTTCTGATTACCATATGACTAGTCCAATTGCTATAGCGGGTAATGCCGTGATGCCAAAATATTCTGGTACAGGAACTATGACTGGTAATTCTGGTGATGGCTATGCTAGAATTACTTATGTCGGTGAAACTTTAGGATAAAAGAACAAAGTATATAACTTAATTTATATACTTTTTTTTCTTGATATTGTATAATAATAATATAATAAGGATGGTTAATATGATAGGATTAAAATTACCAAGAAAAGAACACATGTCGTCAAACAAGAAGTTGAATGCGTACATAGCACCAGAAAAAGTATATATACCTTTAATAAGTAGTGGAGATACAGACATAGTACCACTTGTAAAAAAGGGGGATTATGTTTTTAAAGGACAAATATTAGGAAAAAGAAAAGGGAATTTTAGAACTCCTATTTTTTCCAGTGTTAGTGGCGTAGTAAGTGATTTTAAAGAAGTAGATCATCAAGTTAAAAAGAAAGTAATAGCAGTCGTAATAGATAATGATTTTAAAGAAAAAATAGATGCAAAACAAGTAATTAGAAAAGATTTAAATAAATTATCAAGAACTGAGTTTTTAGAAATAGTTGAAAATTGTGGAATTATCGGTATGGGAGGAGCTGGTTTTCCTACCTATGCCAAATATAATACTGACAAAAAGATTAATACTTTGCTTGTCAATGCAGTAGAGTGTGAACCATATATAACGGCCGATTGCGCTCTTATTATGGAAAAATGTGAAGAATTATTGGAAGCAATAGATGCAATCTTAGAGATTAATGATATTAGTGAAGCAATAATTGCTGTAAGAGAAGTTAATACTGAAATAATTAATAAATTGAAAGAATATATGGGAAGTTATTTAAAAATCAAAATAGCAGAAGTTCCAAATAGATATCCAATGGGATGGGAGAGAGTCTTAATTAAGCAAGTAAAAAATGTCACTTATGACAAACTTGCTATTGAACAAGGAATTGTTGTTAATAATATTTCAACCATATATGCAATCAGTAAGGCTCTTAAATTCAATAAACCTCTTATTGAGAGAATTGTCACTTTTACAGGTGAAGGATTAAAAAAACCACAAAATATTTTATTAAAAGTTGGTACACCTGTTAAAGAAGTTGTTGCATATTTAGGTGGTAGTAAAAAAAATACTTTTATGGTAGCAGGGGGACCTATGATGGGTGGTCTTGCAGATGATGATTTAGTAGTAACAGCGGATTTAAACTGCATTCTAATACTAAATGATAAAGAGGAAAAACGAAGAAGAGAATGTTTAAGATGCGGTAAATGTATTACTGTATGTCCAGTAAAGATATGCCCAGTACTTATTAAAGATAATATAAATAATATGGATGTCCTTACTGATTTAAGACCTGAAAGATGTATTGGATGCGGATTATGTTCTTATGTATGTCCGTCTAAAATAGAAGTAAGAGATTTTGTAAAAGCAGGAAAAATTAAAGTAAGTGAAAGGAGATAATTTATGGGACCATTTATAAGAATTAAAAATACAACAACTAAAATGATGGTTAATGTAATAATAGCGTTATTACCAATAATATTATTTTCTTTTTATAAAAATGGAATAATACCTTATCAAAAAGGTTATACTGATATATTTGGAATGTTATATCCACTTATATTTATAATAATTGGTACATTAAGTACCTTTATTATAGAAACTATATATGAAGTAATATTTAATAAAGATAAAATAAGTTTGAAAAAAATGATAACTAGTTCATATGCATATATGCCTGGTTTATTTCTAGCACTTATTCTTCCAATTAATACACCTATATCAGTTTTGATTGTAGGCTGCTTTTTTGCAACAATTATAGGGAAAATGTTGTTTGGTGGTTTTGGAGAAAACGTATTTAATCCGGCCTTAATTGGTTGTTTATTTATTATGAGTGCTTATGCGCTTACAATAACAAATAATGGTGGTTATTTAAATAGTTATGAAGTAGATACCATAAGTTCTGCAACACCACTATCTAACTTATCTACCATAAGTGGTGTTGGTACTTATAAAGAAGTAGTAGAACCTTTTGGAAGTCTATGGAATTTCTTCTTAGGAACTAAACCAGGAGCAATTGGTGAAACAAGTGCTTTATTATGTTTACTTGCATTTATATATTTAACTATAACTAAAACAATTAAATGGCGTATACCTCTTATATATATATCAACAGTTTTTTTAATGACTTTTGGTATTGGCTTGTATAATGGTGTTGGTTTATGGTATCCACTTTTTGAAATATTAAGTGGTGGCCTTATGTTTGGAGCTGTTTTTATGGCTACCGATCCAGTAACAAGTCCAGTAACTACTAAAGGACAAATTATATATGCATTATGTTTAGGACTTCTTACTGTAATATTTAGATACTTAACCCCATATCCAGAAGGGGTACTAACTAGTATTCTTACAATGAATATGTTAGTGTTTATTATTGATAAGATAGGATTTAAGAGCAATTTTGATATAAAGAAGATAATTATTCCACTTATTGCAATTGTTGCAATAATAGGGACTATGACATTTGTAATTGCAGATAAATTTAATGTAGATGAAACAGCAACTGATCCAAACTTTAATATTAATAATGTTAAAACAAGTGGTAGCGATGTAATATATACAGTATCTCAAAAAGGTTATTCAAGTAAAATTGAATTAGAAATAACAATTAGTAATGGAAAAATCACTGCAGCAAGTGTTATTAGTCAAGGTGATTCTTTCTTTAGCAAAGTAACTGATGCAAAATATCTTGATAAGTTAATCGCCGAGCAGGATAATTTAGAAGAGTGTGATACTGTAAGTGGAGCAACAGTATCATCAACAGCAGTAAAAAAAGCATTCATTAATACCTTAGAAGATTATAATAATGGTGGATATAAAAGTTTTGATAACGATAAAGTAACTGAAACACCAGAAGAACCAACAAATGCAGATTTTGTTATTAATTCAAAAAAAGAAATAGCAGGAACAATTGTTTATAATGTTAATCAAAAAAGTTTTAATGGTTTCATAAATCTTGAAATTACAATTATAAATAGTGCTGTAACAAATATAAATATTATTAGTTACAATGATACATGTGTATCTAGAGAAAAAGCTAATAGTTATTATAACTGTCCAGAATATATGTTAGATGGCTATGTAAATGAAGTTATCACTAACAATAATACTGATACAGTAAGTGGGGCAACAATATCAAGTAGTGCTATAAAAAACAGTGTTGCTAATGTACTTAAAGACTATAGAGGTGCGACAAATGAAGGATAATATTAAAGGAGTTTTAGTTTTAACAATTACTGCATTTGTCTGTTCACTACTCCTATACTTAGTAGTAGGAATAGTTGGAGGTAATATATGAAAACAATATATAATGGAATGATAAAAGAAAATCCTACATTTGTATTACTTTTAGGTTTGTGTCCTGCACTTGCAGTAACTAAAACAGTTGAGAGTGCTTATTTAATGGGAATATGTGTTTTAGTAATACTAATATTTTCTTCATTTGTAATATCATTAATCAGAAAGCTAGTAACAGATAGTGTAAGAATACCAGTATATATTTTAATAATTGGTACATTTGTAACCATAGTTGAAGTACTATTAAAAGAATACATACCAAATCTATATTCAGCACTTGGCATATACTTACCACTTATCGTAGTTAACTGTATTGTTCTAGGTAGAGCAATGGTAGTAGCAAGTAAAGAAAAACCTATAAAAAGTATTCTTGATGCATTTGGTATAGGAGTAGGATTTACACTTGCTATCTCACTTATTGCCTTAATAAGAGAAGTTCTAGGTACAAATACAATTACTTTAATGGATAGTATATCTTCATTTACAGGGTATAAAGCTATATATACAAATATACTCCCTAATACAGATATATTTCCAATTTCTATATTCACAACAAGTACAGGTGCTTTCTTAACTCTAGCTTTCTTAATAGCATTATTTAATAAAATAAAAGGGGGTAAGAAAAATGAATCTAATTAGTTTATTTATAACTGGCTTACTTACCAGTAATGTAGTCTTAAGTAAGTTTTTAGGTATATGCCCTTTTATTGGAACAAGTAATAAAGAAAAAAACGCCTTATATATGGGAATATCTGTAACTTTAGTAATTGTCATATCAAGTATAATAACTTATTTAATGTATACTTACATATTAGTACCAACAGATACAGTATATTTAAAAACAATAATGTTTATATTAGTAATTGCTTCAATGGTCCAATTACTAGAGATATTATTAAAAAGGATTTTACCTAAAGTACACAAGACATTAGGTTTATATTTACCACTAATAACTACTAACTGTGCAGTATTAGGTGTAACTCTTTTAAATATTAATAATGGTTATGACTTCTCTGAAATGATTGTATATAGCATATCTGCAAGTTTAGGTTTTACACTAGTAATATATATATTCTCAACTATTAGAGAAAGAATAGAAGATAGTGATATTCCAGAAAGTTTTAAAGGAACACCAATTGCTTTGATAACAGCAGCTATTATGGCCTTAGTATTTTCTAGATTTACTGGTATATGATAGCATATATTTTATTAATACTTTTATTTATATTAGTATTAATACTGTTTAATAAAAACTACAGCAATTGCAATCATAATTGTAATAATTGTAGTCTATGTTCAAAAAAGGAGGATATTAAATAATGAATGGAATAATAATTCTTACATTATCAGCATTTATTATAAGTATTATACTTGTAATAGTTAGTGATAAATTTAAAAAACATGATGAACAAATACATGAATTATTAAAACGTCTTCCAGGAATAAACTGTGGTGTGTGTGGTTATAACACATGTGAGGGAATGGCTAATGCATTATTAGAAGATAAAGATGCATATAAAAAATGTAAAGTACTTCGTGGTGACAAGTTGGAGGAAATGAAAAGATTTTTAAGTGAGGAGTAGAATTATGCCAAAATATAAATGTGATAAATGTTCAAAAGAATATACAGGTAATTTTTGTCCAAATTGTGGTGATAAAAAGACTAAAAAAGATGATGAATTAATGACTGATATGGAGATAGTAGCTGACATCTTAGAAGATACAAAAGAGAGTATTTCAAAAAAAGTTATGTTAGTAAATAGAAGAACAGTTACAGGAATTATATTATTATTAATATCTATTATGTTTTTCTTTCTAGGAATGTATTATAAAACGGCTTACTATAATGATGAAAATGGTAAAAAAAGTACCAATGTATATGTACCAGAAGATTCTTATAATTATATAATTAATTCTAATTATTTTAGTGGATATATGTCATTATCTGGTTCATTTGTAATAAGTGGAGTATTAGTTTTAATATCAGACAAAAAGAAAAGAGATTAATTCTCTTTTTTATTTCTAAGAAATTCTCTAAGAATTTTAGTTAATGCTCTTTTTTCAATTCTAGAAACATAACTCCTAGATATTCCAAGTTCTTTAGCAATCTCTTTTTGAGTAACCTCATCATTTTTATTTAATCCATATCTTCTAATTAAAATATCTTTCTCACGCTCGTTTAATAATTTAAAGTATTCTTTCATCAAAGTAATATTATCTTGTTTATAAATATCAAGTGCATAATCAGGTTTAGGAGTTTTTAAAACATCTAGAAAAGTTATTTCGTTGCCTTCTTTATCAAAACCTATACCTTCACTTAAACTAATATTTTTTGAATTTTTTTTATCACCTCGATAAAACATTAGTATTTCATTTTCAATACATCTTGCTACATAAGTAGTAAGCCTTATTCCCTTACTAGGTTTATAAGAATCTACACCTTTTATTAAACCAATAGTACCTATACTAATAAGATCATCTAAGTTATCTTTCTTATTGTCATATTTTTTAACTATGTGTGCAACTAAACGCAAATTATGCTCAATAAGTTTATTTCTAGCTTCTTTATCGCCATTTAAACTTCTATTAACGCAATCTTCTTCATCTTCTTTAGAAAGGGGATCTGGAAATATATTATTCGAATACGCACAAGCGAAAATAGAAAAGTCTTTAAATAATATATCTAATATTTTTTTAAACATATAACACCTCAGTTAAATATATGCATTTCAAATTATAACATTAGCATGTTACGATTTATATCGACATAATTTAATAAAAGTAAACTTTCAGTTAAACATTATGTTTTTTTATGTAAATAAATTGTTTGTTATTGAATAAGATAATTTAGTATGCTAATATGTAGATAGAGTGGGAGGAATAATAATGAAAAAAAGAATTATATCATTAATTATGGCCTGCTTATTACTAACTGGATGTAAGAGTGTAAGTATTGAAACTGTCGCACAAAATTTAGAAAATGCGAAAAATTATAATGCTGATATCACTCTGGAAATAAATGGAAAATTCGATGATAATTTAATAGAATTTAAAAGGGAAAAAGAAATAACTATTGATAATATTAATTCTTCTGCAATAGTAGATGCTACTGAAGTTGAAAATAAACAAAAAACAGAAGAAACATATTATTTGAAGTCAAGTAAAGATAGTATAACGACTTATAAACCTTATGAAGATTACTATAAATCAATAACAGAATCTAAAGATAAAAACTCTATATATTATATAACAGCTTTCATTAATAAAAATTCAACTTATCAATATATTGATAAGGATGCTGGTATAATTCATTATGTAGTTACTTTAAATAAAGATCGTGTAAAAGATTTTCTTAATTCATATTACGATGTTGATTTTTTAACTGATTTAGATTTTGAGATAACTGATAATGCTAAATTAAATGTTTATGTTAATAGCAAAACAAAGAACATAGAATCTTTAGATGTGGATTTCACATCAATCATAAAAATTTCTAATAACAGTTCTTCAGAATTAGATAGATTTTATTTAGAAATTAATTATAGTAATTTTAATGAGGCTAATAGTGTAGAAATACCACAAGAAGTTATAACAAGATCAGTTGATGAAAAAATTATTAATGCCTATTTAAGTGCATTAAGTTATGTTAAAGCTGTTAATGATTTATCATTAAGTGAGACAACAACAACTTATACTGATACATCTCTAAATTATGGTAGTACAAAGCCAAGTAGTGTATCGTTAACAGTATTAAAAGGGAAGGTAATAAGCGGAACTATTAAGATAAATAATTATGAATTTAAAGTTGAGTCTGGTGTAGTAAGTAGTCCAATTAGCGCACAATAAGTAGAGTAATCTACTTTTTTTAGTATTATAATGTTTTTAGTACTTGACAATACCAAGTAGTTGGTATATATTATTAGTGTGAGGTGAGACATGAACACACAATTTAAAAAGGGTGTACTTGAACTAATAGTACTACTGTCTATTAATAAAAAAGATATGTATGGTTATGAACTCATAATGGAAGTATCTAAAGTTGTAGATGTAAATGATGGAACAATATATCCATTACTAAAGAGATTAACAAATGAAAAATACGCCGATACTTATCTTGTAGAGTCAACGGAGGGACCTTCGAGAAAGTATTATCGGATTACAGAGATTGGTAAAAAGAGATTAGAGGAATTAAGTAGCAGTTGGAAAATTTTTGAAAAATCAGTAAATAAATTTATAAAGGAGTGTATGGAAAATGAATAAAAAAGATTTTATTAAAGAATTAGAAAAAAGATTAGAAATTTTAGATGAAAAAGAAATAAAAGATATTGTAAATGAATATAAGGATATAATTGATGAGAAAGTAAAAAATGGAAAAAGTGAAGAAGAAGCAGTAAGCGAATTTGGTAGTATGGATGAGCTTGCTACTGAAATATTAAAAGCATATAAGATTAATCCTAAGTACTCTAATTCTAATAAAGATAGTTTAAAAGAAGCTAGAGAAAACTGTGAAGGTTGGATTAAGGATACAGCAAAAACTTTATCTGATACAGCAAAAGGAATTTATGATGGTTTAAAGAAAAGTAACAACGATATAAGCATTGAATTAGTATTTGAATTAATAATTAAATTTATATTAATGTTAATAATACTTGCAATACTTACACTTCCATTTGGAATAATAAATAGTTTAGGCGAAAGTATATTTAATATGGCTTTTTATCCAGCAGATGAAGTACTAGGTATAGTATGGAAATTATTTACATCAATATTATATTTTGGTGTATGTATACTAATTTTTATCGCTATGTTTAAAGAATATGTAAATTATAACCAGAACACAGTTAGTGTTAAAGAAACAAAAAGTTCAAAAATCAAAAAAAAAGAAAAGGTAGTAGCTTTTGAAAGAGTGGAAAATGTTACAGAAAATGTAGCAGTTAAAAAAAATGAAAAGTATAGCAGAAATAATGGTATGAATAGTGTACTTAGTATACTTTATAAATTATTCATGGTCTTTGTATTTTTAATACCACTTTGGTTTATGCAACTTGGATTAGTAGTTGGTTTGGCTGTCACTATATATTATGCATGTATTGGTATAAACATATGGGGATTAGTAGTAGTAATGATAGGACTTGTTATAGGAACAGGCTGGGCTACTGACATATTTATGCAATTAACATTCAAAATAAAAAAAATACATTTTTATCCAGCATTTGTAAGTTTACTAGTTATATGTATAGGTAGTCTAATATTCGCAGGTAATATATTAACATTCAATTACATTGATGAAGCTCCAAAAAACACAGATTTTGGATATAAAACAAAAGTAAAAGAATTTACTCTATCCACATTATCAACGATTTCTACTTCAGAATATGATACTGATTTTGTGGTAGATCCTAAATTAGATGATAATGTAATTAGAACTGAGTTTACATATTATGTGAATTTTAGGAGTGTAGATAGTGTATCATTAGATTATGATTCTAATAGTAATACATACTATTTAAGTTATGCTGAATACGGAAAAACAGATTTCAATGATTTTAAAGATTCATATAATTCTTTAATAGATAATTTAAAAGATGGCGAAATATATAATTATGAAAAGTTATCTGATGTAAGCATAAAAATCTTTGCTAATGAAGATACCATGAAACAAATAAGAGAATAATGTAAATAAAAAAAGAAATAGTGTCAATCTATTTCTTTTATTCTTGTATATATTTCCCAAATATTATATAATAGAAAACAAGTAGCAATTAATATGAAGAATTGATGAATTTTTATATTAATAATGTGAAAAATATGATAAAATGAAGATGGTGATATGTGATGGATGAACTAAATAAGTCTTACGAAGCCATATCTGCTAACGAAAGTTTAAGTGAAGCTTTGAAAGAAAATTTCAAACAGTTAATTACAGTCTTTCATCAAACTTTTAACGAAGTTGATTTATCAAACTTTAATGAAAGAATAAAAAGATTGAGAATTAAAAAGGGTAGTAAATATATAACAAAGGATTCCTGCGATTATAATCCTAAAGAAAATGTTCTATATTTAAATGAGTCAAAGTTACAAGATGCTGATGCCAAACATGAAATGATGTTTGCTGTTCTTACAATTATATCTGCAAAAGATAATTTTTATGGATTTGATACTGACGGAAGGTTGAAAGCCTTAAATGTTGGTGTTACTGAAATGATAACTAATTTTTTAGTCGGGAATGAGTGTGAAGATAATGAATAAAGAAAAAGCACTAGCTTTAGCTAATTTAACATTAGGTTCAACTATGAAAGTAGAAGATGTATGCAAAGCATATTTTTCTAATGATAGTGAAGCAATAATGAAAGGGATAGCTATGCAAGTTAAAGACCCTGAAAAAATATTCGATACTATAGAACAAGCAAATTATGAAATTGAAAATGAACAAGTTTTAGCGACTAAAAGTAATTTTGGAAAAATTCAAAAAGAAATAGTTGAACAGGTAATAAGTGAAGAAAATTTATTATTTGTTGAATCAAATACTATTAATAGTACTATGACTATTAATGAAACGAAAGAATGTCCAGAGATAACTGCTGCTAATGATATAGTGGTAGCTATGAAACAAAATAATCTTGGACTATCTAAAGTAGCATAAAATATAAGAGGTGGATTATGAAAGAAAATAAAATCTTAGCAGATTTAATTTTTCCTGATATTACACTAACAATTGATGACTATGAAAAAATGTATCCTAGTAGGGATTTGGATAAAAAAGCTATCGTAACAAGATATGCTCCAAGCCCTACGGGATTTATTCATATTGGTGCATTACTTGCTAGTTTTACAGAGAGCACTTTTGCTGCACAAACAGGAGGTGTTTTCTATTTAAGAATAGAAGATACAGATACTAAAAGAACTATAGATAATGGTATTAATACTATTATTAAAGGGTTAAAAGAATTTGGTATAAGTTTCGACGAAGGTCCTATTAATGAAGAAGAGGCTATAGGAAACTATGGACCATATATTCAAAGTCAAAGGGCTAATATTTATAAAACATTTATTAAATATCTAATTGAACAAGGGAAAGCATACCCATGCTTTTGTTCTTCTGAAGAACTTGAAGAATTAAGAGAATATCAGACAAAAAAGAAAATGCGTATTGGATATTATGATAAGAACGCAAAATGTCGTTTTATAGCGCCTGAAGAAGCTATTGAAAAAGTAAAAAATGGTGAAAAATATGTAATAAGAATAAAATCACCAGGAAACTTTGAAAATAAAATAAAATTTCAAGATGTTATAAGAGGACAAATCGAAATGCCTGAAAATGATACAGATGTTGTAATCATGAAAAGTGATGGACTTCCAACATATCATTTTGCGCATTTAGTAGATGATCATTTAATGCGTACTACTCATGTAATAAGAGGAGACGAATGGTTACCTTCATTACCAATTCATGTTCAATTATTTGAAATGTTTGGATTTGAAGTGCCAAAATATTGTCATATTTCACCACTTATGAAAAATGACAATGGTAGTATTAGAAAACTAAGTAAAAGAAAAGATCCTGAATGCGCTATGAGTTTCTACCATGAACTTGGTGTTCCTTATGAAGCAGTTATGCTTTATTTAGCAACAGTAACTAATAGTAATTTTGAGGAATGGTATAATCAAAATAAAACTAAATCATATAGTGACTTTAAATTTGAATTTAGTAAGATGAATACAAGTGGGGCACTATTTGATTTAGATAAATTAAATAATATATCTAAAATATATATTAGTAATTTAAAAGCTACTGATTTATATGAAAGATGTTTAGAATACTTTAAAGAATATGATCAAGAATTCTTACAAGTATTTAGTAAAGATAAAGATTATTCAATAAGTTTACTTAATATTGAAAGAGAAATAGCTAAGCCAAGAAAAGACTTAAGTAATTATTCTGATGTTAAAAAAGAATTTTGGTATATGTATGATGAGTTATTTTATGAAGATAGTTCAGAATATGATTTTAAAAATATTAATGATCTAAAAGATATTAAAACAATATTAGAATTATATATGAGTAAGTATTATAATCCAAGCGATGATAATAATACTTGGTTTAGTAAAATGAAGGAACTTTGCGATGAATTAGGATATGCTAGTGATATGAAAGAGTACAAAGCAAATCCAGAAAAATTCAAAGGAAGTGTAGCAGATGTATCTATGGTTATTAGAGTTGCTGTTACAAAGAAAAGTATGACTCCAGATTTACATGATATTATGGGATTACTTGGGGTAGATAGAATAAACAAGCGTATTGAAAAAATATTTAACAAATAGTAAGTTATGTGTTATAATATAAGCGTTATAGCGATGAAAAGAAGTAGTAATAAAATTAATTATTTATAGAGAGTTTATGTTTGGTGAAAATAAACAATAATATTTTATGAATTCGTCTTGGAGCTTTATAAAAGAAAATTTATGACGGTGATGCGTTATAGTCTTAAGATAATTACAATTTGTAATTATAAATTAAGGTGGTACCACGTCAGAATCACGTCCTTATATAGGATGTGATTTTTTTGTAAGGAGGATAAAATGAAAGATTTAGAAGAAATATTAACAAGTCTAGAATCTAAAATTAATAGTATTAAAACTATTAATGAACTTAATGATTTAAGAGTAGAATATTTAGGCAAAAAGGGTAGTATAAGTGAATTATCTGGAAAATTAGCTGAATTATCTATCGAAGAAAAGAAAGTTTTTGGTGCAAAGCTTAATGCTTTAAAAACTTCCGCAACAGCTTTAATTGAGACTAAAGCAAAAGAAATAGAAACAACAATACTTAATGAAAAGTTAGAAAAAGAGAGTATAGATATAACTTTACCATCTACTAAATTAGTAAATGGTGCGCCAAATATACTTGAAAAAATAGTAGAAGAAGTTGAAGAACTTTTAATGTCTATGGGATTTGATGTAATTGATGGTCCTGAGATTGAAGAAGATAAATTTAATTTTGAGATGTTAAATATTCCTAAAGGACATCCAGCAAGAGATGCTCAAGATACTTTTTATATTAAAGATGAAGATATATTACTTCGTAGCCAGACTTCACCAGTGCAGGCTAGAGCAATGCTAGCAGGTGAAGGAAAAACTCCAATTAGAATGATTTGTCCTGGAAAAACTTATCGTCGTGATGATGATGATGCAACACATTCTCATCAATTTATGCAAATTGAGGGATTGTTAGTTGATAAAGAAGTTAGCTTGTCTGATTTAAAAGGAACTTTTGATGCGATAGCTAAAAAATTATTTGGTGAAGATTGTCAAACAAGATTTAGACCAAGTTATTATCAATTTACTGAGCCTTCAGTAGAAACTGATATAAGTTGTTTTAACTGTCATGGTAAAGGTTGTAATATTTGTAAAAATACAGGTTGGATAACTGTAGCAGGTGCTGGAATAGTTCATCCAAACGTATTAAAGAATTGTGGCTATGATCCAAAAGAATGGACAGGTTTTGCATTTGGTTTTGGAGCTGAAAGACTCGCTATGCTTAAATATGGTATAAATGATATTAGAACATTCTATACAACTGATTTAAGAGAAAGCAAGACTTTTGACAGAAGGGATGTGAAATAATGATTAGTTTAAATTGGGTTAAAGATTATGTTGACATTGAAGATCAAGATTTACAAGAACTAGCAATTAAAATAACTAAAGCTGGTGTTAATGTTGAAAAAGTTGTAACTAATCATATTGATAACCTTATAATAGGTGAAGTAATAGAGTGTGTTGATCATCCTGATTCTGATCATTTGCATGTATGTAAAGTGAATATTGGTGATGAAATAAAACAAATAGTTTGTGGTGCACCAAATGTTAGAAAAGGATTAAAAGTAATTGTTTCATTACCGGGAGCTGTTTTACCAGGAGATTTTTTAATAAAAAAAGGTGTTATTAGAAATGTTGAATCTGATGGTATGATATGTGCTTTATATGAAATTGGTTTAGAAGAAAAAACTGAAGAAACATACAATAAAGGTATATGTGAATTAAGTAGTGATGCTCCAGTTGGAAAAGATCCTCTAAAATATTTGGATTTAGATGATACTTTATATGAACTTGATGTTCATAAACATCGTAATAATGATTGCTATTATCATATAGGTTTTGCTTATGAAATTGGTTCTATTTTGAATAGAAAAGTAAAATTACCAGTAGCGGATTATACAGAAATATCTGATAATATAGAAAATCATTTCTCGTTAACAGTAGATACAAAAAAATGTCCATTTTATTTAGCAAAAATGGTTACTGATGTTAAAATTGGTGAATCTCCAGAATTTATAAAAAAGCGTTTAGTATCAGCTGGAATGCGTTCTATAAATAACGTTGTCGATATTTCAAACTATGTTATGCTTGAATATGGTCAACCAATGCATTTTTTTGATAAAGATAAACTTGGTAATAAAATTATTGTTAGAGATGCATACGAAAATGAAAATATTACTACCTTAGATGGAAAAGAAAGAATTTTAAAAAATTCAGATATAGTTATTACAGATGGTGTTAAACCAGTTTGCATAGCTGGAGTTATGGGTGGAGAAAATACAGAAGTAGACTTAAATACAAAAAATATTTTGATTGAAAGTGCTATATTTGATGCTACAAGTATAAGATATACTGCAAGTAGTTTAAATTTAAGAAGTGAAGCTTCAATAAGATATGGTAAAGGTTTAAGTTATGAATACACAATGAAAGCAATAGATAGAGCATGTTATTTACTTGAAAAATATGCTGGAGCTAAAGTTTTAATGGGTATTGTTAAACATGATGTAATTGATAAAACTCCTAAAACAGTAGAATTTATTCCACAAGATATTAATAAAATGCTTGGAATAACTGTTAGTGAAGAAGATATGAAAGTTGAACTTAATCGTTTAGATTTTCCTTTTGAATTAAAAGATGGCAATTTTAATGTTACTATTCCGAGTCGTAGACTTGATATAGATTCAAATGTTAATGATATAGCAGAAGAAATAGGTAGACTTTATGGGTATCATAATTTAGTATCGACTTTACCTAAATGTGAAATAAAAAAAGGGGAGTACAAAGGCGATATTAAAGACCGTAAGTTAATATCAAATCGTCTTCGTTCTTTAGGACTAAATGAAAGTAAAACTTATACTTTAGTAAGCCCAGAAATGATTAAACTATTTGATTATGAAAACAAGGGAAAAGTAGAACTTCCAAATCCTATGAGTGTAGATAAATCTTTTGTTAGAACTACAATATTACCTTCACTTCTTAATGTTTATGATTATAATAAAGCTCGTAAAGTTGAAGATGTAATGCTTTATGAAATAAGTAAAACGTATAATAAAGCATTAGAAGAAGATTCAAAAATAGCTATTCTTATGAAGGGTAACTATACAAATAATGCATGGAATACTAGTAAAATAACAGTAGATTTTTATTTAATTAAAGGTATAGTAGAGAATATTCTTGATTACTTAGGGTTTAAAAATAGATATACTTTTGAAAAAGGAGAATGTTCAGATTTACACCCTGGAGTATCTGCAAAAGTTTTACTAGATAGAGAAGAAATAGGAATTATTGGAAAGATTCATCCATCAATTAAAAAAGATGAGATTTATTTAGCAGAAATTAGTTTAACCAAATTAGTTTCTAAACAAATCAAAGCAATTAAATACAAAGAGCCTTCTAGATATCCAGAAATTAGCAAGGATATGGCATTTGTCGTTAATAAGAATATAGCTGCTGGTGATATAATGATGCAAATTAAAAAATCAGGTGGCCGACTTCTTACAAATATTGATGTGTTCGATGTATACATGGGTGAAAATGTAGAATCTTATGAGAAATCAATCGCATTCTCACTTACATTTTCAGACCCTACAAGAACACTTAATGATGAAGAAATAACTACAGTATTTAATAAAATAATTAATGATGTAGAGTCAAAAATGAGCGCAAAATTAAGAAGATAGAAATATCTTCTTTTTAATTTGACTTAATTATAAAATATGATATAATATCATTCGGAAATTTGGTGAAATATATATGGACAGTTTGGATAAACTGTATTTTAAATTAAATAGGGAATTAGATTATATTAGTACAAAAACAAGTAAAGAAGAAATGACTGATAGTTTTAAAAGAATAAACAATCTCATTGATGAAGCAAATCTTACAGGACCAATATTATTTTCGACAAACAAAGAGAAAATTATTAATCCTATATTGGTAAAGTTAGCCATGAATAAAGACTTATATTATGAATGCGCAGAAGAATTAACATATATGACTTATGAAAAGTATATGAATGGTATTACTTTATTAAGTGATGAAGAAATATTTAATTATTTAAAGGATAACATTAAATATACATCTTATAATAATATTATAGAGTCAATGTGGATGGATAAATTTATTGCAAATCATATTAATAAAAAAATATGTCCTTCAATAGTAGATAGTCTTATTAGTAATAAAAAAGATGATGAATTTAGAGTTTTTTGTGATTGTTTATTAAAGAAAAAAGCGTCTGAATATTCGATTAAAATTACAAGTAATCCTATAACTTTGATTGAATATTTAGAAAAAACCAGAGCTACTAGAAGTGTCAAAATAGCTTTAAAGAGAACTAAAGAATATTTGCATTTTGCGGGTAATTGTAGCGGAGATAACAGGATCAACGTAAATTTAACAACGTTTAAATTATCACAGTTATTAAATTTTGGTAAAAATATAAATTATGATATAATTCAGGTAATTTATCATGAATTAGCACATGCTAAAGCAGGGCATGAAGCAAACTTGCAATTTCCATTTGCTGATAGAACTACTTATATGCAACAAAAAAATAGAGTATTTTTGCGTAATGATCATGATTATTATTTAAAAATGCATGATTATTTTGAAGATGAAATATCAGCAGAGATTAACGGTTGTACTTCATTAATAGAAGATTTAAAAGAATATGAGTGCAAAGATTATTGGAATTTTAAGAAGAACAGCGAAGAAAAAATAACTAAATTCAAAGCAGCTCGTACTACAAAAGAGTATGATGAAGTTCAAGATAAATTTGATGAAATATTAATTAAAAATCCTGATCTTATAAGGGTACATAGATGGTTGAAGTGCGAATACAATAATGATGGTAAGCGTAAAGAAATATCTGATTTAATTAAAGCAAGAACTAATTATAAAACAGATTTAGATAAACATATTGAATCAGAAAAAAGATTTGCTAGTTCAAATAATAAAATTTTAGATTACTTAATAAGTTATAGACTAATTAATGATGCAGATAATCTATTTTATGAAATGATTTATCGTAAAATTAAAGAGTATAATCTTGAACAACTTGATGAATTTTTAGCAAGTTGCTCTATGGAAATACTAAATGAAATTACATTGGCTATAGATTATAATCAAGATTTACTTTTTGAAAAAGAGGACATGTTAGAAGAAATTAGTTTTTTAACGAGTGACTATAGTGATAATAAAAACTATATTAGCTCACTTATATCAAAAAACCAAGAATACAAAGCTCTAATAAGTAAGTATATTAAGCAAAAGAAGATTAAATAAATCTTCTTTTTTTGTTGTTAGAGGATTATAGTTAATTTTGAAGTATTATATAAGTAAACATAAATAAGATACTTTTTAAATAAAATAGTATAGGTGATTATATGAAATTAATGCAGGAATTAAGAAATTATGTTTTGGAAGAAGAATTTAAAGTTATTTATAAAAGTAGCAAACTTTATGTAACTAATTATATTAGTATACCTATATTTGAGTCCAATGAAATACACATAAAATACATTGATGGAAAAATAATAATAACTGGGAAAAATCTTACAATATCAAAATTATCAAAAGATGAAGTATTAATAACGGGTGAAATTAATAAATTAGAATTTAGGTTAGATAATGAGTAATAGAATTCAAATAAAGGTGACTGGAAAAAATATAAACCGTTTTATAATGCGATTGATACAAAATAAAATAGAGATATTAGAATTAGAAAATGTATCTAATCAAGAAATAAATATTCTAGTCAATAAAAATGACTATCAAAAAATTAAAAAGATTAAAAGTATTTATGAACTTAGAGTTTTAAAATATAAGGGCTTAATAGCTTTCAAAAGAAGTATAAATGTAAATAGATTGTTAATTATTGTCACATTATGTAGTTTAATTTTCCTTTTTTTATTAAGTAATGTAATTTTTTCTGTCAAGGTAATTCATGCAGATAAAAATATTCGAAATTTGATTTTAGAAGAACTTTCAGAATATGGTGTTGAAGTACACAAATTTAAAAAAAGTGCTTCGAAAATCGACAAAATTAAAAATAAAATATTAGAAAAATATAAAGATCAGATTGAATGGTTAGAAATTGAGAATTATGGAACATCATATATTGTAAGGGTTGAAGAAAGGCTTATACCGGAAGAAGAAAAAATAATTTTACCTAGAGACGTAGTTGCAAAAAAAAATGCTGTTATTCTTAAAATAGAATCAACTGCAGGCGTTATACAAAAGCTAGTAGGCAATTATGTTAAAGCAGGTGATACGATAGTAAGTGGTAATGTTAAACTAAATGAAGAGATAAAAAAACAAGTTGCTGCCAAGGCTACTGTATATGGCGAAGTGTGGTACACTGTAAAGGTAGAATATCCTTATATTTACAAGGAAGAACACTATACAGGTAATGTAAAGACAGGTCTTTTTTATAGTTTTTTAAATAAAAATATTGGTATATTTGGTAAATCATACACTAATTATAAATTAGTAGATAAAATAAAGGTTGCTTCCACTTTTCTTCCTATATATCTATCAATTAGTGAGCAACAAGAGATAGTTGTTGTTGATAAAATATTTACAGAAGAAGAAGCTTTAGAGATGGCTACAAAAAGAAGTCACAAAGAAATATCTAGTAAATTAAAAGATAGTGAATATATAGTAGATGAAAAAATATTGAAAGTAGAATATAAAGATAGTAAAATAATATTAGAAATATTTTATAGCGTATGTGAAGATATAACAGATTATAGAAATATTGAGGATAATAGTAATGAGTTACCTTAGTTTCCTTGAAAAAAAGATAGTTTTATAATATAATAATTCTATTGGAAATAGTATTATGGTTACATAGTTCATATAGTTGGGAGTATAGGATGAATAAAATTGAAATATTTAATGAAACAAATGAAGATATAAGAGAAATAGATGATATAAAGTTTGTTATCAATAAAGCTATTGAAGTTCAAAAGTTAGATAACTTAGAATTTAATATTATACTAGTGGATAATGAATATATTCATAATTTAAATAACCAGTATAGAGGTATTGATAGACCAACAGATGTAATAACATTTGCTTTAGAAGATTATGATGATCATATTAAATTAGATCATAGAATTCTTGGCGATATATATATATCTTTAGATAAGGCGCATAGTCAATCAGAGGAATATGGACATGGCTTTAAAAGAGAAATTTGCTTTTTAGCAGTTCATGGTTTTTTACATTTGCTAGGTTATGATCACATGAAAGAAGAAGATGAAAAAGTAATGTTTAATCTTCAAGAGGTAATATTAAATGAAGCGAATATTAAGAAATAAAGACACTGGAACAGTTTTAGGAAAATATATTAAAAGTTTTGGACATGCTTTATCAGGTATATGGTATGCATTAAAATATGAGCACAATATGATTATTATATTTATGGCTGCAGTAGTAGTTGTAGCAGCAGGTTTCTATTTTAATTTGAATGCTTATGAATGGCTATTTTGTATCATGGCAATAGGTATGGTATCTGCTACAGAAATGATTAATACATCATTAGAAGCAGTAGTAGATTTAGAAACAACAAAGTATCATCCACTTGCTAAAATAGCAAAAGATACTGCAAGTAGTGCAACATTGTTGTTTAGTTTAACAGCTTTAATAGGAGCATTAATAATATTTGTACCAAAAATTATGGAATTATTTTAGGAGGATATATGAAAGAAAAATTAGAAAGATTATTAGAAAATTCTTATAGTCCATATTCACATTTTAGAGTAGCATCTATAGCTGTTATGAAAGATGGTAAAGAATTTAATGGAGTAAATGTAGAAAACTCTGCTTATGGCTCTAGTATATGTGCCGAAAGATCGGCTATATTATCTGCCATCAGTAATGGTTATAAAAAATATGATTTTAAGGAATTATATGTAATGTGTGATAGTGAAAAAATTAGTACAAGTTGTTTTGCTTGTAGACAAGTAATATCAGAACTATTTGAAAAAGATGCTAAGATAATCTTCTTTAGCAATGTAGGCGAAAAACTTATATTAAAAGTAAGTGATTTATGTCCATATCCTTTTTCAGATGAGGATTTGAAATAATGAAAAGTGGATTCGTAACATTAATTGGTAGACCAAACGTAGGGAAATCTACACTACTTAATAGTATAATTGGTAAGAAAGTAGCAATTACTTCTGACAAGCCACAAACCACTAGAAATATAATACAAGGTATTTATAATGAGGAAGACACACAGATAGTATTTGTTGATACTCCAGGGATTCATAAACCAAATCACAAATTAGGAACATATTTAAATAAGCAGGCATATTATTCTATTGAAGATGTGGATATAGTTCTTTTTCTTATAGATGCAAGCATGGGACTTGGTCCTGGCGATAAGTTTATTATTGAAAGATTACAAACAATAGAAAAACCAGTAATATTAATAATAAATAAAATTGATAAATTATCTAGAGATCAATTATTAGAAAAAATAACTGAATATAAAGATTTATATAATTTTGCAGAAATAATACCAGTATCAGCACTTAAAAAAGATAATGTACAAACAGTAGTAAAAGTACTTAAGAATTATCTTCCTGATACAGTTCAGTTTTATGATAAAGCAGATATTACAAACAAATCTACTGAATTTTTAATTGGTGAAATTATTAGAGAAAAAGTTTTTGAACTAACTGAAGAGGAAGTACCACATTCTATTACATGTTATATTGAGCATGTTGAAAAAAATAAAACAAATTATGTTTTAAATGGTGTAATTGTGGTTGATAGAGATTCTTTAAAAAGAATTATTATTGGTAAACAAGGTCAGAAAATCAAAGAAATAGGAATTAGAGCTAGAAAAGATATAGAAGAATTACTTGGTAAACAAGTCTATTTAGAACTATATGTTAAAACAATAAAAAAATGGCGCGATAAAGAGAGCAGCTTAGCAGAATTTGGTTTTACTGATTTTGATAAATAAACTGTATAAATAGAAAATAATAAGTCCACTATTAAATAGAAAGGTGGACTTTTATGAATAAAGAATTATTATGGGATATGTTTGTCCATACAGGTAAAGTAGAATATTATATTAAGTATAAGGAGTTAGAGAATGAGAGTAATAAAGGTAGGACAGAAGTATAGACATTTTAAAAATAAACTATATGAAGTAATTGCAATTGCAAATGATTCAGAAAGTAATAATGATGATGAATTAAAAAAAGTAGTTGTTTATAAAGCTTTATATGGAGATGGATTAATTTGGGTAAGAGATTATGATATGTTTGCATCAAAAGTTGATAAAGAAAAATACCCAGATGTAGATCAAGAATATCGTTTTGAAGAAGTTAATTAATGATAGATAAGATAGACGGAATTATTGTTAGTGAACTTGATTATGGCGAAACAAGTAAAATAATTAATGTCTTAACAAGAGAACTTGGAATTATAGGAATGATGGCCAAAGGGGCTAGAACTATGAAAAGTCCTCTTAGAAGTACTACTGGCAAATTAACATATGGCACATTTTATATTAAATATAATGAAAATAAATTATCAGTTTTAAAAAATGTAGATATAATAAATAACTTTAGAAACCTGCAAACCGACATAGAAAAAATCAGTTATGTTAGTTATTTATTAGAGCTATCTACTCAAGTTGTAAAGCACGCACAAAGTGACGAAATATATGATTTATTAATTAGTAGTATTAAAAAAATAAATGATGGTTTTGATCCACTAGTGATAACTAATATATTAGAACTTAAGTTTTTACAGTATTTAGGAGTCATGCCAATATTAGATTGTTGTAGTGTTTGTGGAAGCACTAAATCGATAGCTACACTGTCTAGTTTTAAAGGTGGTTATCTATGTAATAATTGTTTAAAAAACGAACCAATAGTTAGTGAAAAAACAATTAAATTAATAAGAATGTTTTTTTACGTTGATATTGATAAAATAACTAAACTAGATGTTGGTGAAAAATCAAAAATGGAAATAAATAACTTTTTAAATGATTACTATGATAGATATACTGGTCTTTATTTAAAGACAAAAGCCTTTATTAAGAATTTGAAGAAAATAAAGTAGGTGTATTATGGAAGGATATAAGTATATATTTATCCCTATGATTTCATTAATTATTTGTCAAATAATTAAGTTTACTATGGAATCATTAAAATATAGAAGTTTAGAATGGAATAGGCTTGTAAATGGTGCTGGAGGTATGCCTAGTGCTCATGCTTCTTTCAGTTTTGCATTAACAACAATAATTGGTTATGATTTAGGTGTATCTAGCCCCATATTTGCTATATCACTAATTTTTTCCATGATAGTATGTTACGATGCAATGGGAATTAGATTTGAAAGTGGTAAACAAGCAGAAATAATAAATGATTTAGCTGAAATCGTAGAAAAAGAGAAAAGACATAGAATTACTTTTGAACACCTTAAAGAACAATTAGGTCATAAACCCCTAGAAGTAATAATGGGAATATTACTAGGTACTGTAGTTTCTACATTATTTAACTTATATATATTTTAGCTTAAGTGTAAACTTAAGTTTTTTATTGAAAATATTTAATTTATGATATATACTTGATATAAGAAATAGAATAATAACATAGGGTAAGAAGTATAACATGTAGTAGCGAAGTGGATTAATTAAGTAGGAGAATTTATGAAAAGAAATAAAGGCTTTACGCTAATAGAACTTATAGCAGTCATAACAATACTTGCAGTTATAGCTTTAATAACGGTACCAATCGTTAATAAGGCAATTATAAAATCTAAAGAAAAAGCTTTAGAAACCCAAAAAGAAACTATAGTTGATGCGGCTAAAAAATATGCTTTAGAAAATATAGAAGTACTTCCTGAATATGATTTGGGGCAAAAGTTAATACGTATTAGTGACTTGGTTAGAGATGGATATTTAGAAAAAAATCCAATTGATCCTGTTACAAATCAAGAAATGACGGATTGTGTAAAAGTTACTTATGATCAAACTAAAAATAAATATATTTATAATTATGGCGAATGTAAAATTGATATAACAACAAAAAATGTATATCCTAATGGTTACAGATTATTATATATTTATAATCAAGATTCTGAAGAATTGATTACAGTTAATAACTTTTTTGAAGATTCTTCTGAAATAGTGTTAACAGCTGAAGATTCCGCTACATTACAAAAATATGGCACAGAAAATATGCGTAGTATTCAAGACTCGTCAGCTTTAATTTTTGATAATAGTGATAAAGTAATTGATGCAATGGAATTGATACAATTTAAAATTGAGAATATGGATATTTATATGGATTTATATAATTTATTTTATAATGTTGCACAACAATATAATGAACAATTTGGATATACTGCAATGTATTTGTTTAGCATACCTGACGACTCAATAGTATATCTTGGAGTCAGTATGAGGGCAATTGTATCACATTCATCACGCGAAAATTTAGAAGAGTTTGAAAATCAACTAACTATATTTAGCAATAATAATATACATACAACAAGTGATGCATGTAATGTTATACAAGCTGCTTATGTGGCGGAAAATCCTGGATCAACAGAACCATTTGAGTGTCCTTTTATATCATATAGTGCAACTGAATTTCAATTTGATCAATAATTATTGACTTTATTTTATTTATGTACTATAATTAATGACATAAATGCGATGATGGTGTGGAAAACCGGAGTAATATAAATTAAGCTGATTCTTCTAGAATAAGTAAGGTGGAACCGCTCCAAAAGGAGTCCTTACAATTATTCTAGAAGTTTTTTGATAAAAGGAGAGATAATATGGAAGAATTAACAATGGAAAAATTAGTGAATTTATGCAAACAATATGGTTTCATTTATAGTGGAAGTGAAATATATGGTGGTTTAGCAAATACTTGGGATTACGGTCCAGTTGGAGTAGAACTTAAAAATAATGTAAAAAAAGCTTGGATGAAGAAATTTGTTCAAGAAAGCAGATATAATGTTGGTATGGATAGTGCAATACTTATGAATCCTAAAACTTGGGAGGCATCAGGACATTTAGCTACTTTTTCTGACCCATTAATTGATTGCAAAGCTTGTAAGTCAAGATTTAGAGCTGACAAACTAGTTGAAGATTTTACTAAAGGTAATGAAACTGGAGATGGCTGGTCTAATGAAAAATTAGTTGAATACATTAATTCAAACAAAATAGTTTGCCCAAAATGTGGTAAATTAGATTATACAGATATTAGACAGTTTAACTTAATGTTTAAAACCTTTCAAGGTGTTACTGAAGATACAAAAAATACGATTTATTTAAGACCTGAAACTGCTCAAGGAATATTTGTCAATTTTCAAAATGTTCAAAGAAGCATGCGTCTTAAATTACCATTTGGTATATGCCAAATAGGTAAAAGTTTTAGAAATGAAATTACTCCAGGTAACTTTACTTTTAGAACTCGTGAATTTGAACAAATGGAACTTGAATTTTTCTGTAAGCCAGGAACAGAAATAGAGTGGTTTAATTACTGGAAAAATTATTGCCACACATGGTTAAAAGATCTAGGAATGAAAGAAGAAAACTTAAGATATAGAGATCATGAAAAGGAAGAATTATCATTCTATAGTAATGCAACAACTGATTTCGAATATAAGTTTCCATTTGGTTGGGGAGAGCTTTGGGGAGTAGCAAGTCGTACTAATTATGATTTAACGCAACATCAAAAAGTATCAGGACAAAGTATGGAATACTTAGATCCAGAAACTAATGAGAAATATATTCCATATGTTATTGAACCTAGTTTAGGTTGTGATAGAATGGTTTTAGCAGTTCTTTGTAATGCATATCATGCTGAAAAACTTGAAAATGGTGAAATAAGAGAAGTAATGCAGTTAGCACCAGTTCTAGCACCATATAAAGTGGCTGTACTTCCACTTATGAAAAAATTTCATCAAGATAAAGCAAATGAAGTATATGAAATGCTTTCCAAAAACTTCATGACAACATATGATGAATCAGGTAATATTGGTAAGAGATATAGAAGACAAGACGTAATTGGTACTCCATTATGTGTTACTATAGATGAAGAAACACTTTCTAATAATACTGTAACTGTAAGAGATAGGGATACTATGTTACAAGAAACAATTAAAGTAACAGAACTTACTGATTATATAAATAATAAAATTAAATTTTAAGACGTGTTTATACGTCTTTTTATTTGCTTAAATATTCTATAAAATAGATTTTTTTTTACATAGTGAATATAATAAAAAGAAAGAAGTGAAAAAATGTCTCGTAAAAAAATAAAATTAGAGTACTTAAGTGAAAGAGTATTGAGAGAAGCAAAATATTTTCTTTTATCACAGTCAACACTGAAAAAAACAGCAAATTTTTCTAGTAAAAGTTCTTCAACTATTTATAGGGATCTAACAAAAAAGTTACCCCAAATAAATGCCGAGTTATATCGAGAAGTTCGTATAATATTGAATAAAAATATTAAAGAAAGGTCGGCTAGAGGTGGAGAAGCAACGAAACAAAAATATTTGAGGAGACAAAGTAATAACAAGAATGTTCATTAGCATTAACATTCTTGTTTTATATTAAATAAAATAAAAAAATTACTAAAAACATACATATATACATGTTATAATATAATAGATTAGAAAAGGTGATAGTATGAAAGAGAATATAAAAAGTAAATTACATTATTTAATAGCACCGCTGCTTGTAGTAATTACTTTTGTAATAATTATGATTATGAAAGGAGTACATCCATTTGGTTCTAATTTAGTTGCAACTTTAAATATGGATGATGTTTATATTCCAGCCTATTATAAGTTATATGATATTTTACATGGCAATGCCAGCATTTTTTATGACTATAATCTTGGTGGTGGTACTAATATATTAGGAACACTTATTAGTAATGGATTATTAAGTCCTATATCTTGGCTAGTTTATTTTGTATCTAGAAGTTACATTCCGTTTTTTATGAGCTTTATAGTTTTATTAAAATTAATTCTAATAAGTATAACTTCTTATTATTCGTTTGGAAGAATATTTAAAAATACTGGAAGATTTTATAATGTATTATTTAGTTTTATTTATACGTTATCAGGCTATACAATTTTAATGTATTCAAATGTTATTTGGTTAGAGAATATAGCACTACTTCCTTTAATAGTTTTAGGTTTAAAGCAGATATTTGAAAATAAGAAAAATAAACTATTTGTGATAGCTTTGGTATTAAGTTTGGTTAATAGTTATCAAATATCATTAGTTATTATATTGTTTATATTTATATTTACTGCTTTAGGGATACATTTTATAAATAAAAAAGATAAAAAAATTATAACTACAAAGGTTATTTCTTACACATTTATATCATTACTTATATCAGCATTTGCGATAATTCCTTGTATTATTCAGTCAGAAAGTAGTTATATTATAAGTTCTAATATAAATGACTCACATTTATTTGAAAAACTTATTTACTTCTTTCCAACTACTTTAGTAATTATTTTATTTATAAAACAAATTTTAAATATGAAACATGATAAACAGTATTCTAAATTTTATTTGTTTTTATTTATTTTAACTAGCATAGGAGTATTTGTTCCTAGTATAAGTAAAGTACTAAACAGTGGAACATATTCTAATTTTCCTTTCAAGTATGGATTTATTCCTATATTTGTATTAATACTGGGTAGTATGCATTATTTAGATAATAATAAACAAATTTTTAAAAAGAAAGTTAATGAAATTTTTGCCTTTGTGACATATTTAATCTTAAATATATTTTTAATATATATATTTAGCACGTTCAAATATGTAGCACTAGATAGTAATTTTAGTGTAGATATTGAGTATGCAAAACAGTTTGTGGCTTTATTTGTTATGTTTGTAGTTAATTTAATAATTATTTTTATAGCATTATTAAATACTGAAAAATTAAAAAAGTATTTATTAGTTTATAGTACTTGCGTAAGTATAATTATATTTGCATATTTTGCAGTTTCAATATCTTCAGTAACATCTATAAAAAATATAAATGAAGTTAGCAAGAATATTTCAACAAAGACAGATAGTTTATATCGATATAAAGATAATACTTTATCTCTTTGTGCAAATTATTCTGAACTTCTTCTAGTACCATCAAATTCAAATTTTACTAATGCGATTCTAGAAAGTCAATATAAGAGCTATTATCGTTTAGGATATTTAACTGAAGGTATAAGTAGTTATACTACTGGAGGAACTATTTTTTCAGATTTAATATTAGCTAATAAATATATTATAAGTTATCAAGAATTACCTGATAATTTATATAAATTAATAAAACAAGACAATGGTATATACTATTATGAAAGTAAATATAATTTGTCATTTGCTATACCTTATTTTGGTAATACTTACAATGATTATGGTAGTTCAATATTCAATTATCAAAATAATATTTATAAAAAATTATTTGATGAAGAGGATAATATAATTGAAGTAAGTAAACCATCATTTGATTATAATAACATAAAAGTTACAGAAGAAAAATATTATTACCCAACAGAATCTGGAGCATCCATAAAGTTTACTGTTGATGTTAAAGAACTTAGTAATGTTTATATGAATTTAGATATAAAATATGGAAATATTTATAAAGTTTTAGTAAATGGAGAGGCACTAAAAAATCCTACGCTTACAAATAGACAAAATAAAAGTTTTCCAATTTCAGATCAAACAACTATATTATTAGGTCAATTTGAAAATCAAACAGTTAATGTAGAATTAAAGACAGAAGGAACTATTATTAATGATTATGAAATAGGTATTCTAAACATTGATAAATTTATAAATTTAGTAGAAGATAATAGAGAAGATATATCTATCACGACCGAAATGAGCACTATGAAAATTAATTATAATAATGCTAATAATAATAAGTCATTGCTATTGCCTATAAACTATAGTGATGGATTTAGTATAACAAATAATGGTGAAAAAATAGCATATACATCTAATTTTAATAATTATATATCAATAGATTTACAAGAAGGAGTTAACTATATAGTTATAAAACACAAACCTAAATATTTTGATTTAGGTCTATATATAACAATAATAAGCATTTTAATGTTTAACTTGTTTGCCTATGTGAATAAAAAAATTAATTTCTTTAAAATGAAAAAATTAGTTACAACATTCTTAATACTATTTTATATTATAGAAATAATATTATTTTTTAAAGTATATATTTTATCTTTATTTTAAAAAGAGCTTAAGCTCTTTTTTTATATATAATGGTCTTTATTCATTAAAAGGGATTTTATCTATCTTCTTGTTAAAACTATTAATATATGATAAACTTATATCAGTTTAAAAGGAATGATAAAAGATGGAATTTGTAGCAAATATTGAAGAAAAAGAATATGAAAAGTTTGTTAGTAAGAATAAAAAATCACATTTTATGCAAAGTTATTATTGGGGTGAAGTAATGAAATATAAGAATTTTACTCCACATTATGTAGGTATAAAGGAAAATGGAGTACTTGTAGCAACAGCTTTGCTTTTAGAAAAAAAGATGTTTAAGAGTTTAAGTTATTTTTATTGTCCAAGAGGTTATATCATGGATTATAGTAATTATGCTTTACTTGAAAAATTCACTGCTGAACTAATGAATTATGCTAAAAAAAATCATGCTATATATATTAAAATTGATCCTGATATAAAAAGACATAATTTAGATATTGATGGTAATATAGATGATTCTTATAATAATTATGCGCTTATGAAAGAACTTAATAAACTAGGATATAAGCATAAAGGTTTTAATACCGAATTTGTTAATGAACAACCAAGATTTACTTTTAGATTAAATCTTGAAGATGATTTTGAAAATATATATGCTAGAATGCACGCTACAACTAGAAAAATATTAAATAAGAAGAATCAATATGATTTAACAACTTATATAGGAACTAGTAAAGACATTCCTGATTTCTATATTACTATGGAGGAGACTGCTGAAAGAGAAGGTCTTGCGTGTAATCCAATAAAATATTATGAAGAATTCTATCAAATATTAAATGATCATGGTATGAGCGACATATATGTTGTTAAAGCAAATATAAGCAAATTAAAAAACATATATCAAAGTAAAATAGATGAGTTAAATAAAGATATTAAAGATTTAGAGACAAAATCTTTTGGTAATAAACAAAAAACTGAAAATAAAATATGTGAATACAAAAATGAAATAGGTAAAGTACAAAAGGATTTTGATTTAGTTAATTCTATTAAAGATGAAGAAGTAGTTCTATCATCTATTATTACAGTTAAATATAATGATAAAGTATGGACAATTCATGGTGGAAATACAACTTTACTACGTAATTTAAATTCTAATTACTGGTTATATTATACTATCATTAAAGATGCACATGATAATGGTTATAAGGTTATAGATTTCTTCGGAACTAGTGGTATAGCTAATCCTGATAAATCAAATCCTGTATATGGAATTCATAACTTTAAAAAACGTTTAGGTGGAGAATATACTGAATTTATAGGCGAATATGATCTAGTATGCAATAAGCTTATGTATGATCTTTATAATTTAATTATTCCAATACGCAGAAAGATTGTGAAAACAAAGTTAAAAAAGAAAGGTATTTAGTATGAAAAAAAGTAATTTTTTAAATGGCGCTATTATTGCTACAGCAGGTATTATCATATGTAAAATAATAGGACTAGTATATGTAATACCTTTCTATGCAATGATAGGAACAGCCGGCGGAACTTTATATAGTTACGCTTACTCTATATACGCAATATTTTTAAGTTTATCGACAAGTGGAATACCAGTCGCTATGAGTAAAATAGTTAGTGAATATAATACTTTAGGACAGTATCATACAAAAGAAAAAGCTTTTAAAATTGGTTCTACTTTGATAATAGGGTTAGGTGTTTTAGGATTTGCACTACTTACAATTTTTGCCCCAACTATTGCTACTATATTAAAAGGTGGAGTAGAGGGTGGTGCTACACAAGCCCAAATAACTTTAGTTGTTAGAGTAGTTGCTTCTGCCCTTCTTATAGTACCATTATTTAGTGTCACTCGTGGATATTTACAAGGACATAAAATGATAGCAACAGCTAGTATATCTAATGTACTAGAGCAACTAGTTAGAGTTATTGCCCTTTTAGGTGGTAGTTATTTAGTAATAAAAGTATTCCATCTATCAACAACTTTAGCAGTATGCGTAGCTGTTTTCTCAGCAACAATAGGAGCTTTAGTGGGCTACTCTTATGTTAGCCTTCGTATTCGCAAAAACAAAAGTGAATTTAATAAAAATGCCGAGTTAAAACCAGAAGAAAAATCTGTAACAGGAAAAGAAATATTAAAAAAGATTTTAATGTATGCTATTCCATTTGTTATGATAGATTTAATAGATTCTGCTTATGTAGTAGTTGATTCTGTTAGTATAGTAAGAACTCTTACTGGGTTAGGAATGACAGCTGATAATGCTGAAATAGTACTTTCTTCTATAGCAACTTGGGCGACTAAACTTGATATGATAGTAATATCTGTAGCAATTGGATTTGTAACAAGTTTAATACCACATATTACAAGTAGTTTTGTTAAAAATGATATGGAAGGTGTTAATAGAAAATATAAACAAGCTTTAGAAATGCTCCTATTAATAGTAATACCACTTACATTTGGACTTGCCTTTTTAGCTAGTCCAATATGGACAGTATTCTATAGTTATAATTCTTTAAGTATAAGTGTATTTACTTTATATGCATTTCAAGCTTTAACTTATTCACTTCATTGGTTGTTAATAAATTTATTACAATCACTTAACAAAAGTAAAGTTACTTTGATAACTTTACTTACAGCCCTTGGTGTGAAAATAGTATTAAATGTTCCAGCAATGAAGTACTTACCATTAATTGGAATACCCGCATACCAAGGTTCAACAATAGTTACTTTAGCAGTACAAATAGGTATGATAATATTTATATTATTGTATTTACGTAAGAAATTCAAACTTAATTTAAATGGCATTAAAGGTAATTTAACTAAAATACTATTTAGTGGGCTTACAATGGTAGGAGTATTATTTATTTTAAATCAGTTTATAGATATTAATACAACTACAAAATTATCTTCATTATTAGTAGTAATTATATATGCTGCAGTAGGTGGAGTAGTTTATTTAGGTCTTACTTATAAATTTGGCCTTTTGGATAAATTTATTAAAGTTTTGAAAAGTAAAAAACAAGAGAATTAACCTTTACAAAAGGCTGTTAATTATCTTGCTTTTCTTTTATAAACATTGACTTATAAGCATAAAACATTTAAAATGTTTAGTATGTAGAAACATGTTGGGAGGAAATTTTATGTGTGGATTATGTGGCTTTATTAATAAAACAAAGAAAAAAGAAAAAGATGCTGTCATCAAAGAAATGGCTAGTAAAATATTACATAGAGGACCTGATAGTGAGGGAATATATACTGATGATGATATCGCTATAGCTTTTAGACGTCTTAGTATAATCGACCTTGCTGGTGGTAGTCAACCAATTTATAATGAAAAAAAAGATAAATTAATATTTTTTAATGGTGAAATATATAATTATCAAAAATTAAGAAAAGATTTAGAGGATAAAAAACATAAATTTACTACTAACACTGATACTGAAGTAATATTACATGGGTATGAAGAGTATGGTGAAAATATAGTAGATCAGTTAAGAGGAATGTTTGCTTTCGTTATTTGGGATACAAAGACAAAAAAAATGTTTGGAGCTAGAGACCCATTTGGTATCAAACCATTTTATTATTATCAAACTAAAGATATATTTATGTGGGGGTCTGAAATTAAGACATTTTTAGCAAATCCTCAATTTAAAAAAGAATTAAATAAAGAAGCTTTAAGACCATATTTGACATTTCAATTTTCTTCAATGGAAGAGACATTCTTTAAAGGAGTTAAAAAATTAGCACCAGGACATTGTTTCACTTATGAAAAAGGAAAAATGGAAATAAGAGAGTTTTGGGATGTTCATTTTAATGCTGATTATTCAAAAACAATTGAAGATTTTATTCCTGAAATAAATAAGGTTATGGAAGACTCAGTAGAGCATCATAAAATAAGTGATGTTAAAGTTGGTTCGTTTTTATCAGGCGGTGTAGATTCTAGCTATCTTGCTGCAAAACTAATGCCAAATAATACATTTTCAGTAGGTTTTGCAAGAGAGCACTTCAGTGAAATAGACCAAGCTAGAGATTTATCTAAATTATTAGATATTGAAAATATTAATAGAACGATAACACCAGAAGAATTCTTTGAGAAATTACCTGATATAATGTATCATTCTGACGAACCGCATGCTAATTTGTCAGCAGTGCCTTTATATTTCTTATCTGAAATAACTAGACCATATGTAACTGTTGTTCTTTCAGGAGAAGGTGCTGATGAAGTATTTGGGGGTAATGATACTTACAGTATTAATGATAGAGATAGAAAATATCGCAAATTACCTAAATGTTTAAGACATATGGTAGGTAAAATAGCTTTTAATGCTTCATGGTTCCATGGCCGTAAATTCTTAATTAAGAATGGTCTTTCACCAGAAGAATACTATGCTGGTAATGCCTTTATTTTTAATGAAAATGAAAAAGATAAAGTATTACAACCTAAATATTTAAAAGGTAAAATGTGGTATGAAATAACAAATCCAATTTATGAAAAAGTAAAAGATAAAGATGATGTTACAAAAATGAAATATCTTGATATTCATTTATGGCTTCCAGAAGATTTACTTCTTAAAGCAGATAAAATGACTATGGCTCATTCTATTGAACTAAGAGTACCATTCTTAGATAAAGAAGTAATGAAACTTGCTGAAACTATACCAGTAGAATATGAAATAAAGAATAATACGACAAAGTATATCTTTAGACAAGCTGCTAATGAAGTTTTACCAGAAGAGTGGGCAACACGTCCTAAATGGGGATTTCCTGTACCATTTCATTATTGGATAAGAGAAGATAAATTTTATAATATGGTAAAAGAAACATTTTCAATGAAATTTGTTAATGAATTCTTTAAACAAGATTATTTATTAAAAATGCTTGAAGATCATAGAAATGAAAAGAAACAAAATGGTCGTAAGATATATGTAATATACACATTCTTATTATGGTATAAAGTATACTTTATTGATCAAAAATAATTAATATTTTAAAAACACAATGAGAATATAATCATTGTGTTTTTTATTTATTATTGATTATATATTTAATAATGTATATAAATTATGATTATTTTTTTGAAAACCAATATAAGACATGGATAGACATGCCTTTTTATTGTTAAAACACATGATTTATGATACAATGAATTAAAGTAAATAAAGGAAAGTGAAAGTATGTATAGAAAAACTTATTTAGAAGTAAATGAAGATTATTTAAAAGGGAACGTTGAAAATATTATATTAAATTATCCTAAATTTGATTATTATTTTGCTGTAGTAAAAGCAAATGCTTATGGGCATGGAGAACATATAGTTAATGCATTAATTGAAGGTGGTATAAACTATTTAGCAGTTTCTTCTTTAGATGAAGCTTTAAGTGTAAGAAATTATAATAAAGATATTCCAATTCTTTGTTTTGGATATATAGATATTAGTGATTTAGATATCGCTATTGATAATAATATAACAGTCACTATAATCTCATATGATTATTTTAAGTCACTTATTGGTTCTAAGGTGAAAAACGGCTTAAAAGCTCATCTAAAGCTTAATACTGGTATGAATAGAATTGGGGTAAACAGTAAGGAAGAAGTTAAGGAGATTATTGATACTCTAAACGATTCTAATATAGAGCTAGAAGGTATTTATACTCATTATGCTACTAATGGTGTAATTGATGTATACTGGGATAGACAAACAACTAAATTTGAAGAATTAACAAGTTTAATAGATTTAAAAAAGATAAAGATAGTACACTTATATAGTTCATTACCTCTTGTTAAACACGATAAGCAAAAATATGCTAATGGCGTAAGACTTGGAGTAGTTATGTATGGCTATTCATCAAGTGTTAAAGAGCCTACAGGGATTAAAGAAAAAATATTTGAAGTAAAAAAATATTTTAATACTCATGGTGAAAAAATAAGTAAAACAAATATGAGTAATGAGTTAAAACTTAGAAAAGCATTTGATTTATATAGTGAAGTAATTAATGTAAATTATATTCATGCTGGCGAAGCTGTAGGGTATAAAGCAGCATATATTCCAGATAAAGATACTTTTATTGCAACTGTATCAATTGGTCATGCCGATGGGGTTACTAAGTATTATGAGTATGTTAAAATAAACAACAAAAAATATCCTATAGTAGCGTTATGTATGGATGCTATAATGGTAAGAGTAGATGATACTGTAAAGGTACATGATAAAGTTTTACTAATAGGTGATGGCATATCTATGACAAGTATTGCTAATGATAGTGAAATAAGTATTCACCAAGCATTAGTAAGTATTACTAATAGAGTACCTAGAATACATATAAGAAATGGTCAAAAAACAGAAATTAAATATTAAGGAAGCGATTTTATGGATTTTATATTATTAATAGTAGGAATGGATGCTAACGCATATTACATGGCTAGATGCTATCATGAAAAGTATGGTAAAAAAGCCTATTTAATAGGGAAAAATCCTATTTGGTTTACAAGCTTAAGTAGTATTGTAACAGCTTCATACTTTCCAAATTTATGGAAAGAAGAAAATTTCTTAGAGATACTTAATGAATTTTATGAAAATCATAAAGATAAAAAAATAGTTCTAATAAGTTCGACAGAAAATTATATAACTATGATATCTAAAAATAAAGATAGTTTAAAAGATAAATTCTTATTTAATTATCCTAAATCAGAATTAATAGATATTATTGTTAATAAAGAATTATTTTATAAGACTTATACTGATAACAGTATTATAGAAATTCCTAAGACACTTTATTATGACTGCTCTAAGGATAAAAATATTGAAGTAAACTTTATGTATCCAATTATTGTAAAAGCAGCAGATGTTGTATCTTATCGTCAAATAGAATTTGATGGTAAAAAGAAAATATATAAAGTTAATTCTAAAGAAGAATTAGATACAGTAATAAATAATATTAAAGATGGCGGTTATAAAAGTACTTTAATAGTTCAAGAATATATTCCAGGCGATGATAGTCACTTATTCGATAGCGTTATATATTCTGATAGGCAAGGTAAAGTTAAACGAATAACTTTTGCTCAGATAGGACTTCAAGAACATGCTTATAATTTAGTAGGTAATGCAGCTGTTCTAATTAATGGTTATAATCAATTTGGAAATACAGAAAAGACTATTAAAATGATTAAAGATTTTGCCGAAAGTATTGGTTACACAGGATATGCTGAATTTGATCTTAAGTATGATAGTAGGGATAATAAATTTAAAGTACTGGAAATTAATCCAAGACAAGGTAGGTCAAGTTATTATCTAACTCCTGCTGGATGTAATCTAGTAGAATTATTAGTAAAAGACTTAGTAGAAAATGAAAAATTAGAATATGAAATACTAGATAAAGAGGTAATGCTTTCTTTTGTACCTAAAGGAATAATAAAAAAATATATAGTAAACGAAGAATATAAAAAGAAAGCATTAAGTCTTTGGAAAGAACATGTTGACCCAATGAAATATAATAAAGATTTTAACTTACATAGAAGTTATACTTTATTTAGAAAAAGTTTAAGATATTATGAAGATTACAAGCATGGATACTGGGAAAATAAATAAGCTATTATTATAGCTTGTTTTATTTTCAAAATATTAAAATAATAATAATATAAATAATAGCGAAATAAGATATTTAAAAAATATCACCATATTTTAAATTACAAAGTATAATAATATTAATAAAAAATATAAAAAACTTTTATTTTTTTTAGAAATGTGGTAAAATCTATATAGAATGCTAAAGTGGCAATAATAGGGGAGGAATAAAAATGGGATTTATGAAAAAAATTTTTAAGGATGAAGATGAAACTTATACAGCAGCAGGATCAAATGATGAATATTATAATATAAAACCAGAAGATATGTTAGCTGAAGATGGAAAGAGTAAAATGATTTTACTTGAGCCAAGAGCATATTCTGAATCTTATCAAATAATAGATCATTTAAAAAGTAGAAATACTGTTGTCGTTAACTTAAAGAGAGTTACGCCAACACAAGCAAAAAGAATAGTGGATGTTTTAAATGGTTCTGTTTATGCAATAGGTGGAGACATTCAAAAATTAGGTGGAGGTATATTCTTATGTACTCCAAATAATGTAAATATACAAGGCAAAATAACAGAAGATGCTAAAGATAAAGATTTAGATAAAGACGATTTAAGCGTAGAATGGTAAAAAATAATTGAAATCTTAAATAAGATGTGCTACAATACCAAGTAGCGCTGTGGTGAGGTGAATTATGGAACAATTTACTAGAACAACCCATGGCTATGATCCAGATCAAGTTAATGCTTTTCTGGATAAAGTAATTAACCATGTTGAAAAACTAGTTGATGATCTTAAAGCGAAGGATGCTAGAATAAAAGAATTAGAGGAAACTGTGAAGAATACTTCTGACTTAAAGGAAAGAGTAGCACAGTATGAGCGTATGGAGGGTACTTTAAATAAAGCAATCTTTATGGCTCAAAAGACTTCTGACCAAATAAAAGCTAACGGATATCGCGAGAGTGAACTAATTGTTGATGAAGCTAAGAAGAATGCCAACCGTATTATAAATGAAGCCTTACTAAGAGCCGAAAAAATTGATATGGAATCAGCTATGCTTAAACGTAATGTAACACTATTTAAACGTCGTTTAAAAGGTATTATAGAACAACAACTTGAAATGGTTAATGACATTGAAAAAGTAGATTTTTAAAACAAATGATAGAGACGATATATAACAAGTTTATGTAGAGAGATTAGTGGTTGGTGAAAACTAATTTAAACAGATTATATATAAATCACTCTTAATGTTTCTTATAGAACGGTAATGCGTTATAGTTTTGAGTTAAGTAGAAATACTTATAAATTAAGGTGGTACCACGTAAATCACGTCCTTATTGGATGTGATTTTTTTGTTTTAAAAATTTATTTATATAGAAAACAGGAGGAATATTATGAAAGAATTTGAAGAATTAGACAAAAGAAAGTCAAGTGAAGTAGAAGAAACAATCTCTACTAAATGGGAAGAAATGGATATACTAAATGCTACTATAGAAAATAGAAGTAATAGTAAAAACTTTGTTTTTTATGATGGACCAGCTACAGCAAATGGTATGCCAGGAATTCATCATATGCTTGCAAAACTTTTAAAAGATACATTCTGTAAATATAAAACTATGCAAGGATATAAAGTACTTAGAAAAGTAGGTTGGGATACTCATGGTCTTCCAGTTGAAGTACAAGTAGAAAAAGAATTAGGTTTTTCAGGTAAAAATGATATCGAAAAATATGGTATCAAAGAATTTAATGAAAAATGTCGTGAAAGTGTTTGGAAAAATGAAAAAGCTTTCAAAGACTTTACTAATAAAATGGGACAGTTTATTGATTTAAAAAACCCATATATAACATACGAAAATAATTATATTGAAACAGAATGGTGGATTTTAAAGAAATTCTTTGATGAAGGATTGATTTATGATGGTCTTAAAATATTACCATACTGCCCAAGATGTGGAACAGGACTTGCTTCTCATGAAGTAGCTCAAGGATATAAAGAAATATCTGTTAATACAGTAACTGTACCATTTAAGTTAAAAGGTGAAGAAAATACTTACTTACTTGTTTGGACAACAACACCATGGACACTTTTATCAAATGTAGCTGCGTGTGTTAATCCAAGAGAAGAATATGTAAAATGTGCTTCTAAAGGTCATAATTTTATTGTTGCTAAAAAGCTTGCTAATAAAGTATTGGGCGATGATTATGAAGTATTAGAAACTTATTCTGGTAAAAACCTAGAATATAAAGAATATGAACAATTATTACCAATATTAAAAGTAAATAAAAAAGCATTCTTTGTAACATGTGCAGATTATGTAACTATGGAAGATGGAACAGGTATTGTTCATATGGCTCCAGCTTTTGGTCAAGATGACTATGAAGTAGGTTTAAAATATGATTTACCAGTACTTAATCCAGTAGATGAACAAGGATGTTATACTGAAGGCCCATGGAAGGGTAGACTTGTTGTTGATTCTGAATTAGAAGTAGAAATAATTAAATATTTAGCTTCAGAAGATAAACTATTTAGAAAACAAAAAATGGTTCATAACTATCCACATTGCTGGAGATGTAAGACGCCACTTGTTTACTATTCAAAACCAAGTTTATATATTAAAACAACTGCTATTAAAAATGAAATTTTAGCAGCTAATAAAACTGTTAATTGGTATCCAGACTTTGTTGGTGAAAAGAGATTTGGTAACTGGCTTGAAAATATGAATGACTGGGCAATATCTAGAAATAGATACTGGGGTACTCCAATTCCATTATGGAGATGTGAGTGTGGTCATGATGAAATGATCGGATCTCGTGAAGAATTAGTCGAAAGATCTATTGAAAAAATAGATAATACTATCGAACTTCATAGACCTTATGTTGATGATATTCATATAACATGTTCAAAATGTGGTAAAACAATGACAAGAGTAAAAGATGTTATTGACTGCTGGTTTGATTCAGGATCAATGCCTTTTGCACAATATCATTACCCATTTGAAAATAAAGAATTGTTTGATTCACAATTCCCAGCTGATTTTATATCAGAAGGTATAGATCAAACAAGAGGATGGTTCTATTCTTTAATAGTTATATCAACATTTGTTAAAGGATGTAGTCCATATAAAAACGTTTTAGTAAATGATTTATTACTAGATAAATTTGGTCAAAAAATGCATAAATCTAAAGGTAATGCAGTAGAGCCGTTTACAGTAATAAAAAATTATGGCGCAGATGCTACAAGATGGTATATGCTTTATGCATCACCAGTATGGACACCACTAAAATTTGATGAAGATGGAATCAAAGAAATCAATTCTAAATTCTTTAATACTTTAAAGAATACTTATACATTCTTTGAAATGTATGCTAATACTGATAAAGTAGACCCAAGAACATATAAAATAGAATATAAAGATTTAGAAGAAATAGACCAATGGTTAATTTCAAAATATAACAAATTAGTTAAATATGTAACTGAAAGTTTTGATGAACATGATTTAAATAAAGTTGTAAAAGCAATAAGCAACTTTGTTTCAGAAGATTTATCAAACTGGTATATTAGAAGAAACAGAAGAAGATTCTGGAAATCAGAATCTGATACTTCTAAAAAAGCTGTATATCAAACAACATATGAAATATTAGTAGGATTATGTGAATTAATCGCACCAATCGCACCATTTACAAGTGAAGAAATATATACTAAATTAACAGGTAATAAATCAGTTCATTTAGCAGATTATCCAAAATGCAATGATAAATTAATAAATGAAAAGATTGAAGAAAGAATGGACTTAGTAAGAGACTTAATTTCTATTGGTAGAAATGCTAGAGAAGAAGCTAAAATCAAAGTTCGTCAACCTATTAGTGAAGTATTAATTGACGGTAAAAATGAAACATTAATTAGTGATTTATTACCATTAATTGAAGAGGAATTAAACGTAAAGAATGTAGTATTTGTAGATAATGTAAATGCTTATATGGACTTTATGGTTAAACCAAACTTTAAAATAGCTGGACCAGTATTTGGACCTAAAATTAAATTCTTTGGTGAAGCATTATCTAATCTTCCAGTTGAAGAAATAAATAAACTTCAAAATAATGAGAATATAACAGTTATGGTAGATGGAGAAGAATTTGAAATATCTCCAGATATGGCTGACATTAGAATATCTGCTAAAGAAGGATTTGATGTTGCTATGGAAAATAACAACTTTATAATCCTAAATACAGAACTTACTAAAGAATTAATCGAAGAAGGTATAGCAAGAGAGTTTATTTCTAAAATTCAAAATATGAGAAAAACAAAAGATTATAACATAGTAGACAGAATTACTATATATTATAGTGGTGATGCTGAAGTTGTAAACACAGTTAAATCTTTAAAAGAATTTATTATGAAAGAAACACTTGCTACTGATATAGTAGAAAAAACTGGACTAGAAGAAAACTTTGATCTTAATGGTCATGATACATTCCTAGATACAAAAAGAAATGATTAATATTAAAATAATAAACTAAATGTATATAAAAAAAGAATTGTAAAATTCTTTTTTTTGTTCACCAAAAGTTCACGAAGTAATTGAACTTTGTCAAAAATTGGTGTATATTGTAAATATAAGGTAAGAAGTATTAACCTGTTATTAATACTTCGCGCCTTTTTTTTGTGGAAGGAGTAAAATAGGGATGAAAAAAGTCAAAAAAATCATCAGTATTCTATTAGTATTTGCTATGTTAGCGCAGTGTTTTCCACTGACAGCATATGCTAAAACTAATACTGAAAGCAGCGAGAAAAGCGAAGAAGAAGTAGAAGAAGTACAAGAAGTAGACAAAGAAGCTACTATAGAAAAAGAAATAGTAGAAATGCGTGAGCCAAATAAAAAATATTTTGAGATGAGTGATGGTAGTACGATGGTCGCTCTATATAATGAAAATATTCATTATCAATTAGAAGATGGTTCATATGAAGAAATTAATTCATCATTAATAGAAGAAACTGATGAATATAAAAATGATAGTAGTGACTATGCTATCAAATTTGCTAAAAAAACAAATAGTAAAAAATTAGCAACACTTTCTAAAGATGGTAATAAAATTAGTTGGTATTTAAACGATCAGAAGAAAGTTAAAATGAAAAACATCACACTAAAAAAAGATGAAGGGGATATAGATGAAAATCTTTTAGTAGGTGGTGCACACTCAAGAGTAGAATATCAGAATATTTTAGACGGAATTACTTTAAGATATGATAATAGTGGTTCATCTATAAAAGAAAGTATAATAGCTTACTATAAAGAAGCGTTAGAGCAGGAACTAACATTTACTTATGATGTAGGTGATTTAGAAATTATTAAGAATGAAGATAATTCTATTAATATAGTAAACCCTAAAACAGGAGAGGTAGTTTACTATATAGATTCACTTTATATGTATGATGATAATGGAGAGTATTCTAGTGATATTGAGGTTAATCTAACAAAAGAAAAAAATCAATATAAAATAACACTTATTCCTAATAAAGAATGGATTAATGATAAAAGTAGAGCCTATCCAATAGTAATTGACCCTTCAATTACTACAAGTCAGGATTATACTCAAATTGACGATACATTTGTCTATAGTGGAGACGCTAATAATAGTGCTTCAACTCGTGTTAATGCTGACATACTTAGAATTGGCAATAGTTCATTTGCAAGTATGAATCATGCTTCTGGTAGGGCGTTAATTAAATTTAATTTACCTACTTTAACATCTGGAGATCAAATAGTACAAGCAAAACTATATATAGCAAGTTATCCAACTCATACACTTGGTTATGCTTATCCAACAACAGAAATAGAGTTTGATGTTCATAAAATGACGGCAGATTGGAATGGATATAATGCATACTATTCTAATACCAATAGTTTTGATCCAAAGATTACAGATTATGCAGTATATAGATATGATACTGCTAATCCAATTAAGTCTTATAACTTTAATATAACAAGTATTGTAAGAGACTGGTATGTTACAGGTGATAATTATGGAGTAATGATAAAAGAAAAAAATGAAGCAAGCTGGGGTTCTAGACCAGATGCCTATTTCTTTTCATCAGACTGTGCTGCAGGTTATGCTTCAGCAAGACCAATAATTTCAATAGTATATCGTAATCAGACTGGTCTTGAAGACTATATGTCATATCAAACTAGTACTATAGGAAATAGTACAGTAAATACTAATAACTATAATGGTAACTTAGTACTTACACATAATGATATAAGTACAACTGGTAATTTACTACCAGCAGCTATATATCATACCTATAATACTAATGATAAAAATATTAATATAGGCTATGGTAATGGTTTTAGATTAAACTATAACCAAACAGTACAGCTGGTTACCATAGGTTCCATACCATATGCTAAATATATAGATGAAGATGGAACAGCCCACTATTTTAATAAACAAAGTGATACAGTATATACTGATGAAGATGGTCTTAATTTGACACTTACATTATCTGGTTCAATATTCACAATGACAGATAAAGCAGGTAATAAGAGTGAGTTTACAAATAATAGTGGTATTTATAAACTGACAAAAATAATTGATACAAACAGTAATCAGATAAATATAACTTATACCAATGGTTATATAACAGGTATAACTGATGGTGCTAGTAAAAATTTAACGTTAACTTATACTAATAACTTACTTACTAATATAACTAACAATGTTAATGAACAAATAAATTATGGTTATACAGGAGCTAACTTAACAACAATAACTTACTTGGATAATACTACAACAACTTATGCCTATGAAAGTAATTTACTAAAAACTATAACAGGAACTGATAATAGTAAACTCACTTATGATTATTACCCTGGATCAGCATCAAGAGTAAAAAGTATTAAACAGGATGGAACTGATGGTACAGATGGTAATACTCTTAGTATAAATTATTTAGAATATGCTACAAAGGTTACTGATAATACTGGTATCTCTACCATATATCTTTTTGATACATTGGGTAGAACAACTAGTGTAACAAGTAGTAGTACAACTAGTGAAAGATATGGTAATGTATATAATTATGGTACAACAGGTGCTAGTAATAATAAACTGATTTCTGAAAGTAATTATATTAAGCCAGTAACTAGTAAAATTAGCAATAGTAGTTTTGAACTTGATACATTATGGACTTTACAAAACTGGGGATATACGAATGGAACATGTGGTTATAATACAAGCGAAAAAACATTAGGAAATCGTAGTTTAAAATGTTCAAGTGCAAGTAGTTTAACAGCATATCCACTTTTCAATCAAGGTATGGTTTTAAAACGAGGTAAAACATATACATTATCATTTAAAGTTAAAACTAATATAATAACAAAAAATAGTGATTATGCTGATGCAGGAGCAATAGCAATAATCTATTATGATGATGCAGATGGTAATTTAGTAACAAAACGTATTGATAGAATGGATACAAATAACCAGTGGAAATCATATTCGTATACTTTTACTCTTGAAAGTAATGCAAGATCAGATGCTGCAAATTTAGTTTTAGGAATGAAAATGTATACTGGCGATGTTTATTACGATGAAGTTCAAATAGAAGAAGGAGAAGTAGCCAATCCTTATAATATGATAAACAATTCAAGTTTTGATAATGGAACCTCTTTTTGGGCGGGCAGTGATGTAATTAATACAAATATAGATAAAAGTATTGTAGTTGATAATAAAAATGTATTGAATATCATTGGTGAATATAATAAGAATAAATTCGTTTATCAAACAGTTAATATTACCGGAAATGCAGGTGATACACTTTTAGTAAATGGATATGTAAAATCTAGGGGAGTTCCTAATGATGATAGTACAAGCACTTATACAAAAGTACCAGTTAGGTTTGATTATACTGATGGCACTAGCGAATGGACAAATATATTTATTGATAGTTCACCAAATGAATGGCAATACTTTTCGAGAGAAGTTAAAGCAAATAAAAATTATTCAAAATTTTCAGTATACTTATCATTTGCAATGCAGGATAATTACATTTATTACGATGATATAGGTTTGTTTAAAGATATCAGTGGTAATGCTTACACTTATGATGCGAACGGAAACTTAGTAAGTTCTAGTGATTTGGCAAAACAAAATAGTACATTTACTTATGATAATAGAAATCAATTAATGTCGTCAATAACAACTAATGGTTCTAAATACACTTATGAATATGACAGCATATATAAAAATAGGATTATAAAAGGAACTTCATATGATTTAACATATTCTCTTAACTATGATAATAAGGGTAATAACACAAAAGTAACTATTACTCCCAAAAATACTATAGAAGAAATAGCTGATGGACAGTATTATATTAGAAGAAATACTACAAATTATTATTTAGGTGTATCTGATACAAATGTTGTTCAAACAAGTAATAAAGATATATGGACTATAACAAAACAATCAAATGGTTACTATGAAATAATTCATAATAATACAGATAAAGCACTAGATATATATAGTGCATCAACTGCCAATTATGCAAATGTGCAAATATACTATAAAAACCATACTGTAGCTCAACAATATGCAATGGTTAAACAATCAGATGGTAGTTTCTCATTTAAAGCAAGTTATGCTAATAAATGTGTAGATGTATATGACAATAGCTTAGCAAACGATGCCAATGTAAATTCTTATGATTGTAATAATTCTGTAGCGCAAAAATGGTATCTAGAAAAAGTAGATGCTAGTACTAAATATATTGAAACAAGTGCAACTTATGATACTACAGGAGATTTCTTAACAGGCATGACTGATCAAAAAGGAAACACTACAAATTATTCTTATAATGATAAAGGTCTTGTTTCAAGTATAACTAATCCAAATAGTATAAGTACTAATTATTTATATGATGTAAATCATAATTTAACAAGTGTAACAAGTTCTAATCATACTAATAATTATACATATAGTAATAATAAATTAAGCACTATAAACTATAATAATTTAACTTATACATTTAATTATGATGTATTTGGTAACAATACAAATATATATGTAAATGATACATTACTTGTAACAAATACATATGCTGCTAATAATGGTAACTATTTAAGTAGGACATATGGTAATGGTGATGTAACATCATATACTTATGATTCATTTAATAGAGTTACAGGTGTAACTAATGAAACAGGAACAATAAATTATTTATATGATAATATGAATAATTTAGCAGTATCTAAAGATAGTTACAATAATACAAATACATATTATAAATATGATATATCAAAAAGATTATTAGAAATAAATCAAAATAATAACTTTAAAATAAATTATAGTTATGATACAAAAAGTAATATTAATAAATTAGAATATACTTTAAATAACATTAAATATAGTAATAACTATGTTTATGATAATGATAATAAGATTACTAAAGTAACTAATAATTTATCAAGTGAAGTATCATATTCTTATGATAACTTATCTAGAGTAAATAATACTACTTATAAGAATACTCTAGATAATAGTACATACTCCACTAATTATACTTATGAAGATATAAATAGTGATAAAACTACTACATCAATAAAGAAAATAGAAACAGGTAATAATACCTATGAATATACTTATGATACTTTAGGTAACATAGCAGAAGTTAAAATAAATAATGTTTTAACTAATAAGTATTACTATGATGATATAAATCAGCTTATTAAACAAGATGATTTAGTAAATAATAAAACAACTGAGTATACATACGATAATGGTGGTAATATACTATCTAAAAAGTACTATACATATAATACAACAACATTAATTGATGAAGATACTTATACTTATAGTACAACAAGATTAGACCAGTTAACTAATTATAATAGCCAGGCTATTACATATGATTCTATTGGTAATCCACTTACAATAGGTACTAAAACACTTAACTGGGTAAATGGAAGACAGTTACAGTCTATTACTGATGGAAGTAATACATACTCATATAAATATAATGAAGATGGTATAAGAACTTCTAAAACAGTAAATGGTGTAACAGCTAATTATAAGTTACAAGGAAGTAATATCATATTTGAGCAAACAAATGATAATATGATATACTATATATATGATGCAAGTGGCAGTGTCATAGGACTTAAATATAACAATGATATTTATTACTATGAAAAGAATATTCAAAATGATATAACAGGTATCATGGATGATAGCTTTAATTTACTTGCTACATATGAATATGATTCATGGGGTAATATCTTAAGTATCAAGGATACTAATGGTAATGTAATAACAGATAGTTCTAACATAGCACTTGTAAACCCATTTAGATATAGATCATACTATTACGATAGTGAAATAGGTATGTATTACCTTAACTCTAGATATTATAATCAAGAGTGGGGTAGGTTTATAAATGTGGATGGAACAATAGGAGCAAATGGCCACTTAATTGGCTATAATTTATACACATATGTAAACAATAATCCAATTTTGTATTATGACCCGAATGGTAGAAATTTTAATCTTATACCAATGGCACCTGGCCATCAAAAATCTGTTAGTCAGGTGAAGGCTGCATTAGAAAATCAAATTCAATTACAAAATCAATGTAGTTTAACTAATAAAGTGTCACAACAAAATTCAAAATCACCATTAGTATTGAAAAGTTCATCATCTTCTATGAATGGTCACAATAATGTGCCAACGACAGGGAAACCAAATACAACTGTTAGGAAACCAAATGGTGATTGGCGTACTTATGGTCCAGATGGTAGAGCAGTTAAGGATACGGATTTTAGTCATCCACAGGATCATCCGGATTTAGAAAATCCACATTTTCATGATTGGGATTGGGATAAAACGCCACCAAGACAAGGTGCATACGATAATAATACTAGTCAAAAAATTGCTTTAGGAGTTATTGGTTCATATGCTGGTTATAGAGTGTGCAAATTTATAATAGCTTCAGCATTAGCACCAAGTACAGGTGGTTTAAGTTGGTTATATGCTTTTGCCCCATAGAAAGGAAACGAATGAAAAAAATAAAGTTTAAGATACCAAATAAGTATGATGTTTTTTTAAAAAAGATTTTACATAATATAGGCAATGATAAAACAATATGGATAATAGAGGATGATGAGATATTTTTATTAAAAAATGGTAGCATTTTAGAAAGTATTAACTTATTTGAAAGAGATATATACTCAAATGATGATTTTAAAAATATTATAGATAAAACTCATTATGCAATATTTGCAGAAATAAAATTAATTGACAAAAGCGAAAATATAGAAGAAATACGTTTAGGTATTAATAAAAATTATATTTTAAAAATTTCAATTATTGATAATATATTTGTTGAAGTATATTCTGAAGATAAAGAACTATTAAATATTATTAAGGCTAATGCTATTGAAAACAATTTTACTGATATAAATGAGGAATTTAAATAAATAATTATGTTTATTAGTATAATGGCATACTAAAATGACTGTAGATTTGAAAATAGAAGGAATACATTTAACTTATAGTTAGTGTATTCTTTTTTTCATGCTTCTTAATATCAACTACCTATCCCAGTAGTCTATAACTATATAGTAACAATCTAGTTAGCAATCATCCTATATATCTTTAGGGTAAATGGAAGACAGTTACAGTCTATTACTGATGGAAGTAATACATATTCATATAAATATAATGAAGATGGTATAAGAACTTCTAAAACAGTAAATGATGTAACAACTAATTATAAGTTACAAGGAAGTAATATCATATTTGAACAGACAAACGATAATATGATATACTATATATATGATGCAAGTGGTAATGTCATAGGGCTTAAATACAATAATAATATTTATTACTATGAAAAGAATATTCAAAATGATATAACAGGTATCATGGATGATAGCTTTAATTTACTTGCTACATATGAATATGATTCATGGGGTAATATCTTAAGTATCAAAGATACAAATGGTAATACCATAACAGATAGTTCTAACATAGCACTTGTAAACCCATTTAGATATAGATCATACTATTACGATGGTGAAATAGGTATGTATTATCTTAACTCTAGGTATTATAATCAAGAGTGGGGCAGGTTTATAAATGCGGATGGATATATGTCTACTGGTACAGGATTATTAAGTCATAATATGTATGTATATTGTAGTAGTAATCCTGTTAATATAAGTGATCCTAGTGGAAATACACCAGCAGATGCTTTGGAGTTTGCCAGACTTAATCCAGCACATCCTCAAAAAATTAATGGTATTATGAATTTCGCTTATTCAGTATGGAACACAAAATACCAAGCAGTTTGGAATAATCCCGGAAAAATTATAAATAGTTGTAATGTAGCAGGACCAGGTCAAAACAACACACAAATATCTTCTGATTGGGGATTTGGTGGCGGTTTTTTTCCGCTATCTGTAGGAATATCACAGGGTCTAATGAGTGCACCATGGATGGGTATAAACCGAGCAAATGTAACAGGAACAATAAGTTTAGATTTAACTATCGGAGCAAAAGCTTCACCAAATCTTTCGACTGCTACAAGCCGATACTTCGGAGAACCTGTTAGAAATTGGTGGCAAAGTCCCGAAGTTTCTTGTGGAGCTTTGGTGTTTTATAACTTTCAAACAAAAGTCTTTAGTTTAAATCTTGCTGTTGGGTGTACCATAGATTTTAATTATGTAGTGGAGTGGGATAGATAATGACAAATGAAATTATAATTTATAGTATTATTATATTAATCGCGATATTTTATAAATATATAGCGAAATTTTTAAGTGCACCTTTTGGTATAGAAAACCCAAAATTTTGGTTGAGGCGTCATCTCAATGAAAAACAAAATAGTATTTTTGATATTATTGGACGTCTGTTATTCTTTTTAATAGGTTTTGGTGGGCTAATATACGTTTTATATTTCAAAAAATAGAAATAGTGAAATAATAACCTTAATAATATATGTTGCTTACTTAGAAATATACTGTAAAAGTAAAGATGTTTTAGATAAGATTATAAAGAACGCTGAAAAGTTTAATTGTTTTGATTTTGAATTAAAAACAAAGGGAAATGATGGTAGTACTAGGTTAAATGTAAAATAATATTATTCATACGGCAATCTAAAACCACTAGATTATAAAATATCTAGTGGTTTTATGGTGAATATATCTCTATCTTCTATGGTAAGATGTTGATAGTTCATTTGTTATTATAAATTATTGCACAAAAAAACCACTAAAATTATGCAGTTTTAGTAGTTTTCTTTAATGTTCTTAGTTCTCTTGCAGTCATTATAACTGTTTCACCATTATCTAATTTAACTTTTTGATAATTAGGTTTGAAAGCATGTCTTGTACTATTAAGAGCATGAGATCTTCTATTTCCAAATAATGGAGTAGTGTTACTTACTTTTGTAGCCATGTTTATTCCTCCTTACAAAATTATAATTTTGTTCCACGCTATATAACTTTATCATAAAATATCTAATAAGTCAAACATTTATAAGAAAAAATGCTATAAAATATAGATATATAAAGGATATTATAAAGTTACAAAGAAACATATATTTGAGATATATTTAATTAGCTAATATAATTAAGTATATTTCAAATTATACAAAATTTGTTTCTTTCTATCCATAGTAACATAAAACAACTAGTTATTCAATTATATTAGTTTAAATAATACAATAAATATGATAAAATTATCTTAGAGGAGGTGAACCTATGTATGCACCACTTTATATAAAAACAAATAATTCTTTGCTTGAAAGTATGATTAGAATTGAAGAACTAATTGAATTTGCAAAAGTAAATAATATTAAAGCTTTAACTATAACAGATAACCGTATGTATGGAGTTATGGAGTTTTATAAAGCATGTATTTCTAATAATATTAAACCTATTATTGGTTTAGAAGTTATTATGGAAAATAAGATTGTTTTATATGCTAAAGACATAATTGGTTATAAGAATTTAGTTAAGTTATCAACTATTTCTTCTGAAAGATTAATAACTATAGAGGACTTAAAAGAATACAGCGCTAATTTAATATGCATAGTACCATTTGATTCTTTAAATCTATATGACTCATTAAATACTATTTATAAAGATATATATAAGTCATATAAAAGTGTTAAGGAAAAAGAAAAGTTGACTGGTAATAATTTAGTATATATGAATGAGACTCTTTATATAAATAAAAACGATGGCGAATATTTACCTTATTTACATGGTATTAAAGATGGTATCATGGTATCTGATGTAAAATTAGATGTTAAAAATAATTTTGTAATACCTGAAAGTGTTATAAACAAATATTTTCCTGAACATTTAGATAACAATAAAAAGATAGTAGATATGTGTAATGTAGAGATAGGTTACACTCCAGATTTACTTCCTAAATATAAATGTCCTAATAATATGGATAGTTTTGAGTATCTAAAAAAATTATGTATTGAAGGTCTAAAAAGAATCTTTGGTAATAGTGTTAGTAATGTTTATAAAGAAAGACTTAAATATGAACTTGATATTATAAATAAAATGGGTTTTTGTAATTACTTTTTAGTAGTATGGGACTTTGTTAAATATGCTAAAGAAAATGATATATATATCGGACCAGGTAGAGGGTCTGCAGCTGGTGCTTTAGTATCTTATGTGCTTGATATTACTACTATTGATCCAATTAAATATAATTTATTCTTTGAAAGATTTTTAAATCCAGAAAGAGTAACAATGCCTGATATCGATATTGATATGCAGGATAATAAAAGAGAAGAGTTAATTAATTATTGTATAAATAAATATGGTAAGAAGAAAGTAGTTCCTATTATTGCTTTTGGAACACTTGCATCTAAACAAGTAGTTCGTGATGTTGGAAGAACTATGGATATAGATCTTCAAATAATTGATTATATTTGTAAGAACATAGACTCTAGACTTTCTTTAAAAGATAATATAAGAAATAATAAGAGACTTGCTGATTATATAGATATGGATGAGGAATTAACTAAATTATATGAAGTTGCTTCTAAGTTTGAAGGACTTAAACGTCATACTACTATTCATGCAGCAGGTATTATTATGTCAGAAGTTGATATTGATGATATAGTACCTCTTGATAAAAGCCATGAAGGATTTTATACAACTGCTTATTCCATGAATTATCTAGAGGAATTAGGATTACTTAAAATGGATTTTCTTGCTATTAAGAATTTAACTATAATTCATAACATAATCAAGGATATAGGTGGTAATCTTACATTTGATAATATTCCTGAAAATGATGAAGCAGCTTTAAAAGTATTTACTGATGTTGATACACTAGGAATATTTCAGTTTGAATCACAGGGAATGATGACCTTCTTACGTAAATTTAGACCATCATCATTTGAAGATGTCTTTGCAGCTATTGCGTTATATAGACCAGGTCCTATGCAAAATATAGATACCTATATTAAAAGAAAACAGGGTAAAGAACCTATTGATTATTATCATGATAGTCTAGTAGATATACTTAAAAACACTTATGGAATATTTATATATCAAGAACAGATTATGCAAGTAGCATCTGTTATGGCAGGGTACTCACTTGGAGAAGCCGATATATTAAGAAGAGCCATGAGTAAGAAAAAAGAAGAAATACTTGTTAAAGAAAAAGATAAGTTTATTACTAGAAGTGTTGAGAGGGGTTATGACAAAGATTTAAGTACAAAAGTATATGAAGTAGTACGTAGTTTTGCGGCTTATGGATTTAATAGATCACACTCAGTAGCATACTCTGTAGTAGCGTATCGTATGGCTTATTTAAAGAGTCATTATCCACTTTATTTTATGAAAGAATTACTTACTAATTTTATGGGAAGTGAGTCTAAAACTAAAGAGTATATTTATGAATGTAAAATGCGTAATATAAATATTTTAAATCCAAGTATTAATTTTAGTAATAGTATTTACACTATAGAGAATAATGCTATTAGATATCCGTTAACTGGTATAAAAGGACTAGGTAATAATGCAGCTATGACTATTATTGCTGAAAGAAATAAAGAAAAGTTTAAAGATATTTATGATTTCTTTAAAAGATGTTATAACAAGGCAGTAAACCGTAAAGTAGTAGAAAATCTAATATATGCTGGTGCTTTAGAGGATTTTGGTTTTAATAGAAAAACACTTATTATGAACTTGGATGAATTAATAAATTATAGTGAAATAAGTGGTGGATTTGATGATGAGTTTAATCTTAAACCAGAAATAAAAATATATGAAGAATTTAGTAAAAAAGATATTTTAATGGAAGAAATAAATACTTTTGGTTTTTACTTAACTAATCATCCAGTAACAGAATATAAAAATAGACCCGGTCTTGTTCAAATAAGTGAACTTGATAAATATTTTGATAAGGTAATAAATATAGTATTACTAGTAGATAGGAAAAACGAAGTAACTACTAAGAAAAATGATAAGATGTTATTCATAACGGGAAGTGATGAAATAAGTAATGTTGATGTAGTATTATTTCCAATGATTTATGAAAAATATCAGGATATTCAAACTGGTGATGTACTTGGAATAAATGCTAGAGTGGAAAAAAGATTTGATAAATATCAATTGGTAGTTAATACTATAAAACACTTGAGTTAAATTAAATTATATATTATAATTGTGCTAGAAGGGATTTGAAATAAATGGAAGATGTATTAATGGAAACTGAAATGACTATGGAGGGTTCTATTGAAACTTTAGAAAAAAGATTTACTAATATTAGAGCAGGGAGAGCTAATCCGGCTATATTAGATCATGTTGTAGTTAGTTATTATGGAAGTGATACTCCATTAAAACAATTAGCAAACATATCTGTACCTGAAGCTCGTCAATTATGTATTAAACCATTTGATAAATCTTGTATAACTGCTATAGAAAAAGGAATATATGCTGCCAATATAGGGCTTACTCCTAATAATAATGGAGAGACAATTATTTTAAATATTCCAGCTCTTACTGAGGAAACAAGAAGAGATTTTGTTAAACAAGCAAAACAAATGGCTGAAGAAGCAAAAATAGCTTTAAGAACTATTAGACAAGATGCTAACAATGATATTAAAAAATTAGAAATTACAGAAGATGAAAAGAAAACTGCTGTAGAAGAAGTTCAGGAATTAATTAATAAATATAATAAAATTGTTGAAGATAAATTAAAAATAAAAGAACAAGAATTAATGACAGTTTAATTCTTGTCTTTTTTTAATATTTAAAATAGTGTATAATAAATATAATATATTATATGAAGGAGGAATAATATGAAAAAGTTTAAAAGAACATTATCAATTATCCTCAGAATATTGCTCATAATCATAATTCTTTTAGGTATTATGACATTAGCTATTAATTTATATATGATTAATTATGCTAAAAAGTTTATTCTTACAGAAGATGAATTAAGCAGTAGAAATGTGGATTGTATCACTGTGCTAGGTGCTAGTGTTAAATCTAATGGTACTCCAAGCAATATGCTTGAAGATAGGTTAGATGAAGGTATAATTTTATATAATATAGGTACATCTAATCGTATACTAATGAGTGGTGATCACAAGTCTGATAATTATGATGAAGTAAATACGATGAAAGATTATGCTATAGATAAAGGAATCCCATCAAGTAGCATTTTTATGGATCATGCTGGTCTTAATACTTATGATAGTATGTATCGTCTTAAAAATATATTTGAAGTAAACACAACTATTATAGTTACTCAGGATTATCATTTATATAGGGCAATTTATATAGCAAGAGAACTTGGCATAGAAGCTTATGGAGTTGCTTCTAATCCAAGAGAGTATAGTGGTCAGTTTTATAGAGATATGCGAGAAGTGCTTGCCAGAGTAAAAGATTACTTCAAAGTTATAGTAAAACCAAAGTCTATAGTGACTGGTAATACAATATCCGTGTTTGGGGATGGTGATTCAACAAACGACAAATAAAAAAAATTCAAAATAATATATTATAGTGGAGGAAAAAAAATGAAAAAAATAATTTTATGTCTATTAACATTTTTAGCATTATTTGCTATTAATACTAATGTCCAAGCTAAAGAGTCTTTTTATCAAGCCGACGATAATTTAAGTGTTGAAGGAAAATTTGATGGCACTGTATTCTTTGGCGGCGATACAGTTTTTACTAATTCACAAATAAAAGGTGTTGCTTTTGTAGCTGGAAATAATGTGGAAATTAGTGGTGAAACAGAGTATGGTTTTATGGCTGGAAATAGCCTTAAAATAACAGGTAAAGTAAATAATGATTTATTTGCTGCTGGCTCTAATATAACTATTAATGATAAAGCTTCTATTGAAAGAGATGCTTATCTTGCTGCATCTACTATAAGCATTAGTGATACAACAATTGGTAGAGATATAAAAATGTCTGCTGCAACTGTTACTCTTAGCGATGTAACAATTAAAGGTGATGTATACATATCAGCAACTACTATTAATTTGGAAGATAACGTTGTTATAGATGGAACACTTTCTTATAACGAAACAGCTGTAATTAATGGGATAAAAGATAATTCTATAGCTAAAGTTGATACTTATGAAGTTGAAAACACTGAAGCAGCAACTTTAGCATCTAATATCAAAGGTAAATTATTTAGCATAGTATCAGGATTTATTATACTTTTAATTATGTACTTAGCGTTCCCAAAATTATTTAAGAAAATTGACGAAAAAATTGAAGATAATAAAGTGTCTAATTACTTTTCAAAAATTGGTATTGGTTTTATAGGATTAATTATGATTCCAATAATTTCTATAATTAGTATATGTACAATAATAGGTATGCCTATAGGATTTGTTTTACTTGCTTCATATCTTATGTCCTTATATTTTGGAACACTTATAACAGCATATATAGTAGGTAACAAACTATATACTTTAGGATTAAAAAAAGAATATAATTTTTATACAGTATCTTTCTTTGGATTAATAGTAATGAGTGTATTAGAATTAATTCCATTTGTATCAGGTATTGTAGGATTCTTTGGTCTTCTATTTGGACTTGGAATGATTATATGTTTATTTATTAGAGACAAAAAGTAAAATTAAAACTATCATTAAATGATAGTTTTTTTTATTTATTAATAACTTTAATAATATCTTCCTAACTATGAAAAACACAATTAAAATTATTGTAAATATTCGCTTTAAATGTTAAAATGTTATATAGTATATAAAGATAAATAAGTATTTTAATAACTGGGATAACTTAGTATGTTGAAATAAGAATAGATTGGGTGTTTTCAATGAATATATTTAAAAAGAAATCTAAGGGGTTTACATTAATTGAATTATTAGCAATTTTAATATTGCTAGGAATATTACTTTTAATTGCGGTACCATTAATTACTAACATGGTTAAAGAAGCAAAATCAAAAATATGTTCTTTAGATGCTAAGACAATGGCATTAGCTGCCGATAATTATGTTTCGCGTGAATCTATATCTATAAAATTAGGTGAATCAAGGGTAATAACATTAAATGAAATTCAAGAAGCTGGCTACATATCTGAAATGTTTTCACCATATGCGAAAAAAACAGCATGTACAGGATATGTAGTAGTTACTAATGAAGGAAAAAATGGTAATGATTATTATACATTCGAAAGTGAACTTAAATGTGGAGATTCATGTACAACGTCTAATTATGATGTTGGCAATGACGATCCAAGTTCACCTAATACTAATCAAGATGCTCTAAAAGATGATATGAAAGAGAAAAATAATGATTGGTATTTTGAAGGATCAAATCCAAATAATTGGGTTAAATTCGGAATGGTTGATGGAGTAACTAATCGTGGACTATTATGGCGCATTGTTAAAATAGACAATACTGGAATAAAAATGGTTTATGAAGGATTAGAAAACGGCGAGGCATATCCACTTGAGGATGGTCGCGCTTTAATAGATGGAACAATGGGAGTTTCATGGAATACTGCCGGTACTAATAAATGGAATGAACCTGTAAGTTTAGAAGGAAAATTAAGTACTTGGCTATCAAAATTAAATATTCCAAATATAAGTAATTATTTAGCAAAGATAAACTGGAAAGTAGGTGGAGTTCCATATAATGCTCCAACAACTATAAGTACATTTACCGATTATCAGGCAATCAATAGTACTAATACGGGTGGAACATTTAGTGGTTTATCTACTAATAAAAGTTATGTTGGTACAATAAATGCTATTGATTTCATGTATACAAGTGACAATGAAAACTGTAGCAAAAGTTATTTAGAAACTGGTAGTACTAATGAGTGTGCTTATAATATTGATAGTTCATTAAATAATTTCCTTCAAAAAGAAAAATATTTATATTGGACACTTAATGCTCGCAGTGATGTAAGTAATATGGCATGGGATATAAGTAATTCTGGTTTAATAGGAAGTAATGCAGTTAGTTTATCAACATTATCAGTAAGACCTGTATTGAATCTTAAACTTGATATAAATATATTGTCTGGTACAGGTACAATGGAAGATCCTTACTTATTAGAAGAATCTATGGTGGGTTTAACAGATAAACCTGTAATAACAATCATTGGTAACAGTCCAACTTATATAAGACAGTATGATACTTATGAAGATTTAGGAGCAAGTGCAACAGACAAACAGGATGGGGATTTAACAAGTAATATTACTACAACGGGAACAGTAAATATAAATGTTCCTGGTCAATATGAAATAAAATATAATGTAGTTGATAGTGATAAAAATGCTGCTATGACAGTAACAAGAAAAGTTATAGTTATTGAAAGAGATAGACCTATTATTACATTAAATGGATCTGATCCGACAAATGTCACTATAACTAAATCTTATGTTGAACCAGGTGCAACTGCGTATGATATTAACTATGGCGACATAAGTAGTAGTATAGTTGTAAGTGGTAGTGTTGATACTTCTACTCTTGGTACATATTATATTAAGTATAATGTTACTAATATTGATGGTTTGTCAGCACCAGAAGTTGAAAGAAAAGTCATTGTTGGTGTACCAGTTCCTAAAATTGAGTTAAATGGTTCTACTCCAACTTTAATAGATATTGGTACTTCTTATATAGAGGAAGGTGCTACTGCTATAGATGAAGTAGATGGTGATTTAACATCATCTATAATAAAAAAACTTGAATATTACAATCCATCAACAAAGAAGTGGCAAACTGCTACAGCTGTAAATGCAAATTCTATTGGTAAATATAGAATGAAATATTCAATTACTAATAGTTATGGTTCAAATGCTTATGTATATAGGGAAATACAAGTTGTGAAAGTTGATGGTCCAATAATAAAATATACACCAAATGGTGGAACAACTTCTAAAAAAACATATCAAACAACAATTAATGTATCAAAAAATATATATGATATAGATTCATCTAGTTTAAAATATTTAATTAAGAATAATTGGAATTATACTAATGTAAACGATGAAACTAATTATAAAACAGCTTATGTTGATAATCAAGTTATATCATTATTAAATGGTACAGGTTATTATACGATATATGCAAGAGCAAAAGATACCTTTGGTAATCTTACTGTAAAAGGTACATCTACATTTAGATTGGATAATTCAAAACCTGATATATATATAAATAGTGGTACTAGCAGAGTTTTACTTGGTGGTACTTATGTAGATACAGGTGCAACTGCATATGATTATTATTATGATAAAAATATTACAAAAAATATAATTACTACTTCAAATGTAGATACATCAAAACTTGGTGTTTATTATGTAACATACACTGTAACTGATAGTGCTGGAAATACAACAACAAAAAGCCGAAAGGTAACAGTTTATCATCCAGAACCAAAGATATTTTTAAATGGTGGAAGTTCAATGGATTTACTTTATGGAACACCATATGTCGAGAAGGGTGCAAGAGCCTACGATGAAATAGATGGAGACTTAACTAGTCAAATAATTGTATCAGGCAGTGTTGATTCTAACAAAGAAGGAACTTATATAATTAATTATAAAGTAACAAATTCATCCGGTTTTTCAAAAACTAGGCCAAGAACAGTTAATGTATATATTCCATATCCTACTGTTGTTCCAAATGGAAGCTCATCAATAAAATTACTTATTCACTCAACATATGTTGATCAAGGTGCAACAGCAACCGATCAATTGGATGGTGATTTAACAAGTAGAATAATTACTACTGGATATGTTAATCCTGATGTTCCAGGAACTTACAAAATGACTTATCAGGTAACAAATAATTTAGGTAAGGTTAAAACAGCGACTAGAAATATAACTGTTTATCAACCTACACCAGATATTCAGTTAATTGGAAGTGATAATATTGAAATTATTAAAACTTCTACATATATAGATCAGGGAGCGACAGCTAGTGATGAAATTGATGGTAATATAACAAGCAAGATTATTACAACAAGTAATGTCAATACATCAAAAGCTGGAACTTATAGAGTTACCTACAATGTAACAAATAGTGAGGGAATATCTTATTCGAAAACTCGTACGGTAATAGTAAGAGAACCAAAAATTGAAATTATACCAAAAGGTAGTATGACAATTAATTTACCAATTGGGCAATCGTATGTTGATCAAGGTGCAATTGCGAGTGATGAATTACTTGGCGATATAACAAGTAAAATAACCTCAACAAATAATATAAATCCTTATGTATTAGGAACATACTATGTATATTATTCAGTAACAAGTAGTGGAGTAACAAAGACAACCAAAAGAACAGTCAAAGTAGTTCCATTACCAGGACCAATAATAACACTTAGTGTAAATGGAAATGGTACATATAAAAAGCAACATCAAACAGTTGCAACCATTTCAAAAGGTGACTATGATGTTGATACAACAACAATAAAATATTTGTGGAAAGACAGTAGTTCTCAGCCTAATGAGACAGATTTTAGAACAAGTTATACAAGTGGTAGTACTATATCAACTCCAGCAGGAGCAACAGGGAAATATTATTTATTTATACTTGCTAAAGATATATATGGTAATATTTCAATTTTAAATTCAAATGCTTTCTATTTGGATAATACTCGTCCTGTTATAACTTTAGTAGGATCTAAAGTAATTCAAACACCTGTTGATGGAACATATGTTGAACAAGGTGTAACTGTTGTAGAACAAGACAGTGGTCTTGATAGTAATGGTGTAGTAGTAACTAGTACCATCTTATCTGGAATAATTGGTACTTACAATGTGAAATATACCGCAACTGATAAAGCTGGTAATCAAGCAATTGAAGTTACTAGAACAGTTTCTGTAATTGAGTCATCATTAAAGGATGCTCCAAAGGCGGATTTTGTATCACTATATGACGCTTCATACTTTGTAGGTTCTAATCCAAATAATTGGGTAGAATTTGGTAATGCAGCTAGCAATAACTATGATTATATACCAATAATGTGGCGAATCATAAAAGCAGATAATGATGGCGTGAAAATCATTTACGAGGGTGTTAAGAATACTGCTGAAACTGGTACAAATGAAAATGGTACTATCGGTACAGCAAATTGGGATACTTTAAATAATACATGGAATAGACCTGCAACTATAAGAACAATGATAAATAATTTTTATACTAATTTAAATGAACCTAATAAAGATACACTAACTTCTAAAATAAATTGGTGTGTTGGATTGATAAACAGTCCTTATTCATTTGATGAATTTAAAAATGCTTCATGTAGTATACTTAGTGATTCAACAAGTGCAATTGGTCTAGTTAATGCTAAAGATTATATTTTAACTTCAAAAGATGCATGTAGTGGTTATAATGAAGCATCATGTGGAACAAACAATTTCTTGAAAAAAAATTATAGTTATTATACATTAAATGGTGATTCATTAAGTAATGTTGCTATATTTGTAGTTAATAGTAACGGTGGTTTAACTAGAGATGAAGTAACAAAGAATATGAATGTTAGACCAGTAATTAATTTAAGAAGTGATGTCTTAATACTTGGTGGCGAAGGTACCTTTGCAAATCCTTATAAGTTAAATACAAGAACACCTATTATTGATAATACAGCTCCAAGTATTACCTTTACACCAAAAACGGTTGTTGGGCAATTAGCAAGTGGTGAGGTAGAGGTATTAGTAACTGATGATATATCAGGAGTTGACAACACAACTTTAAAATATCTATGGTCGTTAAGCTCTACGCAACCATCGATATCAACTATTACTAATAGCTTTACAAATGGTGATAAGTTAATAGCGCCAACAACTAGTGGCAATTACTATTTATGGGTAGTTGCTAGTGATAATAAAGGAAATCAAGCAGTAACTAAAGGTGGCGTTTATTCAATAGATAATAATAAACCGGTAATTACATTAAAGGGTACTGGTACTGTTAATGTTCCTATTGATAGTACATATACTGATGCTGGAGTAACAGCACTAGATAATATAGATGGAGACATAACTTCTAAAGTTACAGTATCTTCAAATATTAATATTGCTATTCCAGGAACTTATTATGTAAAATATAATGTTTCTGATGCAGCAGGGAATAAAGCTGATGAATTAATTAGAACAGTAGTGGTTTATGAAACAACACCACCAACAGTAACATTTAATCCAAATAGTAATAGTACTTATACAGCAAAGACAAATGTATCTGTAAGTGTTACGGATAATATGGATTTGGATGCTGCAAGTCTAAAATATCAGTGGACTACAAGTTTGGCTACTCCAACTGCAGCAAGTTTCACAACTTCATTTAGCAATTATGCAACTATATCAACGCCAAATGGAGTATCTGGAACTTACTATTTATGGATTTATGCAAAAGATAAAACTGGCAATGAAGCTATAGTTTCATCAAGTGCATATTATACTGATAGTATTTCACCAGTTATAACTATGAATGGTAACCAATTTATCTATATTGCTCAGTATGGAACTTATACTGATACAGGAGCAATAGCAACTGATAATAGAGATGGAACTATTACTGGAAATATAGTTACAACAAGTAATTTAAATCCTTCTGTACTTGGTTCATATAGTATTGTTTATACTGTAACAGATGCAGTTGGAAATACTACTAGTGCGACAAGAACTGTCGTTGTAGCAAGTGGTTCAACACTGGGACTTTTACCAGCCATAGGTAGTACAGATTATCCTGATGGTGATCTTACAATAACTGTTAATGGAGTATCATATGATGTAGAATTTATAAATGTTACAGATGATACAACATATACTGTTAATACTAGTTTAGGAAATACAACAGCAGATGCAAGAATGCTGATAGTAAAATATCATGGGAATCTAACTGTTAATTCAGGAGTAACAATTACTGCAGCAACAAGAAAAAAGGGAATGCTAATTTATGTTGCGGGAGTTCTTACAAACAACGGAACAATTACTATGACAGCTAGAGGCGCAAAAGCTGCTGGACAAAATGTATACCTACTTAGAAATAATGATGGTTCGTATGAAACTATACCTGCAGCAGGAGCAGCAGGGGCAGCATCATTTAGAGGAGTAACTGGCTTCTCATCAACTCAAACTCAAGGTAAACCAGGTTTTGCCGGAAGTTTAAGAGGAACTGGTGGTGGTGGTACTGGTGGAGCTGTTGCTGGTGGGTATGCTGGAGCAGGAGCAGCTGGTACATCATATTCAGGCGGAACTGGTGGTGGCGGTGGCTATAATAACGCAACTGGTGGAGCCGGAGTAATCAATGGTGGAGCTGGAGGTTACGGTGCCGGAAATGCAGTATATACTTGGAGTTGCGGTGGTGGAGCTGGAAATCCAGGTGGTACTGGCGCAAACGGTGGCGCTGCTGGCGGAGCCGGAACTGGGGGACTATTAATAATTAAAGCATATGATGTAATTAATAATGGAACAATATCTTCAAATGGAACAGCCGGTGGTGGTGCATATCGTACAGGTGGTGGTGGTTCTGGTGGTGGTTCAGTAAACGTTTTTTACGTTAATAATATCACTATAGGAACAATGACTGCTACTGGAGGAACAGGCGGTATTGCATCAAGATCAGGAGAAGATTCAAATGGTGGAAACGGTGGAGCCGGAACTGTTACGAGAACAAAAATATCAAATTAATATAAAAGGAAATATATAAATATTTCCTTTTTTTTATATTTTAAGTGTTAATTTTACATTACTATAATAAAAAATATTTTTGACTCATAAAAAATGAATATTTATATTGTAAAAATTAACTCTAAATGATAAAATATTTATAGTATTATAGTATAAGATAATGGACAAATACAAAATGTACTAAAGATATATGTAACATTATATATAATGTAAATGTCCCTATAAAATAATAAGCATAATTAAAGTAATATAACAACAATTGAAGAATAGATAGGGTGTTTTTATGGAGATATCAAGAAAGAATTTAAGAGGATTCACATTAATAGAATTACTAGCTATATTAATATTATTGGGTATACTAATTGCAATTGCTATACCCGTAATTGGTAGTATAGTTAAAGAAGCAAAAGCAAAGATTTGCGTATTAGATGCTGAGGTAATGGAAATAGCTGCTGATAATTATGTTTCACACGATGCAATAACTATAAAAAACGGTGAAAGCAGAGTAATAACATTAAAAGAATTACAAACGGCAGGTTATATATCTCCAATGTTTTCACCGTATGCTAAAAAAACAGCATGTACAGGTTATGTAGTTGTTACTAATGAAGGTAATTCTGGTGCTGATTATTACACTTTCCAAAGTGCATTAAAATGTGGTAATTCATGTACAACAGCTAATTATGATGTTAGCAAAGATGATACAGGATCATCAAATGATGATACTGATCCTGATTCACTAAAAGACGATATGAAAGAAAAAAATAATGATTGGTATTTTGAAGGATCAAATCCAAATAACTGGGTAAAATTTGGTATGGTTGATGGAGTAACAAATCGTGGAATATTATGGCGTATTGTTAAAATAGATAATACTGGAATTAAAATGGTTTATGAAGGACTAGAGAATGGTTCTCAGTATCCGCTCGAAGATGGACGTGCACTAATAGATGGAACAATGGGAATTGCATGGAATACATTAGGTACTAACAAATGGAACGAACCAGCAAGTTTAGAAGGTAAGTTAAATGAATGGTTATCGTTACTTAATATTCCAGATGAAAGTAGATATTTATCTAAAATAAGTTGGAAAGTTGGTGGGGTACCATATCAAAGCCCAACCCTTATAGGAACTTTTAATCACTATCAAGCAATTGATAGTTCAGATGTTGGTGGAAGTTTCGATGGTTTATCAAAAAATCAAAGTTATGTAGGAACTATAAATGCAATTGATTTTATGTATACAAGCGATAATGAAGATTGCAGTAAAAGTTATTTAGAAACTGGTAGTTCTAATGAATGTGCTTATTCTCCGCAAACAGGAGAATTAAATAACTTCTTACAAAAAAATAAATACTTATATTGGACTCTCAATGCTCGTAGTGATGTAAGTAATATGTCATGGGATATAAGTAATTCTGGTTTAATAGGAAGTAACACAGTTACTTTACCAACAATTTCAGTAAGACCAGTGTTAAATTTAAAACTTGATAGTAAGTTTATTTCGGGAACTGGAACAATTGAAGATCCATACTTACTAGAAGACTATATGATTGGTTTAACTGATAGACCACTGATTACTTTAAATGGTAATAGTACTATTTATGTAAGGCAATATGATTCATATGAAGATCAAGGTGCAACTGCTTTAGACACACAAGATGGTGATTTAACTAGTGAAATAAGTACAACAGGAACTGTCAATATTAATGTTCCTGGTGATTATGAAATTAAATATAATGTAATCGATAGTGATGGGAATGCGGCAGTGACGGTTATAAGAAAAGTAATCGTTATTGAAAGAGATTTACCAATAATCAAATTAAATGGTGATAATCCAACTTATGTAACAATTACTAAAAACTATATTGAACCAGGAGCAACTGCTTATGATATTAACTATGGTGATATAAGTAGTAGTATTGTAATAAGTGGCACTGTTGATACATCTACTTTAGGAACATATTATATAAAATACAATGTAACAAATGAAGATGGAATAAAAGGCCCTGAGGTCATAAGAAAAGTCATTGTTAAGGTGCCGGTTCCTAAAATAGAACTAAATGGTGAGAACCAAGTTTTAGTTGACATAGGAACATCTTATACAGAACAAGGTGCTACAGCAACAGATGAGGTTGATGGCGATTTAACATCTGCAATTACTCAAAGAATTGAGTATTATAATACAACAACAAAAGCTTGGCAAAATGTTTCGGCTATTAATACAAGTTCTTTAGCTAAATATAGAATAAAATATTCAGTTACAAATAGTTACGGAGCTAATTCATATGTATACAGAAATATACAAATTGTCAAAGTTTCTGGACCAATAATAACATATACTCCAAATAGCGGATCAACTTCTAAAAAATCATGGCAAACAGTTATTAATATAGCCAAGAGAAACTATGATGTTGTAACATCTAGTCAAAAATATTTAATAAAAAGTAACTGGAGTTATACAGACGTTAGTGATATAGATAATTACAGAACGTCATATGCAGATGGACAAAAAATTACTATGTCAAGAGGAACAGCGTATTATACAATTTATGCGAGAGCATTTGATACATATGGTGATCTAACATTAAAAGCGTCAGGAAGATTTAGAGTCGATAACTCTAAACCTTATATTGATATAAATGGTGGTACTGTAAATATATTACTTGGTCATACTTATATTGATAAAGGAGCAACCGCTTACGATGATTATTTTGATGGTAATCTAACAAGTAAAATAATTACAACATCTAATGTTGACACATCTAAACTAGGTACTTATTATGTAACATATAAAGTTACTGATAGTGCAGGTAATACTACAACAAAAAGTAGAAAAGTAATAGTTTATCACCCAGAACCTAAAATTTATTTAAAAGGTGGAAGTACAATTGATCTTCTTTACGGAACTCCTTATGTAGAAAAAGGAGCAACCGCTTATGATGAAATAGATGGGGATTTAACAAATAAAATAGCTATTTCTGGTACTGTTGATCACATGCATGAGGGTACATATTATATTACATATTCAGTTACTAACTCATCGGGTTATCCAAGTTCTAGAACGAGAACAGTTAATGTCTATATACCAAAACCTGTAGTAACTGTAACAGGAAGCACTTCAATAAAGTTATTAATTCATCAGTCATATGTAGATCAAGGAGCAACAGCTTTAGATACTCTTGATGGAAACTTGACTAGTAGAATAGTAACTACAGGTAGTGTTAATCCTGAAATACCAGGTAATTATACTATTACGTATACAGTAACAAATAATCTTGGTAAAGTTGGTACGGCTACAAGAAAAGTAACTGTTTATCAGCCAGAACCTCAAATTACTATAAATGGAAATAGTAATATTGAAATATTAAAAACTAAAACTTATGTTGATTTAGGGGCAACAGCAACCGATCAAATAGATGGTAATATAACTAATAAGATAACTGTATCAAGTAACGTTAATACTTCAAGAGCGGGCACATATTATGTTGATTATACAGTAACAAATAGTGAAGGAAAAACAGCTACGAAGAGACGTACAGTAGTTGTAAGAGAACCGGTTGTTACTATAACTTTAAATGGTGCATCTTCAATAAATTTACCTATAGGTAAAAGTTATACAGATTTAGGTGCTACCGCATATGACGAATTAATTGGTGATGTAACAAGTAAGATAACAGTTACAAATAATATAAATCCTTATACTTTAGGTACATATTATGTAAATTATAGTATTACAACAAGTGGTCTTACAAAAACTGCTAGACGAACAGTAAAAGTTATTGCACTTCCAGGACCAACTATAACATTTAGTTTAAATGGTGATGCAACATATAAAAAGAGTAATCAAACAACGGTTACAGTTACCAAAGCTGATTATGATATTGTACCTTCTTCATTGAAGTACTTATGGAAAACAGATGGAAATGATCCAGCTGAATCAGCATTCACTTTATCGTTTGCAAGTGGAGATACAATAACAACGCCTACAGGAGTGACAGGCAAATATTATCTTTTCATATTAGCAAAAGATGTTTATGGAAACACTTCTATATTTGGCTCAAATGCTTTTTATCTAGATAATATTAAACCAGTATTATCATTGAAAGGTAATAGAGTATTTCAAACACCTGTTGATGGTACATATGCCGATCCAGGAGTAAATGTACTTGAGGAAAATAGTGGACTTAACAGTAGTGGTGTTGTTATAACAAGCAATATAATAACTGGAGTAATTGGTACATACACCGTTACATATAATGCAACTGATAAAGCAGGAAATGTTGCGAATCCAATAACAAGAACAGTATCAGTTGTTGAAGCAGGTTTAAGAGATGCTCCAGGCGATGATTTTGTACAGTTATATGATGCGTCTTACTTTGTCGGTTCAAATCCAAACAACTGGGTAGAATTTGGAAATGCAGCTAGTAATATTTATGACTATATACCAATTATGTGGCGAATTATAAAAGCTGATGATGGTGGTATAAAAATAATATATGAAGGTGCAAAAAATGATGCTAAGACTGCTGTAATTCAAAATGGTACAATAGGTACAAATATTTTTGATAACACAAATAATATTTGGAACAGACCAGCATCCATAAGAACGGTTCTTGAAAATTTTTACACTAATTTAAATGAACCTGATAAAGATACACTAACTACAAAGATAAACTGGTGTGTTGGAACAATAAATAGTCCATATTCACTTGATGATTTTAAAAACAATTCATGTACAGTATTAAGTGATACTAAAAGTTCTATTGGATTAATAGGTGGTAAAGATTATATATTGACTTCAAAAGACCCTTGTAGTGGATACAATCAGGCATCGTGTGGAACAAACAATTTCCTTAAGAAAAACTATAGTTATTTTACATCAAATGGAGACGTGGCTAGTAGTGCTGCAGTTTTCATAGCAAATAGCAATGGGGGATTAACAAGAACTCAAGTAAGTGACACAATGAATGTTAGACCAGTAATAAATCTTAGAAATGATGTTTTAATACTTGGTGGAGAAGGTACTTTTGAAAATCCATATAAACTAAACTCTAGAATACCTAGAATTGATAATGATCCACCAGTTGTTACTTTCAATCCAACAAATTCTATCAATCTTCCAGAGGATAAGAAGATAGAAGTTGTAGTAACAGATGCAATTACTGGTGTTGATGATACAAGTTTAAAATATTTATGGACAACTAGTAGCTCGCAACCAGCTGAAACACTAATTGTTAATAGTTTTACAAATGGCGATAGAATTGAAATACCAGCTGCAAGTGCAAATTATTATTTATGGGTTCTAGCAAAAGATAGAAAAGGTAATCAAATAATAACTAAAGCTGGTCCATACTTATCTGATACTGTAGCTCCAGTAATTACTTTAAATGGTAATGCGACTGAAAAAGTATTACTTGGCGCAACGTACACAGATGCAGGTGCAACTGCTTTAGATGATATTGATGGTGATGTATCAAGTCGTATTGTAGTAACAAGTAATGTCAATCCAGCTGTTGAAGGAGATTACACTGTAACATACACAGTAACTGATAACAATGGAAATAAAGCAACAGCTACAAGAATTGTACAAATTAGAGTTCAGACAGTTTTCGAATTTCCTTACACAGGTAATTATCAAACATTTACTGCTTTACAAACAGGCTACTATAAAATTGAATTATGGGGAGCACAAGGCGGTAAAGGAAGAACAAATAATTCATTAACAATAATGGGTGGAAATGGTTCATATACTTCAGGATTGTTGAAAATGACTAAAGGTGATATACTTTATGTATACATAGGAGGTAAAGGAGCAGATTCACCATCTAGTTCAGTAGGTGGAAATGGTGGCTATAATGGTGGTGGCAAAGGTGGAAATGATACATCTGATGATGAAGGAACCGGTGGCGGTGGTGGAGCATCTGATGTTCGTCTAGTTAGCGGTTTATGGAATGATTTTAATTCATTAAAATCTCGATTAATGGTCGCTGCTGGTGGAGCCGGAGCTACAGTAGTTGCCGGTGGACCAGGCGGTGGTGTAAGTAGCGCTGCTACTTGTACAGCATCAGTAGCAACTCAAACAACTGGCTACTCATTTGGTACTGGTCAATCAGGAACAAATCACAATTATACTCCATCAAGTGGAGCCGGTGCTGGCTATTATGGTGGATATTCAAGACACGATGGTACAACAAGTGGATGTCAATCTGCAACTGGAGGTTCATCGTATGTATCAGGATTTGAAACATGTAATGCCATAACATCAACATCAATTTCAACTGCAATAGTGGCAACTGGTCAACCTATACATTATTCAAATAAATATTTTGATGAAATATCAATAATACCAGGAAATAGTTCTATCACTAGTCCAACTGGAACGAATGAGACAGGACATGTAGGTAATGGGTATGGAAGAATTAGTTACGCTGCTGAAGTTGATGACAGTTTAACAATTACTATAAATGGTGATTCTACTGTAACTCAATATAAAACAGATACATACGTTGACTTAGGAGCAACTGCAACCGATGCTGAAGATGGAAATTTAACTAGTAGTATTGTAACAACAACAAATATCAATGTTAATGCAGTTGGAACATATAAAGTTACATATAAAGTTACTGACCATTCTGGACATGTTGCATATACATATAGATATGTAAAAATTATATCTAACGAATTTAGTTATGCATATAATGGCAATTATCAGACATTTACAGTTCCTGTAACAGGAAAATATAAAATAGAACTATGGGGAGCACGAGGTGGCTATGGTCATCAAAATGATGCCAATGTTCATTTATATGGTAGAGGAGCATATACAACAGGTGAACTAAGTCTTACTCAAGGTCAAGTATTATATGTATATATTGGTGGAGTAGGTGGAACACCAGCAACAAACTCTTGTACTGGTGGAGCCGGAGGTTACAACGGTGGTGGTAAAGGCGCCAATGATTCCAACTGTGATTCAGATCCAGATGCTGGTGGCGGTGGCGGTGGTGCAACCGATATCCGTTTAACAAGTGGATTATGGAATGATTTTAATTCACTAAAAACTAGAATAATGGTAGCAGCTGGCGGTGGTGGTTCTAACTACGGTGGCGTAGGGGGAGCCGGAGGTACTTTATCTGGTATAGGTGGGTATAATACAAATAATGCCACATATATACCTACTCAAACATTTGGTTACGGCTTTGGAATTGGTATGCCAGGTGGTGGCGCTTGTACTGATGGTGCCGGTGGTGGCGGAAGCGGTTATTATGGTGGTAAAACTGGTGCTTCATGTAGTTATGGTGGAGCTGGAGGTTCATCATTCATATCTGGTTATACTGGCTGTAATGCTATTACAGGAACATCAATTTCAACTGCAATTGTCCACACAGGCCAAGCTAACCATTATTCAGGCGTTTACTTTAGTAATGTCAATATGATTAATGGAAACTCAGTAATGCCAAGTGTATCAGGAACCACAGAAACTGGACATTCTGATAACGGTGCTGCTAAATTTACTTATTTAGTAAATCAGTAAAAAGCAAAAATTATTATAAGAAGAGGAGAAAAAATATGAAAAAAGCAAAAATATTAATCCTTCCATTACTACTACTAACACTAGTAGTAAGTGGATGTGGTAAGAAAGATTACAGTTCATTAGAAAAAAAATTAACAGACGATGCAGGAAAGTTTTATGAAGCAAACATTAAAGATAAGGTTATCATGGCTGGCGCACAAGACACAGTACAACAAAAAATAACTTTAACAGCTTTAAAAAGTGGTGGAGTAGATATAACAAAATTTACTGATGAAAAGTGTAATGAAGAAGAGTCATATGCTCTAGTTATTTACTCAACAGGTGATGATGGCTTACAAAAGGGTGATTATAAAGTTGAAAATCACTTAGTATGTGGCGATTATAAAACTGCTGAAAGTAAATAAAAATTTATTAAATAAAAAAGAACAAACAATTATTTGTTCTTTTTTATTATTAAAAGTTCTAGTAATCTTATTGAAAAAATGTCGCCTCGGTGGTATGATATATATACTAGTAAAGTATAAAAATGGAGAACTTCGCGGAGAACTCCATTTTAAAATAAGATGAGGTGCATTTATGAATATAACAAGAAGAAAATTAAAAGGTTTTACATTAATAGAATTACTTGCAATATTAATACTCTTAGGCATACTTCTTTTAATAGCGATTCCTCTTGTAAATCATATGGTAAAAGAAGCAAAATCAAAAGTATGTGATTTAGATGCGAAAGCTATGGAAGTAGCAGCTGATAACTACATTGCGCATGATCAAATATCAATAAAGATTGGTGAAACAAAAATTATAACGTTAAAACAGTTACAAACATCTGGATATGTAGAAAAAATGGTTTCACCTTATGCAAAAAAAGAAGCATGTACAGGATATGTGGTAGTAAAAAATGAAGGTCAAAATGGAAATGATTATTACACATTTAAAAGCGAACTAAAATGTGGAGATTCTTGTGTTACAGCTAATTATGATTCTACTAATGATTCAAGTAGTGAAAATACAACTGGAAATGATCAAACAGCACCAAGTGATACTGATAATCTAAAAGATGATATGACAATAAAAAATGGAGATTGGTATTATGAAGGCTTAAATCCAAACAACTGGGTACTTTTTGGTAGAGCAGATGAAAATGATAATAAAAGTGCTATATTATGGCGTATTGTTAAAATAGATAATAATGGTATTAAAATGATTTACGAAGGAACTAGAAATGGTGAACTTCAACCTTTAGAAGATGGAAGAGCACTAATTAATGGCACAACAGGAGTTTCTTGGAATTCATCTGGTTCAAACAAATGGAACGATCCAGTAAGTTTAGTTTCAAAATTAAATGATTGGTTTAGTAAAATTAGTATTACTAATTCAGAACAATATTTATCAAAAGTTAAGTGGAAAATTGGTGGAGTACCATATAATGCGCCAACTTTACTTCAAACTTTTGTCAATCTACAAGGTATTGATAGTACTAATTTAGGTGGAAATTTTAGCGGATTAACTAATTACACTAGTGAAGTAGGAACAATTAATACAGTAGACTTTATATATACTAGTGATAATAAAGTTTGTAATTCTAGTTATTTAGAAACAGGTAGTAGTAACGAGTGTGCTTATAATTCTTCAACAGGAAAAATCAATAATTTTCTTCAAAAGTCAAAATATTTATATTGGACATTAAATGCTCGTAGTGATGTTAATAATATGGCTTGGAATATTACAAACTCTGGACTTATAGGTAGTACTATTGTTAATCTAACAGCGTCATCAGTAAGACCAGTTTTGAATTTAAAACTAGATACAAAATTTCTTACTGGAGTAGGAACTATAGAAGATCCATATAGATTAGAAGATTATATGGTTAACATTGATGAAGTACCACAAATAACATTAATAGGTGATAATCCAATATATTTACATGTAGGAGATACATATTATGATTCTGGTGTTAAGGTTGTGGATGAAGTTGATGGAGATATCAGCAATTCAGTAACGGTAACATCTAATGTTGATACATCAAAAGCAGGAAATTATCAAGTTAAATATAATGCAAAAGATTCAAATGGAAATTCAGCAATAGAGCAAACAAGAAATGTCATAGTTTTGGATAAAGATAAACCAATAATAACATTAAATGATAGTAATCCTTTTTATGTTATAGTGACTAATAGTTATGTAGAACCAGGAGCGAAAGCAATAGATCCAAATTATGGTGATATTAGTGGTAGCATAATAGTTACAGGTTCTGTTGATACTAGTACAATAGGTAATTATTATATTGATTATAATGTAACAAATGCAGATGGGTTATCTGCTCCAACAGTTACTAGAAAAGTCATAGTTAAAGCTTCAACACCTACAATAACATTAAATGGTAGTTCATTAAAACTGATTGATATTGGAACATCATATACTGAGGAAGGTGCAACAGCAAATGATGTTGTCTTTGGAGATTTAACTTCATCAATCGTCAGAACTATAGAGAAATATGATAAAGAAAATAAAAAATGGGTAGTATCTTCAAATATTGAAACTGATGAATTTAATACTTATAGAATAAAATATTCAGTTACTAATGATTTTGGTGCAAATGCCTATGTTTATCGAAACGTTTCGGTAGTAAGTGTTAATGGTCCAGAAATCACTTATAATCCAAACGGAAAGAATACTTCTAGTAAAAAAATAGAATCAATTATTAATGTCAAGAGAACAAATTATGATATTGATCAAACAACTTTGAAATATTTTATTTATTCCTCAAATACAAGATTAAGTTATAGAACAACAGAGGAATTTGAAAGATATTTTAAATCAACTTATAAAGATGGCAGTACATTAAAAATAGAAAGTGGCACTGGTTACTATACTTTCTATGCAATGGCAAAAGATATATATAAAGATGCAACATATAAAATGTCTAATACCTTTAGAATGGATAATTCTACTCCTGTAATTTATTTAAATAGCGGACCAAGTAGAATTTTACTAGGTAAAAATTATGTAGATCCTGGTGCAACAGCTTATGATAGATATTATGATGGTAATATAACAGATAAAATAAAGGTAGAAAACAATGTTGACACTTCAAAATTAGGTGTTTATACAATTAAATATAGTGTTGAGGATAGTGCCGGAAATTCTACTTCTGTAACAAGAAGAGTAGAAGTTTACCATTCAATTCCTAAGATTGCTTTAACTGGTGGTTCAAGTATGAAAATAAAATATGGAACAACATTTGTTGAACCTGGATATACTGCCACAGATGAAGTTGATGGTGATTTGACAAGTTCTGTAACAGTTTCTGGAACGGTCAATTCTAGTAAAGAAGGAAATTATACTTTAACATATAAAGTTAAAAACTCTTCTGGATATGAAGGAACTAATACACGTAATGTAGAGGTATATATTCCATCACCAGTAATTAATATAAATGGTAATAAGCAAATAAAGGTTTTAATTGGTAATACTTATACTGATTTAGGAGCTACAGCAATAGATGAACTAGATGGCGATTTAACAAGTAAAATCTTAACAACAAGCAATGTTGATACAAGCAAAGCAGGAACATATAAAATAACGTATACTGTTACCAATAATTTAGGCAAGATAACAACAGTAGAAAGAACAGTTGTAGTTTATGTACCAAATCCTGTAATACAAATTAAAGGTAATAATCCTACATTTATATATAAAAATCAAACATACATTGAAGCTGGAGCAACAGCTACAGATGAATTAGATGGCGATTTAACAAGCGGTATAATTATTGATGCGACGGCTCTTAGAAATACTATCGCAGGAACATACAAAATTAAATATAGTGTTACAAATAGTGAAGGTGGATTAGGAACTGCAGAAAGATCTGTAATTGTTAAGAAATCTGTAACAGAAATAGTATTAAACGGAGAAAAGACTGTTACTTTAATTAAGGGAGCAAGTTATACTGAATTAGGTTGTACGGCTAGAGATGAAGTTGATGGAGATGTAACTTCTAAAGTAAATGTAAGCTTTGAAGGATTAAATTTAAATAAAGTTGGAAGCTATACAATTAAATATTCTTATACTAACAGTGGTGGAGATTATTATGAAACAAGGAGAACCATAGTAGTTAGAAATCCAGAAGTTAAAATAACAGTAAATGGTGATAAGACTATTAATCTTCCAATAGGCTCTCCTTATGTTGATGAAGGAGCGACTGCAACCGATGAACTTTTAGGTGATGTTTCTTCTAAAATTGTAGTTGCAACTAATTTAAATACAAATGTTTTAGGAACCTATACAGTTACTTACAAAGTTACTAGTAGTGAGGTTGAGGCTCAGGCTGTAAGGACAATAAATATAGTTCCTATGGCAGGGCCAACAATAATTTACGAACCTAATGGAAATATTACTTATGCCAAAAGTCATACAGTAAAAGTTACTATAGCAAAAAATAAATATGATGTAGATACTGATACTCTTTATTATCAATGGACTAAATCCACAACTAAACCTACAGAGGAATCTTTCACAAGCAAAATAACTAGTGGTGATGAGATATCAACACCAAGTTCACAATCAGGAAAGTATTATCTATGGGTAATAGCTAAAGATGTATACGGAAATGTTACTGAATTATGTAGTAATAGTTTCAATATTGATAATATAGCTCCTGTGTTAACTTTAAATGGAAGCAAAGTAGTTGAAATGCCAGTTGACGGTACATATAAAGATTTAGGTGTTAGTGTTGTTGAAAACGATAGTGGTTTAAATGCTAGTGGCGTTGTTACAACAAGCAATATTATTTCTGGTGTTATAGGAAAATATACAGTAACATATAACGCTGCAGATAAAGTTGGTAATGCAGCTACACCAATTACGCGTACTGTTTCTGTTATTGAAGCAAGTTTAAAAGATGCGCCTGGTGATAACTATGTTAAGAAATATGATTCATCTTACTTTGTTGGTTCATATCCAAATAACTGGGTTCTATTTGGAAATGCTGCTGAAAGTCAATATGATTATATTCCAATTTACTGGCGTATGATAAAAGCGGATAGTACTGGAATTAAGTTAGTCTATGAAGGTGCATTAAATGATGCCAAGGATAATACAAATGAAAATGGTACAATAGGCCTAGGTTCATGGGATTCAACAAATAATACTTGGAATCGTCCAGCAGATATAAAAAATATGTTAAATAATTTTTATGATAACTTAAATGACGATAATAAAACAGCTTTAGTAAATCCTATAAATTGGTGTGTCGGTAAAGTACCAAGTCCTTACGAAATTGATACATTTAAAAATAATGAATGTTTAACAGCTGGAAGCGAAAAAACTGCAATTGGTATGATAAGTGGGATGGATTATTTATTAACAACAACAGCAGCATGTGGTGGTTATAATCAACAATCTTGTTCAGCTGATAACTTTCTTTATAAAAATTATAGTTATTATACGATAAGTACTGATTCAGCAAGTACACAATCTGCATTTATAGTTAATAGTAATGGTGGTTTAACAAGAACTGAAGTAAATAATAAAAACTATATAAGACCTGTTATTAACTTAAAATCAGATGTGTTAATACTAAATGGTACAGGAACATTTGAAGATCCATACAAATTAAATAGTAAGACACCAAGTATTGATACTTCTGCTCCAACTGTAACATTTAATCCTGCAAATTCTGCTACAAAATTGTTGCAAAATTCAATTGAAGTAGTTGTTACAGATAATATTACAGGAGTTGACAATACAAGCTTAAAATATTTATGGACTACATCAAGTACACAACCAACAGAATCATTAATTATTAATAATTTTACAAATGGCGATTCTATCCAAATGCCAGATTCAGCAGGTAGATACTATTTATGGGTTGTGGCAAAAGATAGAAAGGGTAACAAAGTAATAACAAAAGGTGGACAATATTTAATTGATAATGAACCACCAGTAATAAAACTTAATGGAAATGCACCTGCGAATATTATGGCAGGTTCAGTTTATACTGATGCTGGTGCAACAGCAACTGATAACATAGATGGAGATATAACTTCTAAAATTAAAGTTGTGTCAAATGTAATCCCAACTATACCGGGTAAATATGAGGTAGTTTACAATGTTACAGATGCAGCCGGTAATAAAGCTGTAGAAGTAGTCAGAATTGTTAATGTATATGAAACAGTTGCTCCTATAATAACTTTTGCAAAAAATGGTAATAACACATATGAAAAAAGTGATGGAACAAAAGTAACAGTAACTGATAATGAAGCTGTTGATGAAACAAGCTTAAAGTATGTCTGGACAACTAGTGCTACAGCTCCTATTGAAGGTGGAATAGCAAATAATTTCACAAATGGTGATACTATTAAAACACCAAGTGGTGTAACTGGGCAATACTATTTATGGGTAATTGCTAAAGATGCTAATGGCAATAAAACAATTGTTGGTTCAAAAGTATTTAATATTGATAATATTGCACCTACCATTACGATTGTCGGTGGTACAACATATGTATTTGTTAACTCTACTTATAGGGATCAAGGAGCAACAGCGACTGATAATATAGATGGAAATCTTACTGACTCTATTACTATAACAAGTAACATTAATATTATAGAGCCTGGGAATTACTCTATTACCTATTCGGTTAGTGATAAAGCGGGTAATAAAACAACTAATGCAAGAATAGTCAAAGTTATTTCAATTAATGATCCAGTTGAATTTGATTATGTCGGTGATGTTCAAACGTTTACTATTCCAACAACAGGTTTATATAAATTAGAAGTTTGGGGTGCAGAAGGTGGAGGCCGTTCTACTGGCGGAGGCAAAGGTGGATATTCTACAGGCGTAGTTCAGTTATCTGCAGGTCAAACAATATATGTTTATGTTGGTGGCAAAGGCGATGCGAATGGCAAAGGCTTTAATGGTGGAGGTGCTCCAAGTTATACTAATGTATACGGAGGCGGTGCTACCGATATTAGAATTGAAGGTACAAGCTTATATAATCGTGTCATAGTTGCTGGTGGCGGCGGCTCAGTAGGTAGTGCTAGTAAACCAGGTGGTTATGCCGGCGGTGCAACAGGTGAAAGTAGAACAGACAGTTATGGTACTGGCGGAAATGGTGCTACTCAAACAGCCGGTGGTACATATCGTGGTGCTTTCGGAGTCGGTGGTAGCGGTCTTGCTGCTAGTGGCGGATACGGAGGTGCCGGCGGTGGTGGCTGGTACGGTGGCGGTGGAGCAAATCCAGATGGTAGTGGTGATGATGACCGTGGTGGCGGTGGTGGTTCAGGCTTTATTTATACGAGCACAGCAACATTACCATCAGGATATTTACTAAATTCAAGCTACCATCTAATTAATGCCCAAATGATTGCTGGAAATGCTTCAATGCCAAATCCTACTGGTGGAACTATGACAGGACGTTTAGAAAACGGTTATGCCAAAATTACTGAATATACTCCGCCAGACATCAGTTTTGGAACAAATGGTAATTCAACTTATTCAAAAAGTTCTTCAACAACAATAAATGTAACAGATAATATTGGAGTTGAAGCTAGCAGCCTTAAATATCAGTGGACAACAAGCACAACACAACCTACTGAAGCAAGTTTTACAACATCATTCACAAGTGGTGATACTATTAATACTCCAAATGGTGTAACTGGACAATATTATTTATGGGTAATTGCTAAAGATAATAGAGGAAGTACAACAATTAAGCGTACAAATTCATTTAATTTAGATAATATAAAACCTACTATAACAGTTACAGGAATAAATGAAGTAATATATGTTAATGATTCATATAATGATGCTGGTGCAACGGCAACAGATAATATAGATGGTGACATAACATCAAGAATTGTAGTTACAACAAATATAAATACAACCGTTGTGGGTAGATATACTGTAACCTATAATGTAACTGATAGTAGTGGCAACATTGCAACATCTCTAAGTAGATTAGTTGACGTCGTTTCACCATCTGGAACAATCAATTTTGAATTTATTGGTGCACCTCAGCATATTGATATGCGATTAGCTGGTAAATACAAATTAGAAGTCTGGGGTGCAGAAGGCGGAGGCCGTTCTACTGGCGGAGGCAAAGGTGGATATTCTACAGGCATAATTCAGTTATCCGCAGGTCAAACAATATATGTTTATGTTGGTGGTAAAGGTGATGCAACAGGTAAAGGCTTTAATGGTGGAGGTGCTCCAAGTTATACTAATGTATACGGTGGCGGTGCTACCGACATTAGAATTGAAGGTACAGGCTTATATAATCGTGTCATAGTAGCTGGTGGCGGCGGTTCAGTAGGTAGTGCTAGTAAACCAGGTGGTTATGCCGGTGGTGCAACAGGTGAAAGTAGAACAGACAGTTATGGTACTGGCGGAAATGGTGCTACTCAAACAGCCGGTGGTACATATCGTGGTGCTTTCGGAGTCGGTGGTAGCGGTCTTGCTGCTAGTGGCGGATACGGAGGTGCCGGCGGTGGTGGCTGGTACGGTGGCGGTGGAGCAAATCCAGATGGTAGTGGTGATGATGACCGTGGTGGCGGTGGTGGTTCAGGCTTTATTTATACGAGCACAGCAACATTACCATCAGGATATTTACTAAATTCAAGCTACCATCTAATTAATGCCCAAATGATTGCTGGAAATGCTTCAATGCCAAATCCTACTGGTGGAACTATGACAGGACGTTTAGAAAACGGTTATGCCAAAATTACTGAATATACTCCGCCAGACATCAGTTTTGGAACAAATGGTAATTCAACTTATTCAAAAAGTTCTTCAACAACAATAAATGTAACAGATAATATTGGAGTTGAAGCTAGCAGCCTTAAATATCAGTGGACAACAAGCACAACACAACCTACTGAAGCAAGTTTTACAACATCATTCACAAGTGGTGATACCATTAAAACACCAAGTGGTGTAACTGGACAATATTATTTATGGGTAATTGCTAAAGATAATAGAGGAAGTACAGCAATTAAGCGTACAAATTCATTTAATTTAGATAATATAAAACCTACTATAACAGTTACCGGAATAAATGAAGTAATATTTGTTAATGATTCATATAATGATGCTGGTGCAACGGCAGCAGATAATATAGATGGTGACATAACATCAAGAATTGTAGTTACAACAGATTTAAATACAGCTGTTATAGGAAAATATACTATAACCTATAATGTAACAGATAGTAGTGGCAACATTGCAACAACTGTAAGTAGAACAGTTAAAGTCGTTGCTATTAATGATCCAGTTGAATTTGATTATGTCGGTGATGTTCAAACATTTACTATTCCAACAACAGGTTTATATAAATTAGAAGTTTGGGGTGCAGAAGGTGGAGGCCGTTCTACTGGCGGAGGCAAAGGTGGATATTCTACAGGCGTAGTTCAGTTATCTGCAGGTCAAACAATATATGTTTATGTTGGTGGCAAAGGCGATGCGAATGGCAAAGGCTTTAATGGTGGAGGTGCTCCAAGTTATACTAATGTATACGGAGGCGGTGCTACCGATATTAGAATTGAAGGTACAAGCTTATATAATCGTGTCATAGTTGCTGGTGGCGGCGGCTCAGTAGGTAGTGCTAGTAAACCAGGTGGTTATGCCGGCGGTGCAACAGGTGAAAGTAGAACAGACAGTTATGGTACTGGCGGAAATGGTGCTACTCAAACAGCCGGTGGTACATATCGTGGTGCTTTCGGAGTCGGTGGTAGCGGTCTTGCTGCTAGTGGCGGAT